>JGI994J12354_10002372_pt1 | contig 18506 bp, 25 predicted proteins | sample IntmicLarv3ML3BL_FD_12354 | JGI IMG/M metagenome (IMG submission 12354)
TTTCACATTACACTTGAACCTAATTATTATGGATTATTCTTTACGAACAATTTACCCACAAATAATTCCACATTATTTATGGGTAGTTAAAGTATTACAAATTGGAATCCTTAGAACTAAATAAAATTCCTCATATTAAACTTATCAAGCGCTTGCTTTTTCAGTTCATGCGAAACCTGCGTATATATTTGAGTTGTAGAAATACTCGAATGCCCCAATAATTCCTGTACCACTCGTATGTCAGCGCCATTAGATAAAAGACCTGTTGCAAAAGAGTGCCTAAGAAAATGCGGCGTAGCCTTGGGATTAATATTGGCTTTCACGCAATAATTTCTAAAGAGATCCTCAATAGAATAAATACTAAGTCTTCTTCCATATTTATTAACAAAGAGAGCATCGTCACAATGAGGACGTTGCTCTCTTTGTTCAATCCAGCAAGTTAACCTTGTCATGACAAGCTCATTTGATATATAGGTAATACGTTCCTTCCGCCCTTTCCCATGTATCAAAATTGTCTGCTCAAGCAAATCAATGTCTTTAAGATTTATCGCTGAAAGTTCCCCAATTCTTATTCCCGTGGAATACAGCACTTCAATTATTGCCAAGTCTCTACTGGAAATATATTTATCAAATGCGCTGTAACTATTGTTACTTCGCGCAACAATATACTGAAGCAACTTTGAAATTTCACTCGTTGTTAGTGTTTTTGGCAATCGCTTAACTGTTTTAAATGTATAATTAAAATCGCAAAAAGGGTTCCCTTCTGCGAAGTGCTTGTCTTCTATATGTCTAAAGTATGCCTTTAAAGAAATAATAGCCCGTTTGAGACTGCTATCTTTCACAGTTTCAGATCGCATCTTGACATACTCCAAAATAGTTCTTATTTCAATCTCAGCAAAATTCTGTTTTTTACACCATTTAACAAAGGTGTTGATATCACCGCAATATGCTTTAATTGATTTTTCCGACAAGTTTTTTGTAATTGCTAAGTCATTCAGATATCTCTCAGATTGACTTTCCACAACATTTAATGAAATCACACATAATCCCCACTCTCCTATTTGTATACCAATTATAACGATTTTCAAGCGATTAATAAATAGATTCATTGGAATTACTGAAAGTGCTTATTTTAAGCTAATATATAAAAATATATCTCCCATGGTTCTACGTTCAAGTAGAACTATGGGAGGTACTTTATTGAAAGGTTTGTATATCTTTTATTTGTATCACCAAACTGTTTCGAATTGGAGATGAGAGCTGCCCAACCGGGCAGCTCTCCACAAATCATTATGCAGCACTCTACAGAAGCGCCTGTTGTTGCTTTAACAGTGCCCATCCGGTTTTAAGCTCCCATACTTTTATATAGGAATGAGCGCCATGTACAAGCACGAACATGTCAGCATCATTTACATTGATGAATGCCTCGCTGGTTTGCTTGTAAGAGTCCTTCTTAATCATAAATCCACCGGTTCCGGTTTTCACTGCCACACCGGTTCCGTTTTCAATTTTGATATACCACGGATAGCTACGAGGTTTACCGTCTTTTCCTTTCTCCGCCCTTATGACAGTAAGTTTCGTAACCGGAGAAAAACCCGCTGTATCCTTAACGGAAGAAACGATTTTTTCCTGATTCATCTTGAATTCCTTATCCCCTCGCCATAATGCAGCATATATCCACTCGCACTGTCCCGGTAAAATATTTGCATCAACTGAAATCGTTTTATCGCCGGTTCCTGCCGAATAATCAAGTAGCTTTATTCCAATGCAGGATAGATGCCGTTTGCCATCAGCAGATGTTTCCTTGCATTTCCCGGCATGAATATGCGGTGCGTTTTCAGGTGTGGTAGCTTTAAGCTTATCCACCAGCTCAATCAATTTTTTGTTGGTCTGGTATTTTGAGATTTGCCAGTTTGTTCTTCTTTCAGTATCCATTACATTTTCTTCCTTTCACCTAATAATCTGTAGAGCGTGGTTTTTGAAATACTGGTATTCTTACAGATTTCTTTAATTTCAAACTGCCTGCTATCGTACATCTTGAGTGCAGTTGCCGCTTTATCACCATCAACATTTGGTCTGCCACCTAATCTGCCCCTAGCGCGTGCAGCCGCAAGACCTTCTTTGGTCCTTTGCGCAATCAAGTCTGCTTCAAATTGGCTCAAGCCCGCAAAAATGGTAAACATAAGTTTCCCCTGCGGAGTAGTTGTGTCCAACCAAGCTTCTTTCAGACTTTTGATATTCGCACCTTTTGATTGAATCTGCTCCACAATAGAAAACAAATCCTTTGTACTGCGGCTGAGCCTTGTAAGCTCCGATGTAAGGACAATATCTCCTTCACGAAGTTGGTCAATCATCCGCATCAGTTCAGGACGGTCAACTTTTTTGCCGGTTACTTTTTCAGTGAAGATTTTTTCTGCCCCAGCAGCTTTTAATGTGTCAAGCTGTCTATCCAGGTTTTGCTCAGTGGTACTCACTCTCGCATAACCGATAATCACAATAGTTCAATCCTCTCATCGCATATTCGTTGATGCATTGTCATCCTCCAAATTTTTTAAGTTTATTACTCAATATTGCCATATTGCGTGTATATTGCCGCATAAATGGTTCTGCAATATCAAACATAAAGTATTTGTACAGCAGTATTAGTGACATAATTTCTTTTTCCAACTTGTCATCTTCTTTAATGCCTTTCATTGCTTGACCAAATTCATCCGCGAACCGTACATCTAGCTTCATGAATTCCCTGTCTTCTGCGTTGAGATTTTCATCAAACCAGTTGCGAACACAATGCGACTCTCCCGTAAAGTGATGTGTTTTTTTTGAAACAATGAAATAAGCGAAGTCCTGATTGTTGTCAACTGGACCGACACCTAATGGGTAGGTTCTACATACTCGCGGCTTTGCACTATTTATACTGCATTTCCCTGATTTCAAGAAAACACAAACGTCCATATATGCTTTTGTTTTTAGCAAAAGTATCGGGAAGCCCCAGGATAGAAATCCTACATCAGCATACATAGCAGAAACTTCCGCCGTTTCTTTTCCCAGATGTTGTGCTATCCTAAAAAGGTCAAGGCTTTCTAACATAATCGCATCCTTAACATTCCGGCAACAGTCTCCGCACATCTTACATTGAAATTGAAACTTATCTTCTGGGTTAATTGGTATGTATCCATGTTCTTTTATGAAGTCCATTTTTATTATTCCTTTCAAATTCAGTACCAAAAACGTAAAAATGCTCTATTTTCGGCACTTTGATTTTGGCACGGGTTTTGGAACCGGATTTAAGGTGTTTTGCCCTCAAATCCGATTCCGCCACTCCGAGTCCGTAAAATGTTCGTTTTTGAAACTCCGTTACTTGGTCTATCTTATAAGCTTCGCTTCAGCTCCTTGAGATAATTACAAACTTCGTAGTCGCTTGAAGAGTGTGGCATAAAATATTCTTCCTTCTGCAAATATACTTTTGCTCGAATATACCAGGGGTCTTTTCCTTTACCCGGAGCATGAGTTTTTTGCATGTGCTCCATCACGACTAACTTTGCCCCATCAGGTAGATCATATTTATAGAATGTCAAATTAAGTTCAGGTACTGTTATGTATACACCCCAGTCTTTGTACATCTCAATAAATGCCCTACGCTTTTCGTGATTTGTCCATAATTTTTTCAGTTCCTCATTTGAATACTTCATTCTACATCCTCCTCACAATATTCTAATTCTTCAACGCCAGACAAATCGTCAAATTCTATTGAATCATCAACGTAGAACCCTTTCGGCAGAGGTGTTTCTGATTTAAGTGCAATCTCAATTGCTTCATCTATAGACGATGCGGCAACTTCAAGCTTGCCCCACATTGACCAAACAACGGGTATTTTATAATACCGCTGTTTCCCTTTATCGTCATTCACGCGCATTTTATCAAGCAACATCGCAATTTCCGTAAGAACAAGGAGTTGCTCTCCGGTAACGTTAACTTCATGTGAGTCTCTGGGGTCATAGTCTTCCACCAATCTGCTCCGATGCTCACCGAGCAGTTTCTTCCAATTTGCAGCGTAATCTGCCAATTGCTTAATGCTGGGATTTGACTCCAGCATATCAGGAGCCAGGATAACATTATCTAAAGTAATTTCATCAATGTTTTTGGGTTCATCATACAAGGCAGAGAAGGCTTCCTCCAATCTTTTGATACGTTCCGAATCTCTGGGTTTTTCAAAGGATACATAAATATCATCGAACTCATTTCCCGTATCCTTGTCAGCATCGGTTCGGATTTCCTTTATATATCCGATCAGTCCCTCGTACTCAGCGCATACGTTGTTTGCAATAATGCGTTGCCCTACATAAAGTGTTTTGCCATTAACCTCAATTTCTTGACCTTGTTTGCTTAATAACATCCTTAGTTCATCCTTTCATATTAGGCCGCAACTAAGCGTTGCTGTGCCAATTTCCTTAAAATAATATCCTCAAATTTCTCTTCTAAAATGTTGCCAATCTTATGCTTTTCTTGATTTTTATAAGATAAATCACAATCAAGTAAAACATCTCCCTTTGCGTTTACATATATCAAGTCGCCTATATAAAGCTCGCCGTTGTCAATATATGTGTCGAAAAGTTCTGAATTTGGCTTATGCTCCTTGTATCCAATGCCGTTTTTCTTAGCATTTCCGTCGTTTATAATGCGTTCATATGAAATATCACAGGTTTTGTCATGCGCATAAAAGGGAAGCGCTTGATATTTTTCATATGCCACATTACTCTGCCGATAATGATATTGGTCGCCGCTTATCGTCAGAACGCACATATCCGGTTCATTACATTGTTCATGTAGCCAGATTAATTCATTATAGAAATCTTCTTTAAAAAATCTGGCATTCGTGGCTACCCAAAAGTATCCTAACCGACAATGTTGATAGTTTAATGAAAACCTCATATGACTGATTGCCGATGCATTTAGACTTGGCTCTCCTCCTGTTATAGACAAAGTGTGTATTGTACCTGCCTGTGAGATAACACGATTGATAATTTCAAGATCCATATCAAGAGCTTGAGCCGAGCCTCGAATGCAATGTGCGCATTTCATATTACAACGTCTGGTTATTTCTAAAACCAACGATGTTGCACAAATCTTCATAATAACTACACCGCCCCTTCTTTTTTATCTCGCCGCCAGCTAAGTAGTCCCCAAACAGCAAGAATAACATATATGAAATATATCAGTGCTTGAGAATACAATCCTAAGTACAAATCATAAATGCACCAAAAGCTGTTGGTTACAAACCAAACGTAAAAACACCATTTCTTTTTGCATACATTTGCGATGGTTCCGATGATGGATGCCATTGCAATAATCCATGTGCAATCGAACATTTTATCATTCCTCCTATAAGTCCAATATTTCGCCTTGATCAGGAAATATTTCCATAAACAATTTCATGTAGCGCTTAAGCCCATACTCATTCAGGGGAGCATTTAACGATGTTAGGCTCCAGAGAAGTAGTTCCTCTTCCCGGACATGATATCTTCCGTTCGGTATAATTTCATTTCCGTCATAATGTACCTTCGCCGGTGACAATATTTCCTTGATATCCTGTTTGGATGTTGCATTGATGAGAAAGTCGGCTTTTTTTGCAAATATGCTAAAAACCAGTTCCTCTAAAAATCCGTATTTCAGGTAGCTGTTAATGATTTCTCGTAGTTTAAACAATGCTTCGATTTTTGTTTCAATCATCGGGTTATCGGCATCTTGGGACAATGCAGCCAGTGCTAACACAAGCTGTGTATTCAGGTCGATTTTTTTCTTATTCATCACAATCTTTCTCCATTATTCTTGATTGAAAACAATCATTTTTGTACTTACGCCTGTTCCAGATTCCTTGAAACTGTTTTGATTCATTGCATAGTCACAACCTGCCATCTTATCAAACCATTGCTTGAATGCTTTGCCTTTTTTTGTGTTCTTGCTTAAAATCATTTGGCTTGCAATTGTGATAAGTTCTCCACCATCAGCAAGAAACTTATAAGCGTGTTGGATATGTTCCATCTCATATGTAAAAGGCGGATTCATCAAAATCACATCAACAGCGAATGGCTCAATTTCCATAAAGTCTTCGCTCATTGGATTATAGCCTTTTTCTCTGAGCCGTTGACAATGCATAGGATTTAACTCGTTCGCAAGAATATTAACATTGTGAAAGTTGGCTTTAACAACATCCAACAAATGCCCCTGACCCGCACTTGGGTCAAACAGAGTGAATTCCTCATAGGGATTTCGTTGTAAAAGACCACACATTTCCAATGCTACAGCTTCCGGTGTGTGAAAAAAGTCGGTAGTCTTTTTCCAATTCGTCACAATTCCAGTAGAAATAACCTTATCAAGTTCATCCTTGATAGGATACTCAAAAACATGTCCGCCTTCCTTGCGTGACCACTTGGCACCCAACGCGACCAAAACTTTGTTTACAGCTTCATATAAACTGCGATCCACCTGCGCCGGTAAATGATATGTATTATCAATGATGCAGCCTCTTCTTAACAGATCAATTACTTCAGGCGTTGTTGTGAATTGTTTCATTATTTTTCATCCTCCTCATAATATTTACATATAGGATTCCCACGGATTATCCCATCACCGTATACACATTCTCCTATGTCATAGGGGTCGTTGTTGCAAGTGCATCCGATTCCCAGACCAAGATCAACAGCAACTCCGGAATGACGATAATGTTTGCATCTTTTTGTTGTTTCTCGAAATTTTCCGAAATTCAATTCATGCACGATATCGCTAATCGCCGCATTATCATTCCATTGCGCCTCAAATTTCGTACGTTCAGGACCTGCACCCGCAAAAACGGATACCATTCCATCCTGAATACTAAGTAATACATCTTTTCTATTGGCACATACAATGGCCAAATTACCTATCTCTTTCATTCAAAAATATCCTTTCTTTTTAAGCCGCCATATAGGACAGCTCATATATTCCGTTCCCATGATTGATATAATCAGATTTGTGTTCATAAATCGTAGCCCGAATACGTTCGCCATAATGCCGATTTGCCTTGGCTTTTGGATGCTCCTTCAGCATTTCATTCAAGTCAGACAACTTTGCTTTACCGCCTACAGATTCCATCGTCATTCGTATAAGATGATTCCATGTCAATGCAGGGCTGTCTGCTTTGCTTGCTTCAAAAACACTATGCTTTACCATTGTAAATGGAATGATTAAAGAATTTTCCTTCTTATATATAAGGAGGTATTCTGTCACCACCGGTATAAACGGTTTTGCATAAGTCCGACTGTCTGATACACAATTAAACTGACCTTTTACAATAAACGACTCAAGCGTCCCCAGCTTCATCATGTCATGCTGCATACTAAACAGCTTGCCGTTTTGCCGCACGTCGCCAACTAATACCGCCATACGCCCATCCTTGCGAAGCGAGAAGAATAACTTTTTAAGCACAAAATTCAGCTTTTCAATAAAGTCATTCCAATTTTCGCATCTGGACAAATCATCAGGATGCGGCTTGCCCCACATATCACCTGAATACTTAATGATTCCGTGATATGGCGGATGAAAAAATATCATATCGGCACTGTCGTTTACATCATCCCGCAGTGCATTCCAGTTACCTTTCCCAAATGAGGGAGAAGGGTTTAAGTCATATAAGACGGAATTTATTCCGAGTTTATCTGCGACAACTTTACTTGTCCCGGAGCCGCTCATGGGATCAAGCAAAGTGAATTCCTTCAACGGCTGCCTTTGATATTTCTTTACGTCCAAAGCATATTCCACAACCTGTTGCACCACACGAGGCGAACAGTTTCCGCGCCATTTGTTACTGCCGCCTTCACCACGTTCAGGGAATGCCATAAATGAAGTTAGCTTCTTTCCGCACCGCTCGCGCAAATCCTGCGTTCCGGCAATTTTTAAAATGTTTTCCCAGTCCGAACCCAATTCACGCTGAAGTAACTGCCGGCATTTTAAAACGTCGTTTTCATACATTATTTTTTCCTCCAAAAGAATGGGAGAGGGTAATCCCTCTCCACATCTCAATTCCTACAGTTTTAAGCTGCATCTTTAATAATCAAATTGATAACCAGCGGTTTCGTTATATCAACCGTACTGAATATCTCTCGTACTTCCTGTGGCCGAAACTGTCCGTCAAGCTTTGCTTCGGTGCAATAAGAAATTTTACAATCCTGTGCCAGTAAATAACTTTTGAATTTCTTATAAGCGGTCAATCTGTTTTTAACATCCGCAGATGGTAAAACTCGTAATTGCTCACAATAATAATAAGATGCGGATGCATCCTTATCACGAAATCCATAGGCAATGTACTTTCTGGGTTGCTTCTCCTGTTTTCGAACCTTATGCTTAATCAATGCTTCTGCCCGCTCTCGTCCTTCCGTAATTCGCATATAACCGATTTCTCGGTTTTCTTCCGGTGAAAACGGCAGCATTTCATAAGCATGATTACTTCCTCCACTTTGGTCAATCAGAACACGATACGCAATGAAGCTTTCCGGTGCATATTTGTACCCGCGACAGGTATAACGGATGCGTTCCTTATTCTTCATCTTCCACACTCTCCCTGCAAAAAGCACAAATCAAGTTGTATGTATCCTCGAATGTGGATACATTTGCAGAATCCCGTTGGACAGCCCACTCAAGAATCTGTTCAAGAAATATGCCGTCTTCACATAACTCGACAATGAATGGGAGATACTTGTTCCCCTCTTCAAAATATTCGTCAGCCGAGTCACCCAGCAAACTGCTGATTTCTTCATGGATATGAATAGAATATGCATCCCCATATACCGACGCAGTGCTGCGAGTTAGAATACCCTCTTTGAATTTTTTGCTTTCGGCAATAATGCTGTCCATAATCGACTCAACCATCTCTTGATACGTCATGCTGCTTTTTCCTCCTCATCCCTATAGGCAGAATCGTCGCGTTCGTACTCGAACATGCTGATTCCGAATTTGTTTAAAAACGCTTTCACATCCGCAAAGGTTTTAAATTCAATCTGAAACCCTTCACAAGCTGCGGTAAGTTCATCAAGCGAATCAAAATACTTTTCACCGTCTTTAAGCGACTTCAATTCCGCTTCATATTTTGACACATCACCGATTTCTTCTTTGATTTCGTCCATCTGAAAATCTTTCAATACATAGCGAGTCGTAAAATAGCGACCGGTTACATCGGTATTTATGTGTAAATCCTCACTCGGTTCTTCCGCAAGGTATACATACTTCAGGTTATAAAGCTCCGCAATTTTTTTATAACCCGTCGGCATAGGTCTCCAAGCTGATTCCAGTTCTATTTGCACATGACTCTCAAAGTTCTCCATATAGACAATAAACGCACGAGTAGTTATGTTTGTTATATCAAGGCCCTTTGCTTCCAGTAATGCTCCAATCCATCCGGTGGAAGTGCTCTTTTTATAATTCACATACTGCTTCAAATCCTTAATCAATAGTTGTAATCTATCATTATTTCCATCCTCTTGAAAGAAAACAACAGCGTTATAGCACCAGTTCGGCATATTACGCACACCTTTCCATATTTTTGCGTTCTTTCAAAATTTCAAGTGCTTTTTCTAGTATCTCCTCATCGAACCAACCAAAGTGACACTTGTTTGCCGGAACCCCAAGCTCAGTAGCAAGCCACTTATATGCGATATCCCGATCCGAAGCCGATTTCCAAAGGTTGTCAAACTCCTGATGACAACGCCTCTTCAGCATTTTCAATCGCGGATTTGCAAGCCTGCCAAGGGGGATATGCGTCCCATTGTGAACACCGACAGAGGCATCGCAATGGGTGCATTTATAACACTTTCCGTTCCCGTGCTCTTTCCCATAGAGTTCTGCATTACTGGTGAATATTACGTTCTGGCCGCAATACGGACACACCGTTGGAATGGGATATAAATCAATCAGTTTTCGCTTATCGCCTTTTTCCGTTTTGTGCATATACACGTTCCTTTCATTACGCCGCAACCTTACGAGCCGTAAAGAATTCAATTCTGGCCGCAAGCATAGTATTTCTCTGCGCAGTGTCATTTTTCTTGACTGCCATATGCAGAGCTTTGCGTTGCCCGACTAAAATCACCTTCTCTTTCGCCCTGGTAATTGCGGTATATATCAGATTTCGTTTTAACATAACGTACTGTGATGTCAACAGCGGAATAATAACCGTTGAATACTCGCTGCCCTGACTTTTATGGATGGTTGTCGCATATGCGAGCTCCACATTTTCCAAGTCGTCTTTTTCATACTCCACCATCCGTCCATAGCCAAAATCAATCACAGCTGTCATATCGCCGGAATCGGTATCAGTAATAATGTTTCTTATAAAACCGATATCTCCGTTTGAAAGTGCGTCTGTGTTTTTGGTTTGCATCACCTTATCACCAATTCTAAACATGCGAAACCCTACTTTGATTTCCGGCTTTCCAAGACCTGCTCTATTCACAAGTGCCTGCAAGTCATTGTTTAGGTTATTTGCACCGGACTTAACATTGCGGCGAAATGGTGATAAAACTTGAAGTTCATACAACGTAGACGCTGCCAACTCATGCTTAAATATATCCACTATTTTCCCAACCGTATCTTCCTCGTTTTCAGCATCTATGAACAGAAAATCACTGCCATAACTCAACGAACTGTCCCCATTTCGGATTTGTGCTGCATTTGTAACAATTCGGCTGGTGTCAGCTTGTCTGAAAATCTGATCCAGAACTGTAACCGGTACATTTTTGCAAGCAATTAACTCATTCAACACATTACCCGGTCCAACAGACGGAAGCTGCTCTGCGTCGCCAACCATGATGACATGGGTGCCATCTTTAATAGACGAAAATAACCGACTTGCAAGCAGCATATCAAGCATGGAGCTTTCATCTACCACAAGCAGGTCACAGGTAAGCATACCGCCTTCATATTGATCATCACCGCGAAAACCCAGTGCCGAATGAAGCGTAACTGCCGAATATCCTGTTGATTCTGACATTCGCCTGGCTGCACGTCCTGTCGGCGCACAAAGCATAATATTTGCATCGGAGTGCAGCCGCGCATATACGTCCAAGATGACTTTTAATATAGTTGTCTTACCGGTTCCGGGACCTCCTGTTATAATGGAAAAAGAGGCTGAGAGGCTGTTAATAACAGCTTCTCGTTGTATCGGTGACAATGTGAATTTCAGACGTTTTTCAACATGCGTTATCTCAGTCTCGATGTTTGGATAACACTCGCATGCAGCGTGCAACAATCTGACAACCTCCTCAGCCGCACTTTTTTCCGCAACAAAAGCATTCATAGGATAAATTCTGTCACATTCAACCTTGATTTTTTTATCTGAATGTAACGTAATCAATGCACTTGTAATCATATCCTCAGTAATCGTGTCTTCCGGCGTCGTCAGCAGCTCGCAACTTTTTTCGATTAACGTCTGCTGCAGCAAAAACAAATTACCTTGCTGCATAGTGTCATTCAAAAGAAATAGAATGCCGGCTTGAATACGAAGTGGCGAAGTCGGATTATATCCCGCCGCCTTTGCAATGGAATCAGCAATTTTAAAGCCAAAGCCTTTAATTGCGCACACGCTGAATGGCTCTTCTTTTAAAATCTGCAGCGCAGTATCACCGAACTCGTTATAAACTTTGACTGCCCAGTTTGCACTTACTCCATAGGGCGCTAGAAACGCAACAATATCGCGCGCACCCTTATTTTCCTTGTACGACGCAATAATCTTTGTGAGCTTTTTCTCGCTGATCCCACGTATTTCTGTAAGACGCTGAGGGTTTCTATCAAAAATTTCAAGTGATTGAATGCCAAATTTTCTCACAATCCGTGAAGCCGTTTTGCCACCCAATCCTTTAATTAACCCACTTCCCAAATAGGCTTCAATGCCAACCTCCGTAGTAGGCAATGTCTCCTCAAAATGTTCAACAACAAAGGAGTATCCATAAGTATCACTTTTCTCCCATCTGCCTTGCAAGTTAATTTCAGTTGATTTAAGCTGCGGAAGATAATAACCCTTTGCAGAAAATTCACCAAGCTGCTTCCCATTTTTTTTGAGAATGCTTTTATCTGCCAGATATTTCACAATACAAAATCCATTTTCGGCATTTTGGTACAGTGTTCTTACATAAGTACAAAGCACTATCAAGCACCTCCGCGCATCAGTTCATAAATCGTTATTACTTTGCACTCTTTTGGCGCTATGGTTTTCACAGCGTCCCAAAGTGACAATTCATGAACGATAATTGGAATACGATGAGCTGCCATGATCTCACCCTTCATACCTTCGGAAAGAACCTCGCCGCATACAAATATAGCTTCACATAAGCTAAGTAACTTCTTGCCAAATTGTAATGCAAGCTCGCGTTCGTATGGAACAGTATCATCCAGTAGTAAAGGCAAATACGCATGAGGAGCCACCGCTTTTACTGCGACTCTACCGAGTACCTCTTCCACCATTCCACAGTATTCAATTGCCAATAATCTGTTTTGCTCTATCTCGTATGCTGTCGCAGCCCTAAGCGGACTGCAGATATAAACTCTACGCACTTTTTTCTAACCTCTCTTTCCTTCTCCTAAAATAAAAAAATAGGGTGTTAAAGACTATCTCAGTCAATTAACACCCTATCGTTTCAATATATCAGCTTGCTTTTGCAATGCTAAACCGCCTACTTTCAGATTGCTTCACGAATCGTTCGTATACTATCGGTTCTTCTTCTTTCAGCTTCTTGGCATCAACCGTAGTTTTCGCCATTGGTTTATAATTCACCAAAAACCTACTTCCATCAGAACCGATGCATTCACCTTCTACAGCACTGCCCATCTCATCTATAATAGGCACATACATGGATTTGATTCGCTTCTCCAAAGATTTCACAGCTTTTTCCATTGCAGATTTTTCTTCCTGCAAAGCCTCAATTTCCTGCAATGTTTTTGCATAGAATGAACTTAACTTTGCAGCAGGTTCTGCGGTATTTGCCGCAACATATTTCCGCAATGTTTCAATCGCAAGTTTAGCATCTTCACCTTCAAGGCTAGGTACTTCACGATTCACTACATCTTGCCAAAAATCCTCTTCAACTTGAATTAAATCTCGCTCCTGATCTGCATCTCTGTCAATCTGAGCATAATCAAATCCACTGTCCGAGTTGCCAAGTAGATGTGCGATAAAACAGGTATCTATGCCCATTACTGCCATTTCATGTCGGCACTGGGTTTCATAATTTGCAGGAACATTTTTGTCTTTCCAGTGATCTGCATTATAAACAGAACCGGTCTTACACTCCAAAATCGCTTTGCGGCCATCCGGAAGTTCAACCATATAGTCCAGGTTCACGAGCATGAAAGGATAATCCGGATGTCGATACATATTCGTATCCTTATATACCTTATACCCAGTTTTACGGCGAAATAGTTCGGCAACCAAAGGCTCCAATAAACGTCCGACTTCTTTAGCAACAAAATTATCCTCTTCCTCTACGATAGGCTTAATACCAATTTTATTATAGTACAAATCTCGCCTTGTAGACCAAGGGGATTGTCCTTGTGTAACAGCAGCATCGCTGCCTCCAATTCCCAAACGTCTGTAGTCCAGCCACTCCTCGTAAGATAATTTAGCGGTGTCAACAATGACTTCAGGCGTGTGATAGCTCATCATGCTGCCATCACACCTCCAATATCATAGTCGGTCCAGTTAAGATGAAGTGCTCTTGCAATTTTATCTTCTGTTTCGGCAATCTTTGATTCTGAGGCTCCGTCCGCACGCATAAAGAATATTGCTTCAGAAATACCCCAAAATGCTTCGTGAGCGGTTGAAGGACCGTCACCGTGTCTAACTTGAAATGCTTCCAGTGTTTCAAATGCAATTTTTTTAGGAATTTTAATGTTTTTCATGACTTCCGCCATCGCATTCAACGGGTAAAAGAGATTGACGTTCAGAAGCTTATTCAACACTTTTGCCGTATTCACAAACTTGGGATATAGCATTTCAACTTCTTTTTGGAAGGTGCTAATTTCCGCAGAGTATTTGTGCGGAACCTTAACCGCCGAACCAAGTCTGATAGCCGCCCTGCGCGTTGTATCCGTGATATACGGATAAATATTTGCGCCTGACATTGCGGTATTCGATGTTGTAAACCGAATGCCCGGAATCAAGGTGCTTCCGCTCAAACCATGTACGAAAAGCTCTTTATCATAAGCGCCAAGAAGTGCTTCTGTCTGCTCCGGGAAAGACCAAATTGCTGTTGAAAAGCAATGATCGGAATACCCGCTCCCAAAATAGTTGTCAGGGAATCGACTTGATAGCTCTGCTTCCAGCGTTTCATAAAGCTCCGATATAGGCAGTACGCAATAATCGGAGGAGTCTCCGCCATGCATCGCAGATATCTTCCCATGTGAAAGATACACGAGAGCATCGCCGCGGCTTACCAGCATACATCGGTTTAAAACCTCTGCAAGGCTTTCACGCGTAAGTCTGCTTAAAGCCGTTCCGTTGATTTTTGCACGCTCAAAAATTGTTTTAAGCGCACAATCTCTGATGCAATAAAATGCACCGTCAATCATCGCAACTAACCCAACATTTTTCATGGTGTCCACTACAATATCCCGGTCATCTTCCGAAAAGAAGAATGCAGCAAGCATTTCATCAACTTTGGTTAGGTCTGTTGGCAAAGCCGAAAATTCAATGCTACGGGACGGAACTGTTACCCATCTGTCATTTTCCTCCATTTCTTTTATATACCGCAATGTTTTTGCCATGCTGTTGTGATGCACACAGAAATCATCTCTGTACGCGTTTTGAGTAGTTTCACTCATTTTGACCATCCTTTCTTTGCATAAAAATATTTTTATATGAAAAAAAGCGCAATACGGCATCATTCTTGCTCGAAGGCAAGAACATGATTGTATTGCGCTTTGATTCCAATTAACCAATATAAAGTGGATACTCACAGATCTACTTTACAAATTTACTATACATATGCAGTATAGCATATTCTGTATATTGTGTCAATATGTTTTTTATACACAATATGTTGAGTTTATACATTTTTTGATATTATATGTGGTTGAAGTTTTGATTGTTTGGTGGTATAATGTAGATTAAGAAAATTCAATAGATCTTTAATGAAAGGTGATAAAGGAATGAATACTAAAAAAAAGACTAAAAATAGGCTATTTACTACAACTAGAGTTCTTTGTTGTTTCATTGGATTAACATTAATTGGAATACAGTTTGAGCCATCTATACAATCAGTTACAATACTACCTTCTTTATTAGCTGGAGTTGGTATGGGTTTTTTAACTACAGGTATTTTGGGTTTATTTGAAAAATTTCTAGCAATAGATCAACTGAGTGAAATTAAAGATGCTGTAGATGAATTAAATAAAGATGCTTTCCAGAAAATAGAACAGATGAATGATACCGTAAAAAAAATGGAGAAAGCGGCAAAACTTTTTAATCTGATGCAGCAAAGAGGTGTTAAAGATATATGCCACTCGAATGAATATATTGAAGAGCTAAGAAGAGATATTAAAAAAGCTCATAAAATACAAGGAATATTCCGTACCGGAAGAGAGTTTGTCTCTAGTCTTAGGCGTGAAATATTTGCCGCAATAAAAGAAAATAATTGTGACGTAGAGTTCATCATTTCCTCTGAAAATGTAGCTAAGGGCGATTGTTTAAGTCGAATATGCCCTACTACAGATCCATGCGGTCACATAGGGGAATTTTATAGGACTGTGTTTTATGAATCAAGGAACCATAATTATTATCAGAAAACCGATAATAAAAAGGGTAGTATAACAATTAAAGAATATGATTTTGCCATAACTGGGAGTATCTTAATCATTGACGACGATATAGTACGGTTTATTCCGTATCTTCCTGAAACAGAAAGCACAACTTCAATAGCAATAATAGGGAGTATAAAAGAGGTTGCGACTCTTGGAATGTTTGAAATATACAAAGATACATTTGAAAAAATATGGCATACTCAATCGAAAGAAATAGACGTAGCAGAGTATGATGAAAAATATAGTATACAACCCATTAAAACGAAAGAAGGATCACATGCGAATTTTGATTGATGCGGATGGCTGCCCTGTTGTTGATATAGCAGTAAGAATCGCAAAAGGAAATAATGTTCGGTGTATAATTCTATGCGATACATCGCACTACTTCGAGCGCGATGGTGCGCAAACTATCACGGTATCAAAGGGGACAGACAGTGTGGACTTTGCACTCGTAAACATGGTGCAAGTCAAAGATATTGTAATCACACAGGACTATGGGTTAGCTGCAATGTGTCTCGCCAGAGGTGCTATACCTATCAATCAAAATGGAATGATTTATAATGATGATAACATCGGCGGACTGTTAGAACAACGGGCAATGGCCGCAAAAATTCGCCAGTCTGGAGGAAGGCTCAAAGGACATGCAAAACGAACTGATGCGCAGAATATTGCATTTGGTCTAGCATTAAGTAATTTACTTGGAGAAAATTGATAAAGTTTCGCTTGCATCATTTATGAATATCTTGGTAGTAATCGGAGGGTTTTATCGTGCAAAATAGAACGGATATAAAAGTTGGAGATAGCGTACAAATTGTTCTGAAGGCTGACCAACGGACAGGCACCCTTACAGAGGGAATTGTTATGAAGATCCTCACCAAAAGCAGCTCACATCCGCATGGCATAAAGGTAATGCTGGAGGATGGTCAGATTGGCCGAGTGAAGGAAATAAAAAAATAAATGGAGGTAACTATGAAAGAAGTTTATGATTTTTTAAAGAAGTGTGAAACGTATTATCTTGCCACAACAGAGGGAGACCAGCCGCGTGTGCGTCCGTTCGGAACGGTAGATATGTTTGAAGAGAAATTGTACTTTCAAACGGGAAGGGTTAAGGATGTTTCAAAACAGATAAGCACGAATCCTAAAATTGAAATGTGCGGCATGACTGATGGGAAGTGGATACGCATAGAAGCTGTGGCTGTGGAGGATAATCGTATTGAAGTGAAGCAACATATGTTGGATGCTTACCCAATGCTAAAAGACAGATATTCCGCTGATGATGAAAATACGCAGGTTCTTTATTTGAAAAATGCGGTTGCAACCATATCTTCCTTTTCTGGAGAACCCAAAGTGATTAAGTTTTAAGGAGAACGATTCTGCAAAGCAAAATTCTAGGTGCAAATAAAAAACAGCCCCATAACACAAGCTATTACGCTCATGTTATGGGGCATATTTTTGCTAAATTACACTAATTACTCGAAGCAATCGGCCACGGATGCGCCTTCTTTCGCCATCCACATAGATAATCAAGACGGATACCTTCGATCCGGGACCGAGATGTACATGCGCCCAATCCGGATGAGAGCAAAGGCAATCAAGACCGGGTGCAAGATTCACATATACGCCCATGTCATTCACCGCTTTTACTTCGCCTATGTAGGTGCTTTTTGCCTTGAACCGCTCTGCAGCAGAAAGATACGGATCCTCCTGTGCCTGCTTGATGGAAGCTTTGATGGCGATATCTTTACCGTCCTTACTAAGCTCCAATATCTTCACAACCACTTTGCCACCAACGTAGAAAAATTCACGCATATCGCTGATCCATTGCCATGACGTTTCTTCAACGGGAATTTGAACATCTATGCCGAATATTTCAATGTGTACTCGCTTGAACGCAACGGAGATGATACGAGCTTCGACTAAGCATCCTTCAACAACTAAAGGATACCCATTCTCAGCCTTTGTCGTGAAAAATTTCTTGCGAACAACCGCCATTGCATCCTTACGGCTGGCGGTGATAAGCTGGTTCTTCACATCAATGCCTTTAATGATATAATCAATCTCAGCCCCCAGCATTGCAGAAAGTTGCCGACGCATTTCTTGTTTTCCGTCAGCATTGTCTTCAAAATTATTTTCATCCACAATCTCATTGATCGGGATAATAACTTTGAAATCATCGCGGTAAATAATTGCGTATGGGTTTCCGTCTGAGGTGAACTCCACGCTGGCAATTTCACCTGTTAAAACCTTTGCACGTCTGAAATCACGCTGCAGTTCCGAAATCACACCTGCCCGGTCGTCATCTTCAGCACGGTATCGACCGTCAATGGTGATAATTCGATTCGGAACAAACTCCGGTTTCTTCCGTGTTGCCGACTTTTTGGATGTGGTTGCTTTTTCCTGTATGGATGGAGTTTCCTGAATTGCATCGATTGCAATGGTTGTTTCATTTTTCTTTCTTGGCATTGTAAAACACTCCTTTTACTAAATATCTTTTTCATCTATTCTTCCTAAAAGCTCTTGTCCAAGGCGCTTGATGACACCTTTGGGCTTGAGCCGGTTAGGTTTGCTTGGCTCCGGCACCGGGAGACGAGGTTCCTCCTGCCGGAATTCATAACCATAAGGCTTTTTATGTGCGGGGACATGCTCTGCAGCGGAAGTTTTTACAAGCGCATCGGCTTGCGGGTACTTGG
>JGI994J12354_10002373_pt1 | contig 18491 bp, 18 predicted proteins | sample IntmicLarv3ML3BL_FD_12354 | JGI IMG/M metagenome (IMG submission 12354)
GCTCCACCCGCTTGACTTCAACGTGTACACCGGGCAAGCCGCGCACGTCCGGGCTATCCACACCGCCGCGAAACTGCTGGCCGCGCTGGGCGTCCTCGATGCCATGGTCACGGCACAGGGCGGCAAATTCCCGCTCCCCGGCGCAACCCTTACGTTTGCTATTCATGGGGGATCCTTCCTTTCTGCGCTAACGTTACCCGCTCCAGCTCCGCGCCTACGGCTTCCAGCAATGCCATGGTGAATTCATCATTACGGCCCTTTTTCATCATTTCATCCAGTAGGCCTTTCCAATAGGCCTCATCTCGGTCTTGCGGAGGGACGCTCCCGTATTTTGCGTGGAAGGCGTAGACGTCTGTATAGGTGTCTTTGTAAGTCATGGCTTGGCTCCTTAAAAATTGCCTTGGAGGCCCAATTGCTCGCCCCATGGTTCGGGTGGCGCTTGGGTGAAGGGGCAGTCGGGGTCGGTTGTTGGGGTGAGTATAGGGGGTGGCAAATCTTGGGCCATAGTGAATTCATTGAAAAAATTGAAATTATTATCGCTTGCGGGGGATAAATTCAATAAATTCAATTTTTTCACTATGGTTTCTGTTTCTGGATTGACCAATACTGTTTCGGACGGTCTGCCCGCCAAGCCTGTCCTTTCACGCTCCACGCGGATATAACCCCGCTCAAGTAGCAAGCCTAGGCTTTCGTCAAGGGTGAATCCCTGTCGGCCCTGTGTTTTTCGTGTCAATGTGCTCTTGCTCATATGCGCCCCGCCAACCGCTCTAATCTTCCCCCACAGATAGCGGGCATTGCTGATGCTCACCGGCTCGGCCTGTTCGGTATAAACCGCCTTGGCGTGTGCAAGGAAGTATCGGGCCAGCGATGCGGCGGCTTGGGCTTCGCCCGCGGTGATTGCTGTGTCCAGCGGGTTACGGCCCTGCTCAAAGGCGGCGATGCAATGAATCAGCCCAACGTTTTTTTGCACGAGGATGGGGCGGCCATGCACCCGCACAAGCCATACAAGTGGTTCACCGGCTTTCTGGAACGGCACAACCTACCCAAAATAACTTGCCACCAACTGCGTCATACAAACGCCAGCCTGTTAATCGCTGCCGGGGTAGACGTGGTAACACTAAGCGGACGCCTTGGCCATGGTGACAAAAATATCACGCTGAACACTTACAGCCACATTATCAAATCACAGGAAATACAGGCGGCAAACAAGATGGATAATTTCTATGCTCGCCAATCCAGCATAGGCGCGAAAAAAGCCTAAAAAATTCGCAACAGTCCCCAAACAGTCCCCAAAATGTTAAAATCAAGAGGAAAAACCCTGATGCTATCGGCGAAAAAGATTTTAGCGTCAAGGGTTTTTCAATTTATAAAAATGGTGGAGGCGAGGGGAGTCGAACCCCTGTCCGAAAAGCGATTCACTTGGTTTCTCCGAGCGCAGACGGTAATTTAAGGTTCCCTACATCCGTCGCTTGCCGTCAGGCTACGGGTTCGGTAGCGTCATAAAATCCCACTCGCTGCAACGCTTAGACGAGCTGGTTCCCCACATTTTTGACGCCGGTGACCTTGCTCGTGGGCAAGCAAGGGCCGACGCACGGCCTTAGGCCGCGAGTGCTAACGTATTGTTGGCAGTTAAAAATTTTTCCGTGTTGTTGACGCGGTTCGGCCCGCGGCTCGCTTGCCTTGTTTCACACTCCCCGTCGAAACCGGGACGCCCCCATGATGGGGTAGCGCCATATTGGCGTCGGGAATATGCGCGATGCTGTGTGCTGCTTTTGCGTTGTCTGCGGTTGATGAGGCGATTTCTTCGAGGCAGGATGTGCGGTGGTGGGGTAGCGCCATATTGGCACTGGGAATATGCGCGATGCTGTATGGTGCCTTCGCATTGCTTACGGTTGAGAGGGCGATTCCGTCGAAACTGGGAGGCGTCAACAGCGGGGAACCGCTGAAATTACGCAGGGTTGACGGTAGCATCAGGCGTAATGGAAAAAAGGTTTTGCTTTGCATATTGCGTGGCGGGTGGGGAAGTGCGCATGCCCGGGAAGGCCGAGGTGCGCAGGGAGAAAGAAAGGCCGTGTCATGGTGGGGGAGCAGCAACGCTTGTGCCACAGGGTTGCGCGAAAGACTGCTTACCCTTCGCGATCGTACCGCCGGTTGCGCATCTCGCGGGCGACATCACGCATGGCATCGCGCTCGGCGATGGTTTCCCTTTTGTCGTAAGACTTTTTACCGCGGCAAACCGCCAGTTCTACCTTGACGCGTCCGTTTTTGAAATAGAGCGAAAGCGGCACCAAGGTTAGGCCTTTTTGCTGGGTGTAGCCAATCAATCGGCGGATTTCGCGCTTGTGCATCAGCAGCTTGCGCACGCGCATCGCCTCTTGATTGAAACGGTTGCCCTGCTCGTAGGGCGAGATATGCACATTGTGCATAAACAGTTCGCCATTGGTGACCACGGCATAGCTGTCGCGCAGGTTGGCTTGGCCTTTGCGGATGGCTTTTACCTCGGTACCGGCCAGCACGATACCGCATTCGTAGGTTTCGTCGATAAAATAATCATGACGCGCCTTGCGGTTGGTGGCCGCGACCGGCGACACAGGTTGGCGCGACATGCTCTCACCTCCCGAAAGCGATTCCCGCGGTGCGTTGCTCAAACCGCGTGCGGCCGGACGTGTTCAGGTAGGTGCTGAAGGAATGAACTTTATCCGGGCCCTTGTGCGTGTGGCCGTACGTGAAGCACCAAGAATGGATGACAATGCATGCGTCCAATGGATTTTCGCAATATTCCAAACCGATCGGGCAACATATGGCAACGCTAGTATTATAATCGAAAAATCAGACGTAGTCAAATTCATCGTGCCTCAACCGCGTAGCCATCGCGATTCGCTCCACAAGTGCCGTACCGTCCGCGCTTTGCGGCCAGTCGTAGAGAATGTGCGCGGGGGCATCGGGCCGGGTAGGATTGCAATTCATCGCGCTCCAACGGCATACCCCTCGTGATCCACCAGTGCCGCGCCGTCCGCACTTTGCAGCCAGTCGTAGAGAATGCGCGCGGGGTCGTCGGTTTTGGTGGATTTGCGAATGGCCGCATAGAAGGGATTGCCCAAGGGGTAGCTGCCGTCGGAAATGCTTTGTTTGCTGGGGGATGCGCCATTGACGGACAACAGGGTGACGGCGGGGTCCGCCCTCATTTGCGTAACATAATAATACACATTGTAGCCGATTGCGGGCGCGGCGTTGATGTAAGAAGCCGCAATGGCCTCGACCAAACCTTCCATATCCTCAATCAAAAAATCCTGCGGAGGGGTCGTCATGGTTAGGTTTTTCATCACCAGTTTTTCCATCAGGGTTTGGCTGCCAGAAGTGGCGTTGCGCTGGTAGGGGGTGATGATTGCGTCGTCGCCGCCCACGTCTTGCCAATTGGTGATTTTGCCGGTATAAATGTCCTGAATCTGCTTGGTGGTTAGGTCGGTAACCGAGTTACTGCTGTTGATTAAAAACACCAAGGCGTCCCGTCCGATTTCGGCAAAAAGCAGTTCGCGATCGGCGTTTTCTTTCATGTAGGCGCGTGCGGCGTCCGGCATTTCATAGGCGATGACGATATCCACCGCGTCATCCATTAAGCGCATATAGGCGCTGTTGGTGCCGGTAAAATCCACGGGGCATTCCTCGCGCGGCTTGCCAAGCAGCAGGGCTTGTGTAGCCTCGCCCAGCGGAATATTGGCCGTGGAGCCATCCAGACGCGGGAAGTTGCCCTCGGTAAACTGAAAAAGCGGCACTTCAGGCTCGGACGTTTGGCTGTCCGCGGGCACTTGGGTCGGCGGATTTGGGGAGGGGGATACAGCGCAGCCGCAGAGCAGCACAGTCAAGCACAGCAGGCACAGGAAGGGTTTTTTCATTTGCAGGTGCAGGACGGGGTTTTTCATTTTCTTTATCTTCCTATAATGTACTTTGCGGCTTAGGGCTACGAGCTCATCAACAACCGCAGGATTGACGAAGTAACGAAATGCGCACGGCCAATATTCTTTCCCGATAAAGGAATCAGTGAGGTGAAAATCATTCCGGTAACGGAATATGCGCAGAACGAATCAGAGGAATGAAGCATGGTCACAGGGGATACGGATATGGATACGTGCTGTTGGGAATGCGACTAGTCATTGTCGGGATACGGCGGAAAATACACCAACGAGGCCAGCAGCCGTCCGTCGTCCTTAAACCAAAGGTTTTGCCCGGTTTGATAATCGGCGGCCCAATAGACATCGCCGAAGCGATTCATGAGGTCGAAGCCTTCTGAAAAATCAAGGCGCACGCCGCTGCGGGTGTACTGCCCAAGCGTCCCGGCGCGCGCATCATACCAGTATCTGCCCTCTGTTGTTTCAATCTCGGCCAATACGCGTGCGTCCTGCGCAATCAGCCGCCAGGCCTGCGTGGTTGGTCCCTCGAAAAAGAACCACGCGGCGGGCACTGTGCTGTGGGGGGGGCGTACCAAGGCGGGGGGAAAGTATTCATGCGCCATGACGGCACCGGGCACGGTTAAATCAAAATTCTGCGCCAGCACCTGCACGCCGTTCGTGCGATAGATATAAAAGGTGCCGTCATTGGCCCGCAGGATGTTTGTTACGCCATCCTGCCCCGTGCGGCAAATTTCGCTGCCATCCCGCCTGGCAATGGAAAATTCGCTTTGGTTATTATACGACAGCAGAATCATGTCGTTAAGAAAATAATCCATGTCGTAGACATAGCAATCGGTAATCAGATTGGCAATCAGGTTGCCTTGCTTATCGATGAAAAGAGAGCGATTGTTGCTGCCATCCGGGCTTTGGCACATGGCCACCCCTTCGCTGAACATATACTGATGGAAATAGGCTTCGCCCCACGTAGCGTGCGGCAGACCTTCCAGCACGGTTTTGCCCTGCATATCGATGTACCGATAGGTGCCTTCGTTATCCATCACGGCCGCCAAGCCTTCGGAAAAGTAGAGTGGGTGGTCGTAGGCATGTGGCACCACCAGGTTGCCAGATGTATCCAGCACGCCCCATTTTTCGCCCTGCCGAACCGCCAAAAGGTCGCCCTTGGGAAAGCTGTGGCGGGCACTGGCGTAGGCACCATTGGCTGTGAAGTATAAATCCGGATAGGCATGCCAATCGCAGTCGTAGGCAAACCGGCCCTGCCCGTCCGTGATGACGCAGGTGCGGGCAATATCCCATGCGTCGTCATCCCGCAGGGGGTCCGTCGATTGCGTGGCACCGGCGCGGATAAAGACGTAAAAATCCCGCCCATCGACGGTTTCAATGCGCCGATAGCTTTCAAAAACCGGATCACAAACAATTTTGCCCGCGGCGTCACAAATGCCGTATCGGGGAAAGCCGTTTGGGTTGTTGAGCGAATCCACCTTGACTTGAAAGGGGAAAATTGGCCCATAGTCGTCGCTTGGAATCAAGGTGTCCACGCCACCCGCATGGTATCGCGCGGGGAGCGGCGCAAGCGTAGTTGCGGGGCCTAGCGCATCCAACCCGCCGCTGGGAATCACCACCCTGCCGGGAATGCGCGTGGACATGCCGGGCGGTGTTGGCGCAGTCAGGCTGTCGCATCCCGCCAAGAGGAGCAGGGCAAGGCCAAGGCAAAGCACTTTTCGAATCGGCGGCTTCCGCTGCGACAGCGGGGCAAGGCCCAGGCAGAATACCCTTTTAATCGCCGACTGCCAATTCATCAGCGAGGCAAGGCCAAGGTAGAACACTTTTTTCATGGACAATCCTCGTTTCAAAACGTGTTACTGAGACTATTTTACCATAATTCCACGTGCGGGGCAAATGGTGCGGTTTGGCGAAGTGCGCAAGCTGTATTGTAGTCTTCCACGAACAGCCAATTGTATGACGATGTCGGCTTGGAAATACGACATGCCCGTTTAAAATACACCACCAAGGCACCGGGAAAAGAGTAAGATGACGGATGTTTTTTTGATGAAATGGTCGTATATAGTCGTTTAACTTGAAAACTGACCCAAGCTTTGCGGTCTTTTTTGACCCTGGTGCGTCGAAGCCGCCTTGAAAGGCTAGGCCTTGTCCCAAAAATCCAATTTGGGTTGAAACGGGACGGAAAAAGGCGTCTTTGCCCGTCTCATCGGTCGAAACAAGGCCTAGTCTTAGCATTTCTGCGGCGTCTGCGGCGCACCAGGGTCAAAAAATCCTCGCAAAATCATTGGCCCCGTTTTCAAGTTAAACGGCTAAGCCGGACAATTGTGCTTTGGTCGGTTGCACAAAAACAGAGCGCCCACCCACAGTTTAACTGCGGCATGGGCGCTCGGGTTGGCAATCGCGGGGCAAAGGCCTACTTGCCCTTTTCAATGACCTTCTTGAACAAAAATTGATAAACGACAGCGGCAAGCGCAGCGCCGACAAGGGGGGCGACGATAAATACCCAAAGATCGGTCAGTGCGGCTTGGCCTGCAAAGATGGCGGGGCCGATGCTGCGTGCCGGGTTGACGGATGTCCCGGTGAGCGGGATGCCGACAATGTGAACAAACGTCAGCGTCAGGCCGATGACAATGCCGGCCACGCTGCCCTTATTTTTGTCGGAAGTGACGCCAAGGATGGTGGTGACGAAGATGAAGGTCAGTACGATTTCAATAATCAGCGCGCCCGCAACACCACCCGCTCCCGCGATGCCGTTGGTGCCAAGTCCGCCGGTTAGGTCGGTAAGGCCGAACGAGAGCATCAGCTTGAGCAGCCCCGCGCCCGCAATGGCGCCCGAAATTTGGGCGATGACATAACCGATGAAATCCGAAAAACTGAGCTTTTTGGTCAGCAGCATGGCAAGAGAAACGGCGGGGTTGACATGACAACCCGAAACATTGCCGACAACATACGCCATCGCCACAATCGAAAGACCAAAGGCCAAGGCCACCGCAAGGTGACCGCCCATGGTGTCGCAGCCCAAAAAAATCGCGCTGCCGCAACCCATAAACACCAAAACAAACGTGCCAAGCAATTCTGCAAGATACTTCCGAGCCTTGTCCATACCATGTGCCTCCCTATTTTTAAGATCAATTGAACAGATGCGCCATGGGTTCATTATAGCAGAAACTGAAGCGCTGTCAAGCGATTTCGATAAAATTACAGCGGTTTGTGAGCCTAAAATTACGAGGATCCCTTCACCAAAGTCAAAAACTGCACAGCCCAAAATGTCAAATCGCAATCAATAGCCCCTTTCTTTTTGTAATCAGGTTCAAGCCGAACATCCACATATGCCGTCGGATATTCAATGCTTTTGGGCGAATATCTCTTGTTGTGAGGCAAATCGAATCTCATTCGTAGGATGCCGTCGGTGTCGATTGCGTTTTCAATGTTTGCGGCTGATTCGCGGATAACGCCAACCCTTTCACCAACGCCAAGCATCGCAATCTCAGTAAGTGTTCGCCGATAGGTAATGGTATCAATGACATCGGGCTTGAATGCTCTTATCGGACGATTAAGCGCAAAACCAGGCCCGTAATAATTGCTGCCGATCTTCACATGCATATTGGTGTCCGGCTTCATTATCGCGTTGATATGATTGAGCGAATCAGCAAGCATTTGAATGGTTTCGGCCGTGCGCCAGCTTTGTGTATACGCGAGCATCGCAAGGGTATAGGAATCGGGGAAATATTCATCAGCCTCAATATAAGGGTAGTTGTATTTGTTTTTGGATTTTCTTGTCTTTAAGATCTCATCAAGCGAATCGACCTCTAGCACACGCCGGAAACCTTTAAGGCAAATCTGCTGAAACCAGCGCACTTCAGACGTGTCATCGCCATAACCCATCATGGCTTGCATCGTATAAATAAGCGCCATCAGACCGTTGCCATTATTTATCCCCTCAAATCTGTTTTCAAAGCGGGATATTTCCGGCGGGATATAAGAGAACTCATGCCGCAGAACATCCTCATCCCGCATCGCGGCAACATAATTGGATACAAACGGATGGTCTTTAGGAATGGCATAATAAGACAGCAGACGTGCCGCCGCTTCACCATCCTGCAGCGGTGTTTCGTGAAGAACGGTACCCCGCCAGTTGTCCCAGCTATGCATACCGCTGCCGATGTAGCCGTTAGGCTTAATATAGCTTTGTATCAATTTAAAATGCAGTGTTTGATAGATTCGTTCAAGTAAACCTTCCTCATCTATTTTTGAGAGGTTATGTAGAATTTCTTTGCGTAGCCGGTACTGTATCACCGGTCCGGCATTTTCAAGCAGGAAGTCGATTGATTTTGATAAATCCATCACTGATACATTTCCATTTCTATTCTGAACAACAGCACTCTTGCTATCCCATTGGCGGGGTCAGCAAACCAAAATGACATTCGATTTTCTGATTTTAAGAGCTGATGGCGGGAATCGCCGCCCTGCGGGTTGGTCCGGGGGCGGGTCGAGCAGCCACCTGAGGGCTATTCTCTGTACCCGCCCGTTCGATTCCCTGATTTTGTGAACCAAAAACAAAATCCTCCTATTGGGAGGACTTTACTTTTGGAGCTGATGGCGGGAATCGAACCCGCGAACCTCATCCTTACCAAGGATGCGCTCTACCGACTGAGCTACATCAGCAAACCTTGTCACCGGCTGACCCAAAAGTTGACCCAAACGGTGACCCAAACGCGGATGAAATGGGATGAAACTGGATGAAACGCGATGGAATGGTGTTTTGCGAAAACCGTTGATTTCGCGGGGTTTTTCGGACTGGCTGGACTTGGATGAAACTGGATGTCATGCTCCATTGTCCTTACCAAGGATGCGCTCTACCGACTGAGCTACATCAGCATAATCGAATTTTTATCTGAAGTTATTTACACACAAAGCAAACCGTGGTCCGGACAAACAAAATGCGCACGATAGCGTGTGCGCGACTTGGGTGTGGGCCGGGCCCAGCCCACTGGTGCGGATAAGAGGACTTGAACCTCCACGAGCTTGCACTCACATGGACCTGAACCATGCGCGTCTGCCATTCCGCCATATCCGCACAACATTCCGTTAATTTTTACACGGTGTGGAACCGCCACCGAGGTGGAGCGCATCGCTCAAACCCACGCGCATAGTATACAGAACGGCGAGCGGTATGTCAAGGGTTTTTTGTTGTGGGGTTGGTGAATTTTTGCGGAAATGAGCGAGTCGTGGCCTTGGGTGAAAGCAATAGGATTTTGGGCGAAATGGAAACCGCCACGTTTAGGCAAAATGAGAATCGCCGTGGGGCGGGGGATACGCTTCAGGTGGGCGTTGGATCGGCGGGGCTGAGCGCACGCGTAACAGCGGAAAATAAGCCACCAGCGTGGGTAAACGGCGGCGCGCCTCCTCGACAGTGTCGAAGTTGCCGCCATAGTACCGTTCGTCGAGGATAATCTGCGCCAATTCGGCGTGTATGCCAAAGGTCTCGAACCCTTCTGCCGTCAGCAGGTTGAGCCGCGTCAAGAGTAGCGCGTCCAAGCTAGGCGTGGGTGCGGGTTTTGGCGTGGGTTTTGGGGTCGGGCTGGGGCGCGGCGAGGTGGTGGGCACATTCCCCTGCGGCCCAAAGGTTACGGCGCGCGGTTTGGTGGTGGCAATCAGAATAATCACAAACACAGCGAGGGCAACGCACAGTGAACCAAACAGGACACCCTTCAGATTCTTTCCAAGATACGTCCGAAATCCCATCAGCTTTTGCCGCATGCCGCTCACCAACTTTGTCAAAAGATGCTACATTTTACCATAATCCGACATCGCTCGACAAGTGTTTGGCGGCACGGTGCGATTGCCTTGAGTTTATACCAAACCACAGCATAGAAAAAGCGGACGCAACGAAGTCACGGGATCAAAAAAAATAGCATAGTATAAGCATTTCCGCAACACCGTTTTCCATGCAGCTTTTGCAAAAAAGCGTAACGTACCACACCCGCTAAACCGATGGGCATAGCGGGTGTTTTCAGGTGCTTTGCGATGTAAAAACAATGTGGCGGCGCGGGGACAGCACCTTGCTCACCATCTTGCAGATGCGCGAGGCCGTATCCCGTGCGTGCGGGTTTTTCATGAAAGCGAGTTCGGGGCGCGCGCCCTTAAAAAGCGAGGTTATACATGCGGTGATAGGTGCCGCGAAAAAGGAAGAAGATCAAGCCTCTGGCGTTTTCACCGGCGCGGCGTTCGGTTCCGGCGGACGATTGGGTTGCTGCCAGGTTAGGCTGTCAACGGGGTATTCGTCAATCGACCACTCGCCGTCCGGGCCGACGCGTTTGGTCTTGACCACGCCGGTTAGCACGGAAAGATCGATTACCGTGGCGGGGCCATCGGGGGTTTGCACCTCGCGGCCCATGCGCGGCATACGTTTGCGCAGGGCTTCGTAGTGGCTTTGCTCGTATTTGAGGCAACACATCAAGCGGCCGCACAATCCGGAAATTTTGGTGGGCGACAGCGAAAGGTTTTGATCCTTGGCCATTTTGATGGAAACCGGCTGAAAATCGGTTAAAAAGGAGGCACAGCACAGCACGCGTCCGCAGGAGCCAAGTCCGCCCATCATGCGTGCCTCGTCGCGCGCGCCGATTTGCCGCAGCTCGATGCGGGTGCGCAGGGTGGAGGACAATTTGCGCACCAACTCGCGGAAATCCACGCGGTTATCGGCAGTGAAAAAGATGGTGACCTTGTTGTCCTCAAAGCCAATTTCCACGTCCACCAGCTGCATTTCCAGCTTGCGCTCGGCAATTTCCTTTTGCGCAAAATCAAAAATTTCGACCTTGCGCCGACGGATATCCTTCATGCGGCGTTCGTCGTTTTCCGTGGCCAAACGCAACACGGGTTTGTAGTGCTCAGTTTCCTCCTCTGGTACGGCGCGTGGGGGTGTAGAAACATGCCCAAACGCCATGCCATTGGCCGTTTGTACCACCACTGCCAAGCCCGGGACGAGCGTTAGGTCGTTGGTGTGAAAATCATAAATTTTTCCGCCCTCGCGAAAGCAGACTCCGACAATCAGCACAGGGTTCACCTCGTTTTATTGCTTTGCCAATATAGAAAAAGGGGGCGGCAGCCGTGCCGGCCACGTGGGTTTAGGAGCACTGGTAACCATACCGACCAAGTAGCCGTTCAGGGCGCGACAATCGAGCCATTGCAGAGGCGGCAATCGCACCGACTCGGTGACCTCGCGACGCGTGCCATGCTGCTCACACCATCATGTCCAAAAGCAGCCGATCGCACACGGCGGTGCCAAACGCATTGGCGTTTCCCGCCCGCATACAGGCGTCCATCGCGTTGCATAGGCGCAGCAGCCGTGCGGGGGGGAGCGCCGCCAGGGGAGTGTTTTGGCCCTTAATGGCCGCCAGTGTCTCGGTCAGCCAGATGGAAAGCACACCGTCAAGCGCTTGTTTTTGTTTTTGCAGCCAAGCCGATGCCGCCGCAAAACTCATGGATCCAGCAAGGATGGCGTGAAGGGTTTGCAGGGCTTCAAGGTTGGCGTTTTGGCTATCCTCACGTGCCAGCGCCAACGCGTGACCCACACTGCCCTGAGCAAGCGCGGCACACGCCGAGGCAATTGGCGGCGAAATGCCCTGCTGTTGCAAGAAAGCTGCAATTTCATCCGGCGCAACATTTGGCATGCGCAACAGCGCGCAGCGGGATCGCAAGGTGGGCAGCAATGCTTGAACCGAAACCACCGTGATCAAAAAATGTGTGCCGGGCGGCGGTTCCTCTAGCGATTTTAGAAAAGCTTGTTGGGCTTGCACGGTCATCGTGTCGGCGCCCGGCACCAGCACGACGGACCGATCGCCTTCATAGGGACGCAAGGACAAGACCGAAAGCAGCTCGCGCATGGCACCCACACCCACGGTTTTTTGCTCGCGTTGGGGCTTCAATTCGTGGGTATCGGGGTGGTTGCCTTCGGCAAACCGTTTGCAAGCGCGGCACACACCGCACGCCCAGCCCTGTTGGGGCGCTTGGCACAGCAACGCCTGACCAACATGGCGCGCCAGGGTACGTTTGCCGCACAGGGGTTGCCCGGCAAACAGTGTTGCGTGGGGCAGTCGGTTGGAAAAAAGCGCCGCCTGCAACCGCGTGAGAATGGCGGCTTGTCCGACCCAATCAAAATTGGGCGTGCGCGTCAAAGCGGCATCCAAGCCATCACCCTGCCTTCCGAGACGGCGCACATTTCAGGAAGAAAACGCCGCCGAGGGATTTGCGCACGTGCATCACACGAACCGCTGAGGGGTTGTTGCGCAAACGCATCATACCTTCTTAAATTGCTCGATGGGCAAAACAAAGATGGTGGCACCGCCGACCATAACCTCAACGGGGTAGGGCACATACGCCCCTGCCGCCGCGGAGGGTGCGGACGCCGCGGATTGCTTGCGGTTGCGGCAGGTTTTTTCGATGATGCCGGTGGCTTGGGACACTTTGTCGTCGTGTACACCAAGGATCAGGGTGGTGTTGCCCACGCGCAAAAAACCGCCCGTGGTGGATAGCTTGGTGACCGAAAAGCCTTCGTTCATCAGGTTGGCCACCACGCGCTGGGCGTCGTCGTCCTGCACAATGGAAAGAATCAACTTCATGGAAGTCCTCCTCTAGGATGGTTTTGCAATGACCACCCTGCTCATTATAAACAAAAACCAAGGCTTTGGCAAATGGTTGTTTGGCAAAACGAGAAATTGGCTTGCATCTATTTGTTTTGGAACTTGCGGTTAAAGAAAACCTGCACACAGCCGCCGGGCTGGGCCTGGAATTGATAACTCTCTTTAAAGGCTACGCCGAACTGATCGGTCACAAACAGGGTGTTGTCCTTGATATAGGTGAAAAACTCGATGGTTTGGTCGTTGCCAATCGGGGAAATTTTAATGCCATTGAGCCAAACCGCCTGAGACACGGCGATGCCGACAAAGCTGTTCATGCGTTTGAAGATAATCTTGCAGGGCGTGGGCAGAAACTCATCGGCGGTTGCGACGTGGGGGAGGGACTCAAACTTTTTCTTGCAGCCAAGGCATTTAAAGTTGATGGGCGCCAGCTCAAACTCATTTTCGCTCATGGAGGCTGCCACCACGGCTCCAATGGCCCCAAACGCCGCGCCAACGCCAATGGCTTTGGCCTGTGCGCCTTTTTTGCCGAGAATGCGGAAATGATCGCCCCCGCAATGTGGGCACCGCAGATGATGAAAGGTAGGTACCTGCATCGGAACGCGGGGAACAGCTTGATTTTCCATTACAATCGCTTCTCCTTTGCGCCAAGATGATGTCGCTCTATTTTACTATAAATTGGCGCAAAAAATCAATCAAAATGAGAAAGTTGTTACGCTGCACCTACAGGATTGCAACACAAATGAGAAAAAGGGCACACGCCACCCCGCGTCGCGCACAGTGGACTTGGAATCAGGGCGCGTTTATCCTTTCACCCGCATGGCGCGCAGGGCATTCAACACCGCCACCAGCATCACGCCAACGTCCGCAACCACGGCAATCCACAAGTTCGCCAGCCCAAAGGCACCAAGCGTCAGCGTAACCCCCTTGACGCCCAGCGAAAGCACAATGTTTTGAAGGACAATGCGCCGCGTGCGCCGCGCGATGCCCACGGCCTGGGCTACCTTGGAAGGCTCGTCGGTCATGATGACGACATCGGCGGCCTCAATGGCGGCATCACTGCCAAGTCCGCCCATGGCAATGCCGACATCCGCACAAGCCAGCACGGGAGCGTCATTCATGCCATCGCCAACAAACGCAACGGCTTTCTTGGAACTTTTGTGGGATTTATACGGTGCGGTATTTTTGCGAATCTCTTCCAGCCGCTCTACCTTTTGCTGGGGTAGCAGTTCAGCGGCATAATCGTGAATACCCAACTGGTTGGCCACATTCTTCGCTGTGGGCAGGCGATCGCCCGTCAGCATGGCAAGCCGAATGCCAAGTTCACGCAGGGCACTAAGGGCGGCGGTGCTGTCTGGGCGCAGGGTGTCGGCCACTATGATGCTACCGGCATAACGGTCGTCATAGGCCACGTGAACCGTGGTTTCCGCAGACTCATCCCCCGTCGTGCCGGGCAGAGCGTCGAAACCATCACCGGACGCGGATAGTGAAGCGGCGAACTCTTCGCCAGATGCGGACAGTTGGGTGGCGGGCTTATCAGCGGGTGCGGGCAGCGGGGTGGCGGGGTTATCGCCGGGAGCGGGCAGTACGATGCCGTGCGCCCGCATCAGGCGCAAATTGCCTGCCAACACGGTTTTGCCGTCGATGCGTGCGCTGACGCCAAAACCGGGGATTTCCTGAACCTCGACAAGGGCTTGCGGGTGCGGGCCCTTGTAGGCGTTGCGGATGGAAAGGGCGATGGGGTGGGCGGAATGGGCCTCGACTCCGGCGGCAAGCGCCAGTAGCGTTTCTTGCGAAAAGCCTTGTGCCGGAAGGATTTGCGCGACCTCAAATTGACCTTTTGTTAGGGTGCCGGTCTTGTCGAAAACCACAGTGGATAGGCGGCCAAGGGCATCTAAATGATTGCTGCCCTTGATTAAAATACCGCGGCGAGAGGCGCCCGCAATGCCGCAAAAGTGCGTCAGGGGAACAGAAATCACCAGCGCACAGGGGCAGGATATCACCAGAAAAACCAAGGCGCGCTGCACCCAAACCGCAAACCCGCTACCCAAAAGCAGGGGGGGAAGCAGCGCCAAAAGAGCGGCCGAACCCACCACCACCGGCGTATAAATGCGGCTGAAGGCTGTGATAAACTGCTGCACCTTGGCCTTCTTTTCCGTAGCGTTTTCCACCAAATCCAGAATTTTACCCACTGTGGATTCATGATACGCATGGGTGACGCGCACAGCCAACAGCCCGGTTTGGTTGACGCATCCCCCGTGCACATTGTCGCCGGGGCTAACCGAACGCGGCAGACTCTCGCCCGTCAGGGAGCGGGTATCGAGTAGGCTTTCGCCCTGCAAAACAATGCCGTCCAAAGGGATTTTCTCACTTGGCCGGATTAGGATGACGCTGCCGACCGATACGTCCTCGGGGCTTTGCAACTCGGCGTTCTCTTCAATTGAGGCAAAATCAAAAGAGGCTTGCGGCGCGCTGCTTTCGTGAGCAATAGCCGGTGTATCGATGCGTTGCGCCGCGCCAAAATCCGGCGTGCCCTGCGGCCGGTGCACCACACGGGCAAAATCCGGACGAATGTCCATCAGCTGGGCGATGGCTCCGCGCCCACGGCGAACCGCAATATCGCCCAATAGCTCACCGGTTTGAAAAAACAGCATCACGGCCACGGCTTCGGGAAAATCGCCCAGCGCCATGGCGCCTATCGTGGCCACGGACATCAGCACATTTTCGTCCAGCGCTTCCAGCTTGCACAGGCACAATAGCGCCCGATAGAGCACGTCCAGCCCAAGCACGGCATAGGCTGCCAGATGCAACGCAACCGCCACCCAGCCGTGACAGAAAATCCCGGCGGTTAAAAGTGCAATGCCCAGTCCAAGCCGCACTGGCATGGTGGTTAAAAATTCGAGCTTTTGCGAAAGCGTGGCCTCTTGTTCAAGGTTTTGTTTCATGGAAAGACTCCTTACAGAATGTGATGAGGACGGGGAATGTAATGGATTGCTGGTGAAAACGGTGGCTGTGAGCAAATACTGTGTCACGGGCGAGGTTGTGGATACTAACAGTTGAACACATATTCAATCGTTGGGGTAAAAAAAGGAAATGCGAATGGCGCACTTACGTTGCGCGTTGGGCATAGCGCGCGGAAGTGAGGACAAAAATTATTCGTGGATATGCGCAAACCCGCTTTGAAAAACCTCTTTAACATGATCGTCGGACAGCGCGTAAAAGACCACTTTGCCTTGTTTTTCAAACCGAACCAGGTTGGCCAGACGCAATAGCTTGAGCTGATGAGAAACCGCGGATTTTGTGATGCCAAGCAACGCCGCCAAATCGCACACGCATAGGGGTTGGCAATCCAGCGCCCATAGAATTTTCAGCCGGGTACAGTCAGAAAACTGCTTGTAAAGATTAACCAATCTGACAAAATCGTCCATTGGCGGCAGCTGGGCGCGAACCGTGGCAACGGCTTGCTCGTGGATCACCTCGCAATCGCAGGTGGTGTTCTGCTTCATGAGGGATACCTCCTCTTTAGAGCGCAAATGGTTGAACGATTGTTCAACCATAGTATAACCGAGTTGGGGACGGTTGTCTAGTGGTTTTGGAAAAAAAAGCGACATTTTGAAAAAACGCGTGGAAGCGGGTGCGGGATAAGGTGCGAATAAAATCTAACCCAGTTGTGGTGCATTTCCATGCTGTTTCACCGACGAAGCTCATCGGCGCAAAGCCAGCGGTAATGCCCACGGCAAAAGCGCTCATTCGTAATTAAAAAAAACAAGCCTTCACATTAAACGGAGGCTTGTTTTTGCGCTTGATAAAGGCTGGTTTTGCGTTATTGATGCACCGGTCTGCTACAGAATGTGCCGGTCAAACGCATAGCAGACAATGATGATGACCTGGTACATGATGCAGCCTAGGGTGAGCAATCGATCGGTTGTTTTATTTTTGGTCATCAACCCCATGCCAATGAAAATGGGGAAGGCACCCAGAATGTACCGGGCACCGCTTAACATCAGGGTTCCCGAATAAGAAATGAGGATAAAGGCGCCGGCATACAAGAGATATGAGGTTCGGATTCGCTTGAAATAGGCAATCAGCAACGCGAAGCCAATGAAGAACATGGCGAATTCCGGGATCCAGTTCACCAGCGATCGCATGCTGTTGTCGCTGACGATATGGGCGAAGTTCTCCTGCAACGCGTTGGTGAACGGGGTGAAGCTGTGCCGCCAGTAAAAGGATTGGTATTCCATGAATTTTAGCCATTCACCCGTGACGACCTTGTTGATGAGCAGGTAGGCAAGCATACCAACCGGAATGGCCAAGGCGTATAAATATTTGAAAGACCATTTTTTATTTTTGCGCAGTTGCAGCAGGATTTCATAGGCAACCGGCAGCAGCAGCAAAATACCCTGAGCACGGCAGAATGCCGCAAACAGGCCGGCAATTCCGCAGCCCAACCAGTTTTTCTTGCGCATAAAATAGATGCTCATGAGGCTGAGCGCCATAAAAGCGCTTTCGGTGTAAACCGCAGACAAAAACATGGAAAATGGGTAGATTAAAAAATATTTGATGATGCGCTGGGAGGTGTCTTTTTTGTAGTCCAGCAGTAACAGCTTATAAAAGAAGAAACACGCGGTGACCAGCGATATGAAGGAAACAAAGATGCCGCTGACAAAATAGTTGCCAAAAACATAATAAAAGGCGCGCATCAAAAGGGGATACAGCGGGAAGAAGACGATGTTGATAATGTCGTTATATTCGCCTTGGGATAAGTAGCCGTTTTGGGCAATGTGGAAATAGCGCGGGGCATCGCAGCCGGACCAAATTTTCTCGATGGTATTGAAAAAGCCCGGCGCGTTCATATCGCCAAAGCTGCAATAGCCAATGTAGGCAATGACATACAGAATAATGCGGGACACAAGCAAAACAAAGGTGATGTTAATGAGAATTCGCAGGTTTTCATTCAACCCCGCATACCAATTTTTGATGGGTAAAAAAAGCTTGTTGGAAAACCATCGCTTGCCGGAAAACCACCGGGTGAGAGGCGAGTGCGGGATATCCGGCTTTTTAGGAAAAAACTCGAAAAAGCACTTAATGCCAACGAGGACAACACCGACGGACACCAGAAAAACAGACAGGGCAATGTAGAAAGCTGACATAATTTACCTCTCAAGGAAAGTTGAATGGGCACAACAAATGGTAAATGTAAATTGAAAGCCCAAACCTTCTGGCGCTATTATAGATCATTGAGGAAATGATGTCAAACGATTCGTTTCTAGTGACTCTGCGTGCTTACATCGAAATCAGCCCATCCACCCAATCCACCAGCTCCTGTGTCATTTGCAGCTGGAGCATTCTGGCGGCTTGCGCGGGTTGGGATTGATTGCCAAGCTCTTCCAACGCCTGCGCAAAATGCATGGCGCGCGCCTTCCATGCGTCGGCGTCGGATAAATCCTCCGCGCCAAACCGCAGTTCGTCCGCGTAGGCGGCACCCGCGTCGGCCACGGCGTAGGCGTCGGTGTCCTGCAAAATGGCGGTGGTGCCCAGCTGCATACAGACCGTGCGCCACACCATCAGGGTGTTCTCCATGGCGCGGGCCTGTGCGGCCGAGCCGGATACCGTCAGCTGCACGGGCGCAAACACCAGCGGATATACTGCGGACGTGACGTTATCCGTCTGAAGCTGGGCTTGCACGGTTTGGGCGTCCTCTTGCGTGGGATACGCCGAAAGCAGCACATGGAAGCCGTCCGCGTCCTCAACGACCCAACCGGCTCCGCCGCGCTCTTGCAATTGGTTGGCGCAGGCCTCGGCGTTTTGCAAATCGCGAAAAACCCCGGCTTGCAGGGTGTATAACGTAAATCCGGGAATTTGAATAGAATCGGAGGTTGGCACATACGGCGTGGGGCCCGGCGAGGGCACTGGGGTGGGTGTCAGCCCGGCAAAGCTTTGGCTCAAG
>JGI994J12354_10002374_pt1 | contig 18491 bp, 16 predicted proteins | sample IntmicLarv3ML3BL_FD_12354 | JGI IMG/M metagenome (IMG submission 12354)
GCCCCGCCGGTTCCGTGCCGCGGCATAGCGAAATTGTCGTTGGCCATGGAGTTGTCCTCGTCCATACCATAGGGTGGATATTGATTGTAGGGGGTCATACGGGTTAATACCTCCTCCCAGCATCAGGCCGGACATTGCAGGTCGAAAGAAGGGAAAATTTTTAAAATCTGCTGTAATATTCATTTATTGTACAGGAAACGGCGGATGAAGTCAATTCTCAGAGGAGGAATCCTCATTTTTTTTCAAAAAATCCACGAAAAGCCGGTCGCCGCCCAGCGGAATCTGATTGTCCTGAAGGGTTTGCTGGATTTTTTGCCAGATTTCGTGCTGATAGGACAACAGATCCTCCGCCCGGCACCAGCCGTAGGCCGTGAGAGTGATGCCCCGGTTGTCCAGCGCGGTGGACAGAATCTGGGGCGCGGGCGTTTCCAGCGTCAGGGAAGAGCCGGACAACAATTCGGACAAAAGGCCTATTGCTTTTCCGGCGTCCTCCTGTCCGGAGACGAGAACGGAAAATTCCGCGCGGCGGGTCTCCTCGGAGGAGCTGTTGACAAGATCGGTGGAGGTGAGATGGGAATTGGGGATGACAACGTGCTTGTTGTCCGCGGTTTTCAGGATGGTATACATCAGCTGAATTTCCAGAACCGTTCCGGAATTTCCGGAAAAATCGATGAAATCGCCGACCTTGAAGGGGCGCGTATACAAAAGAGTGACGCCGCTGACAAAATTGGCGAGACTGTCCTTGAGAGCCAGACCGGCCGTCACACCGGCGGCGCCCAGCGCGGCGATCAGAGAGGTGACGTTGACGCCCAGGCTGGAGAGCATGGCGATGATCACAAAGCCTTTCAGAAGGGTGTTGACGAGGGACACCGTGAATTGCTGTACGCCCTGGTCGGTTTTTCCTTTTTCGAGCGCGCGCCGCACAAGCTTCGTAAAGAGCCGGACGGCCCAGTATCCGAGAAGCAGAATAAGAAAGGCGTTGACCAGTGCGGGCGCGGCCGAGGCCCACCATTTTCCGATGCTGTCCCAAATTGCGGGCGCGGTTTTTTCCCACCAGTATACGATATCGTTCCAGATTTCCTGCAAAATCATTCATCCTTCCTGTATTTGGTCAAAAGGCGCGTGAGTAAAAATCACATTCCTCATTCAATCCGGAAAATTATGATAAAATTAAGACCGGAGAGGGGGGAGGCAAGTGAAAAAACGTATAGTGAACGGAATTTTCGCGGTCGGGCTGCTGCTGTGCATAATCGGTTCGCTTGCCCCGCTGGAAAGCGCGGCAGCGCCGGAGAAAATTATTTTAGAGGCGCGGCCGGAAAGCGACGCGGTATATGAGGGGCAAAAGCTGGAAATTATTTTGTCCTTTACTGGCCTTACCGAACCGGCGGCCTGTTTTGATATGACGGTTGAGTTTGACGACAAGCGGCTGGAGCTGAAAAAGGTGACGCCGCGGGGCGAAATCTCGGGAGGAGAGCTTTATTTCCATACCGTCGGCTCCACAGCATATCTTGTCTATACGGACAAGGAGGGCGGAAAAAGCCCGGTTCGGAACGGAGAGGCTGTGTCCCTGACCTATCAGGTGAAGGAGGGAGCGTTGGCGGGGGAAGCCTCCTTTGCCTTCCAGTGCGCCGCGATCGGCGACAGCCGTGCCGGAATGCTGGGAATGGCGTCCGCGCGCTGCACCGTCATGGTGACGCCGCCTCCGTCGGGAAACGCGATGCTCTCCCGGTTGGTACCCAGCGCCGGAAGGCTGGTGCCCGGATTTACGCCCGAAAATTTTACCTACAGCCTGGAAGTGGGCGCTGCGGTGGACCGGGTCGGAATGAGCCTTAAAACGGCGCACCCGGGTGCGGCTGCGAAGGTGAACCGCGAGAGCCTGAACGGAAAAGGAAAGTCCACCCGGCTCATCGTGACCGTGAGTGCCCCTGATGGTTCCAAACAAAAGTATACCATAACTGTCCTGAGAAGAAAAGAAGGGAAAACGACGCTTTCAAAGGGAACGGGGAAGGACGGGACGGAGATACAGCCCGGACTTTCGGCAATCGATTCCAAACGATTGGGAAGCCCCGACACACAAGCGCCGCTGAAGGCGCGGACCCTTTCCCTGTACTGGCTGCTTGGAACCATGCTTCTGTTTGCGGCGGTGCCGGTGGTGTTTCATTTTCTAAGAAGATATACAGTCAATTTTGCCGAAAAAGAAATATAACTATTGTGCAATAGGATAAAATATAATGAATGGGAAGACCTGTTGTTCACATTTTCCCCAACATATGCTATAATTGATCAAATAATGAGATGAAAGTGAAAAGGGGGAGTTTCAATGAGTGACCGAATGGAGTTCGATTTTAAGGCATTCCTCACGACGTTGACTTTTCCGCCATTGGAAATCCGGAACAAGGATATTGCCGCGATGCTCAAAATTAATGATGCGGCGATTTCGAAAATCCGGCATGGGCGTTCGCGCGTAATTCCGACGCAGCTGAGGCCGCTTCATATGGCGGAGGAATTTGCGAACGCGTTGGTGAGGAAGATCTTTGAAAAGTCATCCTCGGAGGAGTGTAAAAATTATTCGGAGGATTTAAAAAAGACGTTTCAGCTCTCTGAGAAATTGAGTCAGCTGTGCGAAGAGCTGTCCGTTCAGACGGACGCACAGACTTCGGAGCCTTTCGAGGGAGTATTGGCGCGCTTTTTTGTACAATGCTATACGGAATCCCACGCCAACAGCGGCGCGCAGATTAAATCGATGGAGCAGGAAAAATTCGGTATCATCCTGGGCGACGCAAGACCATCGGCGGATTTTGAAAAGCTGCTGGAGGAGATTAATCAGGGGCGCTTTTCACGAGAGGAGCTGGAAAGGCTGGAAGCCGGAATTGTCTCCGCTTCTGTCCAGGCCGAAGGCGTGAAAAATGCGTATTACGGAACCTTTTACCGGCCCTATGCCAACCTCCTGAAGGAACAGCTGACAAAACCTTTCTATCGCTCCTCTGTCCGCCGGGAAGAAATCACCATTGACGAACGGAAGGGGCAATATGAGAGAAAAATTGAGACGGCGGAACACCTGGTTTTGCCGGAGCAAAAGCCTTGTCCCTATTTTATCCGGCGGATACTGATCAATTTTGATTGCCTGAGCCGGGATGAGTTTATTGATACGGTGTTTGAAAAATTCCAGGGGACGGTGAACGGAATTCCAGTCCTGGAGTATATCAATGAGCACCAGGAAAAATCTTACACACGCATCCAGGATGTCATCACGCTGTCCGAGGTGGCGGTGCAGGGAGAGACGAACTCTTATGTTCAAGTGGAGCTGGAGGTTCCGCTCTATCCCACACACCCCGGAGACCATTTTGAAATTGAGACAAAATACAATTCCCGGCTTCCGTTTGTCGAGGATTTTTCCACCAATTTCAGCTATCGGCTGAAATATCCCTGTCAGTTTTTTGCCCATGAGCATGTGCTGGAGCGGGAGACGGCTCTCCGCTGGGACATCATCATGGATGTGTTTTCTGTATTTAATTATGCGGGGAGCGGAGGAATCGCCAATCCGGTATTCCAGAGAAAACGCCGAACGGACAGCCTCATGGACCGGGATCAAAGTGTGATCCTGCATGACTGGGTTTTGCCGGGAAGCGGGTATCGCCGGAGCATCCACCGTCTCCGGTAGACTTCTGTCGCCGAGCCGCTCTTCAGGCAGCGCGGCGATAGAAACACAAAACCAACGCCGGTGAGGGTCAAGCTTCCCGCCATGACGTTGGTTTTGTGCAATAAGGGAGTGTTTTTATGAACAGAAGCTGGGCGGATTCCGCCGTATTCTATCATATATATCCTTTGGGCTGCTGCGGCGGGGAGCGGGAAAATGATTTCCGTGAGACGCCGAAAAACCGGATCGGAGTCTTGAAGGAATGGATTCCCCATCTCCTCAGGCTGGGCGTGGACGCGCTTTATTTCGGACCGGTATTTGAGTCCTCCCGTCATGGATATGACACGGCCGATTACCGGAAAATTGACCGGCGGCTGGGCACAAACGAGGACTTTTCCGTGCTGTGTGACGCGCTGCACGCGGAGGGCGTCCGCATTGTGCTGGACGGCGTATTCAACCACGTCGGGCGAGACTTCTGGGCCTTTCAGGATGTACAGAAAAACCGGGAGAGGTCGCCTTATAAGGACTGGTTTTCGATCCATTTCGGCGGGGAAAGCCCCTACCACGACGGCTTTTTTTATGAGGGCTGGGAGGGGAATTATGACCTTGTCAAGCTGAACTTAAAAAATACGGAGCTTAAAAACCACCTGTTTGACTGTGTGGCGGCCTGGATGGATGAGTTCCGGATTGACGGACTGCGTTTGGACGTGGCCTATTGCATGGACAAGGCGTTTCTGAACGAGCTGGCCTCCTTCTGCCGCCTGCGCCGCGACGGATTTTGGCTTCTGGGCGAAATGATCCACGGAGACTACAGCTCCCTGGCCCGGCCCGGCCTGTTGCAGTCGGCCACAAATTACGAGTGTTACAAAGGGATGTTCTCCAGTTTCAATACGAAAAACTTTTTCGAAATTTCCCATTCCTTTGATCGGCAGTTCGGCGGCCATAACTGGTCGTTGTATAATGATTTGCGCCTCTATAATTTTTTGGACAACCACGATGTGTCGCGCGTTGCCAGCCAGATTGAGAACCCGTACCATCTGCCGCTTGCCTATGCGATGCTGTTTGGCATGGTAGGAATTCCCGCGCTGTATTATGGAAGCGAATGGGGAATAGAAGGGAAAAAGGGGAGCGGTTCGGACGCCGATTACGCCATCCGGCCAGCCATTACCCCGCGGGAGATTCAATGGAGCGCCCTGACCGAATGCATCGCTGTGCTTGCGGCGGTGTACAAAAAATCGGCGGCACTGCGGGACGGAAGCTACGCGAAGGTCTACCTGACCAACAAACAGTTTATTTTTGAGCGGAGCGCCTCCGGAGAAACCGTGCTGGTGGCGCTGAACCTGTCGTCACAGGAGCATACGGCACACATTTCCGGATACAAATCCGGGAAGGATTTACTCCACGAGGAGAAGGAGACGACGTTGTCCGAGGGCGTCATTATGAAGCCGTACAGCGCCTCCTATTATCGGGTGATGACGGAATAGGCCGCTTTTTTATGAGCGGCGAAGCGTATTGGATTGTGAAGAAAACACAGTTTCGTAAAAAAAATTTTTACGCTTAATTTCGGAAAAGCGACAAGTTTCATTGACAAGCCCCCCGGGGCAGTTTATAATTTATTTATAATGAAAGCAATCGGTTGGAGAGTGATTTCTCCTCACGGTTCGGAGACAAAACCCCGCAGCCATTTACTGCGGGGAAATTATTTGTACAGAGCGCAAAAGCAAAAAGGATGGGTGAGGGAAGATGGATACAAAGTATATTTTCGTTACGGGCGGCGTGGTCTCCGGACTTGGAAAGGGCATTACGGCCGCATCTTTGGGAAGGCTTCTGAAAGGACGGGGACTCCGGGTCACCATGCAGAAATTTGACCCCTATCTGAACATGGACCCCGGCACGATGAATCCCATCCAGCACGGCGAGGTTTTCGTGACCGACGACGGCGCGGAGACCGACCTGGATCTGGGGCATTATGAACGGTTCATCGACGAGAACCTGACCAGAAACAGCAATGTGACCTCCGGAAAAATTTATTGGAATGTCATTACGCAGGAGCGCAACGGCGACTTCGGGGGCGGCACGGTGCAGGTGATTCCCCACATCACCAACGAAATCAAGGGGCGCATATTCGCCGGGAAGGAAAACGTGGATGTGGCGCTGGTGGAGATCGGCGGCACAGTGGGCGACATCGAGTCACAGCCGTTCCTGGAGGCGATCCGGCAGTTTTCGGCCGACGTGGGTCGGAACAACTGCCTGTTCATCCATGTGACGCTCGTCCCTTATTTGGCGACCTCCCGCGAACATAAGACGAAACCAACCCAGCACAGCGTCAAGGAGCTGCTCAGCATCGGAATTCAGCCCGACATCATTGTGCTGCGGGCGGAGCGGCCGATTGCGGTAGAGGATCGAAAGAAAATTGCGCTGTTTTGTAACGTCAATCAGGAGAGCGTAATCCAGAATCTCGACCAGCCGATTCTCTACGGCGTACCGATTGCGCTGAAGGAGGAGGGCCTCGACAGGATTGTGTGCGAACGCCTGAGCCTTCCCGAGACCGAGAGCAACATCAGCGAGTGGGAAAAAATGGTGACCGACGCGATGCAGCTGGAAGAGCAGGTGACCATCGCGATCGTCGGCAAGTATGTCGCGCTGCGGGATTCCTATCTGAGCGTGGCGGAAGCCCTGTGCCACGGCGGGATCGGCAACCATGTGGACGTCAAAATCAAGTGGATTGATTCCGAAAATATTACGGACGATAACGCCGCGGAGATATTGAAAGACGTTTCCGGGGTATTGGTGCCCGGCGGCTTCGGGTTGCGCGGGATCGAGGGAAAAATTTCCGCTATCCGCTATGCCCGCGAACAGGGACTTCCTTTCCTGGGAATTTGTCTGGGGATGCAGCTTTCCATCGTGGAATACTGCCGCAATGTCGTCGATCTCAGCGGAGCGGCCAGCGCGGAATTTGACCCGGACTGTGCCTATCCCGTGATCGACCTGATGCCGGAGCAGAAGGAGGTTTCCCAGCTGGGCGGCACCATGCGTCTGGGGCACTATCCTTGCCGTCTCCATCCCGCCTCCAAGGCCTATGCGCTGTATGGGGAAGAGCAGATCAGTGAGCGCCACCGCCACCGCTATGAGGTCAACAACGATTACCGGAAGCTGCTCGAGGAGAAAGGTCTTTTGCTCGCGGGAATCTCTCCGGACGAGCGCATTGTGGAGATGGTCGAGCTTCCGAGTCATCCCTGGTATGTCGCGGTGCAATTTCACCCGGAATTTAAATCCCGTCCCAACCGTCCGCACCCGCTTTTCAAAGGGTTCATTGCGGCGGCCAAGCATCACCGGGACGGCCAAAAATAAAAATTCTCTTCCGAAGCCATTCAGACTCACAGGGAGTGCAAGGCGATGAAAATACGCTTTATCATCAATCCGGTGTCCGGCAACCACCGCTTCCAGAGGAATGCGCGTAAGGCCGGCGAGCGGATCATGAAGGGAAACGCAGCGCAGGAGATCGAATATTTTTATACCTCGGCCCGCGGCGACGCCTATCGCGAGGCAAAACGTCTGACGGCGGGTTCCTATGATCTGGTTGTCACAGTCGGCGGAGACGGCACCATCAATGAGGTGATCCGCGGACTGATGGAAACCGGTTCCGGGATTCCGCTCGCCATTTTACCGGCGGGAACCTCCAACGATTTCGCGGGGTTCGCGAAAATTCCGACCTCGCCCCGGCGGCTGACCCGGGCGGTGAAACGAAAAAATTTCAGGAGCATTGACATCGGAAAAGCAAACGGCCAGCATTTTATCAACGTATTCTGCGGCGGGAATTTTATGGACATCCCCCACGGCGTCAAGCAGGGAAAAAAAGCCCGCTGGGGGCGGATCGCCTATTATTTTCAGGCGCTCAAGGACGCGAAAAAGGGATTTTCCACCAGCTTTCGCCTGACCTTTACCTGTGATGGGGAGCAGTTTACCGAGGACGTCCTTTTCTTTACGCTGACCAACAGCGGACAGGCCGGGGGCTATGCGGGATTGGCGCCCTTCGCCGACCTGGAGGACGGGAAGCTGGATCTCTGTATCATCAAAAAGGCCAATCTTCCCCAGTTCGTCAGCCGTATTTTCTGGTATACCCTCCGGAAGTCCAATCCGCCCCATGTGATCTACCGGCAGGTGGAAAAAATGCGCTTGGAAGGGGCCGGATGTGAAACCATGCCCCTGGACATTGACGGTGAGAGCTTCGACAGTCCTCTCCCGGTCGAGCTGGAGGTTTGCCACCATGCGATTCAGCTGCTGGTCAACGGATAAGCGGGAAAGCTGTTTTTGGACGAGGGATTCGGTGCTGCCGTTAAAAAAATCAGTATAAAAGCCGAACCTTTTTGCGTGGTTCGGCTTATTATTCTTAATGGACAGTTATTTTTTTACGTTTTCCTGAAGAGGAATCTATGGTATAATCATACCAACGCCATAGGAAAAAAGAAGGAGCAAGCATGAAGTATTCGATAGATCCGGGGGCTTGGTCGTCGGTCTTTGCCCTGCCCGGTCTGGTTGTGGATCGTTACATAAAACTGGCGGGGAAATCCCAGCTGCGTGTGATTCTCTATCTCCTTCGCCATGCCGGACGGGAGATGGAGGACGGCGAGTTGTCCGACGCGCTGGCCCTCCATCCTGACGAGGTGGCGCAGGCGCTCGACTTCTGGATAGAGGCCGGGGTAATCCTCCCGCCGGACGGACGGGGAGGATTACAGGAAAAAAGCGCCGCGGAGTCTGCGCTGAAGGAGCCGTCGATTCAGCCGCCGCCGGAGAAATCCGGTACGCCGCCCAAAGACGCCCCGGCGGCACGGCCGCGCGCGCTGACACGCGCGCCGATGAACGATCCGGCGGTGATTGCCCGGCGGATCAGCGAATCGGACGAAATCAAGACGCTGGTCGGCGAAGCGGAGGTCATCCTCGGGAAAAATCTGCGGGCCTGGGAGGCCGACATTCTGATCAGCCTCCACGACGCGGACGATATGCCGGTGGACGTCATCATTATGATTCTGCATTATGCCGCGGCGCAGGGAAAGACCACGTTGCGGTATGTGGAAAAAATGGCGCAGAGTTGGATTGAAGAAGGGATCGACACGATCGAGCGGGCGGAGCACAAAATTCTCATGATTCAGGCATCGGCCACTGCGTGGAACAAGGTGTGTTCTCTCTTTCGGATTGAATCCCGGAAGCCCTCTACGCGCGAAGGGGACTATGCCCTGCGCTGGCTTGAGGAATGGAAGCTGTCCGACGGCCTGCTCCTGCTGGCGTATGACCGCTGTGTGGACGCGACGGGGAAAATGAAGTTCGCGTATATGAATAAAATTCTCTCGGCATGGCACGAGAAAGGCTATACCACCGCAAAACAGGCGGAAAACGGAGAGGCGCCGGACGCTTCCTCGAAAAAGAGAGCGGCCTCCAAAGGAAAAACAAAGCCTTCGTATGATTTGGAGGCATTTGAGCAGATGCTGATCAACGGCGAGCTGCCGGAGAAGCGGGAGGAAAAGGATGAAATTTGACAGTGTTACGCTGCAGATGGCCGAAGAGCGGCTCCGGCAGCGGCGGAATGACGCGGAAGCCCGAGCGGAAAAACAGAAGGAAACGCTCTATAAAGCCCTGCCCCGTTTGGCCGAGCTCCAGTCCGGCCTGGCCGGCACGGGCACAAAACTGGTTCGCGTGGTGCTCAATAAGGAGCCGGACGGGAACGAACAGATTGAAGCCATTCGGCGGGAAAACCTCGCGCTGCAAGAGGAACGGAGAGCCTTGTTGGCCGAGCGAAACCTGACGCCCGAGGACATCCTGCCGAAATACAGCTGTCCGGCCTGCTCCGACGAGGGGTATCTCGACGGGAAAATGTGCGAGTGCCTGAAACTGATGATTAAACAGTGCGCCTACGAGCGCCTCAATACCAGTATCCCGCTGGCGGGGTATACTTTTTCGCTGTTTTCGCTGGACTATTACGACGCGGAGCCGGACAGCCGCGGCATTTCCCCGCGCAAGCGGATGGAGGGCATCCATCAATTCTGCCGGCAGTACGCGAAAGAATTTCAGCCCCACGCCGACAGCATCCTGATGCAGGGGGCGACGGGCTTAGGCAAAACCCACCTCTCCCTTGCCATCGCCAACGAGGTCATCGGAAAGGGCTACGGCGTGGTCTACGGTTCGATTCAAAACCTGACCAGCCAGATGGAAAAGGAGAAATTCGGGCGATCCTCCCAGCCGGAGGATACCATGCAAAGCCTATTGAGCTGTGACCTGCTGATCCTGGACGATTTGGGCACGGAATTCATGACCGGCTTCGTGGGGTCGGCAATCCACACCCTCATCAACACCCGCCTTCTCCAGGAAAAGCCCACCATCATCAGCACCAATCTGAGTCCGGGTGAGCTGGAGGAGAGGTATGGGGAGCGGATTGTCTCCCGCATGATTGGTGGGTATCGGGTGCTCTCTTATATCGGCAGCGACGTGCGCCAGAAAAAACGTTTTCAAACATCGTCCTCATCATGAGTTTAGAATAGAATGGAGGGAAATATGTTTTCCATTGCGTTGATCACGGGAATCGGGGTCGGGACGGCTACAATGGTCGGCTCCCTGATGGCCTTTTTTATCCACCGGATTTCCCATAAATTAAATGATACCATCCTGGGATTTGCCGCCGGCATCATGCTGGGCGCTTCCTTTTTCAGTTTGATTCTCCCCTCCATCGGGACGGGAATTTCGGGTATTGCCATTCCGGCACTGGGGATTTTGTGCGGCGCGCTGCTGATTACCCTGCTGGATCGGTTTGTGCCCCATATGCACAAGTACATCGGCGTGGGGGCCGGCAGCGAAAACAGGGGTCTGATATTGTTTGTGCTGGCCATTGCCATCCACAACTTTCCCGAGGGGATGGCGGTAGGCGTCAGTTTTGCCACGGGAAACGTAGGGAATGCCGCCTCGATCGCCATTGCCATTGCGCTCCAGAATATCCCGGAGGGTTTGATTACGGTGTCTCCGCTTTTGATGGCGGGGGTCAGCAAGCGAAACGCTCTTTTCCTCGGCCTGGCCACAGGGATGGTGGAGCTGGCGGGCACCTTGATCGGCTACGCCGTTGCGTCCATCGCCGGAGTGATGCTGCCGTTTATGCTGGCGCTGGCGGGCGGGACGATGATTTATGTCATCGGAAATGACATCATCCCCGAAACCCACAGCCACGGCTACCAGAAACAGGCCTCCTATGCCCTGATTATCGGCGTGATCGTCATGTTGGCGATCGACCATTTCGTGTAGCGGATTTCGCGTCGCCGAATCCAAAAGACAGTGAAAAATAGAGTTATCGGCGCCGGATTGTTTTCCGGCGCTTTTTGCTGTCAAAATTTATTATGGAAGCTTTCAAAAACAAGAGATTTTAAAAGAAAAACGAAGACAATTCCTGATAATCGAAGGATTTGAACGATAGAACAGAAAATTTGACTTTTACTGACCTTGATAAAATCTGACTTATGGCGTATACTAAACACATAAAGTCAGAAAAGGTCAAAACAGCCCTTCTACAAAAAGCGCGAACAAATGCGGAATGGGGATGATACAATTTGAAAATCAGCGAATTGATCGCACAGCAGATCCTGTCCATGCTGGAGGAGACGGACGGGACAGCGGAAATCCAGCGGAACAGTCTCGCCGAGCGGATCGGCTGTGTACCCAGCCAGATCAACTATGTCCTGACCTCACGGTTCACGCCCGAACGGGGATTTATCGTAGAGAGCCGACGGGGCGGCGGCGGGTATATCCGCGTCACGCGCATCCGTATGAATCATGGCGAGGCGCTGGCGCACGCGGTTCGCACCATCGGCGGGGAGATTACGTCGGCCTCGGCCCACGATTTTCTTCGTATGATGTGCGAGAGCGGCATGATTACCATGGAGCAGGCGGCGCTGATCGCGGCGGCCTGTTCGGACCGGGCCTATAAGAACGTACCCCAGAATGAGCGGGATACGCTGCGGGCCACGATCCTGAAAAATACGCTTCTTGTTTTAATTTAACTCAATAGAATGGGAGGAATACAAAATGTTATGTCAAGCTTGCGGAAAAAACGCGGCCACAACCTATATTAAAACCATCCTCAACGGAGAGTTGAGGGAACGCCATCTCTGCTCCCAATGCGCCGAAAAGATGGGTTACAATTCGATTTTCGGCGGCCTCTCCATGGGCAGCCTGCTGGGAAGTTTTTTCGGGGGACAGTCCCCGGTGGGACTGCCGGTGAAGGAATCGGCTGCGCGTTGTGAGACGTGCGGGTCGTCCTTTCAGGACATTGTGGACGGCGGAAAGGTCGGCTGCGCCGATTGTTATGCCCTGTTTTATGACAACTTGACGCCCACGGTGCAGCGGATCCACGGCAACACGAACCATACCGGGAAAATCCCGGCCTCTATGGGGGGAAAGGCACTGCTGAAAAATGAAATTAAGGGGCTGAAAAAACAGCTCAAGGAGGCCGTTGCCGCGCAGGAATTTGAAAACGCGGCGGTGCTTCGCGACCGGATTCAGGAGAAGGAAAGGGAGGCCGGAGAGAATGACTAACAAGACAGCGACCGAATGGTATAAAAAGTCGGGCGCGGAGGGGGATGTGGTGATCAGCACACGCATCCGCCTGGCCCGCAACCTGAAAAAATATCCCTTTCCCTGCCGGTTGAGTATGGAGCAGAAAAAACAGGTACTTCTGGAGGTCAAATCGGCGATTTTCGACAACCCGTCGGCGCTGACGGAGCGATTCCGGTATGTTGACATGGAGACCCTCGACGACGTAGCGTCGGTTTCTCTTGTGGAACGGCATCTCGTCAGCCCGGAATTCATCTCCAACCGGGAGGGCCGGGGACTGCTGCTTTTGGACGACGAGTCCGTCAGCATTATGGTGAACGAGGAAGATCATATCCGGATGCAGGTGATGGGCGAGGGGCTACAGCTTGAAGCCCTGTACGACACGGCGAGCCGGCTGGACACCCTGCTGGACGAACGCCTTACCTTCGCGTTCCACGAGGAGCTGGGCTATCTGACCCAGTGTCCCACCAACCTGGGCACCGGGATGAGGGCTTCGGTGATGCTCCACCTGCCCGCCCTGCAGGAGAGCGGTTCTCTCCCGCGCATTGCCGGGGGCCTTTCAAAAATCGGACTGACGATCCGGGGGATGTACGGGGAAAACTCCGAGCCGAAGGGCGCGCTGTATCAGCTTTCCAATCAGGTGACGCTGGGGCTGTCGGAGGAGACCGCGCTGGAAAACCTGAAAGGGGTGGCGATGCAGCTCGTCGAACAGGAGCGAAACGCAAGGGAAGCGCTTCTTAAAAATGTACAGATGGAGGACAGCGTTTGGCGCTCCCTGGGCATACTGAAAAATGCGCGCCGTCTGGAAAGTGGAGAATTTATGACGCTGGTTTCCCGCCTTCGTCTCGGCGTGTCCTGCGGGCTGATTCACGACGTTTCCCTGGATCAATTGAACCGGATCATGGTGGAAGCGCAGCCGGCCACCCTCATGAGCCTCAGCGATTCAAAAAACGGCTCGGAGGAACGGGAGATTCTTCGCGCCCGGCGGGTGCGGGAGTTACTGATAGACGTATAATACGAACCTCCTCTTTTTTCGGGGGTTCAGAATAAGGAGGAATAAATGATGTTCCAATTTGAAAAATTTACACAGGCGGCCAATACCGCCATGAATTATGCCATCGAAAGCGCCCAGGAGCTGGGCCATACCTATATCGGCAGCGAACATGTTCTGCTCGGGATTCTAAAGGTGGGAGAGGGTCTTGCCTACAACATTCTCGACGGCAAGGGCGTGACCGCCGATGATCTAGAAGAAAAAATCATCGAGTCGGAGGGGCAGGGCAGCCCCAGCAAGCTCTCTCCGGGCGATTTTACGCCCCGTGGAAAGCAGGTGTTGCAGGCGGCCCTCTTCAATGCGGCCCGCATGGGACAAAACTATGTGGGGACGGAACACCTGCTGCTGTCCATTATCAGCGAATCAGACAGCTACGCCGTGCGCTTTTTGCAGGAGCTGGGCGCCGGCCAGCGCGATCTTCTGGAAAGCCTCAAGGAGGTATTTGACACGGGGGAGACGCCGGAGGAAGCGGCTCCGATGGAGCCGTATGGTTTTTCCTCTATGAACAGTGCGCCGCAGACGAAGGGCGGAGGCAATAAAAATTCCAAGACCAAAACCCTCGATCAATTTGGCCGGGATCTTACGGAGGAAGCCCGAAAGGGAAAGATTGACCCGGTGATCGGCCGACAGGAGGAGATTGAGCGGGTAATCCAGATTCTTTCCCGCCGGACGAAGAATAACCCCTGTCTGATCGGCGAGCCGGGCGTCGGAAAAACAGCCATCGCCGAAGGGCTGGCGCTGAAAATCGTGTCGGGAGAGATCCCCGAACACCTGAAAAACAAACGCCTGTTTTCTCTGGATCTGACCGGAATGGTGGCCGGAACCAAGTACCGGGGCGATTTTGAGGAACGGATTCAAAACGCCATCAAGGAGGTACAGAACAGCGGCGATATCATCCTATTTATCGACGAGCTGCACAACCTGATCGGCGCCGGATCGGCGGAGGGATCGGCCGACGCCTCCAACATTCTGAAGCCCGCGCTGGCGAGGGGCGAGATGCAGGTCATCGGCGCGACAACCATCGACGAGTACCGCAAGCATGTGGAAAAGGACGCGGCGCTCGAACGCCGGTTCCAGCCGGTGATGGTGGGAGAGCCAAGCGAGGAAGAGGCGGTTCAGATTCTAAAGGGTCTGCGTGACCGTTATGAGGCGCACCATAAGGTGAAGATTACGGACGAAGCCATCGAAAGCGCCGTCAAGCTTTCCGCCCGCTATATTGCCGACCGGTATCTGCCGGACAAGGCCATTGATCTGGTGGACGAGGCGGCCTCACGGGTTCGTCTGCGGACGCTGACCGAGCCGGAGGATCTGAAAGAACTGGAAAAAGAGGTCCGGGAGCTGGAACGGGAGAAATCGGCGGCGGTCGATTCTCAGGATTTCGAACGGGCGGCGCGGCTGCGCGACGAGGAGAAAAGCAAACGCGAACAGTTGGAAGAGAAAAAGAAGATCTGGAAGGACGAGCAGGCCCGTGAAACCGGGGCGGTAAACGAGCAGGACATTGCGCAGATCGTCTCCAGCTGGACAGGGATTCCCGTGGTACAGCTCACGGAAGAGGAAAGCGAGCGCCTCTTGAAGATGGAGAGCATCCTCCACGAACGCCTGGTAGGACAGGATGAGGCGGTCAGCGCCGTGGCGAAAGCCATCCGGCGGGGGCGCGTGGGACTGAAAGATCCCAAGCGTCCGGTTGGCTCCTTTATTTTCCTTGGCCCGACCGGCGTCGGAAAAACCGAGCTGACCAAGGCGCTGGCCACGGCGATGTTCGGGGACGAGAACGCCATGATCCGGATGGATATGTCCGAATACATGGAGAAGCACACCGTGTCCAAGCTGATCGGCTCCCCGCCCGGCTATGTCGGGTTCGACGAGGGCGGACAGCTGACCGAGAAGGTGCGCCGCCGTCCCTATTCGGTGATCCTGTTTGATGAGATTGAAAAGGCCAACCCCGATGTGTTCAACGTACTGTTACAGATCCTGGAGGACGGCCGCCTCACCGATTCCCGGGGGCGTGTGGTGAGTTTCAAAAACACCATCATCATCATGACCTCCAACGCGGGCGCCCGGCTGATTACCGAGGAGAGAGCCGGGTTGGGCTTCTCCTCCGGGGAGGCGGATGAGAGCGAAGAGCAGGATGCGACGAGAGAGGCCGTGCTGGGCGAGCTTAGAAAAACTTTCCGCCCGGAATTTCTGAATCGTGTGGACGATATCATCGTATTCCACAAGCTGTCCGAGAAAGATATTCTAGAAATCGGACGCCGGATGCTGGATTCTTTGTCGAAGCGGGTGGAGGAAATGGGGATCAAGGTTTCCTTTACAGAAGCGGTGGTGGAGGCGGTGGCCAAGGCCGGATTTGACCCGGTATACGGCGCGCGCCCCCTGCGAAGAAAAATCCAGACCGGGATTGAGGATCGATTGTCCGAGGAGATGCTGGAGGGGAAGATCAAAAGCGGAAAGCCTGTCGTCTGTGAGTATAAGGAGGAGCGATATCAGTTTCTCCAGGAAGAATAGAAAGAATATCCGTCGGCGGAGAATGCCGGCGGATATTCTTTGCTTGTCTTATGGCGGATTTTGTACTATAATAAAGATAATCAATTACATTGCATTGTAAAATTGCATGAAATAAAAGGACGTGACCTGATGTCGGCGGATTTGCATTGCCATACGAAAATTTCTGACGGTGCGGTGAGCATTGAAGAATTGATTATGTTGGCGAAGGGAAGCAGGGTGGATACCATCGCAGTGACCGACCACGATACGCTGGCCGGCGCAACGCGCGCGAAGGTGATTGGGGAAAGACAGGGTGTCAAGGTAATCGTAGGGATAGAGCTTTCCACGATAGACGACTCACGGGGCCGGAAGGCTCATGTTTTGGGTTATATGCCCGAAAGCCCGGACCGGTTGGAGGTATTGTGCCGCCGTTCAGCCGAACAGCGCAAGCGCGCGGCCCTGATCATGATGCAACGGGTGATGCGCCATTATCCGATCACAGCGGAGATGGTGATCCGGCGCGCGCAGGGCAGTACCAGCATCTACAAACAACATATTATGCACGCGCTGATCGACGCCGGGTACGCCGACAGCTTTTATGGCGAGGTGTATGAGGAGCTGTTCGCCGAACGGAAGGGGGTTGCCTATGTGGACATCGCCTATCCGGAAATTTATGAAGCGATTGACCTGATTCGCAGTGCGGGCGCGTTGGCCGTGCTAGCCCATCCGGCGGTCTATGACAGCTATGACCTGCTCGAGGAGCTGACGGAAAAAAATATGCTTGACGGCGTTGAGGTCTGGCACCCCCGCAACAACAAGGGGGACGAGGAAATGCTCTCCGATTTTGCGGTGGAGCATGGACTGCTCCGTACGGGAGGAACCGATTTTCACGGTTCTTATACCACGAAGCCCATTCCGCTGGGCAGCATTGCTACGCCGGAAGAGCAGCTCAAGGAGCTTTTTTCCGCGAAGGACAGGAGAAAACGGGTGAAATAGCCGAAAGGCAGGAGGCACGATGAAAAAAATCTATCAGACAAAAGGAACCTGTTCCCGCTGTATTGAAATTGAAACCAGCGGCGACACCGTTCAATCCGTTCGGATTGTGGGCGGATGCAACGGCAACACGAAGGGGATTGCCGCCCTGGTGAAGGGCATGAAGATAGAGGACGTCATTCAAAGGCTCAGCGGCCTGACCTGCGGTTCCCGCGGAACCTCTTGTCCGGATCAACTGGCGAGAGCGTTGAGGGAGATGAAAAGGGAAGAGGGCTGACGGAGGCGTTGCTGCATTTTTTGCAGGGGACAATTTTATACAACAGAAACCGGGGACGGCAAAAATGCTGTCCCCGGTTTTTTATGGTATTTATGGCCGTACAGGCCGACTATTTCAGTAAGGCTTTCAAGCTTTCCATCGCGATTTTTATATCCTCCCGTTCGCCGAACGCGGTCAGCCGGAAGAAGCCCTCGCCCATTTTTCCGAATCCGGAGCCGGGGGTTCCTACGACGTTGGCCCGGTTCAGAAGCAGATCGAAGAACTCCCAGGAGGAGAGATTGTTCGGGCATTTCAGCCAGATATAGGGGGAGTTTTCTCCGCCCACATACCAGATTCCCAGTTCGTCCAGCGTTTTGGAAATCAGCTTGGCGTTCTCCATGTAATAGTCGATGTTTTCCATGGCCTGATTATACCCCTCCGCGGAGAATACCGCCTCGGCGCCGCGCTGGATGATATAGGGGGTACCGTTGTATTTGGTGGATTGGCGGCGGTACCAGAGATCCCGGAGAAGCTGTCCGTCCCGAACCAGCCCGGCGGGAACGACAGTATAGCCGCAGCGGGTTCCGGTGAATCCGGCGGTTTTGGAGAGGGAGGAGATCTCGATGGCACAGGTATTGGCTCCCTCGATTTGCAGGATACTGGTGGGGAGGGAGGAATCCCGCACAAAGGCCTCATAAGCCGCGTCGAACAGGATTACGGCCTCCATCTCGTTGGCGTAATCCACCCAGGCCTTTAGCTGGTCGCGGGTATAGACCGAGCCGGTGGGGTTGTTCGGGGAACAGAGATAGATGATGTCGGCCTTGATCGATTTGTCGGGCATCGGCAGGAAATTGTTTTCCTGATTACCGTCCAAAAAGAGAACCTTCCGCCCGGCCATGGTGTTGGTGTCCACATAGACCGGATAGACCGGGTCGGGGACGAGCACCGTGTTGTCCGTGTCGAAGATGTCCAGAAAATTACCTACGTCACTTTTCGCGCCGTCGCTGATGAAAATCTCACGATCCTCCAGCGTCACGCCCTTTTTGGCGTAGTAATCCGCGATGGCGTTCCGCATAAAGTCGCAGCCCTCATAGTCGCCGTAGCCGTGGAAAGTTTCCATCGTACCCATTTCGCCCGAGGCTTTCTGCATTGCGTCAACACAGACCTTGGGCAGCGGCCGGGTCACATCGCCGATCCCCAGGCTGATGACCTTCCGCTCCGGGTAGGCGGCCCTGTATTCCCGTACTTTTTTCGATATGGTGGCGAACAGATAGCTGTCCTTTAAATTGAGATAATTGCGGTTGATTTTCATTTTGATTCCTCCAGTGTTATGAATTTTCCGGGACATCCGTCCCAAAACGGCAGAGCGATCCTAATCCCCTGCAACCTCGACGACGCCTTCAAAGGCGATTTCGCAGCCGCCGGTCATAAAGACCGTCTCGTCCGTGTAGCGGATGGTCAGGTCCCCGCCGCGCAGGTGG
>JGI994J12354_10002375_pt1 | contig 18488 bp, 14 predicted proteins | sample IntmicLarv3ML3BL_FD_12354 | JGI IMG/M metagenome (IMG submission 12354)
GTAAACGGTCGGCCCGCAAACGTACATCCCTACGTTAGGCTCGTGCAGCGGTTTGAACTCCTCCTTTTTTCGCGTCAGCGTATTGTATATAGTCAGTTTCATTTTATTAATTTGTTTGAAGAGGCAAAGTTACTATTTATTTTCTATTTTTGCACTTGCAAATAACTATTGATATGGAAGAATCTCAGAAAAAGACGCCTTCACCGCTGCTTTCGCTTGTACCAATTGCGGTATTGGTAGGGTTGTTGTATGTAGCCGTAACGTTGTTCGGAAGTGATACACTTAATGGAGCGAGTCAAGTAGTTTTGTTGATATCGACAGCGGTGTGCGTGTTAATTTCTATTTTATTTTGCCGTGTAAAATGGCGAGATATTGAGACTGCTATAATTAATAATATAACAAGTGTTGCGTCGGCTATACTGATCTTGCTTTTTATAGGGGCATTGTCGGGAACTTGGATGATAAGCGGGATTATACCTACTTTTATTTACTATGGAATGAAGGTGATAAGTCCGGACCTTTACCTTGCATCCACTTGTTTGATTTGTGCTGTGGTATCCGTTGTTACGGGTAGTTCGTGGACTACTGTTGCCACAATAGGGATAGCACTGTCGGGAATAGGGTTGGCACAGGGCTTTTCGCCCGGATGGATAGGAGGGGCGATTATTTCAGGGGCTTACTTCGGGGATAAGATTTCGCCGTTGTCGGATACTACAGTTCTGGCTTCGGCTGTTACTAATACACCTTTGTTCGTTCATATCCGTTATCTGATGATAACGACTGTTCCGGCTATGACCATAGCTTTGGTTGTATATACTTTTGCCGGTTTTTCGCATAATGCCGAAACAGCAGTTGATATTGCTGTTTTTTCCGATACATTGAATAGTATTTTTAATATTTCGTCGTGGTTATTGCTTGTCCCTGCCATGATGATATTGCTGATTGTGAAAAAGGTTCATGTTCTTATTACGCTTTTTGCCTCATTTTTTATTGCTGCAATTTTTTCGTTGATGTTTCAACCTCATTTGCTGGATGAGATTGCAGGCACGGATATTACGGGGTTGTCGGCACAGGTAAAAGGCACGCTTGTCTCAATATTCGGAAGCACGCAGATAGATACAGGCCATACTTTGCTGAATGACCTTGTTTCTACTCGCGGTATGGCGGGTATGTTGAATACCATTTGGCTTATTATCTGCGCGATGTGCTTCGGAGGCGCTATGGTTGCAAGTGGTATGTTGCGCAGTATTGTTTCTGTTTTCTTGCTATTTATGAAGAATACGGCAGGAATGGTTGCCTCTACCATTTTTTCCGGCGTATTTTTTAATATTTGCGCCGGCGATCAGTATTTATCGATAATTCTCACCGGTGATATGTATAAAGACTATTACCGCGAAAAAGGGTATGAGAGCAGACTGTTAAGCCGTTCGGCCGAAGACGGAGCTACCGTTACTTCGCCACTTATTCCTTGGAACACCTGCGGAATGACACAAGCGACCGTACTCGGAATTTCCACATTGACATACCTTCCGTATTGTTTCTTTAATATCCTCAGTCCTTTAATGAGTATTACCGTTGCAGCTATAGGCTATAAAATTAAAAGAACAATTAAGGAATAAAAAAAGGCCTTGCAGAATTTGCAAGGCCTTTTTTATTATTCGAATGATAACTACTCGATTCTCACCGTTTGTCCGGGTCTGTTATTAAGTGTAATAAAATATATACCTCCCGTAAGTTTGATTTTTGTCTCACCTGCAGTGACTATGGTCTGTACCTTTTGCAGTACCCCTTCTGCCGAATATATCCTTATGACGCTCCCGGCCTTTGATGTCCTGACGAAAAGTTCGTCTTTAGCAGCCCATATCTTGTCTTCGGTCAAATCATCCTTCTTGGCTTCGTTTTCACGTCCGCTATTAAGGAAGTTGGCATAGTATTCAAGTTCACCGGTTGTGCCTTGCGATATAATCACATCATGCTGCGGCTCTTCGCCGTTCGATCCGGTCCATCCTATAAACACATCATTATCTTTTACGGGAGCATCAAGGGTAATCATACCCGATTCGATGCTGTACGTTTCCGGATTGTTCTTTGCATTGTTGCCTCCGTTCAAACGATAGCGCACGGGGTACCTTTCAATCTCGAAGTTGGCATGCAGTTCCACGTTTCCATAGATTATGAGTGTGTCATAATTCATTATACCCGTTTTTGCTTCAATGTTTTTGCCTCTTAAAGATGCATAATCGTCATGGCTCCATCCCGCAAAACGGTATCCTTCTTCAGGCACGATTACGATTCCCGCCCTCGGTGAAGTCATGTAATCGAGCGCCTGCTCTCCGGCATTGTATATATGTCCTCCGAATCCTGCGGAGAAAGTAGTTATGCTTATTCCTGCTCCCTGATGGTACGTGCTGTTCGTCGGCACGGTGATAGTGTCGCTGACCGTTACCCATGCTTGGTTTATAAACAGAGGCTGTGATGAGCTTACTCCTGCGTGCGGCGTAGCCTGTACAGAAACAGAAGTCGTCGCCATAGAGGCCAAGTTTGTAATCGTCCATTCAAGTGCTTCTCTTGTAGGTGTTCCTCCATTTGATGTAGACGTTATCGCCGGAACGGACGAAACGAAATCCATGTAAGGCGGCAAAGTATCCCTGATAATCAGGGAAGTCCCCGAACTGAGGTTTGCATTGACNGCAGAGATCTGATAAGTAACAATCTCATTGAAAAGTATCGATACNGGATTCGGGTAAGAGCCATTCTCCTGTACACCGTTCAACGTCGCGTTTTTCTTCATCATATTATTGATAGAAGGGTTAATAATAACCATTTCGTTGTTCAGTGNATCACATTCGGGNTGGTACGGGAATTTTGTTCCGTTATCATTTATACGNACGATAATATTTACGGGATTAAAGAGGGTAATATCGGGAATTGTNACGNTGACATACCCTGTNTCGCCCGGTAAGACTTGAATGTTTGCGCTTCCCGTAACCATTATGTTTGCCGGGTTCAAGGTGTTTTTGTACAGCGTGACATAAACCGGCGGCCCTATGGGTGCATCTCCCTTATTGACAAATCCTGCGGTTACGGTTACGGAATTGCCCGAAACGGATGTTGTCGTCAATGACGGATATATAACGGCGTCAGGCGTCAGGAAAACAGGCAAACCGTTCGTTCCCAGAGTAGTCTGCTGCATCAGAAATCCGTTGTACGGCTGTATATCGTCGGCATTACCGAGAATATTGTCTACGCCTGCAAATTTTGTAGCAGGATTGATGGCATATTTGGGCACTGTCATGTCCTCATTTATATATACTGCGTTATACGGCCACTGATTCCATACTTTTCTTGCGGGCGCCCAGGGTTGTGAAGGGTCATCCGTTTTATATACTGACAGAACACCCTGCATGTTGGAACCGTTCCATTGTGCGTGCGCTCTGGTGAGAATAATCTCCGCCTGCCCGTCATTATCGACGTCCGCAACAATGGGATATTCCGCCACGGTACCCGAAAATGCGGAGATCGTAGGGCTTATATTAGTTAAGGTTGCCCCGTCTGCGATATAGAAAGTAGTAACTCCTCTGTAAACGATTTCGGTTTTTCCGTCCTGATTGAAGTCGAAAAGGGTGAATCCCGCGGTTTCAGCAAAATCAGTTCTAAACTGCCCTTGTTTTACTTTTGTAGATTCCAAATTATCATACTGATAAGATGTCATACCTACAGTGTTGTTTGTTGTCGCGAAAGCAAAATCGGGATATCCGTCTCCGTCGAGATCGCCGACATAAGGAATGGTGAAACTCGCGGCGCTTATTGTATTTGCCGAATGTCCTATTACTTGTTGGGTTCTCGGGTTCCATGCATAAAAGTTAACCGTGACATTTGTATTTTGGGCAGTCGGCTTCGTCGCCGAGTATCCGAGCACACATACATCCAACAGCCCGTCCTTATCAAAATCGACCAATACGGTCGGCCCGTCAAGATAATTCCTGAAAGTGGACGGTTGCCCTGCTGTATTAACTTTCTTTTTGGTGTATGTATTGCCTGTTTGATTTGTAGGATTTGTGATGTTCGGTTTATATATGGTGCTTCCCGCCGCGATCTCAAGCTTTCCGTCACCGTCGACGTCTCCTACGACCGGCATAAAGTAATATCCGCTATATACAGGTATTCCTGCTGCCGGTACTGTTAATGGCATGGAATGCGGGTTGCCGAAAGCCGTACCGTCAGGTTCAAGCGCCATCTGTAATAATGTCGCCCCTGTTCTTGCATTGAAAATATAAGCTCCCGCAATCAACTCCGGTATTCCGTCATTATTGATATCCGCAATGGAGATAATATTGTGCGCTCCCGTAGCTACGGTTGTCGTGAAACCGGCTTTTGCACTTCCCGCTCCCAAAGGATTGTAACAATATATTCTGCTGTCGTCGGCAGACTGTACAAATATCTCGGCTATGCCGTCATTGTCAACATCGGCTATCGCGACAGACTGCCCGTGGGTTGCAAAATTAATGGTTGCTATCTCACGTCTTGAATTGGCCATGACGTTCGCTATGACGAACCCGTTGGAGTACCACGGTTGACTTGTGTTGACCATCCTCGGAACAATTATTTCGGGCGACCCGTCACCGTCTAAGTCCGCAACTAACGGCGTAGACATGGTATGAGCATTTATGAAATTTACTGCCTCCTTGATAGAGAATGTTTTTGATTCAGGATTTAATACGCATTCCGCATCGGTGATATTATCAGGGTATGGCTGTACAATTATATATACATTTGCCGTACATGTTGTTCCGCTGCAAATATAAGTATAAACGAAAGAATCATTCCCGGTATAATCATTATCCGGGCGATATAATATTTTATCTCCGACAGCACTTGTCGAACCATGAAGAGCAGAGGTTGTTACTGTCGGAGTAACGGCGGAACATTCAGACGGAATTTCATCATTTGCTTTTACGTCAATCAAAGCTTCTCCATTGACCATTACTAAAACTGTATCGGGAATAGCTTTTGCACATCCTAAAGAAACCTTAAAGAGGGTGCTCATTGTCGTTTCGCAAGTGCCGTAGAATCCGACAACTCCATAGTTTCCTGCTGCTGTAGCAGTATATGTATTCTGTGTTGCACCGAGTATGGGACTGCCGTCCTTATACCATTGATACCGTCCCGGTCCGGCTGTTGCAGTCAGGACAACGCTTGTTGCGGGAGGACATATATTGGCTGTCCCCGAGATTTGTAGAGGTTGCGGGTCTACAACGGTTATTGTTGAGGTCAATGTAAATACTTGATTATAAATGTCTGTCACAGCCATTTTTATTTCATGCGGAGTATTAAGAGAAAGAGATGGTTTGGTCCATTGCATTTGATCACGCGCAGCTATTTCTTCAACCCCGTCAATATACCACTTCAGAAATCCCGGGTTGGAATTTAGTTGCAGCTGAGCAACAGCTCTAAATGTAAAAGGTGTATTACAATATGTTTGTCCGTCGGCATCCTGAAAATGAATGTCATTGATATAAAAAGCAGGATTCAGTTGTCGGGAGGAGGATGCAGCCAGATAATAATAAGATTCCGCATTACCAAGACCATAACCCATGACAGATATCCCCGCAGCATTTTCGAAATAATAAGGAGCATTTTGTGTCATGTTATAAGAAAAGAAAGAGTATCCCGAAAGAGAGTTATCCCTCCATGAGCCACTCGGCAGAGATTGAGGCGAATTTGTTCCAATAACAAGTGTAGTATTGTTTTTTGTTGCGGTTGGAGTAACAATTAAAGCATAATGTTTTGTAGCATTTAACACTGATGAGCCTGTAGCAAAAAAGGGTGAAATGGCGACATCCATTACAGTCTGTTCAATGGGTGGTACCCATGCCAAAGCCGGGTCTCCCGTGGCATCGCTTAGTCCTGCCGACGAAGTGCCGACTAAGTAGGATGCTACTGCAACGGGTTTGTTTGCAGTAATATAGCTTCCGTTAAATGATAGTTGCGCTTCGTATTCTACAAATTGTCCGGCATTAAGTGTTGTGGTGGCGGAACTGCTTATACCATTCTGATAAGACACAGTTGTGCTGTTTTGAGAGGCGACGATGCGGACACGTTCTCTGTTACGGTGAGAGACCGGTACCAAGAATGTAGTACCCCAAGAATGAATAGGAGATATCTGTTCAAACAAACAGTCACACGCCGTAGTACCTGTCGGAACCTGAACACAAGAATTTGTTGTGAAAAATGCAAATGGTTTATTTGCGGTAACTTGCCTTCCTGTTTGATCCGTATCGCCGAAATAACGACTATAAACCTGACCTTTATTTAACGTAATCGTGACCGGACCGCTTCCAAGGTCTTGTATAATCGTACCATTTTCATGAGCAATAACGGTATATCCGTCTCCGGTACCTGCCCCGTTGGGAGCGGCTCTATATGAAATATGATGATACGCCTGTCCGTATGATGTTACAGGTAATACATGTGTAGCGTCAGTTGTAGCTGCTGAAAGATTGATGGCAAATACCGAAATAGGTTCAGTTGAAGAGATGAACAACGATTTATTCGAAGTTCCGGTCGCATTGCTATAGACAGCAATTTTTTGATCAACCGTAAGCCTGTGAGTTAAAACATCACCGGCGTTTATGTTATACGTAACGGTTTTTCCGGTGCCTGTGATATTTGTAAACGTGAAAGTTACGGTTGAGGTCTTTGTTGCAACAATACGAACCTGAAGTGTGATTTCAGTGTTGCCGGTTGTGTTGGCAGCCCTGTTGTTATTATTTCCGAAACTTACCCAAAACTCCTTTCCTTGAGTTGTGTTTTGTCCTTGCGAAAAAGCATGGTTATTGCTAAGGGTAAGAAGTGAAATTGTAGTTATGATTAAAAATAGAACTCTTTTCATAATGTTATACTATTCATTATATTAATTTACTATTCTTTTGTTCCGTAGAAAGTGCACTCTTCTCTAATTTCATCCATTTGCTTGTCTTCGTGATTGTGGAAGTAATCAATATAGTATAGAAACTGAATTTTATTAGGTTCTGTTTTAATAAATTCATATTCTATATTAGCAGTGGAAATCATTCTTATTACCTTATTTCCTTCAATAATATAAGAGCCTTCACTCGGTTCCTTATCATTGTACTCAAAGATAATTTTATTGTCGGCGGAAAAAGTGATTTTGTTCGGGCAGTCGGCAAAAAGGTCGATTCGCTGCCTCGTGGAAATTGTTTTTTCCGAAGAAACATTATTAACTGTTTTTTTTACTTTAATCTGATCAATCCTCCATGACCCTTCCAGATCGTTTGTTTGTCCATCGGCAGAATTAGTAAAAGCGCTAAGGGAAAATAATATACACGCCAATAAAAGTCTCATTGTGAGACGGTTGATTTGCTTTACGTTATTCATAATCTTATATTTTTTAAAAAAATTATATACATATATATACGCGAAATAATTATCTATCACAATATAATTATTTAAAAAGTCAATTTTTTTATATTACAACATGCAAAGAAAATAATTAAAAATGTGAAAAACAAATGTTTTGTAAAAAAAATTGTTTTAAAACTTTTTTATTATATAGGAAATTTGCAATATTTTTGTAAATTTGCACTCTGTACTTGTTTAATGCAAAGTTTTGATTGAAGAGACCAATTATTAAAAATGGTTTTTTATGTATAATGCTATTCTGATTGCAGACAGTGGTTCTTCAAAGACAGACTGGGTTACAGTAAAAGATGGTTTTCACGTAAAATCGGTTAGTACGAAAGGGATAAATCCTTATTTTCAGTCTTTTAAAGAGATAAAAGATGAGATTGAAACGAGTTTGATTCCTCAATTGGCCGGGATTTATGTTGATGCTGTATACTTTTACGGTGCAGGTTGTATCTTTGATAAGGCAGATATTGTGCGTGATGCAATATGCTCAAGCATGAAAACTCATGAGGTTTTTGTCTACTCCGATTTACTTGCTGCCGCACACAGTACTTGTGGTAATAATGCAGGCATAGCATGTATACTTGGTACAGGATCGAACTCTTGTTTTTTTGATGGAGAAAGAATTGTGAAAAATGTGCCTTCACTCGGATTTATACTTGGGGATGAAGGCGGGGGTGCTACTTTAGGACGATTGTTAATCAGTGATTTATTTAAAGAATTGTTGCCGGAATATATTAAAGAAGATTTTTTCAAAAAATATAATTTTACACAGGCAGAGGTTCTTGATCGCGTTTACAGGCAGCCTTTTCCTAATCGATTTCTTGCAGCATTTTCACCGTTTTTACTCGAACATATTGAGGTGCCGGAAATTCATACTCTTGTTTTCAAAAACTTTGTCTCTTTTTTTAACCGCAATGTTTTGCATTATGATTACAAAAAATATGAGGTAAATTTTATCGGGTCGATTGCATATCATTATAAAGATTTATTGAAAGAAGCGGCGGAATATATAAATGTACGCATTGGCAAAATACTAAAAAATCCGATAAGCGGACTTGTTGATTATTACAACTTTAAATTATAACCGGATATGGTGTTTCGAAAGATAACAGAAGAGTCTTCGTTATATAATGATCTTGAAAAAAAATCTGTCGGCATGTTGCTTGAAGATATGAACAGAGAGGACCAAAAGGTTGCTTTAGCCGTACAGGCTGCTATTCCGAAGATTGAGAAGCTTGTATTACAGATTGTTCAGCGAATGAAAAAAGGCGGACGTATTTTTTATATTGGAGCGGGAACGAGCGGCAGACTTGGCGTTATTGATGCTTCGGAGGTGCCACCTACGTTCGGAATGCCTCCAACATGGATTATCGGTTTGATTGCAGGAGGTGACTCAGCATTACGTTCGCCGGTCGAAGATGCAGAAGATGATGAGCAACACGGATGGCAGGAACTTGTCGAATATAATATAAACAAGAATGATACTGTTATAGGTATAGCCGCATCCGGAACTACTCCGTATGTTGCAGGAGCGTTAAAGGCGGCACGCGAACACGGAATATTGACCGGTTGCATAACGAGTAATCCGGGAAGCCCGATAACGGCTGAAGCAGATGTTGCGATAGAAATTGTTGTAGGTCCGGAGTTTGTTACAGGCAGTTCACGTATGAAATCAGGTTCTGCACAGAAGATGGTTCTTAATATGATTTCTACGTCAGTAATGATAATGCTTGGACGTGTGAAGGGAAACAAGATGGTCAATATGCAACTGACAAATAAAAAGTTGATAGACAGAGGTACGCGTATGATCGTTGAAGAGTTGGGGCTTAGCTATGAACAAGCCAAATCGTTACTTTTTCTTCACGGATCCGTTAAGAAAGCAATTGACGAATATGGTAACTGTTAATTGTAAATTTGTTGAGATGGTTAATAATATGAATAAAATAAAAATATACAGATATGGAATTATTGTATAAACATGAGCATTTGTCTTGTTATAATTATGACAACTCACCACGACCTATGATCGAGATAGCCGATTTTGAAAAAGGCGTAGAAACATCTGTGGAGATTTGTACAAATATGGTCTTTTTTTTCATGAAAGGCAAGGTGCAATTCAGTTTGGATGAAGGGGTTACAACAACAGAGGCAATGGAAGGGCAGATTTATTTTACCTCGATAGGGAAAAATTGTAAATTTTTTATACTTGAAAGTGCTAAGATCGTTATTTTCAGGATATATAATCCTGTAATACTTTGCGAAAACTTCCCGATAGAAAAGTTATACAATATGAATGAATTATCTACATCAAGCAACTATATTCCGAAGAACAAAGAAAATAACTTTCTGGAAATCAATGAGCGTGTATATTATTTTTTGGAAGGTATGATTGCTTGTATTTCCGAAGGATTGAAATGCCGTTGTTGGTTTGAGATGAAAATAAAAGAATTCTTCCTGTTACTGAGGGCTTATTATCCTAAGGAGAGTTTACACGACTTTCTTTTTCTTATTTTAAGCAAAGATGCTGTCTTTTCGGAGTACATACGCCTTAACTGGCAAAAATTTAATTCCATTGCTGATATGGCTGATTCTTTTTTCACTACTCCAAAGAATTTTTCTTTACGTTTTTCTTCCGTTTTCGGGATACCGCCATCGCGTTGGATAAGAGAAAGAAAAGCGCAGATAATAAAGAAAGAAATAATGTCTACTAAAAAGTCATTTAAACAGATAGCAATGGATAACGGTTTTTCGTCAGATGCAGCGTTTACACGCTTTTGCAGAAAAGAATTGGGGGAAACACCAACAAAAATCCGTGAATTTACAGAAAAAAGTAATACTCGACAGAAATTTGGTCAAGACAAAAAGAAATAAAGATAAGGGTTATTTAGCAGATAACCCTTTTCTTTGCACTATGTTTTATAAGTGATGAAATCAATATTTGTTGGAGAGCAGATATTATATATTAAAAACGACACTGTTCGGGAATTATTATTGAAATAATGCATTGAATAAGAATATAATAATGGAAATGTAAATTCCGGTTATTAATATTGGAAGTTGTGATAATTTTCGATATTTTCAATAATAAACTTATTTCGATTTGATATCGAATTTTATTATTTCACCGGAAAACTAAAAGGCTAAAAACATCATTTTTACCTCTCTCTCGTGGTACCTGTCCGCAGCTAATAATAGCTGCGCGACATTGGTACATTATATAATATAGGTGTTGATTGTATCTGCAGAATGTATGATACGAAATAAGTTTGAACGTTACTTCTTTATCAGGTTCATAAATTCTTCACGTGTCTTTGCTTGTTGGAAAGAGCCGGTGAAATCGGACGTTGTTGTCAGCGAGTTTTGTTTTTCGACACCTCGCATCTGCATGCACATGTGTTGTGCCTCAATGACGACCATTACTCCTAACGGATTGAGTGTTTGCTGTATACATTCTTTTATCTGGAGTGTCATTCGTTCCTGTATTTGCAAGCGGCGTGCAAAAATATCCACGACACGCGGTATTTTGCTAAGTCCTGTTATATATTTTCTTGGTATGTATGCTACATGAACCTTGCCGAAGAACGGCAGCATGTGATGTTCACAAAGAGAGAAAAAGTCGATATCTTTGACAATAACCATCTGCTTGTAGTCTTCTTCGAGGAACATAGCCGACTGAAGCACTTTTACCGGGTCTTTTTCGTATCCCCGCAACATGAACTGCATTGCTTTAGCAACGCGTTCGGGAGATTTCCGGAGACCTTCCCGTTCCGGGTCTTCTCCTAACAGGCGTATGATTTCTTTGTAATGTCCGGATAAAACTTTTATAAGTTCTGTTGTTTCCTTTTGCGAATCCATTATTTAGTTTTTAATCCAACGGGAGGAGAATATTGCTTTCCAGGATATATATTTCATTTTTTTTCTGAGGGTAAGAGCTACGCAATATGCGAAGCATCATTGAGGCCTCCTCAAAAGAACGGAAGTCGCCTATACGAAGTCTCCAAAATGGCGCATCAAATTCGACATAAGCTGTAATATCGGGATATTGTCCCGCTATCTTTTTTTGCAATGACTCTGCTTCCTCTCTTGATTTTTGTTGTAGATTTCCTGAATACATCTGTATTCGATATCCAATTGTCTTAAGAAATGTTTTTCCATTTATTAAATCGACATTTTCACTATCTATGCGTGTTCCGACAAGCTGTTTTATCTCCTCCGACTGATGTATTACGACTCTTCCTTCACCCGATTTAGAAGGAGTATTAAATGAGTCGAATATGGAAAATTGCGGTGATTGCGCATATACGGAATTGTATATGCCGAAAATCATTAAAAAAGAGAGGAGTAAGAGGTAAATACTTCGTTTCATAGTTAATAAAATTGAAAATTGAACGTACTATAATGTAAAAAATAAACTAATGTGTCGCTTTTCTAAGGAAGCAAAGTTGAAAGTGCTAATACAGCCTGTTTTTTACCTTCGATTGATATTACTGTAGATTTTGAAAGAGAGCGAGGTATGTCAAAAATTTTTCGACACACCTCACCTTTTGAATTGTATTAATCGAATGCTTCGATGATTGGCATGAATTTTTCAACGCTAAGCGATGCACCGCCTATAAGTCCTCCGTCTACATCGGGATTAGCAAACAGTTCTTTTGCATTGTCGGCATTACAACTTCCTCCGTAAAGGATAGACATGTCGTCGGCTACTGTCTCACCGTATTTTTTTGCAATAGTCTTACGTATGTATGCGTGAATCTCCTGTGCTTGCGCTGCAGTAGCCGTCTTTCCTGTTCCAATAGCCCACACAGGTTCGTAGGCAATAACGAGTTTGCCGAAATCTTCGGTAGAAAGGTCGAATAAGGAGCCTTCAATCTGTTGGTCTACAACTTCGAAATGCTTACCTGCCTCACGTTCTTCCAATACTTCTCCGATACAGAAGATAGGAGTAAGGTTGTTTGCAAGAGCAAGTTTAACTTTGTCTTTTAAAGTTTCAGGAGTTTCGCCGTAGTAAGCGCGACGTTCAGAATGGCCGAGTATCACATATTTTGCTCCCGTTGATGCTACCATGGCAGCCGAAACTTCACCTGTGTATGCACCTTTATCCTTGTCGGCACAGTTTTCTGCTGCTACGCCTATCTTGCCGGTGTCAATAGCATCTGCTATACATGCAAGATGAGTGAACGGTGTACCTATAACAACATCACAATTAGTACTTTTACCCTTGAGGGCTTCGTTTAATCCTTTGGCTAATGCCAATCCTTCGGGAAGAGTTGTGTTCATCTTCCAATTACCTGCAACAATGTTTTTTCTCATTTTCTTAAATATTTATTTTTTAGTTTGATAATATGTTTCCTTTTCTCCTGTTGCGGAAATAGTCATATATCCAAACAAGCAACAAAGGTAATGTAAAACAGCAAACAATCAATACCCACGGGCTCATTTCTTTGTCACTTTTTTGTCCTGACGGGTTTAAAAGTTCGTTTATTACAGTACTTGCATTTTCTTCGGAAGGTATGTCGTTATAGTGCCACTTAGTCAGAATAGTGCCTGATTTCAGCAGCACAAGCCCCGGATTTGAGCGTATAATCGTTTTAAGTGTTACATCGTCGGCCGTGAGGAAAGGATATTCTGCTCCGGTGTCGTTTATCCACGCGTTTATATTTTCTGCCGTAGAGCTTGTTACACAGTAGAATTTTAAATTGTTTTCGATTGAATAATCGTATATATGGTTTATCTCATCGATTTTTCCGTCGTCAGCTTTTTCGAGATGCGGAGAGATAAGCAGTACAACTCCGTTATTGTCTTCAAGAATTATATCCGCAATATTGTTCTCGTTTTTGTCATACAACTCGAACGAAGTGATTGGAGGGATATATCCTTGTTTTATCAGTTTTGCTTCAATAAATTTCCAGTTATCGTCGCCTGCAGGTGCTTTTTCGGGTGTAAATTCTTCTTTCTTCCCATCTTTTTTCTCATAAATGAATAAATATTCGTCCGAAGGAGCGCCTTCGGGGAAAGACATTGCTTGAGAAATGTTTGTTCCAATTTTAAAAGGACGAAAGTCTATTATTGGCAGATTGCGGTAGTTGTAGTATGAAAACCCTGCCGAAAAAATATATCCGAAAAGCAAGACAAACCAATAGGCTTTGTAAGTATATATCGGAGTTAGCTTTTTGTGATATATATATGTTATTACCGAAGCAGGGAAGAGTACAAAGATATTTTTGAAAAACGTCTGCCAGTTCGAAATAATTATGGCTTCTCCAAAACATCCGCAATCGTGTACGGGATTGAAGATTGCAAGGTACAGGGTCAGTAGCGTCATGAATGCCATAAAAGCAACCATACATATTGTCGTTAGCTTGCGATAGACTGCCATGATGATACATAGCCCCAGCAGAAATTCTACGGCAGACAAGTTGATTGATACAAACAACGCCAAAGGGTTAAAAAAAGAAAGCCCGAATGCTCCGAAATAATCTTCCATTTTGATGGCACCGCCTACCGGGTCGATTGCTTTGACCGTACCGGAAAACAAAAATGTAGCTCCGAGTATTATACGGCTAATTTCGGCAATAATTTTTCTAAAATCCATATTATTATTAAATTGAAAATTGAAAATGTTTAATCGTTTAATTGTTTAATCGTTTAATCGTTGAATTGCCATCGTAATTCTTAATTGACTACGTCCAAACACCTCACGCTCGGCAAAGTAAAGCGAGCTTTCCTTTGCTCTCACTTAATCGGTGTTTTCGTAATTGATTACTAGTATGTCAGCTTTATAAGCCCGAACAGTGCGTAGTTTATAATATCCTGATAATTAGAATCAATGCCTTCCGATACTGAGACCAATCCATCATTGTTTTCTATTTCCTTTATGCGGTTCAGTTTTGTAAGTATAAGGTCGGTATAAGAACTTATGCGCATAAGCCTCCATGCTTCGTCGTAGTCATGGTTTTTTGCGTACATCAGTTCCTTTGTTTCAGTAATATGCTTGTCGTATAATTCGAGCGATTTCTCAAAAGAGATATCTACATTATCCGAGAATCCGAGCTGTAATTGGATAAGGCCAATAACACCATAGTTAACAATTCCGATAAATTCAGGAATAATACCTTCATCTATTTTACTTTCCTTTTTTATTTCAATGCTTCGTATACGTTTTGCTTTGATCAATATCTGGTCGGTTATTGATTCGGGGCGCATGATACGCCAAGAGGCACCATAATCCTTTAGTTTTTTTTCGTATATCTCGCGGCATCGCCCGATGACTGCTTCGAATTGTTCTTTTGTATCAGCCATGATTATTGTGTTTGTATGGGGACAAAGATAGTGCAAGTTGAGAGCAATACAAAATATGCTTGCATATTTTTATTGCTCTCAACTTGCACTATCTTTAAAAATTGGATTATGAGCAGCGTATTTTTTGACCAATTTTTATAATTATATTGTCTTTCATATCATTCAGCTCACATAACTTTTCGATCGAAATATTATACTTTTTAGAGATAGAGTATAATGTATCTCCTGATTCGATGCTGTGATATACATGACCGTCTTCCGATTGTGCCGACTTTTCAACGGGAACTTCAATTTTTTTGCCGGTCGGATTTGCACTTGCCGAGGTTTGTGTTGGCGATGCCTGCTTAACAGCGTTTGCTGAAGCTTCTACTGCAACCTGTTTCGACCGGAATTGAATAGGTTGTCCGATTGAGAGTATTGAAGTGCTTTTTATGCCGTTCAACCTGCATAATTCGGCTACGGACGTTCCGTATTTTCTTGCAATCGCTCCTAATGTTTCTCCTGACTTTACTCTGTGAACTGCTATTGCATCCGCAGAGGTAGAATAGATATTTGTCTTTTTTCCATTTACTTTTATGTTGTGGAAAACATATTCGTCTTTGTGAGGAGTACCGTTTATAAAGTCAATTATCTCTTCGGGATTTATATCCTTGCCGAGAAAGCGTGTTTCGAAGTGGAGATGCGAACCTGTCGAGCGACCTGTATTTCCTCCAAGCGCTATCGGTTCACCTGCCCTTACGATTTGATTCTCTTTAACGAGATTTTTTGAAAGATGTCCGTAAACAGTTTCGAGTCCGTTAGGATGGCGTATAACCAAATAATTACCATAACCTTTTCGCTCAAAACTCTTCATCCTCACTTTTCCGTCGAAAGCGGCATAAATCGTATCTCCTATTTGCACTTTCAAATCTGTTCCACGATGCATCCTGCGACGACGTGGCCCATACTTGGAAGTAATTTTTACTTCACCGTTGTCAATTGGCATCGCAAATGTACTGCAATCGATAGTGTACGATTCAGGAAACTCAATAGCTGTCTTGACGAAAGGATTAACGTTTAATGTATCCCAATTCGAGTGATATAATTCATCAGCGGGAAACATAAGACTTTCATTTGCTAATTGTTCATTGTATTCATTAAGCTTTGCAATAGCCAACTCTTCAGACGCCACTTTTAAAGGAGAAACACGGTTTGCCATAAGTTCTGACGCCTGTTGGTTGAGACGTGCAGCATCTACCGGTACTACCTGAGGTTGAGTTTTATTGATTCTTTTTTGCCCATTTACATTTGATTGCAATCCTATTGTAAGACCAAAGCAAATGAGCAAGATGTAATGTATCCTCATAAAATTAATATATTAGGGTATAGTAACCCCGGTTATTATAATTAGTTCTTTAATGGTTCTCGTAAACAGTATTATTAAGATAGAAAACCCTTTTAATAAAAGCTCTCTATCCCAAAATTTTGCCAAATGTCTACTTTTTTACCGTAAAAACCAAGATAATTATGTGAAAATATGCTTAATAATATGGGATATAGCTCTTAAAATGCCATTAATGCGCAATAAGTCAGTGATATACAAATAACATGTTATGCAACATAAAAATGCTTTGAATATCTTTTTGTTCCTCGAATGGCAGATTTTATGTATTTTTGTGTCGATATAATAAATAAAAGAAATAAATGATTGATTATTGTACATATGTAGATATCCTAAGGTCACATTTAAACATTACATACAAAGACCGTTTGATGTTCATAGGTTCGTGCTTTGCGGATAATATTGGCGGCAAAATGACGGATTGCAGATTTAACGCCTTGGTTAATCCGTTTGGGGTATTATATAATCCTTTGTCTGTATCTTCGTGTTGCAGACTTTTGTTAAAACCGTTGTTGTTCGAGGAAAGTGACCTTTTTCTGTATGACGGTATGTATCATAGTTTTATGCATCACGGGAAATTTTCCGGTACGACAGCGGAAAACAGTCTTAATAAAATAAACGAATCATTTGCTTTTGCCGCCGGGCATTTTCGTGAAGCCGACTATCTGATAATCACATTCGGTACTGCTTATGTTTTCCGGTATAAAGAAAACGGACGGGTTGTAGCAAACTGCCACAAGTTGCCCGCAGCGCAGTTCGAGCGTGAATTGTTGTCCGTAGACGAAATCGTCAATGAATGGTCGGCATTACTCGAAGATATATGGGCAGATAAACCTTCGTTGAAGATAATTTTTACCGTCAGCCCTATTCGCCACATGAAGGACGGCGCTCATTTTAATCAGATAAGCAAGTCCACTCTTCTTCTTGCGCAGCAATCGTTGGCAGATAAATATCCCGAACGAATATCGTATTTCCCTGCTTATGAATTGATGATGGACGAATTGCGTGATTACCGTTTTTATGCAAGCGATATGATTCATCCGTCAGAAATAGCAATAGACTATTTATGGGAGCGCTTTTGCGATACTTATATGGATTCCGCGACAAAAGATGTTATGAAAGAAGTCGAAAATATCCTGAGAGCTTTAAAACACAGGCCGTTTAATCCTTCCACAGACGCCCATAATCAATTTTTAATACAAACAATGCAAAAAATAAAACTGTTTCAAGATAAATATCCTTACATTTGCCTTTCGGAAACAGAAGCAGAAATACTAAACAAGATACAAAAATAGAAAGTGGACTATTCAATAAAAGACATCTCCTCGATTGTAAAGGCGTCATGCGATATTACATATGATGCCGTAATATCCCATCTTCTGACGGATAGCAGGGCGGTCTCTTTTCCTGAGACGACTTTGTTTTTTGCACTTAAAACAAAGACAAACGACGGACATAAATATGTTGGCGACCTGTTTAGGCTCGGTGTACGCAATTTTGTGATTTCGAAAGAATATCCCGAATATAAACAGATGGCTGAAGCAAACTTCCTTGTCGTAAAAAATACCTTGAAAGCATTGCAGCAGCTTGCCGCTTATCACCGTAAAAAATTTACAGTTCCGGTAGTAGGAATAACGGGCAGTAACGGTAAAACAGTCGTAAAAGAGCTGTTGTACCAGCTTATGCACCAGGATTTTAATATCGTTCGTTCGCCCCGCAGCTATAACTCGCAGACAGGCGTTCCGCTTTCGGTATGGGAGATGAACGAGCGGCATACACTCGGTATTTTTGAAGCAGGTATCTCCATGCCCCATGAGATGGATGAATTGCGAACAATTATTTCTCCAACAATTGGTGTTATTACAAATATTGGAGAGGCTCATCAGGAGAATTTTAAGTCGGCGAAGGAGAAATGTATAGAAAAATTATCGCTTTTTATTGATAGTGAGGTCATTATATATGACGCGGACAACATGTTTATAGAGAGCGCTCTCGAGGCGTCGTGCCTTTCATACAAGGCCGTAGGATGGAGCCGAAAAGATACGGATGCCTCATTATACGTCAATTCCGTAAAAAAAGGTAAGACGTCGACAGTTCTGAAGTGTACTACAATGGGTATTTCACACGAATATACGATACCTTTTGTCGACGACGGTTCAATAGAAAATATAATACATTGCATGGCGGTAATGTTTTACCTTAACCCGCCGGGTATAATTAGCAAAGATGATATTTTTGCATCACTTGAACCTGTAGCCATGAGGCTTGAGGTGAAAAAAGGTATAAACGATTGCCGTTTGATAAACGACACATATAATTCGGATATAAATTCCTTGTCCGTAGCTCTTGATTTTCAACACGGACGAATTGCCGG
>JGI994J12354_10002376_pt1 | contig 18486 bp, 13 predicted proteins | sample IntmicLarv3ML3BL_FD_12354 | JGI IMG/M metagenome (IMG submission 12354)
GCGGATGTGTCAGAGCAAATTTCAACGGCAAGCAAAGAAGCGTCAGGAACAGGTAATATGAAATTCATGCTAAATGGTGCACCGACGATTGGGACAATGGATGGAGCCAATGTTGAAATTGTTGAGGAAGTAGGAGAAGAAAATGCCTTTATCTTTGGGCTTTCAGCACAAGAAGTCATCAATTTCGAAAATAACGGTGGATACGACCCAGGGTCTTACTTTGACAACGATGCAGACATTCGCCAAGTGCTGACGTCACTGATTGACGGAACATATGCGCAGGATAAAGAGTTATTTAGGGATATCTATGATTCGCTACTTAACACAAATAGTAGCGACAGGGCAGATACATACTTCATCTTGGCAGACTTTAAAGACTATGCCAGAGCGCACGGTGAAGTTGAAGTAGCATACCGTGATAGTGCTAGATGGGCAAAGATGGCGATGATGAATGTCGCAAAATCAGGGAAATTTACTTCGGATAGAACGATTGAAGAGTATGCTGATGAGATTTGGAAGATTAAACCAGTGACGATGGGGTAAATGGAGAATCTCGACGAGGGCTTGCGTTTCAAAGATGAAAAGGAATTAAACCATGCCATCTCGATACCGCTTTGCGGCATCTCGATGAAGGCTTGCGCCTTATAAATATAAAAAAGGACTACCACGTGCAAGTAAACTTGCGTGGTTGTCCTTTTTATATTTGCATGGTTTAATGCTAGCCAAAGTAGCGATCTAGCAATCCTTTAAAGGCTTTGCCGTGTCTAGCTTCATCTTTGGCCATTTCGTGAACGGTATCGTGAATGGCGTCAAGATCAGCAGCTTTAGCTCTTTTAGCAAGGTCAAATTTCCCAGCGGTAGCACCGTTTTCAGCGTCTACGCGCATCTCTAGGTTCTTTTTAGTGCTGTCGGTAACAACTTCGCCGAGTAATTCGGCAAATTTTGCAGCATGTTCCGCTTCTTCAAAAGCAGCTTTTTCCCAGTAAAGTCCGATTTCTGGATAACCTTCGCGGTGAGCCACACGAGACATTGCTAGGTACATACCAACTTCGGAACATTCGCCTTCAAAGTTAGCGCGTAAATCATTAATAATATCATCACTAGAGCCTTTGGCGATACCAACAACGTGTTCTGCTGCCCACTCCATCTCACCGGATTGTTCAATAAACTTTTCGGCAGGGGCTTTGCAAATTGGGCAAGCCTCTGGTGCTGAATTTCCTTCATGGACATAGCCACAAACGCCACATACAAATTTTTTCATAACGGGTCTCCCTTCATAAGAAATAGTAATAATTACTGTTATCGTTAATATATTAGCACATCTTTTTTGTATGGTCAAGTACAAACTGAAATATTTACAAAAGACCCAGTATATGATAAGGTTTAGAAGAGATTTTCACATGAGGAGGACGTTATGGAAAACAAAAAATATTACATGACAACGGCTATTGCATATACATCAGGAAAACCACATATTGGCAATAGTTATGAGATTGTTTTGGCAGATAGTATTGCGCGCTTTAAAAGACAACAAGGATTCGAGGTGTTCTTTCAAACAGGAACTGATGAACACGGACAGAAAATCGAAGAAAAGGCCGCAGAAGCAGGGGTAAGCCCACAAGAATTCGTTGATGGCGTAGCAGAGCAGATTAAGGGTCTTTGGGATTTGATGAATACATCTTATGACAAATTCATCAGAACAACCGATGATTACCATGAAAAGCAAGTGCAAAAAATTTTTAAAAAGCTATATGAGCAAGGCGATATTTACAAAGGACATTACGAAGGACTTTATTGTACGCCATGTGAAGCCTTTTTCACGGAGGCACAGCTAGAAGATGGCAAGTGTCCAGATTGCGGAAGAGAAGTGGTTGCTGCGAAAGAGGAAGCGTACTTCTTTAAGATGAGCAAATATGCGGACCGTTTGATTGAGCATATTAATAGCCACCCTGAATTTATTCAACCAGTTTCGCGTAAGAACGAGATGATGAATAACTTCCTTTTGCCAGGTTTGCAGGATTTGTGTGTTTCAAGGACATCGTTTACATGGGGGATTCCAGTTGATTTTGACCCTAAGCATGTCACTTATGTATGGCTTGATGCGCTCACTAACTATATTACGGGAATTGGATATGAGTGCGACGGTGAAAGCACGGAACAGTTTAAGCGAGAATGGCCAGCGGATTTGCATTTGATTGGCAAGGATATCATCAGATTCCATACGATTTATTGGCCTATTTTCTTAATGGCATTAGAGTTACCATTACCTAAGCAGATTTTCGGGCATCCATGGTTGATGATGGGCGATGGAAAGATGAGTAAATCAAAAGGCAATGTACTGTATGCGGATGAATTAGCAGAATTCTTCGGCGTAGATGCAGTGCGTTATTTTGTATTGCACGAGATGCCATTTGACAATGATGGCGTAATCACATGGGAATTAATGGTTGAGCGAATTAATTCAGAGCTTGCGAACACGCTTGGCAATCTAGTAAACAGAACAATTTCGATGTCCAACAAGTACTTTGAGGGCGTTGTTAATAATACCGATGTGGTTGATGAGGTAGACGAAGACTTAAAAGCAGTTGTGTTAGGAGCTAAAAGCGCTGTTGCTGAGAAGATGGAAAGCTTACGTGTAGCTGATGCGATGACAGAGATATTTAATATCTTCAAGCGCTGCAACAAATATATTGACGAGACGATGCCGTGGGTACTAGCAAAAGACGAGGCACAACAAGATAGGCTAGCAACGGTTCTTTATAATCTAGTTGAAGGAATCTGTATTGGTGCGACTTTATTATCATCATTTATGCCAGAAACGGCAAAAAGAATTTTGACTCAACTCAATGCGAAAGAGAGAACATACGAAGATTTGGATACATTCGGGTTATATGAAGCGGGTACGCGTGTGACTGACAAACCAGAAATCCTCTTTGCTCGCTTGGATGTTAAGGAAGTGCTTGAAAAAGTGGCTGAAAGTGAGGAGCAGTAATGATTTTTGAAAGTCATGCACATTATGATGATGCAGCCTTTGATGAAGATCGCAAAGAGGTGCTTTTGTTGATGCCAGAAAATGGTGTTTCTCATGTTGTTAATGCGGCATCATCGGTAAAAAGTCTTGGCGAGATAGAAGATATGATGGAAGAATACTCTTACGTCTATGGGACGGCAGGGATTCACCCAGATGATGTAGGAGACTTAAACGAAGAGGTTTACCAACGGCTTGAAAAGTTGTGTAAACTTGAAAAGATAGTTGCTGTTGGCGAGACTGGTTTGGATTATTATTGGGACAAAGAGAAACATGATGTTCAAAAGAAGTGGTTCGAGCGGCAGGTGGAACTGGCTAGAGGAGAAAAGCTACCAGTCATAATACATAGCAGAGATGCCGCCGCCGATACGCTTGATATGGCAAAGGCTCTGAAAATAGGAGAAGTTGGCGGAGAGGTGCATTGTTTTTCTTATGGTATAGAAATGGCACGAGAATACTTAAACATGGGGCTATACATCGGAATTGGTGGAGTGGTCACATTTAAAAATGCCAAAAAGTTAAAAGAGGTGGCAGAATATGTGCCGCTTGAAAATATTTTGCTGGAAACGGATTGTCCGTATTTGGCGCCAGTGCCGTATCGCGGAAAGCGCAACACGTCACTGTTGATTCCATATATTGCGGAGGAGATAGCGAGAATAAAGGGAGTTAGCACAGAGGAAGTGCTAAACGTGACGCATGCGAATGCGATGAAATTATTTGGTTTATAAGAGCTGATAAGAAGTAAGCTCGAAAGGAGAGCGAAGGTATGAATGAGTTGCATTTTGGTGATTTGGACCAATCTTTGTTTGGCAGTGCAACGAATTACGAACTGTATAGAAAACTTGGCGCTCATCCATATGATAATGGTGTCTTTTTTGCTGTATGGGCACCGCACGCAGTAGAAGTTTCAGTGGTCGGTGACTTTAATGATTGGGATGAAACTGCAAATGGCTGTGAAAAAGTAGGAGATATTGGTGTCTGGGAGATAGATATACCACAGGCACAGGCAGGGGACTTATATAAGTTTCATATAGTAACAGCTAAAGGGAAGCATCTGTATAAAGCCGACCCATATGCGCAGTGGTCAGAATTACGCCCAGGAAATGCATCAAGAGTTGCGCCTGTTTCTAAGTTTCAGTGGAATGATGAACAGTGGCTTGCGAAAAGGCAAGAAGGCAATCCAATAGAAAAGGCAATATCAATATACGAAGTGCATCCTGGCTCGTGGATGAGACACCCCTATAGCGAGGACAATGTGGAAGGGTTTTATACCTACCGCGAACTAGCAAAGCGACTAGCAAAGTATGTTATTGAGATGGGATATACACATGTCGAATTGATGGGGATTGCGGAACACCCACTTGACAATTCATGGGGATATCAGGTGACGGGTTACTATTCACCTACTTCGCGACATGGCTCGCCAGAAGACTTTCGTTACCTAATAAATCATTTACATGAGAATAATATCGGGGTTATCCTAGATTGGGTGCCGGCTCATTTTCCAAAAGATGCACATGGATTGGCTGATTTTGACGGGGAATCACTATACGAACATCCAGACCCTCGCCGAGGGGAGCAGCCTGAATGGGGAACGAAGATATTTAACTATGCCAAGAATGAAGTCAAGAACTTCTTGATAGGAAATGCTCTTTATTGGATAGAGGAATTTCATGTTGACGGATTGCGAGTTGACGCAGTGGCTTCGATGCTTTATCTAGACTATGGTAAAGAAGAAGGTCAATGGATGCCAAACGAATATGGTGGTAGAGAAAACTTAGAAGCAGTTGAGTTCTTCAAGCACTTAAATACAGTAGTGTTAGACAGAAACCACGGAGTGATGATGTTTGCTGAAGAGTCGACAGATTGGCCTAAGATAACTGGCAAAGCAGAAGATGGCGGACTAGGATTTACATTCAAGTGGAATATGGGATGGATGCATGATTTCCTTGAATACATGAAGCTGGATCCGTATTTTAGAAAAGACAACCACAATAAGATGACTTTTGGGATGAGTTACGCATACAACGAGAATTATGTGTTAGTGCTATCGCACGACGAAGTGGTTCACCTAAAGTGTTCGATGATTAATAAGATGTCAGGTCTTGAGGGCGAAAAGTTCGAGAACTTAAAGGCGGGATATGGTTATATGATTGGACATCCTGGCAAAAAGTTGCTCTTTATGGGGCAGGATTTTGGCCAGTATCGCGAATGGAGCGAAGAACGAGAATTGGATTGGTTCTTGTTAGGCGAAACCAACCACCAGCAATTACAAAGGTGCGTTGCAGATATGCTTCATATATATCGCAAGTATCCGGCACTTTACGAGACGGACCAAAGCTACGATGGCTTTAGATGGATTAATGCCGATGACGGATATCGCAGCATTTATAGCTTTGTTAGGTATTCGCCAGACGGGAAAGAGAATTTGCTGTTTGTTTGCAACTATACACCGATAGGTCGTGGGGATTATCGCGTAGGAGTTCCTGACGATAAGAAGTATCGATTGATTCTAAACAGTGCCGATCCGATATATGGGGGAGAGTATCATATTGAAAAAACAGCGTATCTAGCCGAAGAGCAAAGCTGCGATGATAAACCATATTCTATCGGATATGAGCTACCACCACTGTCAGTGAGTGTATTTGTATTCTAACGTTTTTATAAAAAAACTTTACAAGATAAATAATACTGTATATAATCAGATGTGAAGTGATTATACACTTCCTAATAAGAGGCGAAACTAGTTAAAACAAATATGAAAGGAGTTTTACTATGAAGATAAAAAACATTAATAACGTTGATAAGTTTTTTGAAGTGGTTGACACTTGCAAAGGGAAAGTTGAACTTGTGACAGGCGAAGGCGATAGACTAAACCTAAAATCAAAGTTATGCCAATATGTATCTTTGGCAAATATTTTCTCAGGCGGCGAAATCCCAGAATTAGAGATTATCGCTTCTGAAAAAGAAGATATTGATAAATTATTTAACTTTATGATTAACGGTTAGACAACGGAGATATTGCGACCAAGAGGGGCTGTCAGGACAGCCTCTTTTATTTGTTTAAGGGAATAGTCGCAAAGGTCGCATGGTACGGAGAATTTAGATGATAAAACAACTATTAAAGGGAACAGAAAAGTACAAAAAGCAAATAATTTTGACACCTTTAACGATGGTGGGAGAAGTAGCGATGGAAGTCCTAATTCCTTATATCATGGCATTGATGATAGATAATGGAATCAAGGGAGCTTACGGCTTGCCATACACGATAAAGATGGGATGTTTGATGATTTTAGCCGCAGGGATAGCCCTCTTGTTCGGCTTGCTTTCGGCGAAATACGCAGCACAAGGAAGCATGGGAATGGCGGCAACACTGCGCAAAAGATTATTTGATAAGGTGCAAGACTTTTCATTTTCAAATATAGACCAATTTTCAACAGCGTCTTTGATAACGAGAATAACGACAGATGTCACCAATGTTCAAAGAGCGGCGATGATGCTTATTCGGGCTGGTGCAAGGGCGATATTGATGTTCGCAGGGGCGTTACTTATGGCGCTTAGAACCAACGTTCAGCTTTCGGCAGTTTTCGTAGTAGTAGTTCCAATAATCGCGATTGCGGTAATTATGCTAGCATCAAAGGCGATGCCGAGATTTAAGGAAATGCTCAAAAGGTATGATGACCTTAACCTAGACGTGCAAGAAAATCTAACGGGAATCCGTGTTGTTAAGGCTTTTGTGCGAGAAGAATATGAAAATAGTAAATTTGGAAAAGGTGCTGATGAAGTTAGAGCGACGCAGTTAAGTGCAGAAAAGGTAGTTATCTGGGGAATGCCGCTGATGTTTATTACGATGAGCATGAGTATTATTTCGGTACTTTGGTTTGGTAGTAAACTTTTGATGGATGGACAATTAGAAGTAGGCCAACTAACCAGTTTCACGACATATATTATTCAAGTGTTGATATCATTGATGCTAGTGGCAATGGTTTTGATTAACTTGGTTTTATCAAGGGCTTCGGCGGGCAGAATCGTTGAAGTATTAGAGGCGAAAATCGATTTAAAAGACGAAAATGCAAACTCTCAGGTTGCAGTAAGTGACGGCTCAATTACTTTTGAAAATGTATCTTTTCAATACGCAAAAGAATCACAGCGGGAGACGTTAAGCAATATTAATTTGACTATTGAAGCAGGTCAAACTGTCGGGATTATCGGTGGAACAGGCTCTGGTAAGACGACATTGGCACAATTAATCCCACGACTTTATGATGTCACGGGGGGAAGACTTTTAGTTGGCGGAAAGCCAGTGAAAGACTATTCGCTACAAAATCTTAGAGAAGATGTGGCGATGGTGTTGCAAAACAATGTCTTGTTTTCGGGAACTATTAAAGAAAATTTGCTTTGGGGGAATCCAAAGGCGACAGATGAGCAGATTAAAGAGGCTTGCAAATGGGCGTGTGCCCATGATTTTATCATGGACTTTCCAGAACAATATGAGACGGACCTAGGCCGTGGCGGAGTCAATGTTTCAGGAGGGCAAAAGCAAAGACTTTGTATCGCTAGAGCATTGCTTAAAGCACCAAAAGTAGTCATTTTGGATGATTCGACGAGTGCAGTTGATACAGCCACAGACAGCAAAATTAGAGCAGCATTTAAAGAACAACTAGAGGGAACAACAACGATAGTGATTGCACAAAGAATTACCTCGATAATGGAAGCAGACCAAATCGTCGTGATGGACGAGGGCAGAATCAATGCCGTAGGAACGCATGCCGAATTATTGAATTCAAATAAAATTTATCAAGAAGTTTACAACTCTCAGCAAAGAGGAGATGAACAAAATGGCTAGAGACAAGACCAAGCCGACAGAAAAACCAAAGAACATAAAAGAGACACTTAAAAGAATATTTTCATATATGGAGGGGCAAGGACCTATCTTGGTTCTAGTTTTGATATGCGTTTTTATTAGTTCAATATCAGATATTATTGGAATGTTTTTTGTTAAAAGCATCACGGATGATTGCCTTGTTCCGATGGCCAATGGCTACAAACCAGAGTTAGTGTCACTATTGGCACAAAAGCTAGCATTAATGGCAGGAATATATATTGCCGGAGCAGTAAGCACATACCTATATTCACGATTGATGCTGCAAGTTTCGACAAAAACGCTCTACAAAATAAGAGTGGAATTATTTGAGAAAATGGAAAAATTACCAATCAAATATTTTGATACGCATGAATATGGAGATATCATGAGTACGTATACCAATGATACCGATGCGATTAGACAGATGTTGACGGAGAGTATTGTCAATGTCATATCTTCGGCGATTACGTTAGTTGGAGCATTTGTAATGATGATTATTCTAAGTTGGCAATTAACTATCTTAGTGGCGCTAGGGATAGCGGGGATGGTTGCAGCGATTAGCTTTTTGGGCAAAAAAAGCGGTAAATATTTTGCCAAACAACAAAGTGCAATCGGTAAAGTAAATGGATATGTCGAAGAGATGATAGAGGGGCAAAAGGTAGTCAAGGTTTTCTGTCATGAGGGTGAAATTAAGAAGACCTTTGAAGAGCGAAACGAACAACTTCGCCAAGACGGAACCCAGGCGAACATCTTAGCCAACTCGATGATGCCAGCGATGTCGAATTTATCAAATATTTTGTATGGTATCATTGCGGTAGCAGGGGGAGTGTTGGTAGTTTTGAAACGACTAACCTTAGGTACAGTGGTGGCCTTTTTGCAGTACACAAGTAGTTTGATGAGACCAGTTAGCCAAATAGCACAGCAGATGAATGCCGTTTTATCGGCAATAGCAGGAGCGGAAAGAGTCTTTAAACTGATGGATGAAGAAGCAGAAGTCGATGACGGATATGTCACGCTTGTTAATGCTATCTATGACAAAGGCGGTAATTTGACTGAGACAGATAAAAGAACGGGAATTTGGGCGTGGAAGCATCCGCACAAAGAAGAGGGAACAGTTAGTTACGTAAAAGTTTGTGGAGCTATTGATTTTGAAGATGTTAATTTTGGATATCAAGAAGATAAACAAGTATTGAATAATATTTCGTTATATGCCAAGCCAGAACAAAAAATTGCGTTTGTTGGCTCGACAGGAGCAGGAAAGACTACCATTACCAACTTGATTAATCGTTTTTATGATGTGCCGGAGGGCAAGATTCGATTTGATGGAATCAATATCAATAAGATTAAAAAGGCGGACTTGCGACGTTCGTTGTCAATGGTACTACAAGATACGCATTTATTTACGGGGACGGTAGCGGAAAATATTCGCTATGGTAAATTAGATGCAACTAAAGAAGAAATCATCGGCGCAGCGCGACTGGCTAATGCAGATTCGTTTATTAGGCACTTACCAGAAGGATATGATACAGTTTTAAAAGCGGACGGCAACAATCTTTCGCAGGGACAAAGGCAGTTGATTGCGATTGCTAGAGCGGCGGTTGCTGACCCACCAGTGCTAATACTGGATGAGGCGACGTCATCGATTGATACGCGAACGGAAGCAATGATTGAAAAAGGAATGGACCGTTTGATGAAGGGAAGAACCGTTTTGGTTATCGCCCATCGATTATCAACAGTGCGCAATTCAGATGCTATTATGGTGCTTGAACACGGTGAAATCATCGAGCGAGGAAACCATGATGATTTGATCCCCCAAGAGGGAAAATATTTCCAGCTTTACACAGGGATGTTTGAGCTATCGTAAGTTTGATTGATATTAAAGGAGAAAGTTATGTACATCATAGTAGGGTTGGGAAATCCAGCAAAGGAATATGAAAACACACGTCACAATGTTGGTTTTGACGTAATCGACTACATAATTGATAGATATGATATTCCGTATTCCGGTGCGAAGCATCGAGCAATGTATGGAAGTGGTATGATTGATGGAGTGAAAGCTGTCGTTGCCAAACCACTCACTTACATGAATTTAAGTGGCGAAGCAGTGCGATCATTAATTGACTACTACAAAGCTGACCCAGAGACGGAACTAATCGTAATCTATGATGATGTTAATCTGTTGCCCGGAAAGATTCGTGTACGCAAAAAGGGTAGTGCGGGCGGACACAATGGAATTAAGAGCATCATTGAACATCTGGGAACTAAGGAATTTATACGAATTAGAGTCGGCGTTGGGGAGAAACCTAAAGGGTGGAATTTGGCAGATTATGTACTAGGGCATTTCTCAAAGAAGGAGCGCAAGCTAATAGAAGAAGCAATCGAAAACAGTGAAAAAGCAACGACAATGATTTTAAATGGTGAGATTGATGCGGCAATGAATACCTTTAATGAGAAAGCTAAAGCGATTAAAGAACCCGTAACAGAGGAATAATAGATGGAATCAATGATTCAGCCATTATATGGCTTGGCTGAGTTTGAGAAGATTAAAAGAGCGATTAAAAAGGGGCAAGGGATTGTCCAAGTGACAGGCTGTGTTGATTCACAAAAAGCTCATTTTATCTACGGACTCGCCCCCAATAGTAAAAAGCTGATTATCGCAGAAGACGAGATAAAGGCTAAGGCATTATATGAAGATTATCAGCTTTACGATGCTGCAAAGACTTTGTTCTATCCGGCAAAGGACTTGATTTTTTATCAAGCAGATATTCATGGAAACCTTTTGAGTAAACAACGAATGAAGGTTATTAAGAATCTTTTGGAAGACAAAAAGGCAACGGTAATAACCAGTGTTGCAGGATGTATGGACAACATCTTGCCACTTGCCCAAATCAGAAAAAAGATAATGACTTTAAAAAGTGATGAGAGTGTTTCGTTAGATGAGATAACCAAAGAATTGGCCCTTATGGGGTACGAAAGAACAGCGCAGGTGGAAGCATCTGGGCAGTTTTCTGTGCGTGGAGGAATTATTGATATATTTTCGATTACCGAGGAAGTGCCATGGCGCATAGAACTATGGGGCGATGAAATTGACTCGATTAGAAGTTTTGATGTGGAAAGTCAAAGGTCGATTGAAAGTGTTGAAAAAGTACTGCTTTACCCAGCGATGGAAGTAGCGCTAGACGAAGAAAAAGGCGATAAGATGGTTTCCTTTTTGGAATATTTTGATGAAAAAGACCTAGTCATCATTGATGAGCCAAATCATGTTCTTGAAAAGGCTAAAGCGACAGAAGAGGAATTTAGAAAAAGCGTCCAAAGAAGAGAAGAAAAGGAATGTCTCTTGCCAGGAACGAAGGAGTTGTTAAGGAGCGTTAAGGAGCTTAAAAGCATCTTGAACAAAAGTGCGAAACTGGCTATTTCAACCCTTGAAATACACCAAAGAGATTGGGAGATTAAGCAAAAATACCAGATTACTGCAAAGTCGGTAAATCCTTACAACAATAGTTTTCCGCTGTTGGTGAAAGACCTAAAAAAATACAAAAAGGAAGGCTATCAAGTGGTTCTTTTATCAGCCTCGCGTTCGCGAGCGAAAAGGATTGCCCAAGACCTGCAAAAAGAAGGTCTAAACAGCTTCTATAGCGAAGATGATGAGAGAGTAATTCAGGCTGGAGAGATTAAAGTCAGTTATGGACACGCCCATAGAGGGTTTGAATATCCTTTGATTAAGTTGGTCATTATCACGGAAAAAGATATTTTTGGCAAAGAAAAGAAGAAACGCCGTAAGCGAAAAGAGTATAGTGGCAAGAAGATAAGTAGCTTTACAGAGCTTAATATTGGCGACTATGTCGTGCATGAAAGACATGGTGTGGGAATTTATCGAGGAATAGAAAAGGTCGAAACGAACAAATCGATTAAAGACTATATTAAAGTTGAGTACGACAAGGGAAGCAATTTATACATCTTAGCGACGCAATTAGAGAGCCTTCAAAAATACGCAAATGCAGACAGTCGCAAGCCAAAACTTAATCGCTTAGGTGGGGCGGCATGGACGAGAACAAAGGCCAATGTCAAAAAGGCGGTCAAGGAAATTGCCCATGACTTAGTGAAGTTGTATGCCGCTCGGCAGGAAAAAGAAGGTTATGTGTACGGAGCAGATACAGTATGGCAAAACGAATTTGAGGAAATGTTCCCATATGAGGAAACGGACGACCAGTTATTGGCGATTGAAGCGGCCAAGCGAGACATGCAAAGCACCAAAATAATGGACCGTTTAATATGTGGAGATGTTGGATATGGAAAGACGGAAATAGCTATTCGTATAGCCTTTAAAGCAGTGCAAGAGGGAAAACAAGTCATCTATTTAGTTCCAACAACGATTTTGGCGCAACAACACTATAATACCTTTGTTCAGCGAATGAAAGATTTTCCCGTGCGAGTTGACCTACTTTGCCGATTCAGAACACCAACCGAGCAGAAAAAGACGGTCGCCGATTTGAAAAAGGGGCTAGTGGATATCGTTATCGGGACGCATCGAGTGTTATCAAATGATATTCAAACAAAAAACTTGGGATTACTAATCATCGATGAGGAACAACGATTCGGTGTAACGCATAAAGAAAAAATCAAAAAGCTAAAGAAAAATGTTGACGTGATGACGTTGACAGCAACACCAATTCCACGGACATTGCATATGAGTTTGGTGGGGATTCGCGACATGAGCGTCTTAGAAGAAGCACCACAAGACCGTGTGCCAATCCAGACATTTGTCTCAGAGTATAGTGATGAGATGGTACATGAAGCGATTAGCCGCGAATTGGCTAGGGGTGGGCAAGTATATTATGTTTATAATCGCGTGCGAACGATTGACCAAGCAGCAGCTAAGATTGCCGAGCTAGTTCCGCAGGCCAATGTTGCCTATGCTCACGGGCAGATGAAAGAGCGCGAATTAGAGAAGATTATGTATGGATTTATCAACAACGAAGTTGACGTCTTGGTTTCGACAACCATTATCGAAACGGGATTAGATATTTCCAATGTAAATACGATTATTATCCACGATTCAGATCAAATGGGGCTGGCTCAGTTGTATCAGTTACGGGGACGCGTGGGGCGCTCAAATCGAACGGCATATGCCTTTTTAATGTATAAGCGCGATAAGCTTTTAAAAGAGGTGGCAGAAAAGAGATTAACGGCTATTCGTGAATATACAGAGCTAGGAAGTGGCTTTAAAATAGCCATGCGAGACTTAGAGATAAGAGGGGCTGGAAATCTATTAGGGGCTGAGCAGCATGGTCACATGGAAGCGGTAGGATACGACCTCTTCTGCAAAATGCTTAACGAAGCAGTACGAATTGAAAAAGGGCTAACGACAGAAAATGATTTTGAGACGACGATAGACTTCAATATCGACGCATTTATTCCAGCAACTTACATTCCGAGTGAACTTCAAAAGTTAGATATATACAAACGGATTGCCGGAATTGAAAACAAAGAAGAATATGAAGACATCTTAGAGGAGTTAATGGATAGGTTTGGGGAACCGCCAAAGACAGTGCAAAACCTTCTGCAAATCGCAGAATTAAAAGCGTTAGCGCATAGGGCGGATGTCACAGAGATAAAACAAAAAGGTTATATGGTGGAGATTAGTATGTACGAAAAAGCGCGTATTAATCCAGCGAAAATACCAGAGTTATTACAACAAAATAGTGGTAAAGTATCGTTTAAGGCAGCGGCCACCCCATACTTTTTGTTTAAGAGTGAAAACAAAGAGGAAAAGGCAAATGCAACGAGGCTTGAAGAGATTCATAGATTTGTTGAAGATATATTGAGTTTTTCAGGGAAATAAGCTATAATATGAGGGTTAGAATAAAAAGCTTTTGAGGGCATAAAACGGAGGATATTATGAAAAATTTTAAAATAAGAATAATGTGCACAATTTTAACAGTAGCACTAGGAATCACAACAATGGTAGGATGTGGTTCGGCGGAAGTAAACGGAGATAGAACAGTTTTAACAGTTGATGGAACGGAGATATCTTTGGGAACGGCAAGTTTGGCATTGCGTTATGCGCAGGCGCAAACAGATATGTACTACAAACAAATGGCGGCACTTTATGAAGGACTTGGTGCTAGTGGACAAGACTGGGAAGCAACTCCAGAAGGCGAAAGTCAAACTAGTGGTGAACTAATGAAAGCCGATATTATCAGTCGTCTCGAAAAGATGGCGGTGGTTAAGGAACATGCTGCAGAATATGGCGTTGAATTGGGACAGAGTGAAAAAGATCGAATTGCTGAGGCGGCAAAAGAATTTATTGAAAGTAACGACGCTAGCGTTTTGCGCAAAATGGGCGTTACACAAGAAAATGTTGAAGAATATCTGGAGCTTGAGACATACTACCGAGATGCGTATGAGCCAATGATTAAAGATAAAGACACATCTGTTACAGATGAAGAAGCAAAGCAGTCAACAGTAACATATACGTTCTTATCAAAAAACAAATTAGGCGAAGAAGAAGCCAAAGCTGCGATGGAAGAGCTGTTAGAAGAATACAAAAAGGAAGATGACATCGCAAACTTTGATATGGAAGCACCGACAGAAGGAAAGGATGACGGATACATGACGTCAACAGCATCTTTTGGTGACGACGACGATGAAGAAGGAACTGGTTTTGATCAAGCAGCCAAAGATGCAGCTAGAACGCTAAAGGACGGCGAGTTATATCAAGAAGTAATCACTGGAGCAGGCGGCGGTGGATTCTTTATCGTAAGAATGGATAAGGTTGTTGACCCAGAAGCGACAGAGGGGAAAAAGGAATCTCTTGAAAGAGAAAAGGGAAGAGAAGTTTTCGACGAGATGGTTGATAAATGGGTAGAAGAGGCAACGGTTAGCGTTGACGAAAAAGTATGGCAAGACGTAAAGCTTTTGAACAAGGAAGCATACGTTGTTAAAGTGCCAGAGACAATTCCAGAACCAGCAGCAGAGGAAGAGTTGGCACCAGCAGAAGAACAGTAGAGATTTAGAGGAAAATAAAAGATGACCAGGCAAGAATTTGCGACACTAGCGAGAGAAAAAGTGATTTTGTTAGACGGTGCAACAGGGTCTAATTTGACATTAGCGGGAATGCCCCGCGGCGTGGCGACGGAAGAATGGGTTATCGAAAACAAAGAAGTGTTGATATCCCTGCAACGAGATTACGTAGAAGCAGGAAGCGATATAGTCTATGCGCCGACTTTTGCAGCAAATTCGATAAGCCTTAGGAATTTTGAGTTGCAAGATAGGGTGGTTGAGCTAAACGAAAAGCTAGTCGCAATCTCTAAGGAAGCCGTGAACAAAAAGGCGTATGTTGCAGGTGATGTTACGACAACGGGGCAACTTTTAGAGCCGCGTGGGTCTTTGACATATGAGACGTTGCTAGAAGCATACAAAGAGCAAATCAAGGTGCAAGAACAAGCAGGAGTAGACTTGTTAGTGGCAGAAACGATGCTAAGCGTTGACGAAACGATTGTTGCCTTAGATGCTGCTAATCAAGTATGTGAGCTACCGATGATGTGTAGTCTAACGCTAGAAGCAGATGGAACAGCACTCTATGGGGGTAGCGCCATTGAAGCAGTCGAAACCCTTCAAGAGATGGGGGCGGCAGCAGTGGGATTGAATTGTTCCGTTGGGCCAGACCAACTAGAAGCAGTAATTGGAAGCATGAAAAGGGTCGCGAAAGTGCCAATCATTGCCAAACCGAATGCTGGCATGCCAGTGATAAATGATAAAGGTGAAGCCATTTACAACATGGCAGTAGAGCCGTTTTGCAAGGCAATGGAAAAGTTAGTAGAATTAGGCGCCAACATTATTGGCGGTTGTTGTGGAACGAACCCTCAATACATCAAGGGATTGAAGCAGATGACAAAGAGGATCTAACAGTGAAGGACATAATAATTTAAAAATAAAAAGAGAGAGTAATATTAAGAGAGAAGATAAGATGGAAGACAAAAGATTTGCCGTACTGATTGATTCGGACAATATTTCAGCAAAATACATTGCTGGAATATTAGCGGAGATGACCAAGTACGGAATCATAACATACAAAAGAATTTATGGGGATTGGACGAGTAGTCACACAACGAAATGGAAAAAAGAGTTGTTGGAAAATTCGATTACGCCAATTCAACAATTTAGCAATACGACGGGGAAGAATGCAACTGACTCGGCACTTATTATTGATGCAATGGATATCTTATATACAGAAAGCGTTGATGGATTTTGCATCGTTTCAAGCGATAGCGATTTTACTCGTTTGGCTAGCCGTCTGCGAGAATCAGGGATGGACGTCATCGGGATGGGTGAGGAGAAGACGCCACGTTCGTTTAGAGCGGCGTGTAGCGTATTTACCAGTTTAGAAGTGCTAACGGATACAGATGACGACAGCGAAGGCGAAGAGAGAAGCGCTAAGGGAACCAAGCGAACAGCAACCAAAAATGAAAATGCAATAGAGAAAGCGACTATCGAAAAGGATATTATTGATATCATTATCGAAAGTGAAAATAAAAATGCGGCGGCAGGACTAGCCGATATTGGCAACCGTTTGATTAAAAAATACCCAGACTTTGATGTGAGAAACTACGGATACAGCCGTTTGTCAAAGTTTATGGAAGAGATGTCAGAGCTAGAAGTATACAAAAAGGACAATGTTTACACAGTAGGGCTTAAAGATAATACCGAGGCAAGTGAAGAAATAATAGATTATATGAAAAGGTTAGTGAAAGACAGCAAAGAAAAAGGGATATATCTAAGTGAGTTGGGCAATTTACTAAACACGAAGTATGCCCAGTTCAATGTTAAGGACTATGGATATTCTAAGTTTTCAAAGTTTGTGCAAAGTATTGCGGGATTTGAAATAAAAGAAGACGAAGCAAAACGTAATGTGGTATACTGCAAGTAGCAAGACAAATGATGAAATTCATTTAAAATAAATGGAAATAAACGGGAAAGGTGGAATCGGGATGACAACACTTAAAAGAATTGGAGCGATAGGCTTAGCGATTTTAATGATTATGATGGCGATGCCGGTAATGGCGGCAGAAACTGAAGATACAGGAGAGCTACTTTCTGGAGCAGGGAACGAAGCGACAGGAGAGGTAGAGGAAAAGCCAGAAGAGACAAAGGAGACTGCGACCCCACCAGCCAATAGGAACGCAGACAGGGTGCGTTCTACCAAACCATTAGCAATCAAATCAGCGAAGGTGACGACAGAAGATAAAGTTTATGATGGTAAAGTAGATGCGAAGGCAACCGTGGCAGATGTTGAGTTTGACGGATTGGATGCGGGCGACGAATTAGAACTAGACAAAGACTATAAAGTCACAAGCAAAGTGTTTGAAGATGCTAATGCTGGCAAAGACAAGAAGGTGACGGTTACAATAGAGCTTATCAAGACAACTACGCTTGGACAAAAGTATGACTTGGTTAATGGAGCAAGAGAAGCCAAAGCAACGATTAATAAAGCGCCCCTAACCGTTAAGGCGGCGACAGCTGAGGGCATGGTTTACAATGGCAAAGTTGAGACAAAAGGCGATGTTACTTTTGATGGATTGATAACAGTAAGCGGGAGTAAAGAAGTTCTTGCAAAAGACACAGACTATAAGACAACAGCTAAATTTGACAATGCTAACGTAGGCGAAAAGAAAAGTGTAGAAGTGACAGCAGAACTTGTTGGAAGTGGACCAGTTGCGAAAAACTATTTAATAACGACAGGAAAAGACAAGGCAACAGCACACGCGAACATTACCAAGAAAACGATAGAGATTAAGTCGGCAGCAGTTGCAGACAGAGTTTATAATGGCGAAGAAGGTGCAACAGTGACAAGCGTTACATTTGGTGGATTAGTAGAAGGTGATAAGCTTGCTAAAGAAGATTATACAGCAAGCGCCAAATTCGCTGATAAAAATGCTGGTGAGAATAAAAAGACGACAGTTACGGTAGAGTTAAAAGCTCACAATTATGCACTGTCAAGCAGTACCTTTTCAGGAGCGGTAGCAACGATAGAAAAGGCAGAGCCTGAATATGAGGTGCCAACAGGACTTAAAGCAACAGTGGGACAAAAGCTTGGTGATGTCAAGTTGCCAGATGGATTTGTATGGGAACAAGATGCTAGCTTGGTGATAAAAAGAACAGGAACACATACTTTGAAAGTGATGTATGTTCCTAAAGATGAGACCAATTATATGGTGAAAGAGGGCATTGAGGTAGAGATTAAAGTTGAGGCGGCAAGTAGCACTAGCAAAACGAACCCTAATAACACCGCAAAGAAAACAGCAAGCAATTCGTCAGGCAAAGGAACAGCGGCGAAAAGCAATCCTAAGACAGGAGATGTTAGCAGCGTAGGAACGATGCTTGCAGTGATGCTCGCATCAGGAGTTGGAATTGTAGATATAATTTCTTACAAGAAGAAAAAGTCAAAAAACAAATAGATAAAGAGATATTATTAAAACCCCAACCAGTGTTATACTGGTTGGGGTTTTAATGATTATCGCTCGATGCCTTTTCGGGGAGGAAGTCCCTCATCGAAAGGGTGTTTGCGTTTACAAATTTCAGAAACATAATTAGC
>JGI994J12354_10002377_pt1 | contig 18475 bp, 13 predicted proteins | sample IntmicLarv3ML3BL_FD_12354 | JGI IMG/M metagenome (IMG submission 12354)
GGGGGGTACGCACATCAATAGCATCTACAACGCGTGCAGATAGCCCTAAAACAGATTTGTCGTACCTAATTGTCATTTTTTATATACTCAAAAAAATATCAAGATTTTTTGAGATGTTTGGAAATTTATCTCATCCCCAAATCCCTGTCAAGCAGAAATCTAACTTAGAACTTTGCCCTAAGAATCCAGCAAAGAGGCTGTTTACCTCTTTGCAATCACCAACGAGGGGCTACTCGCCCCTTCGAACCCTCGGCAAAGGCTGGTTTCGCCTTTGCAATCCAAAGCAAGTGCGACTTGCAGCGATAATGATAATACTGCAATTGCAGTACGTAAGTCGTGCTCAATGTGAACGTCACTACACTTGAATCGGGGATTATATTTTCACAAAAATATTTTTTGCAAAAATATAATTCCACCCGATTCAAGTGCGCATCATAGTTCGCTTGCTATCCTGCAAAGAAATCCCGTGCCGCATTTGCCTATGCAAATAGCTCATGCGGTTTGCTGTAATTTTAAACTGCACTCTAAACTAAAACGCATTGACTACGCGCAATTGCTGATGCTAGTTAACAAAGTTTTATACTGCACAGGATAATTTGTATGTCGCATTGCTTCGCAATTGCTAACTCGGTTTGACAAAATTTGTTTATGCATAGAAATATTTGTCGTCAGACTGTGCACGATTATTTTTTTATATGATTATCAAAAACGGAAATTCAAAGTACATAGAATAATTTGTCTATAATGCGATTAACTAAAAACTAAAAAAAGATTACCTAGAAATCGCATTCAGCAATTAGCGTAGCTAATGCGTGTGTCTTCTTAGTAGAAGGGCAATTTCAGGTGCAGGAACGCACTTCCTGCCGAGGTTTCAAAAGGGCGAGGAGCCCTTTTGTGGGTTCAAAGGGCAAAGCCCTTGAAGAGATAATGTGAACAAGAAATAAATATTTATACAAAAAGGCGAATTATGAAAATAAATATTATTTTCATAATTCGCCTTTTTAAAATAAAAAATTTTATTTATTTTTTAGTATCTATATAAGTCGGCTTTGTATGGGCCGGAGACTGGGACGCCGATGTAGGAGGCTTGATACTTACTGAGGACAGTGAGTTTAGCGCCTACTTTTTCGAGGTGAAGTCTTGCGACTTCTTCGTCAAGTTTCTTAGGGAGGATATATACTTTATTTTCGTATTTATCTTTGTTTGCCCATAAGTCCATTTGAGCTAACACTTGGTTAGTGAAAGAATTGCTCATGACAAAAGAAGGATGTCCAGTTGCACAACCTAAGTTAACTAAGCGACCCTCAGCAAGCAAGTAAATCGAGTGCTTGTCTGGGAAAGTGTATTTGTCAACTTGAGGTTTGATTTGAACTTTCTTAATTTTTGGATAGTTATCCAAAGCTGTCACTTGAATTTCATTATCGAAATGACCAATATTGCAGATGATAGCTTGATCTTTCATCTTCTTCATGTGCTCAATAGTGATAATGTCAGTATTGCCCGTTGCCGTCACGTAAATATCTGCGACACCTAAAGTGTCTTCTATACGAACAACCTTATAGCCTTCCATTGCTGCTTGAAGAGCACAAATTGGGTCAATTTCTGTCACCATAATAGTCGCGCCAAGACCTTTGAGAGCTTGAACACAGCCCTTGCCAACATCGCCATAGCCACAAACAACCGCAGTTTTGCCTGCAATCATTACGTCTGTGCCACGCTTGATACCGTCAACCAAAGACTCGCGGCAACCGTAGAGATTGTCGAACTTAGACTTTGTCACAGAGTCATTAACATTAATAGCTGGGAACAAGAGCTTGCCGTCTTCAACCATTCTATACAAGCGATGAACTCCTGTAGTTGTTTCTTCTGAAACACCTTTCAAGTCTGCAACCACTTTGTGCCAGTGATTCTTGTCTTTCTTATAGACTTTTTTGAGAAGATTTTTAATGACCTGCTCTTCATGGCTTCCTGATTTTGTGTGCACCCAGTCAGAACCATTTTCTAATTCAAAACCTTTGTGAATTAACAAAGTGGCATCGCCACCGTCGTCAACAATAAGCTGAGGACCTTTGCCGTTTTTCCAAGTAAGAGCACTGAATGTGCAATCCCAATATTCTTCAAGAGTTTCACCCTTCCAAGCAAACACGCTAGTACCCGCTTTTGCAATCGCAGCTGCTGCGTGGTCTTGAGTAGAAAATATATTGCAGCTTGCCCAACGAACATCCGCACCTAGAGCTTTCAATGTCTCAATCAAAATGGCAGTTTGAATAGTCATGTGCAAACTGCCCATGATTCTAATACCCTTGAGAGGTTTTTTAGCCGAATATCTTTCACGCAAAGCCATTAACCCTGGCATTTCATATTCAGAACTATCAATTTCTCTACGACCGAAATCCGCTAAGCGAATGTCTCTTACTTTATAATCTTTTGTTGCCATTACTTTATAGCCTTTTGCAAATCCTTGACTTTGCTGAGTTGCTCCCATGGCAAGTCAGACTTTGTGAAGTGTCCATAATTTGTTGACTTGCGATATATAGGATTCAACAAACCTAATTGCTTAACAATGTCTGCAGGTTTGAAACTGAAAACTTTTTCAACTGCTTTAGCAATTTTTTCGTCAGCAAATTTGCCTGTGCCAAAAGTGTCTACTAAAATACTTGTTGGTTTTGGATAACCAATAGCGTATGCAACTTGAAGCTCACATCTGTCAGCAAGACCAGCCGCAACGATATTTTTAGCAACCCATCTGCACATATAAGCCGCACTTCTGTCAACCTTAGAAGGGTCTTTGCCAGAGAACGCGCCACCACCGTGACGTCCTGTGCCACCATATGTGTCAACAATGATTTTACGACCTGTCAAGCCGCTATCGCCTTGAGGTCCACCAACAACGAATTTACCTGTTGGATTAATTAAATATTCTGTTTTTGCTGACAACAATTTTGCGGGAAGAACTTTTTTAATCACTTTATCGATTATGTATTTTTCGATAGTGCTATGCTCTACATCAGCTGAGTGTTGAGTTGAAACAACAACACTGTCAATAGAAGAAAGTTTTCCGTCCGTATAAGTGACAGCAACTTGACTCTTGCAGTCAGGACGAAGCCATGCGGGAGCTTTTTTACCTTTGCGTTGTTTTGCTAATTCAATCAAAATTTCGTGAGCAAAAATAATGGCAGCAGGCATGTATGCAGAGGTTTCATTAGTCGCATAACCGAACATGATACCTTGGTCACCCGCACCCTGCTCTGCTGTTTTTTTACCTTTTGCTTTCTTCGCGTCAACACCTTGAGAGATGTCAGGAGATTGCGAGGTAATTAAATTTGTTAAAAAGATTTTGTCTGCATGAAAAACGTCATCATCATTTATATAACCGATTTCACGTATCGCTTGACGCACGATTTTTTCATAATCAAACTTTGCTTTTGTGGTGATTTCACCAGCAATAACGACATGATTGCTCTTTACCATTGTTTCACAAGCCACACGAGAGAACTTGTCTTGAGCCAAGCAAGCGTCGAGAACGCTGTCGGAGATATAGTCAGCTACTTTGTCTGGATGACCTTCGCCCACTGATTCAGAAGAGAACTTATAATATTTACTCATAATTGTCTTGAAGCTAGATTATTCTGTTTTTATTTCAAGTCTTTTTTAATGAAGAATGAAGAATGAAAAATTGAATTCAGTCTTCCTTGCGGAGATGTTAGTATTTTTTAATTTCTTCTTAAACTACACACGATAATTTGTTTATAGTGAGCTGAACTAAAAAATGATTACCTAGAAATCGCATTCAGCAATTGCGAAACAATGCGTGTGTCTTCTTTGCAGTGGGTCAATTTCAGGTGCAGGAAACAATTTCCTGCCGAGTTTGCAAAGGCGTGAACAGAAAAAACCTTTGCTCAGGTTTCGAAAGGACTGAAAGTCCTTCGTGGGTTGTAGGGCAAAGCCCTACGAAAAGAGACATTACGAATAAGAATAAATATAATTACAAAAAGAGCATTTTCGTTTAATAAAAATTATTAAATGAAAATGCTCTTTTTTAAAATAAAATATTTAATTTTTTATTTTTTAGAATTGGAAGCGTAGGCCTGCTTTGAGGGTACGACCGACACCTGGGTGGACGGAGTCGCCCCAAGGAGAGGCAAAAGCCATGCCGACATATTTTTTGTCTAGGGCATTTTCTATTGCTAGAAAGATTGAGCCATAGCGGCAAAAACGGAAGTCTGCTTGAAAGTCGAGAGTACCATATGCTGGAATTTTCTTTGAGGTATTGGCAACGTCAGAACCCGCAAATTGCTCGTCAAATAAATGACCACGGACAGTGAGAGTAATCCATTCTAAAGGCTTTACATAAGCTGCGACTACACCGTGAAACATGGGGACTAAAGGAACTTCATTACCTTTATTAACACCATTTAAAAATTCACTTCTTACAATGCTTCCATAGATAGACGCACCCCAAAAGTCATCATCATAACGAAGCTCTGCGTCAAAGCCATAGCGGAGAGTTTCGTCAAGATTCATATTCATGTATGTGACGGCACCGTCGAAAGCGATTTCATTTTTAAGATATTGAGCAAAAACGTTAGCAACCGCAGTCCAGTTTTCGTCCATGTACTTATATCCGATTTCGTAGTTTTGACCTGTTTCAGGATTCAAATCTTTGTTGAAAGGAATCGGCATCAAGTAGCCTTGATAGCTTGCGATTTCATCAAGATTTGGATATCTATAAATTTGGTCGAATCTAAAAAATACTGAAGAATTTTTGTCGAGCTTGTAGTTAACGCCAAAGTTTGCACCAAATCCATCTTGCCAAACGTGATCTTTGTAAGACGCAAAAGAATCCGCATAGTTAGCGCTAGTTTTTGTTGCTTCGTATCTGAAAGCGGCTGTCAAAGTAAGATTTTCAATAGGTTGAATATCTCCACCCACATAAGGAGCAAAACTTGTTCTGTAAATATCACCCTTGCTAGTTTCTGAAGCAAAGGAGGGAGAAGCAAAACCTCTATAATTAACATTGTCATAAAGACCATCAAAGCCAACTAAAACGTGCGCTGTCTCCGTCACATTGAATTTGTAGCGAGGAGTAAAAGTAATAGCCCATTGATCATTTTTGTTGAAAGAATACCAGCTAGTCATGATGTTGCGCATGTTGCGAGTATTTGCGCCAACACCGATTTCACCCTCACCAAAATCGGAAGAAGTTGTGAAAGTTGCTGTGCTGAGAGTAGTTTTCATGTCGACAAAATCGTCAGGATTTACCGATTGACGAGGATTATTATGGAATTGATCCCAGCTCAAAGCCCCTGGAAGTTGAAAGCTAGAATCCGCATAATTGCCTGTCAAAACTAGGCGCGTAGTTTCAGAGAAATCTTTACCTAAAGAAAGATTATATGAATTTGTCCAATTTCTAGAATTGTCACGATAACCATCTTCGTAAAATCTATTGATGTTTCCTGTTAAAAAATAGTCTTCATAACGAACAGAAAAGTCGCCATTCACTTTGTACATGCCATAGTTGCCAACAGTAGCAGAACCTGAAGCAGAGTTTTCTTTACCTACTTTTTTTGTTGTGATTTTAATCACACCCGCAACTGCGTTATTTCCATAAATGGCACTATGCGAACCACGCAAAACTTCAACAGATTCAATATTTGCAAGAGCGATTTGTTGCCAATTCAAAGCCCCCATGTCGCCACGATTGAATCTTTGTCCATCAACAAGAATCAAAATTCTTTGCTGACCATTTTCACCAAATCCACGCATAGAAAGTTCAGACAACGCGCTTGAACCTTGAGTACTACGCATAATGATATTGGCTTCACTTTGAAGCAATTCCGCAACATTATTTGCAGAAGATTTTTCTATTCTCGCGCTATCAATAATAGTTGCGTTCGCAGGCACATCTAGCGGAGCAACGCCAAATCTGTAAGCCGTCACGGAATACTCTTCCAGACTAGCTTCAGGGATAGGCGAAGTTTGGTTTACAGATTCTGCAGACGCAGTTTCTTGTTTGATTGATTGTTCTTCTTGCCCGAACACAGTTGTCCCAGAAAGAAGAAAAATTAACAATGACAGTTGGTGTTTTATTTTAGTTTTTTGCATATTAACTTTTCCATTGCGCGTGGAATATAGTCTTCACAAAAAAACACACCTTTTTTAAAACAGAAATACAAAAAAATCTGCTATAATCAAAGTATCCTTTTCAGCGAAAGACCTTTGTTTTATTCATACTGCACATGTTTTCTGGCTTAGTTGTTGGATATCTCCGAGAACTTTTACCTTCCCATCTTTTAGACAGTGGTGACAAAAAGTTCCTACAACATTACAGCGGCGCGACCGCACCCGATTCAAACGAGTTTCCATTTGCAAGCGAATATCTGATGAATTACGCAAGTATCATCAGGCGTTGAAATCAACGCGATTATATTAAAGAACACGAGCGATAATTTATTTTTCGGAACAAAAGTCAATTTTTTATTTCTAAAGTGACGGACATTTGTAATGAAGAATGAATTTTTGTCTTCCTTACGGAGATTTTAATGTTTTTTAATAAAGAATGAAACAGCAAAAGTTGCTTGTCGGCTTTTGAGTTTTGAGGGGACTACGAACAAAATTAATTAACCATGAAAAATTATTTATTCTTTTTTTTAACACTAAATCCCCCGCAAGGAAGACTAGAATTCAATTTTTCATTCTTCATTTTTCATTCTTCATTACCCAACTTGCTATACTTTTCCAAATAAAAAGAGCCTTGTCAGATAAACAGCAACAAAATAACTCAATAATCCAAGAATCACAGAAACACTCATATAGAAGAAAGATTTAAAATATTCATGCTTTGTAATGAGTAAAGAAGCATCCATAGCAAAAGTTGAAAAAGTTGTAAACGCCCCTAAAATACCTGTGACGAAAAAAAGCTTCCACTCCAAAGGCAAATGACCTTTGAATGCAAAAATTTCCACTATTAACCCTATCAAGAAACATCCAATTATGTTTACAATAAAAGTGGCATAGTGCGAAGCCAAATTAGACTCCCCTACTAAAGAATAAATAAAATGCCTAGCACAAGCACCTATAACTCCTCCCAAAGCAACGATTACATAACTCATTTATCAAAAAATTTAAACATGAATAATGAGCCTTTATTTGAGATAATACCAGTCAAAAAAATAATGAAAATATATATTTTTTTATTGCAAGCTAATCACAACATATTTCTAATCTAACTAAACATATCGCGAATATCGCCTAATTATAAATATCATGCAAGAATCCAAAACATCAAGCGTCAGCGCAAAAGCTCCAACAAAATATCCCGCACTATTTGGACTCGCCTATAGATACAGAGCTCCAAACGGAGCGTGGGTCTTCGGAATCAATTATTGGAGAATCGCTATATCTGTATTGTCGATGATATTCCTACTGTGGATATTGCTCACAGTATTTGTGTTTGTCTACGTAAAACACTACAGAGGCTGGGATAATATGTCTGTCATTGACGCTATCGAAATGCCTTTCAATAGAGCCGAAATAAATAAAAAATATGGCGAATACGATATCGATAGAGCAAAAAAAGCTCTTGAACAAGGCGACTTAAACGCAGGCATCAAATATCTATATTCAGGCATCGCAAGATCTCCACGCAATCTCGAAGCACGCAGATTGTTAGCTCAAATTTATATAGCAAGATATCGCCGTAATGACTACGCCGTCACGGTTCTCGAAACAGCAGTCCCTTACGCATACAATGATCTTTCGTACATGAGACTCTATTTGAGCTTGCTTTTGGAACTTTCTGAAGACGCTAAAATTGTCGCTGTAGGTGAAAAAATCTTGGAGATTCCAGACTTGACTGCTGATGTCAAAAAATATCTCGCAATGACAATTTCCAACACTTACGCATTGCACGGCAACTATACAAAGTCTGACGAATTCATAAAGAATTATGAACTAGAAGGCGCAACTGCCGCAATAAGACGTTTGTCTCTTAACCAGTGGGAACAAGGTCATAGAGAAGAAGCTATCAAAATAGCTAAAGACGCTATTTCAAGAGTTCGTAATCCTGAGCCTTTATACGGTCTCTTGATGAACTACTACACAAGCCTTAGCAACTTTGATGAGGCTCGCCACTACGCTATTTTGCGCTCTGTAGAAAAACCTTTCGATATCAAGCAACGCATAGAATTCTTGCGTATATTAGAAAAATCTGGCGAAACAGAAAGAGTCAATCGTGAGCTCGAGACTTTGTATACCCAAAATATCAAAGACGAAAAAGCCTTGCTAGCTATTGCTAACTTTGCAACAGACCAACGCAATATTGAATTGATGAATAAAATCTACAATACTGCAATAGAAAGTAGCTTTTCGCTCGCTCCATTTACTTTGCTAATGGTTGAAACTTTAATCACCAGCAAAAAGTATAAAGACGCACTGGCTATTTCAGAAGAAATCGTGCGTAAAAAGCCTTCTTGGTTAGGTAGCTATATGGATGTCTTTAATTGCCTACGTTCAGCCGCATATTCGGGCGATGGCAACAACGAAATGGCAGGGATTTTGATTAACGAAGTTTTGAAATCAAAAAGAGTTCCACCACGCACTTTGATAACAACCGCAAAACGCTTTAGCGATTTGGGCGATAATTCTATGGCTCATAAAATCTTGTCTGAAACAGTAGAAGCTAATCCAAGGCACCAATTGGCACTTACACGTCTTATTCAGATAGAAATCTTGATGGGCAACTCTACAAATTTGGATAAAAACATTTTCCGTCTTATTCAAATGCGCAGACCCCCTCGCGATTTGATTTTAGAAGCTCGTAAAAATTTAGATAGCGACTTGTTTATTTTCACTGCAAATCGTGAAAAAGTAATGGAAGAAATCGAAGCTCTGTTGAATCGTGAAAATACCGATAAGATTAAGGTGTTGTCCGCATTGCCTGACTCTGATGATAGCAGAATTATCGAATTTAATCCTGACGAAGACGAGTAAAGTTAAAAAAAATTCTTGTGAAACTCTCGCAAAATTCCCCTCGCCAATTGGATTCTTTAAACCAATTGGCAAAGAAAATTGTGAATCTTGCGAGAGAAAAAAATCTCTCTGTTTGCACAGCAGAATCCTGTACTGGCGGACTAATCGCAAGCTCCTTAGTTTCTGTTGTTGGAGCCTCTGACATATTCAAAGGCTCTTTGGTTTGCTATTCTTTAGAATCTAAAAATCAGATTTTAAAAATACCAAATTCTATTGTTAAAGAAAATTCTGCTGTGAACGAAAAGTGTGTTTTGCTTATGGCAAAAAATGCGGCAAAAATCTTTAATTGTAATTACTCCATTTCATCAACAGGATTTGCAGAATCTGGTGGCGAAATTTTTTTATGCGTGTATTCAAAAAAATCTTCGTTGATTAAAAAAGTCTCTTATAAACTCTCTCGTAATCTCTCACGAAAAGAGGCCGCAAAAGAATCTTTGCAAATGCTTTTAGATGCGCTTTCTTGTTGCAAAGTTTAAATATTTTTTATTGTATTAATACAGTAAAGAATTTTGAAATTTATGGAATCCAAAAAAGCTATCGTCATAGGCGCTGGAATCAGCGGACTCACTGCTGCTTGGTCTTTGAAAAAACAAGGCTATGAAGTTAAAATTATTGATAAAAAATCAAGAACTGGCGGTGTTGTCGACACATATAGCGACAGTGGATTCAAAGCTGAGAGCGGCACAAATTGCATTATGGTGCATAGCCAACAAGTCTTAGACTTCCTTGACGAAGTTGGAATGACAGATGAAATTCTTGAAATTAAAAGTTCAGCAAAAAAACGCTTCATTGTAAAAGATGGAAAAATTTTAGCAGTGCCAACTAATCCAATTTCCGCAATGCTAAGTAGAATTTTTACTTTCAAAGGAAAATGCAGAATTTTTAAAGAAGCTCTCATTACTCCTAGCGATTACGACACAGAATTAAGCGTAGCAGAATTCGCTTCACGCAGATTCGGCAACGAAGTTCTAGATTACGCTTTCGACCCTTTCATGACAGGCGTATATGCTGGTAATCTTGAAAAATTATCTGCTAGATGGGCATTGCCTAAGCTTTGGAGTCTCGAACAAAAATATGGCTCAATAATTAAAGGAGCTATAAAATCTATGTTTGAAAAAGGCAAGAATGGCGGAAAATTTAAAACGAAAATAATTTCTTTCAAACACGGCATGAACCAGCTTGCAAGCCACTTGTCGTACCTTATGAAAGATGATATAAGCATCGATTGCAAAGTGCTTAGTGTGGATTATGACCAAGGCAAATGGAATGTTGTCACAGACAACGAAGACAGTAGCGATACTTACGATAAAATGATTTTAGCAGTTCCCGCATATGCGTTGAAATCTTTGCCACTCCCAGGAAATGCGTCCCTTCTCTTGGATGCACTCAACAAAATAGAATATGCACCCATCGCAAGTGTGACATTCGGATTTGAAAAAAATCAGATATCGCATCCGCTAGATGGCTTTGGAGTTTTGATTCCTTCAAAAGAAAATATGTCTATCCTTGGGTCTCTCTTTGTCTCTAGCATGTTCGACGGCAAAGCTCCTAGCAAGCATGCAACTCTCACAACTTACATTGGCGGAATGCGCAATCCTGAGTTAGTCGAAAAAGACATCCCAGAACTTTGCGATATTGCTTATAATGATTTACAAAAACTTCTTGGAATAAATGGCAAACCTATCTTTCAAAAAGTCTTTAAATGGAAAAAAGGCATCGCCCAATATAATCTTGGCTACGGCGCATTTGTAGAGTGCATAGATGAGTTCGAACATGAATTCCCTAACATAAAATTGATAGGTTCATATCGTGGCGGAATAGGCATCGGTAGCTGTATAGAAAATGCTTTAAAGAAAGTAAGACCTAATGTCTAGCGTTGCTTTGATATTGATAAACATCGGGAGCCCCGACTCTTTTGATGTGAGTGAATCGAAAAAATTTCTGTGCGAAATGCTTAGTGATTCTTACATGATATCACTGCCTGTTGTGTTCAGAAAAATTCTGGCAAAAATGATTGCAAATAAAAGAGGCTCTACCTTTGCGGAAAATTTGAAAGCCTCGCAAATCAGCGAACGCCCTCCTCTGCGACACTACATGACTTCTTTGCGTGAAAAAATTTCCGACCACATAGGGATGCGTGTGCTTACCGCATATCGCTATGGAGGCCCTTCTATCAAAGATGCAATTCATCTTGCTCAAAGACGCGAAGCCAAAGAATTTGTGTTCATTCCTATGTATCCACACTTTGCGGAATCTACAACTCTTAGCGCAAGAAAAATCGTGGAAAAAGAAATGAAAAAGCTGAAAAAGTCTTGGTCATTTTGCGAGTATTATTTTGATGACGATCTTTACATAGATGCTTTGGCTGACTCAATAAAAACACCTCTTGAACATAGTGAGGCTCTGCTTGTGTGCTTTCATTCTTTGCCAAAAAATCAATCTGAAAGATGTGGCTACGAAGTTCAGTGCCAACAAACTATCGACCTTTTACAAGAACGTTTTCCAGACACTTTCATTTCAGTTGCATGGCAATCGTCGCTGAATAAAAAGAAATGGTTAGCTCCAAGTCCTGAAGAAAAAATCGAAGAACTTATAAATGCTGGCATAAAAAATCTTGCGATTATCTGCCCAAGTTTCGCCTGCGATTGCACAGAAACTATCATTGAAATAGATAGAGATTTAAGAAAAAAATTTATGAGCTTAGGCGGTGAAAATTTTCATTACATAAAATGCTTGAATGATTCTATTGCGCAAATGAGTCTTTTTGAAAATCTATTTTACAAATACGAATGAGTCTAGTTGCGATACTATTATTAATAGCAGGAATCCTGTATTCAACAGCTTTCTTTAACGCACTAATTCCTTTTTTGACTCGCAGAGCTTTTGACGAAAAAGTTTTTTATCTGATTTGTTTTTGCGCATTTTTTATACAAAGTATTTCGCTTGGCTTGCGAATGTGGCAAATAGAACGTTTGCCAATTTCTAACACTTATGAACTTTTTGAAAGCATTGCGTGGCTCATAATTGCCGTGGATATTTTCACAATGAAAGTTTTGAAAATAAGAATGGTAGGTTTCTTTGGTGCGGGAATCGCCGCATTTTTCACACTTCTACCTCTTTTGTGCCCTGCGTTTAACATGAGTTCAGAGCCTTCGAATGTTTCTTTAGTCGCTAATTTCCATGGAGCATTTGCGGGATTTTCTTATGCGTTAATGTCTTTATCTTTCATATTTTCACTGATGTTGATTTTGCAAGTGCGCTCACTTCGCAAAAAAAGTTTTAGCAGAATTTCAGGATTATTACCTTCTATAGCATCCCTTGAAAAATGGAATATGGGCGCATGGCGCATGGCATCGTTTGCAATGTTGATATGCTTTATCCTTGGCATATTTGCTTTGACTCAAAAAGATTTCGACACCGCAACTATTATAAAATTACTCGCTGCTTTATTTATATTTTCAATGCAAATTTGCGTTTGTGTAGTGAGTCAAAAAAACATTTTACGTGGCAGAGGCTTAGCAATTTTTATAATTTCAATATTTTTAATATCAGTGCTCTTACTCTTCCCTATCGAATATAGAACTTTTGCAAAATGAATTATCAAGAATTAAATGAACGCGTGATATCACTGATGTCTCGCAAAGATTATACTCCATCAGGACTACCCGAAGTCGCGCTAGCATTGAAAATAAACAAAGGGGATTTGCCTCGTTTGAAAAAATCTTTGAATTTGCTTTTAGCTGAAAGTTCTATTGTGCGAGTCAAAGGCAACAAGTTTGCTTTGCCTAGCGATGTCGGTTTGATTTCAGGAATCATAGAGTTCAAGCAAAATGGCAGTGCTACAATTTTTGCGAATGGAAAAAATTACATTTTAAATAGAGAAAACACTGCCACTGCTTATCATAAAGATAAAGTTTTGGCGCGCATAGTTCATGACGATTATTATAGAGGACGTCGTGGCGATGATAAAAAGTTCTTCGCCAAAGTGATACGCATACTAGAATGTAATACACACACTGTCATTGGAACGCTGAGAAAAACAGGTTCCACATGGCATCTTGTTCCTGACGACCCAAAATTTTATTATGATATTATAGTTGCAAATCCAGCACATGCGGGGCTCGAAGAAACTCCACAAGAAAACGATAAAGTCTTAGTAAAACTCGACCCTTGGATTCAGCGTCATCTCAATCCGAGTGGCACAATTCTAGAAGATTTAGGCTCTGCGCATACTCCGATGACTGAGTATAAATCTATCTTGAGTCGTTATAATCTCTCGGAAGAATTTCCTGATAACGTATTGCAAGAGTTGAAAAAAATTCCGAAAAAAGTTTCTGAAAGCGAGTGCAAAAATAGACTCGATTTGCGTGGTGAATTCACAATCACTATAGACCCAGCCGACGCAAAAGATTTTGACGATGCGATTTCTCTTCGCAAATTAAAAGGAGGCGTAAACGAGATTGGCGTGCATATCGCAGACGTTGCCTACTATGTAAACGCGAATAGTAATCTCGACAAAGAAGCTATGAAGCGTGGCAACAGCACTTATCTTGTGGGCACTGTAATCCCGATGTTGCCATTTGAATTGTCTAATGGAATTTGTAGTCTTGTTGAGGGTCAAGATAGACTCGTGAAAAGTGTTTTCTTATCTTTCGATTCAAAGGGAGATTGCGTAAATGTGCGTTTTGCAAATTCTGTAATTCGTAGCGTTAAGCGTTTGAGCTATGAACAAGCGCATGCTTTCTTGACAGAAAATAATCTTGAGAAAATCAAAGAGGTAAAGTCTCCAGAAGAGTACGAGACAGGTTTTGCAGGCAGAAGCCTCTCTGATTGTGATGAACATTTTTTACTAAAGCTACGCTCTTATATACGTAGCCTTTGGAGCGTTGCTTCGCAATTGAGAAGTAGACGTTTCAAAAAAGGCAGTCTTGATTTAGAAATGCCTGAAGTTAAAATCCATTGCGATAAAGACGGCTGGGCAAGCGAAATCACAAAAGTTGAACATAACGAAAGTCATCAACTCATAGAAGAATTTATGCTTGCCGCAAACGAGGCTATTGCGCGTCAACTTAAAGGCGCAAAAATTCCGTTTATCTCTCGAGTTCATGACGAACCTGATCAAGAGAAATTAAACGAGCTCGGTGATGAACTCGAAACTTTTGGAATCATTACAGGCGATTTAACTAAGAGAAATGAAGTCATGCGTTTGCTGTCTATAATCAACAAACATCCTCAGGGATATTTGTTAAAGACAAAATTTTTGCGCAGCCTCAAACGAGCAGTATATCGTGCTAGCCCTGATGGACACTACGGTTTACGTAAAGAATACTATGCGCATTTCACTTCTCCTATACGTAGATATGCCGACTTTACTGTGCATCGCAATTTCAATTTTTATATGCAGTTAGACAAAATGGAAACTGCGCCTAAACAAAAATGCAAACTCATATCGCAAAAAAATCTTGAGGATATCGCAGACCACATATCACGCACAGAGCGCAATAGCACTGAGGCTGAACGTGATTCTAAGAAAGTAAAACTCCTTGAATTTTTTGAAGCTCAAGCCGACACAAAGAATTCTTTTGAAGCTATGATTACTCAAATTTCTTCACACGGACTTTTTGTTGAGCTTACAGAATCAATGGCATTTGGCTTTGTTCATGCGCACAATTTCAAAAACGATTTTTATAGAATGAATAATGCGGGCACAGCTTTTGTTGGCAGACGCACAAATAAACAATATAAAGTCGGCGACAAAGTGCGCGTGTATGTTGAACATGTGGATAGATTCAAACGTCAAATAGATTTCAAGATTTGATATGCAATCGCTAGCAATAATAGGTGCGGGCGCAATGGGGATTTTTTCCGCCTGCAATATTAAAAATCATAAAATCACTGTTCTTGAAGCAGGACAAAAGCCACTTGCAAAAGTTTTGTTGAGTGGAGGCACACGTTGTAATTTGTGCAATGCCACAAGCGATATAAAAACTCTACTATCTGCTTATCCTCGTGGAGCAAATAAGTTGCGTAAACTTTTTTACGCCTATCCGCCAAACCACATAATGGATTGGTTTGAGCATAAAAAAATTCCGCTTAAAGTCGAAAATGAAAATAGAGTTTTCCCTGCCTCTGATAGTTCCACACAAGTTTGCCAAACATTGATGCGCCTCGCAAACATAGATTCTATACGCACTGGATTCATTGCTTCAAAAATCTCTCTATTAAAAAATTCTTTGCTTGAAATCGAATCTTCTTCAGGCGAAAAATTTTCCGCGCAAAAAGTTCTCATCGCATGTGGCGGAAAATGGAATTTGGAATTAAAAAATTCTTTGGAAAATCTGGGGCACACTTTTATAGACGAAGCCCCTGCTCTTTTTTCTTTTGAAGTTGCAGATTCAAATTTAAAAAAACTTTCTGGCATCACAATAAAAAACGTGAAAGTCAAAAGTTCTGTTTCCGATGTTGTTTGCAATGGAGATATACTCGTCACGCACAAAGGTTTGACAGGTCCTGCAATACTAAAACTATCTTCGTTCGCCGCTTATGAGCTTATGAATTCTTCTTACAAATTTTCGCTCAGCATAAAAATTGCAGAGCGAGAAATCGCGAAAGAATTTTTTAATTCTTCTCGAAAGAATCAGCCAAAAAAAATGCTGAAGAATTTGCCTTTTACAAATCTTACGCAAAGTTTTTGGGAGTATCTTTTGAACAAATCAAATGTGAGTTCAGAAATTTGCTTCTGCAATTTCTCTAAAGAAAATGAGAATCAACTTTTGAATGAATTAGAAAATTGCAAAATTGAAGTGAGTGGAAAAATCAAAAATAAAGAAGAATTCGTCACAGCTGGCGGACTCAATTGCGATGAAGTCGATTTTGAAACTATGCAAAGCAAGCTTTGCAAAAATTTGCACTTTGGCGGTGAATGCTTAAATATAGACGCAATCACAGGTGGTTATAATCTTATGGCTTGTTGGGCAGAAGCTCTTGCCTTCTCGCAAAATTTGCAGTGATTAAAAAAAAGCTTGCATAAAGATTCTCAAGGACGCATATTTTTTGACTTTATTGAGGTGGGTATCCATCTAAAATAAAGGGCCGGTAGCTCAGTGGTTAGAGCAGGGGACTCATAATCCCTTGGTCGTGGGTTCAATCCCCTCTCGGCCCACCACTTTAAAAGTCCGATGAATATTGATATTCTCGGGCTTTTTTGTTGCATAAATTCTATACGAATCCTTACAATTTATTAAATGAAAATTTAATACATATCCTTTGCATATGTAATCGGCAACCAGTCCTTATACACTGACTTAAGTGAAGCTCTCGCAAGACATCAACTTTATTTGCGACATGATTAAATTGCTCAAAAATGAGAAAAATATTTTTACTCTTTTTATTGGTGGCGGAATTTTTCAACAAAAACTTATAGATACAATTAAGTCTGAAAATATTTCTAACGCAAAATTCATTGAGTCTCTGCCTCGCAATGATTATGAGCAAATTGCTGGCAATGTTGTGTGATCTTTGGGCGTTTGCTGGAGATGTGAATGCGTGTTGCGACAAAATGAAAGCCATTGCTTCCAGATGAAAATCTACGCAAAGAATTTGGCGCAAATGGAAGAAAATTTCTTGAAGAAAATTTTGATGTTAAGCTATCTGTGAAAATTTTAGAGAATATTTTTAATTAAAAATTGACACTAGCATGGTATATGCTAGTGTAGTCTCAAAATAATCAATCCATGACTCATAGAGATATCGCTTTAAACGCTCTAAATCATAAATCAGGCAAGGTGCCTTTTGATTTGGGAGCAACATCAATTTCAGGAATTCACTGCCTAGCTTTGGAAAAGCTCTGCGATTATTACGGTTTGGAAAAGTCTCCACCCATAATGCATGAACCCTTGCAAATGTTAGGCGAAGTCCCACAAAAACTTCGTGAAATCATTGGCATAGATACTCTGCCCTTACACACTCCAAGCACTTTCTTCGGCTACAAAAATGAAGACTTTAGAGAATGGAAAACTCCTTGGGGACAAGTTGTTTTGGTCAGCAAAAATTTCAACATCACAGAAGATGAAAAGGGAGTATACATCTATCCTCAAGGTGACATGACAGTTCCTCCAAGTGCTGTGATGCCACGTTCAGGACACTTCTTTAATGCGCTTCCTCGTCCTAATGATGTCGATATGGACAATCTAAAAATCGAAGATAATCTTGAAGAGTTCGCAATTCTCACTGAATCAGATTTGCAACATTGGAGAAATCTTGCGCAACAAGTAAGAGATTCAGGACATCCATACTGTACGGTTGCCCATCTCCCAGGAACTGGTCTAGGCGATATCGCATTTGTTCCAGGACTTGCTCTCAAGCATCCAAAGGGCGTGCGAGATTGCGAAGAGTGGTACATGCTCTTGGCTGAAGATGAAGATTTTGTCGCAGACCTTTTTGATGCCCAAGTTGAAATCGCTCTCAAGAATTTGCAACTTCTTTGGGATGCACTCGGAGATACTCTCGATGTTGGCGTTGTCTGCGGCACAGATTTTGGAACTCAAATTTCCACCTTCTGCTCTATTGAGAAATTCAGAAATTTATGGATGCCAAGATACAAAATTATAAATAATTGGATTCATAAAAATACAACTTGGAAATCTTTTAAGCATTCCTGCGGCGCTGTCTATGGACTCTTGGACTCTTTCGCTGAATCTGGTTTCGACATAATGAATCCTGTTCAATGCGCAGCAACAGGTATGGATGCTCAAAAAATTAAAGATAACTTTGGCTCAAAATTTACCTTCTGGGGCGCAGGCGCAGATACTCAAAAAATCCTACCCTTCGGAACCCCAGCAGAAGTAAAAGCACAAACCCGCGAACGACTCGAGATTTTCTCCAAAGACGGCGGATTCATCTTCAATACAATCCATAACATCCAAGCTAACGTCCCCCTCGAAAACCTCGTCGCTATGATCGAAGAACTCCGATCATTCAATCAAGAAAGATAATATAAATTTATTTTTAAAAAGAGCATTTTCATTTAATAATTTATTAAACGAAAATGCTCTTTTTGTAATTATTTCTTTTTCTTGTTTGTGCATCTCTTTTCGTAGGGCTTTGCCCTACAACCCAGCAAAGGCTCCTCGCCTTTGCAAACTCGGCAGGAAGTTCGTTCCTGCACCTAAAATTGACCCACTGCAAAGACAGACAGTCCGCATTGCTATGCAATTGCTGAATGCGATTATTTTATAGTTCTGAAATGTGGAAGTTTATATTATCGTTTAATTCTAAGGCATGAGTTTTGTATTTGTTTTCGCTGATGTTATATTTTTCTTGCATGCGTGCCTACTCTCATTTGAAAAAAAGCGAAAACTCACTTAAGATTTTTAGAATCGTTTTCGCTTTTTTTCATATAGCAGTGGGGCTTCCGCCCCACCCCCCGAGCAGGTTTTTTCTGTTC
>JGI994J12354_10002378_pt1 | contig 18463 bp, 21 predicted proteins | sample IntmicLarv3ML3BL_FD_12354 | JGI IMG/M metagenome (IMG submission 12354)
AAAATTTTTCGACAGCGTTAAGAGAAATCCGAAGATGAAAAAGAAGGATGCATTGTATTATGCTTTGTTACTGCAAGGAGGAAGGGGAAGATCCGAAATACATAACGACAGGATCAACTCAATCGTTACCGTAACTGCTGTTGAACGGCCGGCGCGTAAATTGGTGTTGCTGAGATCGAAAAACGCGACAGATTATATGAGTTACTGTGAGGAGATGGGGTGTGATTGGGAAAATGTCATGAACAATATCACACATAGATTCGATGATGCGGCAATAGTTACTCTTCCCAGAAAAATGATTCTTCCCGGGACGTCGGGAACGGCATCCGGAACGGAAGTCCATTTGGATTCCGCAGATGTTCCGAAAGGGTATGAGGTCATCGATCTTCCGCCCTGCACATATTTGCATTTCAGAGGGGCACCGTACGACAATGAAGAGAATTTTTGTGAAGCGATAAGAATCGTATCTGAGGCTTTGGATTCCTACGATCCGGAGATATACGGATGGGAATTCGATTCCGAATCGGCACCGTCTTTCAACTATGGAGCCTCCTCGAAAAAAGGAGCAAGAATGGCTGTGCCAGTTAGAAGAATTTGATGGGATTCTGTTTCATGTGAAAACACCAATGGGTCCGAAGGCTTACGATAAGTTTGTTCGAACAGACGAAATACTATTTATGTTCCATACTGTCTTTCTTTTTCGGTCGCATCGGGGATGATACAATGAACAACATCAAAGAACAGGTCAAGGATTATTACGGTAAACAATTACAAAGCAACAAGGATCTCAAAACAAATTCATGTTGTTGTACAAAAGGACCTTCTGCTGAGGTTAAGGACATATTGCCGTTGATAGCGGATGAGATCAAAGACAGATTCTACGGTTGCGGATCTCCCTTACCTCCTTTGCTGGAAGGGATGACAGTCCTCGATCTTGGTTGCGGAACCGGCAGGGATGTTTACATCGCGTCCAAACTCGTTGGGGAATCAGGACACGTCATAGGCGTGGACATGACGAAAGAACAGATAGATGTTGCAATAAAGTACCAGGAAGAACAGCGCAAGAGGTTCGGATTCAAAACTTCGAACGTGAAGTTCTCACAGGGGTACATCGAAGATCTGAGATCGCTTGGGATAGAGGATCAAAGCGTTGATGTGATAATTTCCAATTGTGTCATCAATCTCTCTCCTGAGAAGGAACAGGTGTTCAGGGAGATATACCGTGTTCTCAGACCCGGCGGTGAGCTATTCTTTTCCGATGTTTTTGTTGACCGCCGTATTCCCGAGCACTTGGCAACGGACCCGGTCCTGCACGGAGAATGTTTGGGCGGTGCAATGTACATCGAGGATTTCCGCAGGTTGATGGTAAAGGTTGGTTTCACCGATTTCCGATACACAAGCATCACCGACATCGAATTGAGGAATGAGGAGATCGAGAACAGGATAGGGATCGCGAACTTCACATCACGAACTGTGAGAGCATTCAAACTCGATGATCTGGAAGATATCTGCGAGGATTACGGTCAAGCGGCATGGTACGACGGAAGTATTCCCGGATACCCACATTTCTTCGATCTGGATGATCATCATCGGTTGATCACGAACAAGCCTATGCTGGTATGCGGGAACACAGCATCCATGCTTTCCAACACGCGTTACGGCAGAGCATTCAAGGTAACAGGGGATCGTTCCGTACATTACGGAAAATTTGACTGCGGTAAACCGGAAGACAAGACGTGCGGTTCGAAGTCCGGATCGTGTTGTTGAAAGGGTTCCGGTATGCATATGTAAAGGTCCATACCGAAGCAGTGGATTTCCCATAGAGGGATAAATTGATATTAACCAAATATATCGCGCGTTCGATAAAATGAGTTCAAGCAGATATTCTCTCAATAAACAACTCGCACAAATGTTGAAAGGCGGCGTGATCATGGATGTCACCAACCCGGAACAGGCAAAGATAGCCGAGAATGCGGGCGCATGTGCGGTAATGGCTTTGGAAAGGATACCTGCAGACATCAGGGCCGCAGGGGGAGTGTCCAGAATGAGCGACCCCAAGATGATAAGGGGGATACAGGAAGCAGTATCGATCCCGGTGATGGCCAAAGTGAGGATAGGACATTTCGTTGAAGCTCAGATCCTTCAGGCGATCGAGATAGATTACATCGATGAAAGCGAGGTGCTTTCTCCCGCGGACGATGCGAATCATATCGATAAGCGTGAATTTGAGGTACCCTTTGTCTGTGGAGCGAAGAATCTCGGAGAAGCCCTGAGAAGGATAAACGAAGGAGCGTCCATGATAAGGACGAAAGGGGAACCCGGAACGGGAGATATCATTCAAGCGGTACGTCACATGAGGATGATGAATTCCGAGATCAGGAAGATAACGTCGATGCGCAAGGATGAGTTGTACACTGTAGCCAAAGAACTACAGGTCCCATACGATCTTGTGATGAAGGTCAAGGAAACAGGCACTCTTCCGGTAGTGAATTTCGCTGCGGGAGGGATCGCTACGCCTGCCGATGCCGCATTGATGATGCAGCTCGGAGCCGAAGGGGTCTTTGTGGGTTCTGGGATATTCAAATCGGGCAATCCCGAGAAGAGGGCGAACGCCATAGTGAAATCTGTCACGAATTATCAGGATGCGTCCATGATCGCGAAATTATCCGAAGATCTGGGCGAGGCTATGGTAGGCGTGAACGAACAGGAGATACAGATACTCATGGCTGAGCGGGGAATATGACCAAGATAGGGATATTGGCAATCCAGGGGGCATTTGTTGAACATCAACGGATGTTGGAGAGGTTGGACACGGAGTGTTTCGAGATCAGGAAACCCGATGATCTGTGTAAAAAAATGGATGGACTTATACTTCCAGGCGGAGAAAGTACAGTGATGAGCAAGCTTCTCAGGGAATTGGATCTGTCTGATCCAATGAACGAAATGATAAGGGAAGGATTACCCGTGATGGGAACGTGTGCGGGTTCCATACTCCTCGCAAAGAACGTGATAGGCGGGGAAGCACATTTCTCCACACTTCCTGTCACGATCGAAAGGAATGCGTACGGAAGACAACTAAGCAGCTTTGAGACAAGGTCGGAATTCAATGGGAACAGTGATACGCTGATGATATTCATCCGTGCACCCGCAATCGTGGATATCGAGAACGATGTTAAGGTTCTGGCACATATCGATGATGTGCCGGTCGCCGTCAGATATGAGAATCAAATGGCAATATCGTTCCATCCCGAACTGTCAGATGACACTACGGTTCACAGTTATTTTTTGGATATGATCCAAGCCCGTCAATAAGCTCTACAGTTTTTTTCGGGGTTCGACCATTCGAGAAATATGGTTGCTGAGCAAGTAATTTTTATTCGTACGGTGTTGTAAATCTCATGCCATCGAACGATCTGAAGAACATACTCGATAAGACCATGACGCTTGCCGGGTCCGGAGACATCGACGCACAGCTTAATCTCGGCCTGATGTACGAACGAGGAGAAGGCGTTCAAAGAGATTACAACAAGGCGATGGAATGGTACAAGAAAGCCGAAGAACAGGGAAGTTCCGATGCGCAGGTCAGTATGGGCATGATGTACGTTTACGGTCTGGGAGTTCAAAAAGATGAAGCAGAAGCCGTCAAATGGTTCAGAAAAGCAGCGGAACAAGGAAATCCGCACGCGCAGAATAATCTTGGTACGATGTACACGGAAGGAAGTGGAGTCCAACAGGATGAGACAGAAGCCGTCAAGTGGTACAGAGAGGCAGCCGAGCAGGATGATGTCTGTGCTCAAACAGCACTCGGATGGAAATATCACAGCGGTCTCGGCGTCCAAAAAGACGATGCCGAAGCTGTCAAGTGGTACAGAAAAGCCGCAGAACAGGGAAATGTCAATGCCCTGTTCAATCTTGGTGTGATGTACGCAAACGGTTGGGGCGTTCCGCAGGACGATGATGAAGCGGTCATGTGGTACAGGAAAGCGGTGGAAAAGGGAGACGGACCCGCAATGGAAGCTCTAAGGTCAAGAGGGCTGTGGCGTTGATCCACAGACCTTCATTCAGATAAAGATACCATTGCGATACGCGCCCTCGTATGCGTGCGTATGAATCGACAACCGCCGACATAACATTAAGTATTTCAGAGGATATTTGACGACCGATGCCTACCGAGGTCCTTCATTGGTCTAACATCAGTCCGAGAGTCAGGAATATGATCATGATCGGCCTTGCATTGGGTATGCTCGTTGCATGTTTGGATGCAACGATAGTGGGGCCGAGTCTGGAGACCATCACCGAGAGTCTCGGCGGAGGAGATTACACATGGGTGATCACAAGTTACATGTTGCTGGAAACGGCAATGATTCCCATTGCGGGTAAACTGTCGGATCAGTACGGAAGGAAACCGTTGTTCTTGGTCGGTATGACCGCATTCATCGTCGGTTCCGCCCTCTGCGGGCTTGCCGCGGATATGAACCAGCTTATGATGTTCAGAGCCATACAGGGAATAGGTGCAGGGACTGTGATCCCGGTCACGACAGCGGCTGTGGCGGACCTCTACTCTCCAACACAGAGAGGAAAGATACAGGGAATGCTTGGAGCATTGTTCGCTATTGCAATGGCTGCCGGACCTCTTTTGGGAGGATCCATAACGGAGTCTATAGGATGGAGGTGGATATTCATGATCAACATACCCATCGGTCTGATCGCGCTGATATTCACCATCAAGAAATTCCCCGCTCAAGAGTTCATAAAAACGAAGACGGATTACACCGGAATGGCACTGCTTGTGGTGTTCCTGTTCACGTTGATATTGTTCTTCAAGATGATGGGTGAAGGACAATCTTTGACGAGCCTAATGTCGATAGCGATGATAGCGTTGGCAATCGTATTCCTGAGCGTGTTCATCTTCAATGAGAAAAGAGTGGCGGATCCGGTTCTCAATCCATCTCTTTTTAAATCAAAACTGAATGTTAATTGCTTTTTTGCGTTTCTGATATACGGAATTGCGTTGATGGGACTCATGACCTTCCTTCCGATGTTCATGCAGTCCGTTGTGGGAATCTCAATAACCGAGTCCGGCATGATGCTTGTGCCATTTGTCTTGGGTGCGGCGGTGACCTCTATGCTAAGCGGTCTATTGCTGAAAAAAGTCGGATTCATGCCATGGCTGATCGCAGGCCCCATTGTGACAGCGATAGGAATGGGTATGTTGTCAACGCTTGGTGTTGGAGGGTCCGAGACCTTTGCGTTGATCTGTTTGTTCATTACAGGATTGGGCATGGGTTGTTTCATGTCCATCGTTATGATAGCGGCGCAGAACGGGGCAAAGAAAACAGAGATGGGAATGGTCACGTCATCCGTTAATCTGTTCAGAGCGATAGGGAGCACGGTGGCGGTCGGAGTGTTTACACTGGTGGCGAACACGAGGATAAACACAGAATTGTACAACAATTTACCGCAGGAAGTTTATAACGTCATTCCTCACAACATTGAGGTCATAGAATATCTGAACGAGGTTTTGCCACAATATGTAGACATCATACGGGAAGCGTTCGGTTCCGGTGTGACCCTTGCATTCCTGATCGGAGGCATAATATCACTGTCAATACTTGTGACAGCCTTCTACATCAAAGGTAAACCGCAGGATGAAGAGACAGTTACAGATTAACGTGCTTTTTTGTTCATTTAGTTCTTGCCAATCAATGGGACTCTAACACAGATTTAATTAGACATAACAGGATAAATCGACAGGCGTCGCTTCATGAAAGAATTGAAAGATATGAGCCTTGAGGAATTATGGGAACTGTTCCCTATAATTTTGAAAGAATACGATCCGGAGTATGAGACGTGGTACAAAGAAGAGTGCACCGCAATCTCAAATAGTCTGAAGGATCATGATATTTTTCGAATCAGTCATATCGGAAGCACATCGGTAGAAGGAATGATCTCCAAGCCCACAGTCGATATCTTGCTTGAATTCCGTGAAGGGTATGATAAAGAATCTATCCTCCAAATACTTCAGAGAGAAGGATGGATGGTGATGGCGGAAGACGATCAAAAACAGACGGTCGATATGAACAAAGGGTACACACAAAAAGGGTTCGCGGAAAAGGTGTATCACCTTCATATCAAACCTGCCGGGGATCACGGCGAGCTCTATTTCAGGGATCATTTGAGGGAACATCCGGATACGGCAAAGGAATACGAACAGCTGAAGCTGATGTTGAAAGACAAGTTCGAACACGATCGCGATGCGTATACCATGGCAAAAACAGAATTCGTCGAAAAGTATACGGAAAAGGCGAGAATCGAGTTCAAGGGTCGTTACGATCCCGGAAATATACACGGTTGAAAATCGACACTAATGGTCAATAAAAAAGGACATGCAGCAATTATCGGTGTTGAGCGATTCTTAAACGGATTTCAGATCCTCAAGTCTGACATATCGTCCGCCAAGCATTTCGGCAAGTTTGAGCGCATGATTCACTTTTCCGGGAACCAAACTCGAATCCACTACGGTCCATTCTGTATTGGGGATATTCATCGTTGCAGCTATTTTTTTCAATTCTACAGGTGCAATACTCCCTCTGACGGCAGGTTCGGTCGCTTCGCCGTCTGTTATGAGGATGATATAACATCGTTCCTCCGGGTTCTTCCTCACATAATTCAACATGTATTCCCTGATCAACAAAAGCGCAGTTCCCAGAGGGGTCCCGCCACCTGTCGTCGTATTATCCAGAACCTCGTATATGCCCTCGAGAGAGCGTGTGAAGGGTACAGATATCTGCGCACTTCTGAATCTGAATGTTAACAAAGCGACCTTGTCCCTCTGTACATATCCTTCCATGAGCATCGCTTTGACCCCGTCCTTTATGTCTTGCATCATTCCGCTGTCCACAAGAGAACCGCTTACATCGATGGCGAAAAGGAAAGAGCAGGAGTCCCTTTTGACACGGATCTTGTCTCTGATGTCCTGCGACTCTATTGCGATGCTCAATCCTCTCTTTTCGCGGGATGATTGAAACGGTGCGGCAGCTCTGACGGTGGCATCGAATGCGGGGTCCGAGGACCTCCCGTCAGGTATCCTCGAACTGCGGTATCTTCCCGAGTGCTTTTTTGTGAAGATGTCGCTTCTTCTGCCGTCGGTCCCCGCTATCTCATGGAGCCTGACGTATTCGATCCTGTCCATGTCTTCGAGTTTGTCTTTGACGGCATCGGTTATCTCGGAAACAATATTCTCCGTTCCGATGCCCCCTCCGTATTCTCCTTTTTCTTCGTCTTCTTCTGTCGGTTCGTACATCTCCGGAGTGTGATGAACACCTAGACATTCTTCCGAATCATCTTCCACCATTTCGGTGAGATCTCTTTCTTCCTCTTCAGGTTCAAGTAGATCCTCTTCTTCGATCGGCCGATCCCTTTCCTTGGGTGCTGTGCGTCTGTGAAGCAAACACATCACCGCCGCATCTTTGATGTCGTCATTGGAGATCTCGTTCCTTTCATCCAAGGCGGCAAGTGCTCTTGCGACCTTTGCAATGGATATGTCTCCTCTGTGTCCCACGACATGGAGATCGTTGCAGGTCTGCGATATCTTGGAAAGGTCCGAGTGTGTCAGAGGTATCTTTTTGAGTCTGGCTCTGGCCGAGATGATAGATTCTCTGAAACGTTCATCCTGGTCCGCATATCTTTTTGCGAAATCCTGATCGGAATCAAAATCCAGATTCAATGTGATGATCTCGCATCTTTCTTTTTCCTCTTGGATCGAATATGTTTGGACGCATATGTCGAATCTGTCCAATATGTGATCGGGCAGTGTTCGTTCCGCAGGATCCATGGTCGCTATCACGGTGGTTCTGCATTCATATTCGGCAGATATGCCCTCTCTTTCGATTATGACCTTGCCGGTCTCAACGCAGTCCATGATCGAACTCAGTATTTTTCGGTCGAAGAGATTCACATTATCCAGATAGAGGATGTTGCGGTCGGCTTTTCTCAGCAGTCCGTCCTTAATGATGGTCTTTCCGTGTTTTATCGCATGTTCCAGATCCATTCCGCCGAACAACTGTTCGTTGCTGACGTTCTGGGGGATATTCACTATTTCCTTGTCGGGAAGAAGGTCAACAAAGGATCTGACCAACACGCTTTTTGCGGTTCCCGTGGAACCTTTTATGAGCACTCCTTTCAGATCGTTGTCTACGGCTGTGCACGCGAGCGCTTTCTTTACGTCTTCCATACCTCTGATCGCAGAGAAAGGGAAGAGCCGAGTCAGAACTCCATGAGACATTTTCTTAATTCTCCCATGTCGAATTTTGTGTCTTCGAATGGTTTTCTCTTTATGCGGTGATTGAGGACCATGGGTGCCACCATTGCAAGGTCTTCTTTGTCCGGATCGTTCCTGCCGTTCAATGCAGCATGCGCTTTGGCAGCCCGTATCATCGTGATGTCTGCTCTGTGGCCTTCCATCTCGAAATGCAGGGATACGTTGGCTGCCATCATTAGCAGGTTCTTGCTCACAACAACGCTCGGAAGATTCTCGCGGGCTTTGAGAACATCATCTTTAATCTTCTGAGTGGCATCGGCATAACTCTTCGTGAATCCTTCCGGATCCGCATCGAAATCCAGTCTTCTGGAGACGATCTCTGTTCTGACGGAGGTATCTTTCTCGCCTTTTATTCCGACGCATAATCCGAACCTGTCCAGAAGCTGCGGCCTCAGATCCCCTTCTTCGGGGTTCATTGAACCGACCAATATGAATCGCGACGGATGTTCGAATGATATTCCTTCCCTTTCCACGTAGTTGACTCCCATGGCTGCCGCATCAAGCAAAAGGTCTACCATGTGATCCTCCAAAAGATTCACCTCGTCAACGTAAAGGAGGTTCCCGTTCGCTTGTGCCAGTACACCGGGTTCGAATCTTTTCTTACCTGTTTGCAGAATATGTTCTATGTCCAATGTGCCTGCGATCCTGTCCTCTGTTGCGCTCAGAGGAAGTTCTACAACTCTCATCGGCGATCTTTCGTAATCTATCTTGATCCCGGATGATACCAATTCGGCACAATCGGGGCAAAGTGCTTTGCTGTGTGTCGGATCGCAGTGATATATGCATCCTTTGACGTGCTAGACTTCGGGAAGGATCTGAGAAAGCGATCTGACCGCGGTTGACTTGGCGGTTCCTTTTTCTCCTTTGATCAAAACTCCGCCGATCCCCGGGTCTATGATATTCAGCAGTAATGCGGTCTTCATCTGTTCTTGTCCGACTATTGCGGCAAAGGGGAATTGCGGACGTTTACTTTTTGACATTAAGGTCCGGTATGTGCCTAGCAGTTAATTACTTTTTATGAACAACACCCTGTGTTATCCTTTAAATAAGCCAGAGTGGTTTATATTTCGAGTGAAAACATGTACAAAATGTTAACAACAAATCTAATGGTGGAAAATATAGAAAGATCCCTTGATTTTTATAAGGGACTTCTGGGATTTGAGGTGGAAGCTTCGGTTCCGAATGAGAAAGGAGTTCTTATTTTTGCTATTTTGTTGAAAGACGGAACATCACTGATGTTACAAGAAAAGGGCAGTCTGGTAAGCGAATATTCTATTTTAAGAACCGATAAGATCAAGCCCACCATAACTTTGTACATCGTTGTTGACGACGTAGAAAAATATTACGATGAGATGAAGAACAAATGTTCCGTTTACGTTGAATTGCACACCACGGATTATGGCGCAAGAGAATTCGCCATTCTAGATCCCGACGGATATCCTTTGACCTTTGCGGGACAAATGCAGTGAGAACGGAGAATATCCGGATCGTTACGGGAAAGAGCATACGAGAGCTTTTTCGGATGAGATATATTAAACATGTTTAAAATATGTTTAAGAAACACATTCATCGGATACAGTGTTTTGTCTATATCGAGGATTGTTATAAGGGTCTCAAGATCTTTGGAGAGTAACGATTCAACATTATGTCCATTTAGACATACAGATCTATGTGATGGGACCCCAAATTCTTCATCGATACAAATTCAGAATCAACATGAGGTTCCGATTCTCCGATGGATACTACTTTGACCTCAACCGATTTTGTACGCTCAAAGAATGAGAATTCACACATCCATACAAAAGTGAAAATCTCACCCGGTTCCAAGCCATCGTACCATTGAATTTCTATTCCGTCAATGTAAACTTTCACATCAATAGGTTCGGTCTCATACGAAGAGTGAACTTCTCCCCAGATGAATGCCATATTTCCGCGGTCAATCATATTATACAGGTTTACAGAGGCTAATGTGAGTGTTGTAATGCACAATATAATCACAATAGTTTGTGTCTTGTCTGGTCTTTTCATGTTCGCGGATCCCGTTTTTTTGAGCGTTACGTTTGTGACCTCAATCACTGATTAGGTTTGATCTTCTCCAAGTATTGATCGCTGAAATCGATCTTCAGTTCCACCCACAGAGGCAGGTGATCAGACATCTGGTATGTGCGGAAGTACGTTTTGAAATACGACTGTCTTCCTTTTTCGTCCTTCTCCTGTTGTTTCTTCGGGAAGTATTCGGTGTAAAGATCGTGGTCTTCAAGGCGGTAAACGCTCTTCGTGAAGTTGAATGCGCCCGCTTTCTGTTCATCTTCCGAGAACACCTGCATGTGTTCTTCGAGCTTAAGGTTGAACGCTATCTGGTCGTAATGTTTCGTTTGCCCTAGATCCGTGGGATGTTTCTTTATTTTGTCCGGGATATAGAATCCTCCCTCTTCCAATGCCTGCATTGTGACATCTTTGACGCCCTCGATGTTGAAATCCCCCAGGAGAATGTAGCTCTCATTCTCTTTGTCGGCACGTTTCGTAAGGAACTTGGCGATCCTTTTGATCTCTTCGGGACGTCTCTTCTTTTCCGGGTCGGATTTCGCACTGCCGTAGTATATGTGGACAGTGGCAAGTTTGAATCTGAACCATTTTGCTCTGAAAGATACGCAATACGGGGTCCTCGCGAACTGGACGGAATTCAGCACAAGTTCGGTCTCCGGAAGTACGATCTCTCCCGCCATCTTTCCGAAAGTGACCTTATTGCTGTCGAATATGAACGCCATCCTTTCGCCACCGCCCGCATCCCCTTCCGTGCTGTCTGTTACGATGTAAGTCCAACTGGGATCCATCAAGGCGATGACCTTCTCCAATCCTTTCAGGTCGGGAGATACTTCCTGGACGGCGATGAGATCGAAACGACTCATTATTTCTGCGATGTAATACAGGCTTTCTTTGCGGCGGTTGTCTTTGAATTCTCGGATGTTCCAGGTGGCCAAAAGCAGTGTCTCGTCACTTCTTTTCGGTATTTCCTTGTCAAGTTGTTGGCGCAGCCTTAGGATATTCTCAATTGTGCGATCACGCTCTGTAATATCAGCGATCTTTTTCACCGGCGTATAATATACCATGTTTCCGACCTTATTGAAGATGCGATGGTGAAGATATATTACTTGTGCGGGAAATTTCGAACCGACGGGATAAGTGCGAGTTCAGAGAGTAGATTTGATATATGTTTTGAGGAATTGAAGGTAACATGGAAACGTGTAATATTTCCAATAACGATATAATCGAATTGAAGCAAACAATGGGATTCCGAGTCGATGTGGCCACGTGGAACAAGTTCGTATCGGAACACCCGAACGGATGTACCAACGCGGAATTGATCGAATTCACCAAATCAAATGCGAATCCTCCCTATGAGGTCAAAGAGAACATTGATGAATATTTGGAAGGAATATTGAAACTGTTTGTTAAATTCGTTCAAAGATGATTCTTTACTGCAGATAATTCGGAATCGGATCATAGCATGTCCGGGAGATCCGAATTGTCTGCGGACATCGTCCCTTTTATGTACCAGTTGTTCAAGATCGTCCGCATCACATCTTTAAGATCCCGATCTGTCTGGATCTTTGCTAATGCAAGGATCTCAGAGGCTTCTTTTTTCGTAAGAGTGCATTTACTCACAGAGCCGCAACAACGTCTTCCTATGACTGTATCTTCGAATCTTCCGTCCAAGATATCTTCGCAGATTATATCGATTATGCTCTCGTAGGATAGGCAAATATGAGATTCACATTCTTCTCCGTCCGTTATGTTGTAAAGGTCGTATCTCATTTGTTTCGGAGGATATACACAATACTACTATGGAAATCTTATCGTTCCGTTTTTTCTCCACGATCGATCTATGGACATGCACATTAGTTCAGGTGATTCGTTCAGGGTTTAAAGAATAAATCGGAAGCTGAGGAAAATAGAGACTTTGACCTTATTATTTCAACATAAGGTCAAAGTTTGATTTAATAATCAGAGAAACATCATCGGTTCCATTCAATAATGGCACTCTTTAGATACCTCGACCATTGCCTTCAGGTTCTCTATCGGTGCGTCTCTTGGCATCGCACAACCCGGTCCGAAAATGAATCTTCCGTCGCGTCCTCCGTCTTCGAAACATTTTTTGGTTGCGGCTTTAACCTCTTCTTTGGTCCCTCTCCACAACAGTTCTACGGGATTGATGTTTCCCAAAAGGGTCAGTCTGTCGCCTACGATCTTCCTTGCATTGGCAATGTTGACTTGCGAATCTATACTTTGGATCTCATGACCCAGCTGCGTGAATTGCTCCAACATCGGCGTCGTGTCTCCGCATATATGCAAAGCGATAGGTATTTTCAAGTCCTTCTTCCATCCGAGGATATTTTGTCTTGTGGGTTCAAAAACAAATTCTTTGAACATATCCGAATCTATCAATGAGGCTGATGCTACGGGATCCGTATCTAAAAGATAACCCACATCTTCGGCATACGTCGCTCTGGCCACATCATCTGACCAGACATTTCCCTTTGCGATCACCTTTTTTGCCGTATCAGGATCCATAAGCATATCCATAAGAAGTTTCTCAACTCCTCTGAGATATCCTGCTGTGGTCAATGCTCCATCCGTCCAACAGGGTGAGAGTGCACCCGTTTTTACTAATTCTCTGGTTCTTTTCATGGGGTCCACCAGAGTTTTGTACAGATATGGGCACTCCTTTCTGTTGAATGCATCTGGGAACTCCTTTGTGTCTATGTCCTCTATACTGTTGTAGAATGTGTTCGAAATTGCTCCCGGACTGTTAGGTGGCAAGGACACTTCTATCCCAGGTAGGTCCATGAACATGCCTTTCAATTCCAAGACCCCCACGTACATATCGGTCCGCGTTTTGTTAACCCAATCCTCCATTATTCTGGCTGTCAGTTCCGGATCGAACCGACAGGCCTGCAGTTCCACTCCTGCTTCAGTCAACGGCGCCATATTTCCAAAGTCGCATACGGGTGCCCGGTCGGGTATATCGCCGTTGACCGTTGCTTCCACTCTTTCTTTATGTGTCATTTCTTTCATATTTTCACCTCCTCGCTTTCTTTGTAAATCATTTCCCGAGATGAGAAATTCGTTAGGTTACCTATCTTTGAACAAAGCACGAATTATTCATCATTATGGAATAAAGATCATGGTTTTGTAGACAGATATAAAAAAATTTGCTTTGAACTATTTAACTATATCTACATCATCTGTTCTGGAAAGATTGTGCGACAGAGTACGGTTTTGAAAAGGATTTTATTATCGGTGTACATGTCCCGACTAGGGAATGAGCTCTCCCTCGGCGTGTGCCGGAACCGCGAAAGCTGATGATCTCTACTGTAAAAGGTACGAGATCGTCTGAACGAATTTTGGACCTTTGACTTTGGATACGAGCTCAATGTGAAAAAGGAATGGTTTGAAATGAATGAACATTTGATAATGGCATTGCTTGTTATGGCGGGCGGTGCGATCGGAGCACTTCTTAGATTCGGAGTGTCTGTATTGTTCCCTGTGCCGGAAGGCATTGCGTGGAATACACTGGCGGTAAATTTCATAGGTTGCTCGCTTATTACTTTGCTGTTTTACAGCATGGATTTTGACCCTATGATGAGGGCTTTGTTATTTGTCGGGATATTCGGAGGATTCACCACGATGTCGTCGGTCTCATTGGAAACGATAGGGCTGTATGTATCGGGGTCCTGGGGATTGGCGATCTTGAATTTCGTGTTGAACATGACGGCGTGTGTCGGCGGCGGGATATTGGGGAAACTGGTATCTGTCCTTCTTTGAATAAACTGATACGGGAGCGTATGGAACATTCGGGGGCGTAAAGAAACATTAATAAGGATTCTTCCAATGCAATACTAGGTATGCCAAATGGCAAAAGAAATAATCATCATCGGTTCCGGCGCTGCAGGGATCACTGCCGCATCCTCAGCTAGGGCTGCGGATCCGTCGGCGAACATCACGGTATTCACGGAGGATGAGGATATAGCGTATTCTCCGTGCGTGATACCATGGGCAATAGAAGGCAAGGTCCCATGGGACAAGATCGTTATGCACACGCCCGATCACTATTCCAAGAACAAGAACATCTCAGTGAATATCAAAACAAAGGTCGATTCGATCGATGATGCGGCAAAGACAGTAACCGTCGGAACGAAGGTCCACAAGTACGATTCATTGGTGATCGCTACGGGTGGAAAGGCATTCGTTCCACCTATACCCGGCGTAGACCTCAAAGGGGTTTTTATATTAAGGACTCTCAGAGATGGAAAAAACATTCAATCTGCACTCAAGAATGCGAAGAAGGTCGTCATCGGAGGTGCGGGAGTAATCGGTTTGGAATTGGCGCTGGCACTTTCCGATATGGGAAAAGATGTGACGGTCATCGAGATGATGGATCAGGCGATCCCGAGGATCGCGGACAAGGACATGGCGGATCCCATCCAAGAGTATTTGGAGAAAAAAGGAATAAAATTCGTCATGAAAGCACCTGTACAATCCGTCAACGGTACGGATACGGCCAAAGGTGTGACCGCGGGAGGTACGGAGTATCCCTGCGAGGTTGTCATCTTTGCAACGGGCGTAAGGGCCAATACGGATCTTCCGAGACAGATAGGCCTTGATATAGGACAGTTGGGAGCGGTCGTGGTAGCGCCCACGTTACAACCTTACAAGAAAGGACGTCTGGTCCCCGACATATTCGTCGCGGGGGATGTCATACAATGCGAGTCCGCCGTAATGCCGGGCCCCACGATGAGCCAGCTCGGATCATCCGCGGTCAGACAGGGTACTGTGGCAGGAAAGAATGCGGCCGGAAAGAAAGAATTGTTCGGTGCGGTGGCAAGTCCGTGGGTGAGTGTCATCGGTGAGAAACAGATCGCCGGAACAGGTTTGTCGATGGGGTTGGCGGCATGGTACGGATTGGATGTTGTTTCGGGAAAGGCCGTTGGACTCACACGCGCCAGGTACTATCCCGGTGCGAAAGAGATGACCGTCAAGGTCTTGGCGGATCGCACCACACACAGAATAATCGGAGCACAGATCGCGGCCGGTGAGGACGTTACCGGACGCATAGATTGGCTGACATCCGCGGTGATATCTGGTATTACAGCGGAAGACTTCATAGTCAGATCGGAGAACGCTTACTGTCCGCCGACATCCATGGTTAAAGACGTCGTCATAACCGCGGTCGAGGACCTTTGCGTTAAACTTAAGTTGTGATCAAATGGAATATAAGGAGTACAAGACTCTATATGACAGCCTGAACAGGCCGGAAGACATAGACCGATTTCTGAAACAGGGATATGACCGAAGGTTGCTGGAGACGCTTTACACCCAAAAGGTGAGCAGGGAAGTGAAGAAGAAGTTCCATATGGTGAAACAGAAGACACCGAAAATGCTTAGGGACTGGAAGAATGGAAAGACCCTGATGGAGATATCGAATTCCTACAACTTCCCTCCGATATTAATTTCGATGTTCATTTTTCTCGAGGACGGAGCATCAAAGAAGCAGTTCTGGGAATATATCAGATGTCCGGACCTGCTTGAGAGCCCGGAGACGGCCAAAGAGGTTTACGATGTCATAAAGAACGATCTCGTTTACTCTCCGCAGGCCAACGACAGCCAGAAGGAAAGAGGCCTCTGGGGCGAGGGACTTTTGCAGGGATGGCTTGACGAACAGGGAATAAAATACAGAACCGAGAACGATCTTCGCGGCGGCGAGGGACAGAAGACCCCCGATTGTCTTCTGAACGAACCGATGCTCTACGAAGGAAAGAAAGTATACTGGATCGAGAGCAAAGCATCATTCGGAGACAATGTCGAATTCCGTTTCAATTCAAGGAAACAGCTTTGTCCCTACACCAATCTGTTCGGACCCGGACTGGTGGTGTATTGGACAGGCTGCCTCAACGATATGGAATGTCCGGAGAATGTTTACATCTCGGACATATCCGTTCTGGACAAGAAACTGGAAAAGATCACTGAGTGATCTTTCCGTATTCTTTTCTTAACTCTTCAAGGGTTGCCGTTCTTTCTGCAAACGCGTTGTGTTTGTGAATGGATTCCTCGGACTCGCTTTTCACGAGGACCTCGACATTATCAGGCAGATGCTCATACTTCTCGACAATGGATTTCAAAGCACTTCTTACAACATCCTCAACGAATTTGGGGTTGGTATGAGCATTGATGACAACTTTTCCTTCATCGTCACGTTTCAACAATTCGTATGTGGGCGACGAGAACGCGGTTTGCACAAGATCGATCATCTCATCCGCTTCGATATCGACATCATCGTCCAGTGTGAACATGACCGTGCAGACATTCCTTTGATTGTGGGACATTATGGGGATGTCCGTGTTGCATTCCAACATCTCGGTCACGGTCTGCTGTGCACAGGGACATGCGGTCATTCCGATGACCTCCACGCCGATGGATTTCCTTACGGTCTCACCGCGAATGATCTTTCCTTTGGCCAGAAGTTTGTATATCTCGAATGTTTCCCTGCCGAAAGGCGTTATGCTTCCTCTGAAGTATTCTGCGACGATATTGACCTCTGCGGTCTGAGCGTATTCGTGGTGGATCAGAAGTTTTTTGCAGATATCCGAAGCCATGTTCTCGAGTCCCGATACGGGGTTGGAGATGCTTTCGTTGACAACCTCCTTCAATACCTCCACGTTTCTGGATAAGTGAGAGCCTTTCTGTTCGGCGGGCAGGTCCACGAATATGTCCAGGGAACAGTTCAATGCTCCGTTCAGAGTATTGTTCTTCCCTTCTCTCCTCACAAGGACAGGTTTTCTAACGCCTGTGACACCGACGCGGGTGAGCTTGAAACCGATGTCTCCCCTTCGGTATTGTACATCACACTTCAGATTCATGATGGCGCCGTATATCCTTTTAACTTAAAAGACATAGAGTTACAACAATATTGGTTGAACTAGGAAAAATAATAATCTTCCACTCATTTTACCAATAGATGTTCTGCGGGATCGATGAAGCGGGAAGAGGTTCGGTGATGGGTCCGCTGGTGGTCGGTTCCGTTTATTGCGGATCCGATGAAGCGCTGATAAAGATCGGTGTCAAAGACTCAAAGAAACTCACTCCTTCGTCGAGAGAAAGGATGTACGATCTGATCTGTGATGAATTCCAGACTTCCGTTGCGATCGCATCCGCAGCCGAGATTGACGAAAGAAGGAAGTCGATGACGTTGAACGTCATCGAATTGGAGATGTTCATCGAGGTTGCGCAGGCGGTTCCCGTTTCCGCGGTATACGCGGATTGCCCCGATGTCAACGAAATGGGATTCACTCGTATGATGTCTTCAAGACTCAAAGATGTAAGGATAGTCGCGAAACACAAGGCCGATGATATTTTTCCTGTTGTGTCTGCGGCATCGATCATAGCAAAGGTGACAAGGGACCGAATGATCTCTGAAATAGAGACGGAATTCGGTACAGTGATAGGAAGCGGATACCCAAGCGACACAGTGACGATGGAATTCATAGAAAAATGGATAAAAGAGAATGGGTCTCCCCCTAAACATACACGTTGTTCCTGGGAGCCGGTGAGGCAGCTCATGACAGTCTCCAAGAATACGAAGATCAGTGATTGGTGATATATTGAGCATGGAAGCATCCGTTCAGACACTTATTGATAAATTCCACCGAAAAATGGAGAACGATGAAGCCGCTAGAGAAGAGATAGCGCATTTGAAGAAGACCTTCAACATAGATCTCGAAACGGAACACTATTCAATGAGACTCGAGAATTCCCAGATCGTGGATTTTTGTCCGGAACTGATAGAGAACGCGGATGTCACGCTGATAACGACTCCCGAAAGTCTGCAGGAATTGATAGACGGTACACTCAGGCCCATGAAGGCATACATCAAAAAAAAGATCACGATCAAAGGTAAGATCCAAGATCTGATGTTCCTCAAGAAGTTCTTTTGAGGGTTTGTCTTTCTTTGTAAACGTTAAACTGAAGCAAACCGTGACAATAGAAAGTTTTTATATCAAGTGAGGCTAGACGATAATATAGCGAGGTAGGGTAGCCAGGATATCCCGTCGGGCTCATAACCCGGAGACCGATCGTTCAAATCGA
>JGI994J12354_10002379_pt1 | contig 18456 bp, 6 predicted proteins | sample IntmicLarv3ML3BL_FD_12354 | JGI IMG/M metagenome (IMG submission 12354)
GTTCTCAACAAAGAAAAAAGAAAAAACAAAAACCTCAAATACCAATTACGCATCAGCTATAAGTTCAGACTATCATAGCAGTCATCAACTACAGCACTGCTTGCCAGATAGCGTTTAGTAACACTCTCGTGGCTGTGGTTAAACATGAGCATGATATGCTGTAGCACATCTGGATCAACCTTGTTGGCTTGTAGAACGTGATATGCCATCGTTTTACGCAGCGTATGGCTTCCAAAATTGCCTCGCCAGCCTAAATCTCTACTCGCTTGTTTAATTATTTTGTGAAGACTCCTAGGAGTTAAATAACCGCCTTTGTTACTTTGAAATAAATAAACATCATCAGAAACATATACAAATCCCTCCAGATAAACTGCGATAAGACGCTTCACAGCATCATTGATGCGTATGACTCTTCTCTTCCCCGTCTTTTGTTCAATTATGTCTAAGTAGTCCCTATCACGCACATCACCTAATTTTAACTTACAGAGGTCGCTAGCACGTAATCCGAAGTTAATGCCGAGTACTATGAGCATATAGTTTCGTCTGTTCATTGCCACACTGTTGCTACTTGTCCTCATATACTCCTTTAGACGCTCTATTTCGCTCCTGTCGATAATTGGGTCTACTGCCCTTGCTTTTGGTCTCCTACGCATCACAAGCCCTCCTTTTTGGCAACAAAAAAAATGCTAACATCTCAAATATTGTTAGCATTATCTCAAAAGCCCTAAGAAATTTTTAGTTAAAACTTGCAATTTCTCTAAATTTCAACAAAGAAAGACCTTGGACGCGTTGCCCCAAAATCTTCCTCATCATATCCAAATTCTGTAATAATTATTTTTAAATGTATAGCATGACTAAATTTTAATTAATAGTTATTTGCATGAGTAAATTGTCCTCCAACAGATGGATACTCAGTTGGAAAACCATTCGGTACATACCCCATAAATGTAAATACTACCTCATCAATATCACCATTATAAGATACTAAATCAAAACCACGCGTTTGCTTCGGCGAAAAAGCAGGACCGCGTAAATCAAACTGCTTAGCTATGAATACTCCACCTACCGTTTTCATTCGAACATCCATACTCGCAGTCACAATAGCAGAACTCGAATTATTTATAATCATTATCTTAGCCGTAGAACCAGTTAATGATTGATAGTATATAGTCACAAAACCCGTAAGTATGTGAACCCTCGAATTAGGATTATAATCATTGCCAGCAATAGATACTGGAATCGAGCCTATAAGAGTAAAATCACTAATATCCACATCTTCAGTATCAAATATCTCTGAAACCTCAAAACCAACTGCATCGTTCACATCCGATCGCAAACTTTGCATATCTAACACATCTGCAAATACAGCACTCGCGTTACATATCATCATAATTGAACAAGACAAAAATAAAAAATACATCTTAATTTGTTTCATATCTCTAAAACCTCCTCTTAAGATTAACAATAAATACAGAACATTGAATAACATGATTTTAACATAAATCTTTTAAGTTATCAAAATTACATATATAATAATCCAGATACCACAACCAACAATAAAAGGAGTGACAATCATGAAAAAAATTATGATTATAGATAGTTCCAAAATGTGGAACGAAATGCTATATTCCACCCTAACAAACCAAAACTACCAATGCATAAAAGTACAAAACACTAAAGAAATAATTAAGATGTACGACACCACAAAACCAGACTTAGTACTAATGGAAACTACACTACAAACTAAAGTTGAAACAAAAAATAACGAAGAAATCGAAGTTACCAGTGAAATAGATACCAAAGCAGGAATCCAATATAGCGAACAAATTACACACAGAAACAAAAACGCTAATATTATAATATTAGCACTATCGATACAACCCGCAGATATTATCTCATTGCTAACAATAGGAGTACAGGACATTATCCACAAACACTCCCTTAGCTCATCTCAGAAAAATGATATATTATCCGAAAGAATAAAAGAATCATTTTTAACCAATAAAAAATATGATATAACTACAGCAAAACTTAAAATATCAAATATGCAATTCAACTCATCTTTCCTAAATCAAGCAGAAATCGATAACATACTTAATCACTCAAGACTATAATACAAGCCAAAAAAAACACAGCAGAAAAAACAAAAAAAATGCTAACCGCTTAAATATTATTAGCATTATCTCAAAAGCCCTAAAAAATTTTTAGTTAAAACTTGCAATTTCTCTAAATTTCAACAAAGAAAGACCTTGGGGAGTTCACCCCCCAATCCCCCGACAAACACGCGCGTTTGATTGCTCTTTGGTGGCTCTGCCCCCAATCCCCCGCACTCGCCGTGAGCAGGGGTTGGGGGTAAACCTCCCCAACCCCTACTTTGAGTGTTTTAGACAATTTGTCCAGCAAGGGTAAACTTCGCGAACAAGTTCGCCCTTGCCGAACTCGCAACTATCTCATTTCCAACAACCTATTTTTTTCTTTAAGTAACGCACCATACAGCAAATCGAATACATCTTTACAACAAACATATCCATCAGAATTTTCCGCACAATTCTCCCTAACAATAACAAACATTGACAGTATTCTATCCAGTCCTTCAATTCCTTTCTCTAATTCTTCTGACAATCCATCTTTTGACCTCCTCATCAGTTTTTCATTCAATTCCCAAATATCTTCTTCTGTTGTCAAACATTCATCTTCCATATCCTCTTTCACTCCCAACAAGATATGTGTTTGTTATATCAAACATACTCGAAATATTAAACAGGATTTATCATTTTTGCAAGAGGTGATGCAAACATGATAAGCTACGAACCACTCTGGCAAACGCTAAAAAACAAAAGTATCTCTACATACGCATTACGAACAAAACATAACATCAGTTCTGAAACTATTCACCGCATGAAGAAAAATAAAGCTGTAACAACAACCAAAATAGACGATTTATGCAATATTCTAGACTGCACAGTCGAAGAAATAATCAAACACATCAAAACGTAAACAATAAAAAAACACTACCAATCGTTTATGGAGTGTCTTTTTTTATTGCTTAAAACTTAACATAATTTGAATAACCGATATTCCACCTGTAACTTTCCAGTACGTACTTCACTTCTTCTGAAACTTCCTCGCCATCTACGTTAATCAAATCCACATTACTATTATTCAAATCCTCTAACTTCAAGCGTCTATGCTCATCTTTGAGAACACCACCGAACGCAATCAGCCGTCGATGGGCGAAAGCAGTATCCAATTCTATAACAGTTTTGTCCGTCAAATCGGGGTCATTTTTCACCAGATAGTCATTGTCTTTCACTGTATACTTCGCGACTTCGGACACTCCCTTACCGTTTTTATTCTTAAATGTTGCAATATGTACAATCGGTGTATAATTGCACTTCAAGCTTTCTTTCCACAGGCTTGTCCATTTTTCTTGATTTATATAGTGATGATGAAAGTAACTCTTATCAACAACCAGAATCACATGAAAATGTGGATGATACATATCAAAGTTCAGATTGTTATCGCCAATTCCCAAACCAAAGCTGTCATAGTATTCTTTCCTAGACTTCAGATGATTTTCCTTGCAACCATAATACATTTCTCTAGTAACTTTCCGGTCCACATCGTGAGTCACTTCCAAAGCACGAAACCAGCCCTTTACAACATTCTTAATATTTGCCCGTTTAAATAATTTATCAAAAGATTTAATCAACACATCAATCTGTTCACGAAGATCTGTTCCAGAAACATTTTTACAAGTCAGGGTAAGGAACAAATATCTATACTGATTCTCAGAATTAACAGAGTCAACAACCTTAGAAACTTGAGAAAATATTTTTAGCCCTCTGCGCCACGCACACATGGAACACAAGCGCTTCTTGCAAAAATAAACATTATCTAACTTCCCACTACCATCTTCAAACCGCTTAAAAACAAGAGTTTCACCGCATCGCTGCACATCAAGGAATTTATTTTCAAGCCTTAATCTCTGATAACTATCACTAAGTTCTAAAGATTTTAATTTCTTTACCTTCCAAGGTCTTACCTTACCATTTTCAGTTTTATCTTTTAGAAACTCAATATCTTGATTATTTTTATCTGTTATGCTATTCTTAGTCATATAAAAATTCCTTTCTCATAAAAAATCTTCAACGGGTTATTTAGATTAAGGAAAAATCCCTTCTTGTAATTTTGGTGTCGTAACTTAAATTATAAAGCAAGGGTATTTTTTTGTAAAGAAAACGAATTTTCGGAAATATAAGTAAAATTTCTCGTAAAATACGAGGAATTTTTTTTGCAAAAATTTATTCCAAAAAAATACAAAAGCGATTCAAATCTTCCCCATTTCCGAAGGCCCTCAAAGCCATGTGGTTGTCGAACGCAGAGGCATTTTCGACCGCGTGAGTTGTTTCTATATTATCAAGATAAGAAAAAACACAATCGCTTCACTCGCTAAAACTCAAAAAATTCTGCTCAATAAACAGAGCTTTTTTTCATTCAGGCTAGACGAGTTACTCATATTTTCAGGTCACCGAATAAACTCACCGAATCGAAACCAAAAGAATCAATCGAACTATTTCGCAAAAGAAGTGATTATTGCGAAAAGTTAGCTAACGTCCCCTTCAGCTCCTTATAGCCAACTATTTCGCAAAATCATTCTTTTGCAAAAAGTTCTCGGTAGCTCGTTGCTTACATCTCTTGGCTATTTTCTGTTCTCAACAAAGAAAAAAGAAAAAACAAAAACCTCAAATACCAATTACGCATCAGCTATAAGTTCAGACTATCATAGCAGTCATCAACTACAGCACTGCTTGCCAGATAGCGTTTAGTAACACTCTCGTGGCTGTGGTTAAACATGAGCATGATATGCTGTAGCACATCTGGATCAACCTTGTTGGCTTGTAGAACGTGATATGCCATCGTTTTACGCAGCGTATGGCTTCCAAAATTGCCTCGCCAGCCTAAATCTCTACTCGCTTGTTTAATTATTTTGTGAAGACTCCTAGGAGTTAAATAACCGCCTTTGTTACTTTGAAATAAATAAACATCATCAGAAACATATACAAATCCCTCCAGATAAACTGCGATAAGACGCTTCACAGCATCATTGATGCGTATGACTCTTCTCTTCCCCGTCTTTTGTTCAATTATGTCTAAGTAGTCCCTATCACGCACATCACCTAATTTTAACTTACAGAGGTCGCTAGCACGTAATCCGAAGTTAATGCCGAGTACTATGAGCATATAGTTTCGTCTGTTCATTGCCACACTGTTGCTACTTGTCCTCATATACTCCTTTAGACGCTCTATTTCGCTCCTGTCGATAATTGGGTCTACTGCCCTTGCTTTTGGTCTCCTACGCATCACAAGCCCTCCTTTTTGGCAACAAAAAAAATGCTAACATCTCAAATATTGTTAGCATTATCTCAAAAGCCCTAAGAAATTTTTAGTTAAAACTTGCAATTTCTCTAAATTTCAACAAAGAAAGACCTTGGACGCGTTGCCCCAAAATCTTCCTCATCATATCCAAATTCTGTAATAATTATTTTTAAATGTATAGCATGACTAAATTTTAATTAATAGTTATTTGCATGAGTAAATTGTCCTCCAACAGATGGATACTCAGTTGGAAAACCATTCGGTACATACCCCATAAATGTAAATACTACCTCATCAATATCACCATTATAAGATACTAAATCAAAACCACGCGTTTGCTTCGGCGAAAAAGCAGGACCGCGTAAATCAAACTGCTTAGCTATGAATACTCCACCTACCGTTTTCATTCGAACATCCATACTCGCAGTCACAATAGCAGAACTCGAATTATTTATAATCATTATCTTAGCCGTAGAACCAGTTAATGATTGATAGTATATAGTCACAAAACCCGTAAGTATGTGAACCCTCGAATTAGGATTATAATCATTGCCAGCAATAGATACTGGAATCGAGCCTATAAGAGTAAAATCACTAATATCCACATCTTCAGTATCAAATATCTCTGAAACCTCAAAACCAACTGCATCGTTCACATCCGATCGCAAACTTTGCATATCTAACACATCTGCAAATACAGCACTCGCGTTACATATCATCATAATTGAACAAGACAAAAATAAAAAATACATCTTAATTTGTTTCATATCTCTAAAACCTCCTCTTAAGATTAACAATAAATACAGAACATTGAATAACATGATTTTAACATAAATCTTTTAAGTTATCAAAATTACATATATAATAATCCAGATACCACAACCAACAATAAAAGGAGTGACAATCATGAAAAAAATTATGATTATAGATAGTTCCAAAATGTGGAACGAAATGCTATATTCCACCCTAACAAACCAAAACTACCAATGCATAAAAGTACAAAACACTAAAGAAATAATTAAGATGTACGACACCACAAAACCAGACTTAGTACTAATGGAAACTACACTACAAACTAAAGTTGAAACAAAAAATAACGAAGAAATCGAAGTTACCAGTGAAATAGATACCAAAGCAGGAATCCAATATAGCGAACAAATTACACACAGAAACAAAAACGCTAATATTATAATATTAGCACTATCGATACAACCCGCAGATATTATCTCATTGCTAACAATAGGAGTACAGGACATTATCCACAAACACTCCCTTAGCTCATCTCAGAAAAATGATATATTATCCGAAAGAATAAAAGAATCATTTTTAACCAATAAAAAATATGATATAACTACAGCAAAACTTAAAATATCAAATATGCAATTCAACTCATCTTTCCTAAATCAAGCAGAAATCGATAACATACTTAATCACTCAAGACTATAATACAAGCCAAAAAAAACACAGCAGAAAAAACAAAAAAAATGCTAACCGCTTAAATATTATTAGCATTATCTCAAAAGCCCTAAAAAATTTTTAGTTAAAACTTGCAATTTCTCTAAATTTCAACAAAGAAAGACCTTGGGGAGTTCACCCCCCAATCCCCCGACAAACACGCGCGTTTGATTGCTCTTTGGTGGCTCTGCCCCCAATCCCCCGCACTCGCCGTGAGCAGGGGTTGGGGGTAAACCTCCCCAACCCCTACTTTGAGTGTTTTAGACAATTTGTCCAGCAAGGGTAAACTTCGCGAACAAGTTCGCCCTTGCCGAACTCGCAACTATCTCATTTCCAACAACCTATTTTTTTCTTTAAGTAACGCACCATACAGCAAATCGAATACATCTTTACAACAAACATATCCATCAGAATTTTCCGCACAATTCTCCCTAACAATAACAAACATTGACAGTATTCTATCCAGTCCTTCAATTCCTTTCTCTAATTCTTCTGACAATCCATCTTTTGACCTCCTCATCAGTTTTTCATTCAATTCCCAAATATCTTCTTCTGTTGTCAAACATTCATCTTCCATATCCTCTTTCACTCCCAACAAGATATGTGTTTGTTATATCAAACATACTCGAAATATTAAACAGGATTTATCATTTTTGCAAGAGGTGATGCAAACATGATAAGCTACGAACCACTCTGGCAAACGCTAAAAAACAAAAGTATCTCTACATACGCATTACGAACAAAACATAACATCAGTTCTGAAACTATTCACCGCATGAAGAAAAATAAAGCTGTAACAACAACCAAAATAGACGATTTATGCAATATTCTAGACTGCACAGTCGAAGAAATAATCAAACACATCAAAACGTAAACAATAAAAAAACACTACCAATCGTTTATGGAGTGTCTTTTTTTATTGCTTAAAACTTAACATAATTTGAATAACCGATATTCCACCTGTAACTTTCCAGTACGTACTTCACTTCTTCTGAAACTTCCTCGCCATCTACGTTAATCAAATCCACATTACTATTATTCAAATCCTCTAACTTCAAGCGTCTATGCTCATCTTTGAGAACACCACCGAACGCAATCAGCCGTCGATGGGCGAAAGCAGTATCCAATTCTATAACAGTTTTGTCCGTCAAATCGGGGTCATTTTTCACCAGATAGTCATTGTCTTTCACTGTATACTTCGCGACTTCGGACACTCCCTTACCGTTTTTATTCTTAAATGTTGCAATATGTACAATCGGTGTATAATTGCACTTCAAGCTTTCTTTCCACAGGCTTGTCCATTTTTCTTGATTTATATAGTGATGATGAAAGTAACTCTTATCAACAACCAGAATCACATGAAAATGTGGATGATACATATCAAAGTTCAGATTGTTATCGCCAATTCCCAAACCAAAGCTGTCATAGTATTCTTTCCTAGACTTCAGATGATTTTCCTTGCAACCATAATACATTTCTCTAGTAACTTTCCGGTCCACATCGTGAGTCACTTCCAAAGCACGAAACCAGCCCTTTACAACATTCTTAATATTTGCCCGTTTAAATAATTTATCAAAAGATTTAATCAACACATCAATCTGTTCACGAAGATCTGTTCCAGAAACATTTTTACAAGTCAGGGTAAGGAACAAATATCTATACTGATTCTCAGAATTAACAGAGTCAACAACCTTAGAAACTTGAGAAAATATTTTTAGCCCTCTGCGCCACGCACACATGGAACACAAGCGCTTCTTGCAAAAATAAACATTATCTAACTTCCCACTACCATCTTCAAACCGCTTAAAAACAAGAGTTTCACCGCATCGCTGCACATCAAGGAATTTATTTTCAAGCCTTAATCTCTGATAACTATCACTAAGTTCTAAAGATTTTAATTTCTTTACCTTCCAAGGTCTTACCTTACCATTTTCAGTTTTATCTTTTAGAAACTCAATATCTTGATTATTTTTATCTGTTATGCTATTCTTAGTCATATAAAAATTCCTTTCTCATAAAAAATCTTCAACGGGTTATTTAGATTAAGGAAAAATCCCTTCTTGTAATTTTGGTGTCGTAACTTAAATTATAAAGCAAGGGTATTTTTTTGTAAAGAAAACGAATTTTCGGAAATATAAGTAAAATTTCTCGTAAAATACGAGGAATTTTTTTTGCAAAAATTTATTCCAAAAAAATACAAAAGCGATTCAAATCTTCCCCATTTCCGAAGGCCCTCAAAGCCATGTGGTTGTCGAACGCAGAGGCATTTTCGACCGCGTGAGTTGTTTCTATATTATCAAGATAAGAAAAAACACAATCGCTTCACTCGCTAAAACTCAAAAAATTCTGCTCAATAAACAGAGCTTTTTTTCATTCAGGCTAGACGAGTTACTCATATTTTCAGGTCACCGAATAAACTCACCGAATCGAAACCAAAAGAATCAATCGAACTATTTCGCAAAAGAAGTGATTATTGCGAAAAGTTAGCTAACGTCCCCTTCAGCTCCTTATAGCCAACTATTTCGCAAAATCATTCTTTTGCAAAAAGTTCTCGGTAGCTCGTTGCTTACATCTCTTGGCTATTTTCTGTTCTCAACAAAGAAAAAAGAAAAAACAAAAACCTCAAATACCAATTACGCATCAGCTATAAGTTCAGACTATCATAGCAGTCATCAACTACAGCACTGCTTGCCAGATAGCGTTTAGTAACACTCTCGTGGCTGTGGTTAAACATGAGCATGATATGCTGTAGCACATCTGGATCAACCTTGTTGGCTTGTAGAACGTGATATGCCATCGTTTTACGCAGCGTATGGCTTCCAAAATTGCCTCGCCAGCCTAAATCTCTACTCGCTTGTTTAATTATTTTGTGAAGACTCCTAGGAGTTAAATAACCGCCTTTGTTACTTTGAAATAAATAAACATCATCAGAAACATATACAAATCCCTCCAGATAAACTGCGATAAGACGCTTCACAGCATCATTGATGCGTATGACTCTTCTCTTCCCCGTCTTTTGTTCAATTATGTCTAAGTAGTCCCTATCACGCACATCACCTAATTTTAACTTACAGAGGTCGCTAGCACGTAATCCGAAGTTAATGCCGAGTACTATGAGCATATAGTTTCGTCTGTTCATTGCCACACTGTTGCTACTTGTCCTCATATACTCCTTTAGACGCTCTATTTCGCTCCTGTCGATAATTGGGTCTACTGCCCTTGCTTTTGGTCTCCTACGCATCACAAGCCCTCCTTTTTGGCAACAAAAAAAATGCTAACATCTCAAATATTGTTAGCATTATCTCAAAAGCCCTAAGAAATTTTTAGTTAAAACTTGCAATTTCTCTAAATTTCAACAAAGAAAGACCTTGGACGCGTTGCCCCAAAATCTTCCTCATCATATCCAAATTCTGTAATAATTATTTTTAAATGTATAGCATGACTAAATTTTAATTAATAGTTATTTGCATGAGTAAATTGTCCTCCAACAGATGGATACTCAGTTGGAAAACCATTCGGTACATACCCCATAAATGTAAATACTACCTCATCAATATCACCATTATAAGATACTAAATCAAAACCACGCGTTTGCTTCGGCGAAAAAGCAGGACCGCGTAAATCAAACTGCTTAGCTATGAATACTCCACCTACCGTTTTCATTCGAACATCCATACTCGCAGTCACAATAGCAGAACTCGAATTATTTATAATCATTATCTTAGCCGTAGAACCAGTTAATGATTGATAGTATATAGTCACAAAACCCGTAAGTATGTGAACCCTCGAATTAGGATTATAATCATTGCCAGCAATAGATACTGGAATCGAGCCTATAAGAGTAAAATCACTAATATCCACATCTTCAGTATCAAATATCTCTGAAACCTCAAAACCAACTGCATCGTTCACATCCGATCGCAAACTTTGCATATCTAACACATCTGCAAATACAGCACTCGCGTTACATATCATCATAATTGAACAAGACAAAAATAAAAAATACATCTTAATTTGTTTCATATCTCTAAAACCTCCTCTTAAGATTAACAATAAATACAGAACATTGAATAACATGATTTTAACATAAATCTTTTAAGTTATCAAAATTACATATATAATAATCCAGATACCACAACCAACAATAAAAGGAGTGACAATCATGAAAAAAATTATGATTATAGATAGTTCCAAAATGTGGAACGAAATGCTATATTCCACCCTAACAAACCAAAACTACCAATGCATAAAAGTACAAAACACTAAAGAAATAATTAAGATGTACGACACCACAAAACCAGACTTAGTACTAATGGAAACTACACTACAAACTAAAGTTGAAACAAAAAATAACGAAGAAATCGAAGTTACCAGTGAAATAGATACCAAAGCAGGAATCCAATATAGCGAACAAATTACACACAGAAACAAAAACGCTAATATTATAATATTAGCACTATCGATACAACCCGCAGATATTATCTCATTGCTAACAATAGGAGTACAGGACATTATCCACAAACACTCCCTTAGCTCATCTCAGAAAAATGATATATTATCCGAAAGAATAAAAGAATCATTTTTAACCAATAAAAAATATGATATAACTACAGCAAAACTTAAAATATCAAATATGCAATTCAACTCATCTTTCCTAAATCAAGCAGAAATCGATAACATACTTAATCACTCAAGACTATAATACAAGCCAAAAAAAACACAGCAGAAAAAACAAAAAAAATGCTAACCGCTTAAATATTATTAGCATTATCTCAAAAGCCCTAAAAAATTTTTAGTTAAAACTTGCAATTTCTCTAAATTTCAACAAAGAAAGACCTTGGGGAGTTCACCCCCCAATCCCCCGACAAACACGCGCGTTTGATTGCTCTTTGGTGGCTCTGCCCCCAATCCCCCGCACTCGCCGTGAGCAGGGGTTGGGGGTAAACCTCCCCAACCCCTACTTTGAGTGTTTTAGACAATTTGTCCAGCAAGGGTAAACTTCGCGAACAAGTTCGCCCTTGCCGAACTCGCAACTATCTCATTTCCAACAACCTATTTTTTTCTTTAAGTAACGCACCATACAGCAAATCGAATACATCTTTACAACAAACATATCCATCAGAATTTTCCGCACAATTCTCCCTAACAATAACAAACATTGACAGTATTCTATCCAGTCCTTCAATTCCTTTCTCTAATTCTTCTGACAATCCATCTTTTGACCTCCTCATCAGTTTTTCATTCAATTCCCAAATATCTTCTTCTGTTGTCAAACATTCATCTTCCATATCCTCTTTCACTCCCAACAAGATATGTGTTTGTTATATCAAACATACTCGAAATATTAAACAGGATTTATCATTTTTGCAAGAGGTGATGCAAACATGATAAGCTACGAACCACTCTGGCAAACGCTAAAAAACAAAAGTATCTCTACATACGCATTACGAACAAAACATAACATCAGTTCTGAAACTATTCACCGCATGAAGAAAAATAAAGCTGTAACAACAACCAAAATAGACGATTTATGCAATATTCTAGACTGCACAGTCGAAGAAATAATCAAACACATCAAAACGTAAACAATAAAAAAACACTACCAATCGTTTATGGAGTGTCTTTTTTTATTGCTTAAAACTTAACATAATTTGAATAACCGATATTCCACCTGTAACTTTCCAGTACGTACTTCACTTCTTCTGAAACTTCCTCGCCATCTACGTTAATCAAATCCACATTACTATTATTCAAATCCTCTAACTTCAAGCGTCTATGCTCATCTTTGAGAACACCACCGAACGCAATCAGCCGTCGATGGGCGAAAGCAGTATCCAATTCTATAACAGTTTTGTCCGTCAAATCGGGGTCATTTTTCACCAGATAGTCATTGTCTTTCACTGTATACTTCGCGACTTCGGACACTCCCTTACCGTTTTTATTCTTAAATGTTGCAATATGTACAATCGGTGTATAATTGCACTTCAAGCTTTCTTTCCACAGGCTTGTCCATTTTTCTTGATTTATATAGTGATGATGAAAGTAACTCTTATCAACAACCAGAATCACATGAAAATGTGGATGATACATATCAAAGTTCAGATTGTTATCGCCAATTCCCAAACCAAAGCTGTCATAGTATTCTTTCCTAGACTTCAGATGATTTTCCTTGCAACCATAATACATTTCTCTAGTAACTTTCCGGTCCACATCGTGAGTCACTTCCAAAGCACGAAACCAGCCCTTTACAACATTCTTAATATTTGCCCGTTTAAATAATTTATCAAAAGATTTAATCAACACATCAATCTGTTCACGAAGATCTGTTCCAGAAACATTTTTACAAGTCAGGGTAAGGAACAAATATCTATACTGATTCTCAGAATTAACAGAGTCAACAACCTTAGAAACTTGAGAAAATATTTTTAGCCCTCTGCGCCACGCACACATGGAACACAAGCGCTTCTTGCAAAAATAAACATTATCTAACTTCCCACTACCATCTTCAAACCGCTTAAAAACAAGAGTTTCACCGCATCGCTGCACATCAAGGAATTTATTTTCAAGCCTTAATCTCTGATAACTATCACTAAGTTCTAAAGATTTTAATTTCTTTACCTTCCAAGGTCTTACCTTACCATTTTCAGTTTTATCTTTTAGAAACTCAATATCTTGATTATTTTTATCTGTTATGCTATTCTTAGTCATATAAAAATTCCTTTCTCATAAAAAATCTTCAACGGGTTATTTAGATTAAGGAAAAATCCCTTCTTGTAATTTTGGTGTCGTAACTTAAATTATAAAGCAAGGGTATTTTTTTGTAAAGAAAACGAATTTTCGGAAATATAAGTAAAATTTCTCGTAAAATACGAGGAATTTTTTTTGCAAAAATTTATTCCAAAAAAATACAAAAGCGATTCAAATCTTCCCCATTTCCGAAGGCCCTCAAAGCCATGTGGTTGTCGAACGCAGAGGCATTTTCGACCGCGTGAGTTGTTTCTATATTATCAAGATAAGAAAAAACACAATCGCTTCACTCGCTAAAACTCAAAAAATTCTGCTCAATAAACAGAGCTTTTTTTCATTCAGGCTAGACGAGTTACTCATATTTTCAGGTCACCGAATAAACTCACCGAATCGAAACCAAAAGAATCAATCGAACTATTTCGCAAAAGAAGTGATTATTGCGAAAAGTTAGCTAACGTCCCCTTCAGCTCCTTATAGCCAACTATTTCGCAAAATCATTCTTTTGCAAAAAGTTCTCGGTAGCTCGTTGCTTACATCTCTTGGCTATTTTCTGTTCTCAACAAAGAAAAAAGAAAAAACAAAAACCTCAAATACCAATTACGCATCAGCTATAAGTTCAGACTATCATAGCAGTCATCAACTACAGCACTGCTTGCCAGATAGCGTTTAGTAACACTCTCGTGGCTGTGGTTAAACATGAGCATGATATGCTGTAGCACATCTGGATCAACCTTGTTGGCTTGTAGAACGTGATATGCCATCGTTTTACGCAGCGTATGGCTTCCAAAATTGCCTCGCCAGCCTAAATCTCTACTCGCTTGTTTAATTATTTTGTGAAGACTCCTAGGAGTTAAATAACCGCCTTTGTTACTTTGAAATAAATAAACATCATCAGAAACATATACAAATCCCTCCAGATAAACTGCGATAAGACGCTTCACAGCATCATTGATGCGTATGACTCTTCTCTTCCCCGTCTTTTGTTCAATTATGTCTAAGTAGTCCCTATCACGCACATCACCTAATTTTAACTTACAGAGGTCGCTAGCACGTAATCCGAAGTTAATGCCGAGTACTATGAGCATATAGTTTCGTCTGTTCATTGCCACACTGTTGCTACTTGTCCTCATATACTCCTTTAGACGCTCTATTTCGCTCCTGTCGATAATTGGGTCTACTGCCCTTGCTTTTGGTCTCCTACGCATCACAAGCCCTCCTTTTTGGCAACAAAAAAAATGCTAACATCTCAAATATTGTTAGCATTATCTCAAAAGCCCTAAGAAATTTTTAGTTAAAACTTGCAATTTCTCTAAATTTCAACAAAGAAAGACCTTGGACGCGTTGCCCCAAAATCTTCCTCATCATATCCAAATTCTGTAATAATTATTTTTAAATGTATAGCATGACTAAATTTTAATTAATAGTTATTTGCATGAGTAAATTGTCCTCCAACAGATGGATACTCAGTTGGAAAACCATTCGGTACATACCCCATAAATGTAAATACTACCTCATCAATATCACCATTATAAGATACTAAATCAAAACCACGCGTTTGCTTCGGCGAAAAAGCAGGACCGCGTAAATCAAACTGCTTAGCTATGAATACTCCACCTACCGTTTTCATTCGAACATCCATACTCGCAGTCACAATAGCAGAACTCGAATTATTTATAATCATTATCTTAGCCGTAGAACCAGTTAATGATTGATAGTATATAGTCACAAAACCCGTAAGTATGTGAACCCTCGAATTAGGATTATAATCATTGCCAGCAATAGATACTGGAATCGAGCCTATAAGAGTAAAATCACTAATATCCACATCTTCAGTATCAAATATCTCTGAAACCTCAAAACCAACTGCATCGTTCACATCCGATCGCAAACTTTGCATATCTAACACATCTGCAAATACAGCACTCGCGTTACATATCATCATAATTGAACAAGACAAAAATAAAAAATACATCTTAATTTGTTTCATATCTCTAAAACCTCCTCTTAAGATTAACAATAAATACAGAACATTGAATAACATGATTTTAACATAAATCTTTTAAGTTATCAAAATTACATATATAATAATCCAGATACCACAACCAACAATAAAAGGAGTGACAATCATGAAAAAAATTATGATTATAGATAGTTCCAAAATGTGGAACGAAATGCTATATTCCACCCTAACAAACCAAAACTACCAATGCATAAAAGTACAAAACACTAAAGAAATAATTAAGATGTACGACACCACAAAACCAGACTTAGTACTAATGGAAACTACACTACAAACTAAAGTTGAAACAAAAAATAACGAAGAAATCGAAGTTACCAGTGAAATAGATACCAAAGCAGGAATCCAATATAGCGAACAAATTACACACAGAAACAAAAACGCTAATATTATAATATTAGCACTATCGATACAACCCGCAGATATTATCTCATTGCTAACAATAGGAGTACAGGACATTATCCACAAACACTCCCTTAGCTCATCTCAGAAAAATGATATATTATCCGAAAGAATAAAAGAATCATTTTTAACCAATAAAAAATATGATATAACTACAGCAAAACTTAAAATATCAAATATGCAATTCAACTCATCTTTCCTAAATCAAGCAGAAATCGATAACATACTTAATCACTCAAGACTATAATACAAGCCAAAAAAAACACAGCAGAAAAAACAAAAAAAATGCTAACCGCTTAAATATTATTAGCATTATCTCAAAAGCCCTAAAAAATTTTTAGTTAAAACTTGCAATTTCTCTAAATTTCAACAAAGAAAGACCTTGGGGAGTTCACCCCCCAATCCCCCGACAAACACGCGCGTTTGATTGCTCTTTGGTGGCTCTGCCCCCAATCCCCCGCACTCGCCGTGAGCAGGGGTTGGGGGTAAACCTCCCCAACCCCTACTTTGAGTGTTTTAGACAATTTGTCCAGCAAGGGTAAACTTCGCGAACAAGTTCGCCCTTGCCGAACTCGCAACTATCTCATTTCCAACAACCTATTTTTTTCTTTAAGTAACGCACCATACAGCAAATCGAATACATCTTTACAACAAACATATCCATCAGAATTTTCCGCACAATTCTCCCTAACAATAACAAACATTGACAGTATTCTATCCAGTCCTTCAATTCCTTTCTCTAATTCTTCTGACAATCCATCTTTTGACCTCCTCATCAGTTTTTCATTCAATTCCCAAATATCTTCTTCTGTTGTCAAACATTCATCTTCCATATCCTCTTTCACTCCCAACAAGATATGTGTTTGTTATATCAAACATACTCGAAATATTAAACAGGATTTATCATTTTTGCAAGAGGTGATGCAAACATGATAAGCTACGAACCACTCTGGCAAACGCTAAAAAACAAAAGTATCTCTACATACGCATTACGAACAAAACATAACATCAGTTCTGAAACTATTCACCGCATGAAGAAAAATAAAGCTGTAACAACAACCAAAATAGACGATTTATGCAATATTCTAGACTGCACAGTCGAAGAAATAATCAAACACATCAAAACGTAAACAATAAAAAAACACTACCAATCGTTTATGGAGTGTCTTTTTTTATTGCTTAAAACTTAACATAATTTGAATAACCGATATTCCACCTGTAACTTTCCAGTACGTACTTCACTTCTTCTGAAACTTCCTCGCCATCTACGTTAATCAAATCCACATTACTATTATTCAAATCCTCTAACTTCAAGCGTCTATGCTCATCTTTGAGAACACCACCGAACGCAATCAGCCGTCGATGGGCGAAAGCAGTATCCAATTCTATAACAGTTTTGTCCGTCAAATCGGGGTCATTTTTCACCAGATAGTCATTGTCTTTCACTGTATACTTCGCGACTTCGGACACTCCCTTACCGTTTTTATTCTTAAATGTTGCAATATGTACAATCGGTGTATAATTGCACTTCAAGCTTTCTTTCCACAGGCTTGTCCATTTTTCTTGATTTATATAGTGATGATGAAAGTAACTCTTATCAACAACCAGAATCACATGAAAATGTGGATGATACATATCAAAGTTCAGATTGTTATCGCCAATTCCCAAACCAAAGCTGTCATAGTATTCTTTCCTAGACTTCAGATGATTTTCCTTGCAACCATAATACATTTCTCTAGTAACTTTCCGGTCCACATCGTGAGTCACTTCCAAAGCACGAAACCAGCCCTTTACAACATTCTTAATATTTGCCCGTTTAAATAATTTATCAAAAGATTTAATCAACACATCAATCTGTTCACGAAGATCTGTTCCAGAAACATTTTTACAAGTCAGGGTAAGGAACAAATATCTATACTGATTCTCAGAATTAACAGAGTCAACAACCTTAGAAACTTGAGAAAATATTTTTAGCCCTCTGCGCCACGCACACATGGAACACAAGCGCTTCTTGCAAAAATAAACATTATCTAACTTCCCACTACCATCTTCAAACCGCTTAAAAACAAGAGTTTCACCGCATCGCTGCACATCAAGGAATTTATTTTCAAGCCTTAATCTCTGATAACTATCACTAAGTTCTAAAGATTTTAATTTCTTTACCTTCCAAGGTCTTACCTTACCATTTTCAGTTTTATCTTTTAGAAACTCAATATCTTGATTATTTTTATCTGTTATGCTATTCTTAGTCATATAAAAATTCCTTTCTCATAAAAAATCTTCAACGGGTTATTTAGATTAAGGAAAAATCCCTTCTTGTAATTTTGGTGTCGTAACTTAAATTATAAAGCAAGGGTATTTTTTTGTAAAGAAAACGAATTTTCGGAAATATAAGTAAAATTTCTCGTAAAATACGAGGAATTTTTTTTGCAAAAATTTATTCCAAAAAAATACAA
>JGI994J12354_10002380_pt1 | contig 18454 bp, 15 predicted proteins | sample IntmicLarv3ML3BL_FD_12354 | JGI IMG/M metagenome (IMG submission 12354)
TCACCCATTGCGGCCATCACAGCGGCAATCGCGGCGACCACCTCGTCCTCGTCTCTTCCATTGGTGCTGACCGCCGCCGCGCTGACCGCCGCGTTTTGCGATGCGATTGCATTGCCCGACTGCGCGCGCTTGTCCGCGCCTTGCGGTTGTGCGGCGTTATCCGGCGCCTTTGCCGGGCGGCTCATGGTAACTTTCATCACCTGTACAATGGCGATGATGACACTCAGGGCCACAAAGGTCATACCAAATCCCAGGATGACGACGATGGAGGCTTCCCAAAGAGTTAAATCCATATGTCCTCCTTTACAGCAACGGCGCGTTGGCGTGCTTGCGCGAAACCACATTGGCGCGTTTGTCCATCAGCATCATCAGCAGGTTAGACAGCACGGCGCGCGTGGAAGCGGGGGCAATCACATCATCCAAAACGCCCTGCTTGGCAGCCGTCCAGGGATCGGCCATGGTTTGACGATATTGCTCGGCATACGCCGCGCGCGCGGCAACGGGATCGGCGGCAGAAGCGATATCCGCGGTGCCGACGATTGCGGTGGCGGCTTCGGCAGACATGGCGGCGATTTCGGCGTTGGGCCACGCCAGCACCACGTCCGCGCCCAAGCTGCGTGCGCCCAGCACACAAAATGCCCCGCCGATGGCGCGCCCGATAATGACGGTAACCTTGGGCACGACGGCTTGCGCATAGGCAAATGCCAGCCCGGCGCTCTTGGCCAGCAGACCGCTTTGCTCCTCGCCGCTATCCACGACAAAGCCTTCACTGTCTACAAAGGTAATTACCGGAATATGAAAGGCATCGCAAAACCGAACAAACCGTGCCGTCTTGGCACAGGCCGCGCCGCCGATTTTACCCTGGTTGCGTTGGGTGGCCACGATGCCCACCGGCGTGCCGCCCACATGGGCAAACGCCGTGACCATGGCCGTTGCGTATTTGGGCGAGCATTCCATCATGGCGCCGTTGTCCACAACCGCCGCCAAAATTTCGCGCACATCGTCATAGCTGGAGCCGTCCGCCAGCGCGTCCAATTCGGGAATCAAACGCACGGGGCTGTCCTCCGGGCTAAGGTGCGGCGCGTCGGTTAGGTTGTTTTCAGGCAAAAAGCTCAGCAATTCGCGCGCGCGTGCCAAGGCCTGGGCTTCGGTTTCCACCATAATAGTGCAAAGCCCCGTGCTTTCGGCGTGCATACCCGCGTTGCCCACGGTGGGCTTGGCACCGCCCGCTGCCACCAGGGCACCGGTTCCGACGGTTGCCAGCTTGGCGTTTTTTTGCTCCGACATGATGATGAAATCACCCATGGCGGGGAAAAGCGCCTGACTGCCCGCGCAGGGGCCAAGAATGATGCTGATTTGCGGCACAACGCCGGACAGCGTGGTGCGCTTTTGCAGCAGAAGGGCAAAGGAATCCAACCCCATGGCACCCTCGGCCAGCTTGAGACCGGCACTATCCATGATGGAAAGCAGGGGCGCGCCGTTTTGCAGCGCCAGATCCATGACCCGGGCGATTTTTGCGGCGGCTACGCTGTTCATGGCACCGGCCGCGACGCTGGCGTCTTGGACAAAGGCGTAAACCAAACGGCCTTCAATGGTACCAAACCCGATAATCACCCCCGCGTTAAGGCCATCTTCCTGGGGGCTTTGGGTGTACGCGCCAAGCTCGACAAAGCTATTTGCGTCCAGCAAGCTTGCCATGCGCTCCCGCGCAGAGAGACCGCCATCTCCGGTCGATGCACCGGCAGTTAGTTGGGTCTGCATGCTGGTCAGCCGCGCCATTCTATTCTCCGACATTCAAACAACCTCCATGAAAAAAGTCACAACTTGCACCAATGTAATTATAGCGCATCAACCGTCGGATTGCAACGTCCCGTCCGTGGAGCCAAATAAAAAAGATTCCCTTGCAAAGCAAAGAAATCTTGGCAAAAATAGCGACATGTGGCCCGGGGGGGCAAAAAAATTCTTTTTGACGAGGTTATTTTCGATTCGCCGCCGGCTTTCGCTCAGGGCGGGTTCCCCTGTCGGTGGCAGGTGTTCATCGCGCGTGAAGCGGGGCCTGAGTTGGCCGCCTCATCTTTTTTAAAGCTCCAAAAATACCTGCCTGCATGACGGATCGATTCCTTTGGGATGCGCTGTTCGAGGTTGCTGATCTCTTTATATTTCAGGCGGCCGGTGTCGCCAATTTCTATGGCGGCGTATGCCGACACGGGCTCTTTGAATCCCCTAACCCTAACGCAGCCTAGATCAAATTCTTTTACGGAACCGTCAGGAAACTTGAACGAGGCAAAATACGTCCAAACTGTTCCGAGGCTGCCCACCTCGATTCTTTTGTCAACGACCTCTACTTGTGCGGATTCTATTGGGCGGTTCCCATATCGTATTTCTGGGACCCTTGAAACCGCATACACCAAAACAAAAATTACACCAACAAAGATTGGAGAAAAAAAACGAAACAAACGAATGCGTTCACAAATTCCTTCTTGCCCCATTTGGATCGTTTCATACGAATCCCTCCCAAAACGTGATAGACACAGGATAGCACATCTTGTGTAGACACCCCCTAATCAAATATCTTTTTCGAAGCTGATGAAGCGCTTTCCGCCGATTCCGGTGCCGTCACCTATCTGCCTGTAAGAGAGCATGCCTACGTCACCTTCTTTTATGGCATTGTATGTTTCGATAGATTTAACATAAAATTCTTTCTCTGATTCATCGGGGAACCGAAAAACGGCGTAATAGCTAGTACCGACCCCAGAGCCTCCGTTATATTTTCCTTTGTTTATTCTCTTACTTAAAACGGTCACATGTGCTATTTGTAGTGGTTGGTTGTTTAACCATAGCGAACTTAACCAGATGACACTAACGAAAATCACAACAATTAGAAATGTTATTAACGCTTTGCCCCAATCTGTTTTCCAAAACTCCATGCTCCAGAGCATTTGTACTATCCCCTGCAATTTATTTCGATAGAAGACTATTCCCGAATTTGGCCCTCGCCGAAGATGATGGTTTTGGTGGAGCACAGCTCACGCAGCCCAACCGGGCCCCGCGCGTGGATTTTTTGTGTGCTGATGCCGATTTCGGCACCAAAACCGAATTCTCCGCCATCCGTAAACCGCGTGGAGGCGTTGACATACACGGCAGCGGCGTCCACCAAGCGATGAAAGCGCTGTGCGACGGCGTAGTCCCGGGTGACAATGGCCTCGGAATGTCGTGTAGAATGCGCCTCGATGTGGGCCAGCGCCTCGTCCATATCCCCCACCACCCGCACATTTAAAATGGGCAAGCCGTGCTCCGTGTCCCAATCTGCGTCGGTGGCCAAAACGCAACCCGCGTAAAGCTTGCAGGTGATGGCACAGCCGCGAATTTCACACCCAAGCTCCGCCAGGGTTTTGCAAAGATCCGGCAGAAAGTCCGGGGCGATGGCCGCGTCCACCAGCAGCGTTTCCATGGCGTTGCACACCGACGGGCGGCTTAATTTGGCGTTGGTCACAATACGCTTTGCCATGGCAAGGTCGGCGTTTTCTTCTATATAGGTATGGCATATGCCGCTGCCGGTTTCCAGCACGGGCACGCGGGCGTTTTCCACCACGGAGCGAATCAGCCCTGCCCCACCACGCGGAATCAGCAAATCAATGTATCCGGCAAGCCCCATCAACTGCTTGGCGGTTTCTCGGGCGGTATCTTCAATTAGAATAACGGCGTCGGGGTTGATATCGCTGGCCGCAAGCGCGCCGCGCAGCACATCGGCAATGGCCTTGTTGCTGTGAATGGCGTCGGCCCCGCCGCGCAAGATTACCGCGTTGCCGCTTTTCAGGCACAGGGCCGCAGAGTCAGAGGTCACGTTGGGACGCGCCTCGTAAATCATGGCGATGACGCCAAGCGGTACGCGCACCCGCGCCATGCGCAGACCGTTGGGCCGCACAAAAAAGCCGTCCGAATGGCTGAGCGGATCGGGCAGCTCCATGACGGCACGCAACCCGCCAGCCATACCGGCGACGCGAGCGGGGGTCAACAGCAGCCGGTCCTGTGTAGACTTTGGCATGTTGTTGGCTTGGGCGTTTTGCATATCCCGTGCGTTGGCGGCGCAGATATCCACGGTGTAATCCAACAGCGCCTGGGCCATGGCGGCAAGCGCTTGGTTTTTTTGTCCCTCGCCCAATTGCGCCAGCTGGCGCGAGGCCACGCGGGCGCGCTTGGCCAGTGCAACAAGCTCCATCTTATTCCTCGTCTTCTTCCATGGGCAAATCGCCGTTGTGAAAGACCTCTTGCACATCGTCCAAGTCTTCCAGCCGCTCAATCATGGCCTGAACCTTGGGCAAGTCTTCCTCACTAACGGCCTGCATGTTTTGCGGAATCAGGACAATATCAGCGGATAAAAAGGAAATTCCTTTGGATTCCAAACCCTCGCGCACCGCGGAAAAATCCGCAGGCGAGGTCAGCACCTCAAAGATTTCCGGCGTAACGCTGACGTCCTCGGCACCGATATCCAGCGCCAGCATCATAAAATCGTCTTCCGATTGCGAAACCTCGCCGCGATCCACCACGAGTTGGCCCTGGCGGGTGAACATCCAGTTGACGCAACCCGTTGCGCCGAGCGATCCGCCGTGCTTGTCAAAGGCGTGCCGAACATCCGAAACCGTGCGGTTTTTGTTGTCCGTCAGTGTGTTGACAATCACCGCAACGCCGCCCGCGGCATAGCCTTCGTAGACATTTTCTTCGTAGGTAACCGCTTCGCCACCCGCGTTGCGCTTGATGCTACGCTGGATGTTGTCGTTGGGCATGTTGGCGTTTTTGGCCTTGGCGATGGCGTCACGCAGGCGGGAGTTGGCAACCGGATCGGCCCCGCCCTCCTTAACAGCCATGGCAATCTCACGGCCGATTTTGGTAAAAAGCTTGCCGCGCTGGGCATCTGCCGCTCCCTTTTTGCGCTTGATGGTACTCCATTTGCTGTGGCCTGACATAAAAATCCCTCACAATATCTTGTTAGTTTTGCTTCCTGGCTTCCGCAATCTTGCATGCGGTTATCCGCACAGCTCACATAGTTGCTCCCACGCATCCTTGCATATTGGCTTTTGCGTGGCTTGTTAGCTTTGCTTTCGGGCTTCTGCGATTTTGCATGGTTTGCTAGCTCCGCTTTCTGGCCTCTGCGATGCGTGACAAAATGGTCTCGATGTCGTCGTTGGGGTTGACCTCGACCCATTGTTTGTTGGCGGGTGGATCGGCAGCCGCGCTCGGCGTTTGAATTTTGCTTTCCTCAATCTGGCGGATCAAGGCTTGCACGGTGTCCTCCGACGCCTTGGCCGAAGTCTCCATAATTTGCTTCTCAATCTCGGCGTTGCGCCGCATCCGCCGTGCCCGGTCGCCATGGGCGTTGATTTCATCCCGATTCTCACCCACCGAAACCGAGGATTCATACCCGGTGTTTTTGCCAACGTGAGGCCGCATGGTTTCGGGCACGCCAGGCGTGGTGGTGTCGGGCGGCTTTTCGGGCTCTTCCTGCGTGTCGGGCTCGACTTCCTCGAAAATCAAACCGCGCAAAAGCTCGCCAAAGCCCCTTCGCGGCGCGGGTGGCTCGGGCGGATCGCCTTGCGCGTCAATGGCGTCAATCGAGCTTTGAATGTTGGCCCAAAAGGACTTATTGGCTTCCGGCGGCGTGTTGGCCCCGGCGATGCCCGTGCGCGTAACGGTGTAATGGCTGGTCTGGTTCTGCGGATCTCCCGCATCCTCAGACAAGGGTTCTGGTTCAAAAACTACACTGGCAGCGTCATCCCGCAGTGTTTCTTCCGGTTCATCCACTGGGGTGTCGGCTGTGATTACCGGCCGAAAAATAACGGTATCGTCCCCGGTGTTTACTCGCGTAGCGCGAAGCTCCGGCGAAGGTTCCGGCGGCCCGATATCCGCGATGGGCAGCGTGTCTGAAGAATCGGTGCCCACAAGCGGCAACGACGCGTCGGTGCTACCCGTGGTGTCAGGGGGCAGCATGGCATCCACATCCGGCAGCGCGGCATCTGCAGCAAGCGGTGACGCGACATCTGTGGCAAGCGGCAGTTCGGCGTCGGATCCAACAAAGGGCAGGGAGGGCGAATCCTCGGGCCTAGGCTCAGGGGTAATCAAGGCCTCATCGGCAAATTTGTCCAGCTGATCGGCAGGCTGAAGAATTTGCGGGGTTTTATCCGTGGGCTGGGCCTTGCCGGTTGGATTTTTCTGATAGTCAATCCATGTGGTCAGTGTGGTTAGCATGGCTTCGTGGGCGGCTTCGGTTTGGGTGTGTACCGTCATTGCCACCCCATCGTCAATTTCAACAAAAATCAGCGCGCGGCTTTTGAGGGTTTGCTCAAAATCCTCCAGCGTTTCATAGGGCTGGGCAAAGATGGCCGGCAAGGCAGTTATGGCAAAAACGCCGAGATTGCAGCGATTGGTAATCCACGGACGCATTTTATGCGCGGGCAAAATAGGCTTAACCTGCATAAGACTGGGTGGCAGCGGAAAATATCCGGCATGCCATTGGCCGACTTTGGTCACAGCCTCGGCGTTATATTTGGCGGTTAGCGTACCGGGTTTGGCGTCATATAAAAAAAGTTGAACTGTACCCCGCTGCGCCAGCATGGGCAAAACCGTTTGCAGCAGGCCAATGGGTAAATCACGACCATGTGCATGAACAGTTATCCTTTGGCGCGAGCTGTCCAATAAAAAGTGGTCGTTCATGAAGGCCCTCCTCTGCGTTTGCGTATTCATTATAGCAAATGGCGAGCGCAAAGTAAATATTGCCGCGTTGGCGCTTCAATATTGTAGTGCTACAAATTTTTGTTGATTTCACGTTTCGATTTTGTAGATTCTTGTGGCAATGTGTGGTATGATGTTGCGCGCCCTTTGCGCAAAAGCGCGGTATGAGGGCGGAAACCTGCTCGCCTGTTCGGGCGAGACATTAACGCCAAAATCTTTTGGCAAAAGGAGAATTCATGAAAAAACGCGTTCTTGGTCTGCTTTTGGTTTCGCTGATGGTTCTTGGGGCAGGATGTACGACGGCTAGTCCGACCGACGCGCCCGCGCCGACAGATGCACCCACTGCATCCACCCAATCGCTCTACACCAATGAAAACAAAATCCCCTATGGTGACATCGAAATCGATGGTGCTGCGGGCGTGGAACGGGACGCCGATATCCAAGGTTCCAAATGGTATCCGCATTTTGACTTCTACAATATGAAGTCCGACGCTACCCTGACCATTTTGGAAAATTTCAAAACCATTCAGCAGTCCACCGAGTGGACCTGTGGCTTGACCTCCTCCCTAATGGTTCTGGAATACCTTGGCCAGCGCAACGACCTAACGGAGATGGACTTGGTGGCTCTGCGCCAGAACGATAAACCGGGCGCAACCACGCTGCGGCAGATGATCAATGTTTTTGAAGCGCTGGGCGGGTTTGACATCACCTCTACCTTTGATATGGAAGAGGATGAAGAAATCGCCGAAAGCATGATTTTGGATTACCTAAAGGCCGGCACTCCCGTCATCATCGGCTGGGAAGAATGGGGCGGCCATTGGCAGGTCATCATCGGCTACGACACCATGGGCACCGATACCACCGCCGACGATGTGTTGATTCTGGCCGATCCCTACGACACCACCGATCATGATCAAGACGGCTACGTTATTCAAAGCTTTGAGCGGCTGTACTACAACTGGCACAACAGCTTTGACCCGGACTTTGACCGCAACGCGTTTCTGGTGGTAACCGCGCAAGGCTAAACCAAGCCTTTTGAAAAACGCGTGCTCACAACAGGTTTGTGAGTACGCGCTTTTTTATATGCTTTTGCAGGTACCGACAGGCCATCGGCCTCGGTGCCGTTACGGCTTGGTGCGCGATTTTGAAAAAACAGCCGCCAGAAACCCAAACAGCACCGCGCCGGTAATGCCCGCTGCCGTGGCCGAAACCCCGCCGGTAAAAATGCCAAGCCAGCCGCGCTCGGCCACCGCCTCCTGCGCGCCACGGGCCAGCGAGGCCCCAAACCCAAGCAGGGGTACGGTGGCACCCGCGCCGGAAAACTCAGAAAAGGGCGCAAACAGCCGAACCATTTGCAGTACTGCGCCCGTTACCACCAACAGCACCAGAATTTTGGGGACGGTCAGTTTGCACTTTTCCGTCATCAATTGAATGACGGCACACAGCGCGCCGCCCACGGCAAAAGCTTTGAGCAACATCCAATAATCCATCTTACACCGCCTCCAAAACCACGGCGTGGGCCAAGCCGGGGATGCTCTCGCCCTGCTGCACCGAGGTTAAACTCAGAAGCGCCCCTGTGGGCACAAACAGCACCCGCCGCCAGCTGCCCAGCTGAAGCCGCCGCGCAAAGGGGCCGCATAGCATGATGGCGCAGCACCCGCAACCGCTGCCGCCCGAGTCGCACCCCTGTTCGGGCGCGAAAACCGAAGCGCCGCAGTCCTCAAAGTTAGAGAAATTGGCAAAACCCTCTTGAGTCAGCAGGTCAAACAGCAGCTTTTGGCCAAACAGGCCCAAATCGCCCGTGATGATGCAATCATAATCGCTGGGCTGCCGGCCAAAATCGGAAAAATGCGCCAGCAGCGTCTGGGCAGCGGCGGGCGCCATGGCGGCACCGAGGTCGTTGCAGTCGGTTACGCCGTAATCCACAACCCGCCCCGTGGTGCCCCCCGTGATGACAAATAACGGATTTTGCGTTTTTTGCGTGGAAAGCACCACCGCGCCCGCGCCGGTTACTGTGCGTTGGGCACTGGGCGCGCGTTGATTGCCAAGCTCCAAGGGCATACGGAACTGGCGCTCGGCAGAAGAGAAATGTGAGGAAGCCGTGCAAAGCAAATGCCGGGCGAAGCCGGATTCCAGCAGCATACCGCCCAAGGCCAGCGCGGAGCCAAAGGTGGCGCACGCGGAATACAACCCATAAAACGGAATACCCACCGTACGCGCGGCATAGGCGGTGGCGGTCAGCTGATTCAGCAAATCGCCGCCAAGATGCAGGGTGACGTCGCTTTCGCGCAAATCCGCCTTGGTCAGGGCCAGCTGCACGGCATGTTCCACCAAGGCGCGCTCGGCCTTGTCGAAGGAGCACTCCCCCATCGTGTCGTCCGTGACGATGTTATCAAAATACTTGCCAAACGGCCCTTGGCCCTCCTTGGGGCCGCAGATGGCCGCGGCGACGGTTGCGTAGATTCTTTGGTCAAACCCATAGCTCTGTTTACCGAATTGTCCCATGCTAACACCACCCCAACACGGCCAAAATGCCGGCTAGTACGGATACCGCCGCGCCATATACCAGCACCGGTCCGGCCACGGCAAACAGCTTGCTGCCGATGCCAACGATTAGGCCCTCGGACTTAAACTCCATCGCCGAAGCGGCAATCGAGTTAGCAAATCCCGTGATGGGTACAATGCTGCCCGCCCCGGCATAGGTGCCGATGCGGTCGTACAAGCCAATCGCGGTCAGCAACGCGCCAAGAAACACCAAGGTCAGCGGGACAAACGCCGCTGCGTCATTTTTTTCGAGCTTGAGAATTTGCTCAGCAAAAACGCTCAACAACTGGCCCACCACGCAAATCAATCCGCCCACCCAAAAGGCCCGCAGCATACTGCGCCCCGCCGCGCGTTTGGGTTGGTTTTCGTGGACGTGCTCCAAATAGGCTTGGTTCTTTGCGTTCTCATGACCATGCTTCGGCTGTGCTTGTTTTTTTGCTTTTTCGTGAGCATGCTTCGACTGGGCTTGGTTTTTCTGGCTCACCGTTCGTCCCTCCTGTTGCTTGTGCGCACGTGCAGACAGCGCTCGCACAGGGCTGGGGAAAATGGAGCCGCAGGCTTTGGCTTGTGGTAGTTTCGCATAAAAACGCCCTCCTCATTGCAGGATGAAGGGGATCTCAAAAGAAGGCGCGTCGAGATGCCCTTGGGCTAGTATCCTGCAAAAGTCCGGGTGTTATGCAAAATGTGACCAGCTGCAAAAGTTATGGCATGAGATAAAATCTATGGCGCTACGCAAAAGACCCCAAGGAATTAACCATGGGGCCTTGCTGCCGCGCGAGGATCAATCGCTCAAAAGACAGGCTCTTGCGGCTGCGAGAATTGGCAACTCAAAAGACCGCCGTATTGTGGCTTGGCTTAGTTGATGCATCAATAGGACGCCGTAATGTAGGCGTCGGTAAATCCGGCCGCCTTGACGGNTTCCAAAAAGGCGTCGGCGTTGGCTTTGACGGCAAACGCACCCACCTGAACCCGATACCACAACGTGGACACGGGGGTGATGTCAGTTAAAAACGAGCCATAGATATAGCCGACGGTACCTTGATCATCCATGGCGTACCAGCCGTTTTGGATTTCGCTAAGCAGGGATACCGTCACCCCGCGCGCCAGCACGCCGCGAACCGGGTAGCTTGCCGAGGGGCCGGTGCGGATATTGAGCATATCCGTGGTTTTTGCCGTGTATAGGGGTGTCAATTCGGCGGGCGGTGCCGGGGTTAGCGCAGCCTGAATCATGCCGAGAAAGTCGTTCCAATTGACACCAACCGTGGCGTGACGCAGCAGATAGGGGCAATCCTTGCCGGTTGGGTATTTGCTTGATGTCCAATCATGATGCTGCTTGACCTGTGCCGTCGTCAAGCCATGCCGGGTCAGCAGCACGGCACAAAGCGCGGCGGCGTTTTGAAAGGCGCGCACCTGATCGATGCCCTTTTGCTCGCAGATTTCAATGGCGATGCTGGTGTAATTGCCGCCCTTCGGGTTGCTGCCGTCCCCGGCGTGCCAGCCCTGTTGGGTGTCTTCCAGGCATTGCCATGCGGTGTCGGTGTCGTCCACGTAGTAGTGCACGGCCATTTGCATGGACGCCAGCTCGCCCCGGCTCTGCGCGTTGGCGTGCTGGAGGGCGTTGGCGTTGGGGTTGCCGGTGTTGTGGATGGTCAGGCTGGTGGGCACCATGGTGCGGTCTGGGCGGCAGCTTAGGCCGTTCACCGTCAGCGGTGTTAGTTTTTGTTCGATAGTCATTTGCGGCTCCTTTGTTGTCGATGGAAAACAACGCCATGGCGGCGTTGCCTACCTTATCTCTATGCGCCAAAGGAACCGAAGGCGTACGATTCTGTTCGCCCCGAAACGTCCGAAAGCCAGCCAACAGATCGTCGGATTTTTCAGGATTTGGGGTAGCCAAAGCATGCGCGGTTAATCGGCCATCCACAGCCCGTGGTTGGTACAATAATAATACAGCTTGCCCCCGCGCATTTTGGGAAAACGCACATTCCCGCCTTGCTCGGGGTAAAGCTTAACCAAAAGCACCCGGTCGGACGCGGCATACGCCACAAAACCCAGATAATGCGCCTTGCTCATCTCGTGCGGGAAGGTGATGTAAAAATCATCCTCAATTTCTTCAATGGTCAGTTGGTGCGCCTCGTCCGCGCGTTGGGCGGCAAGCGGCGTTAGGCTCCGCCCGCAGCAGGATACCGCGGGTTCGCCCGTGGCCGTGGACGTGCTGCCACAGTTCGGACACACATAAAACTTGATGCGCTTCATATTTCCTCCGTTTGCGCCGTTGGGTTCCAAGTCCCCTAACAGGATCTTTTCAATGTTAACGCCAAAAATCGCCGAAAGTCCCGGAAGCAGCGAAACATCCGGGCAGCCCAAGCCGCGCTCCCATTTGGAAACGGCTTGCTCGCTGATGTTCATTTCATCGGCCAGCTGCTTTTGCGTCAGGCTCTTTTCTTTCCGCAGGTCAAGAATCAACTTGCCAACTTTTGCGCAATCCATGATTATCACCACCAAGATGTAGTATAACAAACGTCCGGCATCGATGCAATCAACGCTTCGTTGAGTTGCGGCCACACGCTTCGTTGCGCTGGAGCCCGGTGGTGTCCTATGCGGAATACATTGGCGCGCGTCTGCCCTACTTTTTTTCCGCGTTTGAGTAGGATGGAATGCTCTTTATTGTCTGCGAAAAGAAAACCCACATTTGGCGGGCGGACGGCAGTTGGTTTTCGGTGCCCAGCTTGGATTGGCTGGATTCCGGGGAGTACGCCTTTTCGGTAATGATGACGGATTCGATGTTTATCTTCGCTCTCTGGAAAACGTGGCCATTTATCATGAAGCGTTCTATGTTTGTGGCGTCGAGCATGTGTCCGTACAGGTGAAGGGTGCCGCAGTAACCGCCACCACAGGCCTATCCTACGGCAGCTATGGCGAGTTCCCCCGCCTTGAGGTTGTGGCGGACACGCTATACGCCTACGACGGCGAACGGACATTTAAACTGGTGGATGAGCTGCGCTGAGAGTGGGTGGAAGAGAACTGACGAACGTGTGGAATGAGGCGAGAAGAATAAAAAATCACGCAAAAGGCTGATCGGCGTTTGATAAAGCCACTCCTTCTTTGATGAAGTTAATCTGTGACAAGCTCAATCCGCACGGTGCTTTCTGGCACACCAATCGCGTCTCTTACCTTAAACGGTTCGTTCGCAGTAACCGGAAAGGATATATGGGCGGTTCCTACGCGAAAATCCGCGGCATCATAACATTTTATGTCGAGCTCCACGCGTGAGCCGCCTGCAACGGTGCCTTTCATCTCGCAAGTGAGAATCAACTCGCCCGCGCTGTTATTTTTGACGGATTCGATGCGGAAAGATTCGATGGTTGTTTGGCAATTCACATCACCGGTATCTGAAAACGCAGTCACCGTAAAGGGAGCCTCGACGTATGTGATGCTCGGGCTAGTCTGCGAGCTGGGCTGCGAATTGGCCATATCGAAGGGGAGCACAAATGGAAGAAAAACGCCAAGCGCAATCGCGCCAATGATAATGCATTCCATCGCAACTCCGGCGCGTCTGCTGGGTGTGGCGTGGGGGGCCCGGCCTGCGCGGTTGCCATTCGCGCGCATATCATCGTCGCTTGCCGCAGACAACCCGATCGCCGAGAGAAAAGACGTGAAGTTGCCATTCTTGGGCATGCTGTCCGTTGCCGCATTGGGCCGGTTTTGCATGGCTCCGCGATTTTCCGTTTCCGCGTTCGGCCAATTGCCCACGTCGGCCCCGATGCCGGTTACCTTGGTCACCGTGATTGCGCGTTTGTCTTCCACACGTATTCCGTTGGCGTTTAACCGGTAACGGTCAACCGGCAATTCGCGGATGGTCAAACGGCCGTCCGCCGGCGTGACCAGCATGGAATAGTCAATTTCATAGCTTGCACTCGGCTTGATATCAATTTGCGAGGCCACAGCCCACGTGCTGCCGGCTTGGTTCGGGCTCGGCGGTTGGTTCGGAATCGGCGATTGGCCGGAACTTAACGCTTGATTTGGAATCGACGTTTGGCCGAACATCGGCGGCTGGTTAGATTTCAATATTGGATTGAGAACCCAGGCGCGGATTGTATGCGTACCCTCCGCAAGTGCCATATCTACCGAAGAGCCTCCGGGAATCATAATCGGTGGGCAATCGTCAACCACCACGTGCATCAAATAGGACACACCAAACAAAGCCGCGACGATTCGCAGCGAGTACGGTACGCCTTTTCCTCTGAAGTGAAACGAAATATTGGGCATGCGCGGAGTTTCCTTATTATCCAGATTATCCAATTTTCGCCCATTTCCTACATTGTTCAATTCTTGCGCCATGCGGCGTATCGCCATGTTCAGCATCACACGAATACTGTGTTAATAACTCACACGGAATAGCGGAGCATTCTCCGCAGTGACCAATCCTTTTATTTATGCTGCATCGTGCGACGGGGCACTCCCCATGAAAAGGGGTTCCGTTCGTCTCAATACACCCTCCGCAACCGTGACTTTCTTTCCATTCGCAGTTTGTGCAATGCAATCCACATCTTGAATCAATCATGATGAACCCTCCTTTTTTCACAGTATATCACAATTAAGAATAGGAAACCACATCAACGATCAATTCAACACAGCGCCCAACAAGGAATATGGTTGTAGATATGGTATAACGAGCCTCAGCGAGTTTCGCCATAAGCTTCCGCTCGGCGATAGCCGTTTAATTGTGGCTTATGATATAATAAAAAAGCAAACGAATCAATCTACCTGTCGGAGGGAAATACGATGCAGAAAAAAGCCCTGGTGATCATCGATATTCAAAATGACACCACAAAGAACTACAAGGATATTATTGGAAATGTCAATCAATCGATTGATTGGGCGGTCGATCATAACATTCATGTTGTTTATATAAGACATGAAAATTTATCAGCCGGCACAAGGACGTTTAAGCCTAATACGCGAGGGGCCGAATTAGCCTCCGACCTAAGAATTGTATCAGAAAATGTTTTTACAAAATGCAAAGGGAACGCGTTAAGCAGCGAAGAATTTGTACACTTTATCAGCAATAATGAAATATGTGATTTCTACATAGCGGGAGCGGATGCTATTGCTTGTGTCAAATCAACCTGTTACAACTTATGCAAAGCGGGGTATGGCGTTACGGTTTTATCCGACTGCGTTACCAGTTATGACAAACGAAAAATCGACGAAATGTTGCGCTATTATGAAAGCAAAGGCAGTAAAATCATTGGTTTCAATGACTTGTCGCTATCCTGTCAGTAACTTGTTCCGCAAAGTCGCAATCCCCCCTTTCGCCATCCCTGATCCTCAGGGATAAGCAAGCACAAAAAGTGCGCCTCTTTTCGTGTAGTGCAGGTGGATTTGACATCCATTCCGCACCGCGGAATGACGCGTTTTTCTTTTGTAATATAACGATTTTCCGCACAATCATCTCAGCGCTTTAGCAGTGCAGCTGCGAACGTCCACCCGCTTGGCGACACAAACGCACGTTATTGATGCGGCAATTAAGCCAAGCGAACAAGGCGGGGAGGATTTTGGCCACAGCGCGCGGTGCGGGCCGCGCCGTCATGCGGAATGAGCCTTTCAAGCGGACCTCGCCGTGCTCTGTGGCCAAAAGACCCCCGTATTGTGGCTTGGGTTAGTTGGTGCATCAATACATGCGTAGGCCACCCACAACATACGGTATGAGCGCCCGCTTTCCTTCACTATTTTCTGCATCTTGGGGAAAAAAATGAACCTTTTGGGAAAAAAAGCATTATGGGGGCCGGGGATATGCTATACTAACGCCGGAGATACCTCGGCTTGTTTGGGCGTGTCCTGCTATTGCTTAATGCGACGTGCCGAATTGGCGAGCGGTTATCCTTTATAGGGGCGATGTGCTTTTATGAATAAAATTTATTTGCGAAACAGTGAGGACAGAACATGAAAACACAGACAAACAAAACCATACGCACAAAGATTGTAGCCGCAATTACAATCCTCATTTTGCTGTTCATGCACATGAATACAGCCATGATGGCGGTATCTGCCGGTAGTTCCGATAAGACGAGTGATGCCGGTATCGTCCAGTCAGCCCAACTTTCCTACGAGCTGAAGAGTGCCTCCACGGTCATCCCGATTACCGAAAGCTTGACGCTCGACGGCACGCTGGTCAAGAGCGTCTTTTTGAGTTTGAGCTTTGCGCTGGAGGACGACACAGCGGCGTCACCGCGCACACTCGAAGGCGGCGATTATTATGAGGTAGAACTGCCGGACGCCTTCCAAGTTGTTGGAGCCGCCACGGGCAGCGTTTTTGACCATGATGATGAGCTTATCGCTACCTACGAGATTCTCTCGAGCCCGACGCAGCGTATACGCGTTACCTTTGCGGATTACGTTGAAGATCCCGACATCTGTGATATTGTCGGCCGAATCGCCTTGGAATTCACGCTGGATATGAGTAAAATCGCCGTCGGTACCCAGAAGGCTTATACCATTCCGATCGGCGGCGGCAAGCCCCCGGTAATACTCACGATTGTTAACCCTGCCCCCTCAGATACTCGTCCCACCGGCATTGCCAAGCGTGTCGATTCCTATGACAGCGCAACACGGCTAATCACGTGGGTCGTCACCCTTTCGCCGGAAAACGGCACCTTTGAGTTCTGCACGTTCACCGATATACTGGACCTGGTTAATCAACAGTTGGTTTCCGTTTCTCACGGCACGACCGCACTTGCATTAGATGCACCTGGCGGGTACCAACTCGACGGCAATGAGTTGACCTATGAGATTCCTGCCGGTCGCAACGGCAAAAGCTTTCAGACGATTACAATTGTTACAGAAGTCAAGGCGGGCGTATTTTTGAACGTTGGCGATACCCCGACAGTTATCGAGAACGACGCAACCCTGACCGGCGGCGCCAGTAATGTAGATTTATCTCTGACGACGCCTGCCGTACAGACAATCCTGCCGAATTGGCTGCAAAAAAGCGGCACCCCGCTTGCAGGCAATCAAATTCAATGGTCCCTAACGGTAAACAGCAACCGCATCCATTTTTACAATGGCATCATCACAGATTTGCTCAGCGCTGAGCTGGAGCTTGTTCCGGGGTCCATCCTAATCAGCAAAAATGATGGCAGTGTGAGCACCGCTGTTCCCGCTTACGCTGACAGCCACAGCCCGGCAGAGGCCACCTCCATTTATGCCGTCTACAAATCCGCGGGCAGCGGTACCGACCTGAAGGTTTACCTACCCCGCGGCCAGTCCAACGCCGCGTCGGATAAATATACGATCACCTTTGTCACCAAGCTTGTGGATAAGCCGGTCGGCGATACCGCTCAAACCTACAACAACACCGCGTCAATGACCTGTGACTTTGTCGGTGGCCCCGGCGAGGGCCCTTATACGCTGGTGCTTCCGGATATCGGCGCTCAGGGCGTCGGAATCCCGGCCTTGGCCGTAAGCAAGGGCTATCAGGCCCTTGACGCGGCTCATAAGCGTGACGGCAGAATCACATGGACCATTGAGACTGCCTCAAACATCGCCGCCTATGGCCCGGCCCAGATTGTCGATACCCTGCCGGACGATCTTTCTTATCTTGCGGATCAGATTTATCATGTGAACACCGGGACCTACCTGGACACCACAACCGAGCCGAAGGCCGAAATCAACGGCCGCGAGCTGACCATCACCTTTTCCGGAAACAACGCGTATGCTACGCAACAGAAATTCACCATCGGCACCAAAATTGCTGCTGACAAATACGACAAGAACTTTGCCAACCGAACCTATAAGAACGACGTAACCTCCATCATTTACAAGAGCGGCACCGCCGTTTCTGCCTTGACGGCCGACAACCAGCTTGCCTCCAGAACCGCCAACTCCACCATCACCATCAGCAACACCATCATTGCAAAGAAATCTGCCGTCTATGCTGGCAACGTGTCCAGCGAAGGCGAGAACCCGCGTGTTGACTTTGAAATCACCCTCAACAGCAACAAAATGCCTTTGTCTAATCTCGTTGTTACTGACGACCTCTCGGCAATCATCACGCAGTTCAAGAGCGCCGGCACAAGCTCCTATGCAACCATTGACGGTGTAAAATGGACCTATGTCCCCAACACACTCAAGGCCAATGCTTCGCATACAGTTGATTCCATCGTCTACACTGCCGAAACCAATCTGCTGACCTTTGCGGTCAACGCTGGCGGTGCTGCAGCCGATACAATCACCATTTGCTTCACCGCAGAGCTGGATATCAACCAAACCCTAACGGAAGCACAAAAAAATATCTTCCGGACCAATGGCGTGATCCGCTGCAACGGCAACACCGCCACCGTTGCGGGTACGGGCCTCAGTGTTCCGGTTACGAGTGCGCCATCTGCCGCATCCCACGATGTAGGCAACACCATGCTCGGCAAGTCCGGCACCGCCATGATGGACGATGGTCAGATTCTCTGGACCATCAACCTCAACCAACACAAGGCCAGCCTGCCCTCCAACCATGTTGTGGACGTGTTGGCGAATGGCTTGACACTGGACCCGACCTCCATCAAGCTCTATCGCAACGTCATCGCCCCAAGCGGCGAATTTATCAGCGCTGCTGCCGCCTCCAGCGCAACCCCAGTTAGTTTCACCTATGAATACAAGCCCTCCGCGTCCGACGACGGCACATACGTTCTGGACGTTACCCTTCCCGATGATAACACTGCCTACATTCTTCAATTTGCCACCGACGTAGACAAAAAGCTCTGGGGCAAAACCATCGACAACAGTGCAAACTTCCACGGTGCCGAATCCGGCCTTGCCGACAACAGTGCCAGCTCTATCAAACTGGCCGACAGCTCCAGCGGCAGTTCAACCAAGAAGACATCTCTGGATGTGCAGAAACTGGATGCTGACACCAACCTGCCCCTGACGGGCGCAACCTTCCGGCTGAACTGGATTAAAAGCGACACGGAAACCGTGCACGTACGCGACCTAACCGTGACCGACGCGGCCACCGGCACGGTGACCTTCTCCGGGCTGGACCGCGCGCAAAAATACACAATTACCGAGATCGCCGCACCGAGCGGATACATCATTGACGACAGCGCAGCCCAAGACGTCACCCTGCCCGCCTCCGGCAAGGCCGCCGTGATGGTATTCGCCAACTCGCCGATCAAGACGGGCGATTGGATGCCGG
>JGI994J12354_10002381_pt1 | contig 18452 bp, 20 predicted proteins | sample IntmicLarv3ML3BL_FD_12354 | JGI IMG/M metagenome (IMG submission 12354)
AACACAACCTCAAGCAGCAAGTCTAAGTAGAAATATGTATACAAATAGTAATTTTGAAAGTGATTTAATAAATAGCTATGCATGGGATACTGCAATAGTATTTATACAGACATTTGGGCAAAGTAACTATTCAAGACAAACAAGATTATCATCAAGTCTATCAAAAACAGGAATGGTAGGAGATGAACAGTTAAATATAAATGATATGGCAGGAAATGTAATGGAATGGACAACAGAAACCACTAGCTTTTCAGGCTATCCAAGTGTTCTTAGAGCAGGCAATTACATTAATAGCAGTTTTCCTACAGCCTATCGTACTAGCAATGGTATGAGCAATATCTATGTTGGATGTCGCACACTTTTATATGTAACCCTGTAATCTAAAGCTGTAAAAAGAATCATTAAAAGAAGTAGTTTTATAGGTAGAGAATAAGAAAGAAGAAAATTCTAACAAATTGAAAATGACTTAAAAGGAATGAACTTTTGTAATTGGATTTACAGGATTCATTCCTTTTAGTTTGTGTAAAGAGATAAGGTAAGTGTAATAATAACAGTAATTTTATAATTTATTTAAATAACTACTTATGTAAGTAATAGTGAAATTTAACAATTTAATCTAAATTTAAGTAAAAAACTATACAAAAATAAAAAAGTAATGATATAATGAGAAAACAAAGGTACAAAAATTTCGGAGGAAAATAAAAATGGGAAATATAGTATTATTAGATGAATTAACAATAAATCAAATAGCTGCAGGTGAAGTTATTGAAAGACCTGCATCAGTAATAAAAGAAATGGTAGAAAATTCAATAGATGCAGGTGCTACTAATATAACAGTTGAAATAAAAAATGGAGGAATTTCATTTATAAAAGTAACTGATAATGGAAAAGGTATAGCTCAAGATGATTTAGAAATAGCATTTGAAAGACATGCAACTTCTAAAATAAGGTCAGCAGAAGATTTAAATTTAGTATGTTCAATGGGATTTCGTGGAGAAGCATTAGCTAGTATTGCAGCAATTAGTAATGTAGAATTAGTATCTAAAACAAAAGAACAAGAAGTTGGATATAAAGTGGTAGTAGAGGCAGGGAATATTTTAGAAAAAGAAGAAACAGCATGTCAAGTTGGTACTTCAATAACTGTTAGAAATCTATTTTTTAATACACCTGTAAGATATAAATTTTTGAAAAAGGATTATACAGAATCAGGATATATTGAAGATGTTATAACAAGAATAGCATTAGTAAATCCAAACATTGCATTTAAATTAATTAATACAGGAAAAACTATAATACAAACAAATGGTAATGGAGATTTAAAAAGTGTAATATATAGCATATATGGGAAAGACATTTCAAATGATGTATTGGAAGTTACGTATAAGTATGAGGAAATGAATATAAAAGGAGTGATTGGAAATCCAACAATTTCAAGGTCAAATCGTTCAAATCAATTATTTTTTGTAAATAAAAGATTTATAAAAGATAAAACTTTGTCAGCAGCAACTGAGCAAAGCTATAAAGGATTAATACCAATTGGAAAATTTGGATTTGTTATACTAAATATAGAGATGAATCCAGCAAAAGTAGATGTAAATGTACATCCTGCTAAAATGGAAGTACGTTTTGAAGAAGAAAATAAAATATTTCAAGCAATTTATCATGCAATAAAAGACACTTTATTAAAATCAGATTTAGTATCAAATTCGGAGAAAAAAGAAACTGGAGTGAATAGAAATGATAGAACATCTACATTTGAAGAAAGATTAAGATTAATAAAAGAAGCTAAAAAAGAAGAGACACAAAATAATGGATTATTTGGATTTAGAAAACAAAGTGAAAAGAAAATAGTTGAGTATACAGAAGAAGAAAGAAAAATAAAAACTAATAATATATTAGAAGATATTTATAATAAGAATAATGATATATCAAAAATTACAATAGAAGATGAAAAAATACAAAATGATAGTAAAATATCAAATGTAGGTGCACCAATTGATACATCAGATGTTTTAAATCAATTAAAACAAATGAAAGAAAAAATAGAACAAGAACTAGAGGAAAAAAATATAAAACCAAATATATTAAAAGAAGAAGCACAAGAATATAAATTAGAAAAAGAAGAAATTATAGTTGAAAAAGAAATAGAAGAAAAACAAATAAAAAAGGATAATGCAGAAGTAGAAATTAAATTAGTTGAAAATGTAATAAAAGAAGATGTTGAAGAAAAAAAGGAAGTAAAACCTGAAGAAATAAAAATAGAAAAAGAAGAAATAGAACCTGTACATGAAATAATAGGGCAAATAAAAGATGAAAAAGTTCAAAAAGAATTTGAAGAAATAAAACAAAAAATGCAAGATTTAAATGATAATCCACAAGTGGTTTCAGAAGACTTTAATGAAATGTATACAAAAATGTTTGGAAGAGCACCAGTATCATATGAAGATATTGAAAAAGAAAAAGAAATTGAAAACAAAATGAGTGGTATAGATATTGTAAAAGATAATATATCAGTATTTGAACAAGTCGAGGAATTTAAAAAGCCAATATATAAATTTATTGGAATTGTTTTCAAAACATATATTATATTAGAAATTGATAATGAAATGTATATATTAGATCAACATGCAGCACATGAAAGAATTAATTATGAAAGGGTAAAAGAAAACTACTATAGCAATACAAATAAAGATTCTCAAATGCTTTTAATACCAGATATAATAACATTAACACATAAAGATATGGATATAGCTAGAGAAAATATGGTAATGTTTGAACAAGCAGGATTCATATTAGAAGAATTTGGTGAAAATACAATTAAATTAGAAGGTGTTCCAACTATATGCTTGGAATTAGATACAAAGGAATTATTTTTAGAAACACTAGATGAAATAAATACAGTAGCAAGAACAGCTAAACAAGAAAAAGAAGAAAAATTTATTGCAACAGTTGCATGTAAAGCATCAGTAAAAGCAAATATGGCTTTAAATATAAAAGAAGTGGAATGTTTAATGGACAAGTTGCTAGAATTACCAAATCCATTTACATGCCCACATGGAAGACCAACTGTTATTAAAATGACAAAATATGATATAGAAAGAAAATTTGCTAGGAAATAAAACATAAGGAGGAGAAAAACTTATGCCTTTAATTATAATTATAACAATTGCAGTATATATAATATTAATAGCATGGACATGGCATAATTTAGATAATATAAGTAAATTTCAAAAAATAGCATGTATTTTTGCAGGAATAATTGTTATTTATTTAATAACTTTGATTGTGTTTATCTTTTCTACAAATGGTTTAGAGTATGAAAATACAGATACAAAGCAAGTAATAAAGAATGTAATAGTAATTGTATTTACAGGAATAAATGGAATTATAATTTTACCATATATATCAAAAACATGGATGAAATTTTTAAATGAAGAAATTAAAAAGGAAAAATTCTTAAAAAGAATAGGGATTATAATTATGATATTTACTATTTTCATTATATTTGAATGTGGGTATATGAAAGATACACAAGAAGGAATATTAAAAAGATATGATATATTAAATAATCAGATTATATAAAACTTAAAAAGGAAGTGTAAGTTAGTGCAAAAAGAAAAAATTATAGTAATATGTGGACCCACAGCTTCTGGCAAAACAGCTTTATCAATAGAACTTGCAAAGCAAATAAATGGAGAAGTTATTTCTTGTGATTCTATGCAAATATATAAAGAAATGGATATAGGAACAGCTAAGCCAAGTAAAGAAGAGATGGATGGAATAACACATTACTTATTAGATTTTATATCACCAGACAAAAGGTATAGTGTGGCAGATTATAAAAAAGATGCAAAACAAGCTATTAAAGAAATAATAAAGAAAGGAAAAACTCCAATTATTTGTCGGAGGGACAGGTCTTTATATAGATAGTTTGATTTATGAGATAGAATATAAAAATATAGAGTTTGATGAATGTTATAGAAGACTACTAGAAAAAAGAGTGAAAGAAGAAGGTCTGCTAAAATTATATGAAGAAGCAAAAAATATAGATAGTCAAGCAACAAAGAAAGTTAGCCAAAATGATGAAAAAAGAATTTTAAGAATATTAGAAATTTATAATCAAACTGGAAAAACAAAAACACAGCAAGAAGAAGAATCAAGGAAAAATGAAGTAGAATATGATTATCAAGTATATGCTCTTTCATGGGATAGAGAAGTATTATATGAAAGAATTAATAAAAGAGTAGACATTATGATTAAACAAGGTTTAATTAAAGAAGTACAAGAGGTGTTTGGAAAATATGAAAAAATTCCAACAGCAATGCAAGGTTTAGGGTATAAAGAAGTAGTTAGTTATTTAGATGGAATTTATACAAAAGAAGAAATGATAGAAAAAATAAAGATGGAAACAAGAAGATATGCAAAAAGGCAATTAACTTGGTTTAGGAAAAATAAACAAACAATTTGGTTAGATGGACAAAATAATTTACAAAATAATATTAGGGTTATTTTGGAGGGTGGAAATTGGATAAACAAAAAAGAAAACAAGTAAAAAAAGAAAAAAATATAATTAGTTTATTTAAAAGCAAAAAAATGATAGTATTGATTGTTTTACTTATTGTGATTATTTATGTAGTATATACAATTTATTTATTAGTAAAACAACCTACTAGTATATTTACAGTAGAAGAAGGTAAACTATATTTAGAAGAAACAAATGTTGGATATGTTATAAGAGAAGAAAAAGTTGTAAAAGGTGAAAACTATAAAAATGGGATGAAACAAATTAAATCAGAAGCAGCAAGAGTGGCTAAAAATGATGAAATATTTAGATATTATAGCATGAATGAAGAATCACTTGTAAAAAGAATAGCAGAACTAGATAAAAAAATTCAAGAGGTTATGACAAATAATATAGATATACTTCCTTCTGATATGAGATTATTAGAAAATCAGATAGATGAAAAAGTAATGGATATAAATAGTGTGACAAATATGGTGAAACTTGAAGAATATAAAAGAGAAATTAATGAATTAGTAACAAGGAAAGCAAGAATAGCAGGAGATTTGAGTCCTAAAGGTTCTCATTTGAATCAGTTAATAGAAGAGAGGAAAACTTATGAAAGTAGACTGAATTCTGGAGCTGAGTATGTAAAAGCACCAATTAGTGGTATTGTTTCATATAAAGTTGATGGATTAGAGGAAATATTAACACCAGATAATTTTAATGCACTTAGTAAAAAGTATTTAGAAAATCTAGGATTAAGTACAGGTAAATTAGTAGCAACTAATGACGAAGCTGGAAAAGTGATTAATAATTTCTATTGTTATATAGCAACTATTTCAAAATCTAAAGAAGCTAATGAAGCACAAGTTGGGCAAAGAGTAAGGATTAGATTATCAAATAATAAAGAAATTCAAGCACAAATTACAAATATAATTAAAGAAGATGAAGAAGAAGATATTTTAATTATTTTGAGGATAGAAAAAGAAGTAAATGAATTAATTAATTATAGGAAAATATCTTTTGATCTAATTTGGTGGAGTGATTCAGGGTTAAAAGTACCAAATCAGGCAATTGTAGAAGTAGAGGAACTTAATTATGTGGTAAGAAATAGAGCAGGATATTTAAGTGAATTGCTAGTAAATGTAAAAAAACAAGGAGAAAAATATTCAATAGTTGAACCATATTCATCAGAAAAATTGAAAGAATTAGGATTTTCAAGTAGCGAAATAATAAATTATAGAAGATTGATTATGTATGATGAAATATTACTATATCCAAATTTAGATAGAATTGAATAGATGAATAATATTCTTGTAATATTACAAAAATATTACAAGAATATTAAAAATTAATGACATTTATAGAAAAATATTGACAAGATAGCAAAAAAAGTAGATACTTAGTATAATATAAAACGAAGGAAAATAGTAGGAGGTTTTTTTATGTCAGGAGCATTAATAAACAAGGTATGGGATTTTTTTGGAATGGATTCAGCAGAACCAGAAGAATATGATGAAGAAAATGTATATGAGTATGAAGATGAAGAAGAAGTAATAGAGGATAGAAAAATATTTGGAAGAAAAAATAAAGTTGTGCCTATGCAGCAATCACAAACAAATGCTATTAAAATGGTAATATCACAACCTACAACATTTGAGCAAGCAACAGAGATTGCAACATATCTAAGAGAGAAACAATCTATAATTATGAATCTTGAATATGTGAATAAAGATGTAGCTAGAAGAATTATTGATTTTGTTAGTGGTAGTGCATATGTACTTGATGGATATATGCAAAAAGTATCTAATTCAATTATATTAGTGGCACCATCAAATTATGAAATATCAAGTGAAATGGCAAGAGAAGAAATGAAAAATAAATTTTCTGTTTCATGGTTAAAAAATAATGGAGTAAACTAAAATATTTTAGTTCTTTATACAAGGAGGAAAAAATGATAACACCTTTAGATATTGAAAATAAAAGATTTTCAAAACAAATGATGAACGGATATAGTGTTGAAGAAGTAGATGATTTTTTAGATGATATAACAGCAGATTATTCAAAAAACTATAAAGAGATAACAGAGCTTAAAAATAAAGTAGAAGAATTAGCAAAAAGTAATGAATATTATAAAACAATAGAAGCAACATTGCAAAATACTTTGGTTATGGCTCAGTCTACAGCTGAAGATGTTAAAAAAATAGCAGCACAACAAGCAGAACAAATTTTAATAGAAGCAAAAGCAGCAGCTCAAAAGCAAGCAAATGATTTAGATAATGAAGTTATAATCAAAAGAAGAGAAGTAGAAGATATAAAAAAACAATTTGATATTTATAAAGCAAAAATGGAATCATTATTAATTTCTCAACTAGAATTAATAAAAGATATTAATAAAGAAGATAATTAAAAAGAAAACAAAAGAAAACTATCCAAACTATAAATGGATAGTTTTTAATAGTTGAAAAAAACATAAAAAAGATGAAAAATGTAATAAAGGAAAAGATATATTACAAAACTATTAAATCTATGTTACATTTGTATTAATACTATTGACATTACAAAAAAATAGAATAAAATAGTAGTATCATAAGAAAGGTAAGTTATGAGAATAATATCAGGAAAAGCAAGAGGGACAAAATTAGATACATTAGAGGGAAAAAATACAAGGCCAACATTAGATAGAGTTAGAGAATCTTTATTTAATATTATTCAATTAAATGTTAGAGAAAGCATTTTTTTAGACTTATTTTCGGGAAGTGGAGCAGTTGGTTTAGAAGCAATTAGCAGGGGAGCTAAAAAGGCAATATTTTGTGATAGCTCAAAAGAAGCAATTAATATTATAAAAAGAAATATATCAAAAACACATTCAGAAGAAACTTCTGAAATATATGATATGTCTTTTGAAGAATTATTAAAAAATAAAATGAAAGAAAAAGTTGATATAATATATATTGATCCACCATATAATACTAATTTAGCATATGAAGCTATAAAGTTAATAATAGAAAAAGAAATAATAGATACTAATTCAATTATGATAATAGAAACAGATGAAAAAGATAAAATAATAAAACAATTAGAATGCCTGAGAGTACAGGTAACAGATAGTAGGAAATATGGAAGAGCTTATCTTATTTTCTTGAAAATGGAAAATATGGATTAAAAGAAAGGGGTACAACCATGGAGATATTTACGTTGTTAGAAACATTAGAGGAATTATTAGAAAATAGTAGAAATGTACCATTCTCATCAAAGGGAATAGTTGATAAAGAGGAAATGTTAGATTTAATAAAAGAAGTTAGAATTAAACTTCCTGATGAATTAAAACAAGCAAAATGGGTAAAAGAAGAAAGACAACGAATATTGGTTGAAGCCCAAAAAGAAGCAGATGGAATAGTGAAGGAAGCAGAAAATAGAATCATAGCTATGATAGATGAACATGAAATAACAAGAAAAGCATATGACCAAAAAACAGAAATTATTGAAATTGCAAATGAAATGTCAAGAGAAATTTCTAAGGGAACAAAAGAATATGCAGATAGTTTGTTATTAAATGCAGAAGATGTATTAAATGATACACTAGAAAATTTAGGAAGCAATATGCAAGAAGCATTGAATTTAATGCAAATATCATTGGAAGATACAATAAAAACAATACAAAATAGTAGAAGAGAATTAAAGTAAAAAGAAAAGGAAAATCAAAAGTCAGATGTCAAAAAGTCAATATAAACAACGACTTTAGATATCTGGCTATCTTTTAGACCTATTATACAAATGAAAATATGGAAATTTTAATATAGTAAGTACAAAAATTAGATAAGATACATGTAGAATGTAAAATGAAGAAGTAGAAATAAGGAGAAAAAAATGGCAAATAAAAAAAGATATAAAAAGAAAAAAAATATAGCATCAAAATCTGATTTAGTAGTGGTTTCACTAATTGTACTGAGTATCTTATTGGCAGTTTTAATTTATACAAAATCAGGAGTAGTGGGTTTAAAGCTAAATGAGATATTAGGTGGAATGTTTGGAATCATTCAATATATATTACCAATAGGAATTTTCATAATTGCTATAAAAATTGCATGTGATGGAAGAGAAGAACTAACACCTAAATTAATTCAATATGGAGTTATAATTGTAAGTTTATCAATTGTAATTAGTGTAATTCAGATTTCAAGTGGAGAGTTACAATCTACAAAGGAATTGTCCGAAGTTGTAAAAGATGCATATTTATTTCGGGTCACAAAGTAAAGGTGGAGGAGCAATAGGAGCATGTCGGAGCTGTACCACTTGCTAAACTATTAGGTGATGTTGGAGCAGTTATTCTTTGTTTAGGTATTTCTATAGTTTTGGTAGTATTTACTTTTGGAATTAATTTATCAGATATCATTAAAAAATTAGCAAAGAAAATGGAAGATAAAAGAGAAGAAAATTTAGTAGCTAAAGAAGAAATGAAAAAAGAGCAAGAAATCGCACCAAGAGAAACAACTGCCAAAAGAAGACAAAGGGAAAGAGAAGAAAAATTAGCTCAAAAAGAAGCCTTAAAACAATCAAAAGGCATATTAGATAATCAAATTAAATTTAATTTTGGCGGAAGAATGATAGATAGTGAAAGTGAAAAAACAGAACTTAAGAAATATGACCATAGTGGAGAAGATTTAGAACCATTAACAAAAAATTCAAAGCAATTAGGAAAACAAATTGTTCCAGTTTTAGGTTCAGATGAAATGAAACCAGAGCCAGATGTAATTGAAAACAATTTATTTAAAGTAGTAGAAGAAGAAAAAGAAGAAAAGAAAAAGGAAGTTTTACAATTAGAGCATTCTATGATAGTAGAAGATGAACATTATGAATATCCACCAATTGAATTTTTAAGTAAGCCAAAGAAAAAATCTTTAAAAGGAGGGGCTAAAGCATTAGCAGATACAGCTTCGAAACTTCAAAAAACATTATATAGTTTTGGAGTTTCAGCAAAAGTTGAAAATGTTTCAGTAGGACCTGCTATTACTAGATATGAATTAAAACCATCAGAAGGAGTTAGAGTTAGTAAAATAGCAAATTTAGCAGATGATATTGCACTTAATTTGGCTGCTGCAACTATTAGAATTGAAGCACCAATTCCTGGAAAACAAGCAGTAGGAATTGAAGTTCCAAATCAAGAAAAAGAAGCAGTTTATATGAGAGAAGTAATAGATAGTGATGAATTTAGAAAAAATGAATCAAAATTAACAGTAGCACTTGGAAAAGATGTAGCAGGTAATATTCAGTTAGCAGATATAGCTAAAATGCCTCATGTACTAATCGCTGGTGCAACAGGTTCTGGTAAGAGTGTGTGTGTTAATACCATTATTACAAGTATTATATATAACAGTAAACCAAGTGAAGTTAAATTTGTTATGGTAGATCCTAAAGTGGTTGAATTATCTGTATATAATGGAATACCACATTTGCTAATTCCAGTAGTAACTGATCCTAGAAAAGCTGCAGGAGCACTTGCTTGGGCAGTACAAGAAATGGATGATAGATATAATAAATTTGCAACTAAAGGTGTGAGAGATTTAAAAGGATATAATAAATTAATTGAAAATGAAGAGGGTGCTGGTAAATTACCTCAAATTGTAATTATTGTAGATGAATTAGCAGACCTTATGATGGTTGCTAAAAATGATGTAGAAGATTCTATTTGTCGTTTAGCACAAAAAGCAAGAGCAGCAGGAATGCATTTAGTAATTGCAACACAAAGACCATCTGTTGATGTAATTACAGGTTTAATTAAAGCTAATGTACCATCCAGAATTGCATTTGCTGTATCTTCACAAGTAGATTCAAGAACAATATTAGATAGTGTGGGTGCTGAAAAACTACTTGGAAAAGGAGATATGCTATATTTTCCATCAGGAGCTCCAAAACCATCAAGAGTACAAGGAGCATTTGTAACTGATGATGAAGTAGAAAAAATAGTTGATTTTGTTAAATCAAATGGAACTGCTACATATAGTGAGGATATTTTGGAATCAATTGAAAATAGTAATAAAAGTGATAAAGAAATTTCAGAAAAAACAGAAGAAGATGATACAGATGCATTTTTAATGGATGCTATACAAATAGTTGTTGAAACTGGGCAAGCATCAACATCATTTATTCAAAGAAGATTTAAAGTAGGATATGCAAGAGCTGGAAGAATTATAGACCAAATGGAAGAAAGAGGTATTATTTCTGGATATCAAGGAAGTAAGCCAAGAGAAGTACTAATGACACTTGACAGATTAAATGAACTTAAAATGGGGACTGGTGAACAAGCGAGCGAAAATGTAGAGTAATTTAGAATAAGGAAGGAGAAATATTTTGCAAAAGAAAACAGATAAGTTAATTGATAAGTTTGTAAAAAAGAACTATAATAATGAATTAGAAAAAATATTGGAAAAAAAATATTATCAAGAAAATGTAAAAAGCCTTCTCCTTAGTATTTTATATAAAATAGATATAGCATATAAGGATTATGAAAAAATAAAACAAGATGTAGAAACAAAAGAAGAATTTATAGAAAAAATAATAGAAAATGTTAGAAAAAATTGTGATGAAATAAAAATAGTAAATTTAAATTCTAAAGAAAGTAAAATGCTAGGAAAAAATACATTTTTAGTAGAAAAAGAAAAAAAAAGAATTATTTGTTATCCAATTGAAAGAAAATTGCTATATTGTATTTCTAAAATTAGTAAAAATGATAAAATAGTAAAAGATGAATATTATTTATTTAATAAAACAATATCAGATTTATTAAATATAGGAAATAATATAGATAAAGTAGAATCAATGCGTGACTTTAATGGTTATTCATGGACAACTCTTTCAAGAGAGATAGAAAGCATTTCTCATAATTTAATATATCAAAATTTAAGAATAATAGTAGGAAATATATTTTTAAATAATTGGATAGAAAATAAAGAATTTATAATAGATTATATGGAATTATTAGAAAATAAATTAGAAGAAAATTATGAAAAAGAAGTATCAAAAGAATTATTGGAAAATATTAAAATATTATCAATATTACTAAGTATAGAGTTTGATAAAAAATTTAGAGAAGATTTGAAAAAAGAAAAAAATAAAATAGATAGCAATTTAGAAGAAATTATAGATAACAAAGTTTTCGTACAAAAAATTTCAAAGAAAAAACGAGAATTATCAAAAGAAATAAAACAAATTGATGAAACTGTTAATAATAAAGAACTTTTGCAAGAAGAGTATATAAAGAGAAATGAAAATTTATTACTAGAAGAAAAAATATTTAGTATTCGAATATTATCTAAATTAATGAATGAGGAAAGATTGATAAAAATAGCTGAATTAGAAGAATTAAACAATATACTAAACCCACAAAAATTTGTTGATTACAAAAAAGAGCTAGAAGAAAAGAGTAACTATCTAAAACTAGTAAAAATAGAGGATTTATCAAGAGAAATAAAAAAATATGTAATAAAGATACAAAAAGATTTTTTGAAATGTTTTAAAATGAATGTTATGAAAGTGCAAAACAAGCAAGAAATAACAAAAATTATTTATATGTACAGATATTATAATTTATTACCATTTGATGAGGGGAAATGTATATTTGAAGTAAAGGAATTAAAAAATCAATTAGAAGAAGTGGAAAAATTAATAATTAAGAAAGCAAATGATTTAAAGTTTGTAGAAATTATTTCAAAAAATGAAGAATTAAATTATAAATTATTAAAAAATATATTTAAAGTAAGAGTGATAAATTTAGAAAGCATATATATAAAAATTATAAATGAAGGGGATAAATATTATCTTCAGTTATTTGATGATGAAATATTTGAAAATAAAATAGAAATTGAAAATACTGAAAATTTAAATAAAAAAAACTTAGAAATTAAACTAAACAAGAAAATTAAAATATTTAATTAGAAAGTTGAGGTAAATATGAAAATTACTTTTTTAGGAGCAGCAAAAACTGTAACAGGTTCTAATTTTTTAGTAGAAGCCTGTCGGAAAAAAATTCTTAGTAGATTGTGGAATGTGGCAAGGAAAAGCAGAAATTGAAATGAGAAATGAAGAAAATTTTGATTTTACAATAAATGAAATTGATTTTATGTTATTAACACATGCTCATATTGACCATTCTGGAAGGATACCCAAGTTATATAAAGATGGATATAGAAATAAGATTTATGCACATAAGGCAACATGTGATTTGTGTACATTAATGCTTCCAGATAGTGGACATATTCAAGAAATGGAAAATGAGTGGAAAAATAAGAAAAGAAAAAGAAAGGGGCAAAAAGAAATTCCTCCATTATATACTGCAGAAGAAGCACTAAGGTCTCTCGAAATTTTTGAGCCAATACAATATGATGAAATAATAGAAATTACACCAGAAATTCATGTAAGATATAATGATGCAGGACATATGCTTGGTTCTAGTATTATAGAGGTATGGACAAAAGAGGATGGAAAAGAAACTAAAACAGTATTTACAGGTGATATTGGGAATAATGACCTGCCATTAATTGGGTCTCCGACTATGATAGATAGTGCTGATTATTTAGTAATGGAATCTACTTATGGAAGTAGAGTACATCTTAGAAATGATGAAAAAGCAAAATTGTTTTTAGATATTGTATCTGAAACAATAGATAAAGGTGGAACAGTTGTTATACCATCTTTTGCAGTTCGGAAGAACACAAGAAATAGTATATGAATTAAATAAAATAAAAGAAGAAAAAGAAGATATAGAATTTATTAAAGAATATGAAACCTTGATGAATTCTAATGTATATGTTGATAGTCCATTAGCGATATCTGCAACCGAAGTATTTAGAGAAAATATGAATTTATTTGATATAGAAGTACAAGAAGAAATTATGAAAGGTGATAATCCTTTAGAATTTCCAGGTCTTAAATTCACAAGAACAGCAGATGAATCAAAAGCTTTAAATGAAGATAAAACACCTAGTGTTATAATTTCTGCTAGTGGAATGTGTGAAGTTGGAAGAATAAAACATCATCTAAAACATAATTTATGGAATCCAAAATCAACAATTTTATTTGTTGGATATCAAGCACCTGGAACTTTGGGACACAGTATAGTAAATGGTGCAAAAACAGTAAAAGTATTTGGTGAAGAAATTGCTATAAATGCAAGAGTAGAATATATAGAAGGATATTCAGGTCATGCAGACCAAGAAGGTCTTATGAATTTTATTTATTCATTCATATCTAAACCAAAACATATATTTTTAGTACATGGTGAAGAAGAAGCACAAAATGTATTAAAAGAAAAAATTGAGAAAGAAACAGGAATTTTAGCAACTGTACCTGGATATGGACAAACATTTGAATTAAATGAATTAATAGAGATGACATGTCAAATCAGTAAAAAACAAAATAAAATACTTAGATTATATGTATTAGAAAGATTAGAAAAATTGAAATTAGAGATTAATGATATGGATACAAATATTAGAGAAGATATGGACAATCCTGACTTAAAAGATGAGGATATATCTATAATTAATGAAAAAATGAAAGATTTAGAAAAACAAATATTAAATATAATTGAAGGATAAAGTTATCAAAAAAATATGAATTTTTGATAAAGAGGAGGAATATATGAAAAACAAATATCTAAATGAAGCAATCATTGGAAATAAAAATATAATTACAACTTTTACAGAAAAAGGAGAAATGCAAAGAATTTATTTTCCTAGTAAAGATAATAGGCAATATATTAATTTTTTTCATACAGGAGTTAAAGTTAATCAATCTGATTTAATTTATATGCATAATGATATTAATAATGTATATAAACAATATTATGATACAGATACTAATGTTTTAAATACAGAAATAATTAACACTTATTTTAATTTGAAGGTAATACAAACAGATTATGTTTTAATTAAAGAAGATGTTTTAGTAAAAAGATATACTTTTTTAAATGAGAGTAAAATTGATTTAGATATTAATTTTTATATTCATTCTGAGTTATTAGATGATATAAATAATGTAGTAGGTTCTAAAGTAATTAATAATGGAATGATTCAATATGCTCATGACTATATGGTCGCAACATGTGCTAAACGGATATAAGATATCAAAACACCAAATAAATGGAAGTAAAAATACTATTAAAACTGGAGAAATTTATGACAAAGACTATATTGGAATGTCTAAAGATTCAAGTATTTGTTATAATTTAGGTGTAATTAAACCACAAGAGAAAAAAGAAATAGATATTTGTATTGTAATTGGTGAGAATAGAAATGTATCACAAATGGAAGATGAGGTAGATAGAGTTACAAAAATTGATTTAAATAAGCAATATTTAGATACAAAATCTTATTGGAGGAAATATGTAAAATCACATAATGGTTTAAATATAAAAGAAGCTAAAAATAGTTATGAGGAAAAAGTATTTGAAATATATAAAAGAAGTATATTACTATTTCCATTACTTACAAATCATGAAACAGGTGGAATTATAGCATCTGCTGAAATAGATGAATCTTTTTCAAAATGTGGAAGATATGCATATTGTTGGCCAAGAGATGCAGTATTTATTACAAAAGCATTAGATATTTTAAAAATGGAAAAAGAAACAGAAAAATTTTATAAAGTATTTTGTAAAAAAACACAAAGTAAAAACGGAATGTGGGAACAAAGATTTTTTACAGATGGAAATTTAGCACCATGTTGGGGATATCAAATTGATGAAACTGCAAGTGTTGTTTATGGTATTTATGAACATTACAAACATAATAAATCAGAAAAGTTTTTAAAAGATAGTTTGAAAATGTGTGAAAAAGCAGTGGATTTCCTTAAAAAATATACTATTGATTGGCTTGAAATTGAAGATAAATCGGATAAAAAAGATATGGTAAAAGAAGAATTAGATAAATACTATAATCCAAATGGTGAGCATAGAATACCAATTAGTTATGATTTATGGGAAATGAGTGAAGGAATTCATTTATATTCATTAGCCAGTATTTATGCAGCTTTTGATTCTATTCTTCAAATGTATAAAATACTAGGGAAAAAAGCATCAGATTTTGAAAATAATAGATTAAAAGAAGAAAAAATACAAAAAAACGAAAAAGAAATTCAAGATTTACAATTGGAAATAAAGAAATATATAAATGAAAATTTATATGATGAAGATAAAAAGTCATATATTAGAAATATAGATGATAAAAAAATAGATATTAGTATATTAGGTGCTATAACACCATTTAATATATTTAAACCAAAAGAGAAAAAGGTTGTAAATACAGTAGAAAGAATTAATTTACATTTAAGAACTTATACAGGTGGATATAGAAGATTTGATGATGACCACTATATTAATGGTAATCCATGGCCTATTGCAAATCTTTGGATGACTTTATATTATTTAGAAATAGGTGAGAAAAGAAAAGCAAAAGAAACATTTGATTTTGTTGTAAAAACTCATGGAAAACATTATTTTCTAGGTGAACAAATTGATAATGAGACATTAAAACCTAATTGGGTGATAGGACTTGGTTGGTCACATGCTATGTTTATTATTGTACTTCAAAAATTATATGGTAATAATTGAAAAAGAGTTATTTGAAATAGAACAAGGGGAAATTATGTAAAAAAGATATAATAAAGTGTTATATCTTTTTTACATATCAATTTAAATTTTAAGATCTTCATCAGTAACAATATCAAATTCATAATAATAGTCAATAATCATATCTACAGTTTTATCATTTGTTTTAGTCGTTCCTCCTGATGCCCTTATAGGTAGACCAGTTTGTTTATCTATATATACCCCAGTGTATCTATTTTCACTTTTTAACATAAATGATGTATTCAGATTCATAAAGTAATAGCTATCTTTTCCATTGCACTTTACACTTTTTACTGTTGTCATAAAAGAATTAGTTAAAAATTGTCCAATATTTTCTTTATGCAAATAATTTACAATATCAATTGGTATAATTCCAGGAATTTCTGAGTCTATTGTTATTATATTTCCTATATTATTTTCTATATAAATTGTTGTATTTTCTCCATCATATGTTTCTATTATGTTATTACTATCCTCTTCTAAAAAATTAGTTAGTATTCTTAAATATTTTCCATCTTTATAGTAAGTTTCTATTGCGGATAGTTTGTCTATTTCATACATACTTATTTTAGAATAAAAATTATTTGATAATTGATATTTTTCATTTTTATTAGAAAGGGAATTTATTATTACTGCCTTTCTAATCACAATACTTAACAATATTATAATACTTAAGCAAATTATTGCTTTCAATATCTTCATTTTCCTATTATATTTTTTTATATAATTAATTTCTTTTTTATTTTTTTTAATTCCATTTAATTCGAATTCTTTTTTCATATGTTCCAATATATTTGAACATTCTCTACATTCTAACAAATGTTTTTCTACATATATATTTGTATCTTGATTTGTTAAATTTTCAATATAATTAGGTAATAAATCTTGTATTATTTTACATTCTTTATAATTTTTCATAATAATCAGCCTCCTTTAATTTTTGTTTACCTCGATAAAAAGTTACTCTTGCCCAGTTTTCTGTTTTGTTAAGTATATCTGCTATTTCTTTAAAACTCAATTCTCCTGTAATTCTCAAATAAATTACTTCTTTAGTTGTTATATCTAAATATTGTATTTTTTTATATAAATTAATTTTATCATCATTTAAAATTATAGTTTCTTCTATGCTTTCTTTAGATTTAATAGATAATAATTTATTCTCTTCAATATCTATATATTTCTTATTTCTTTTTAATTCATCATAGTATAGATTTTTAGCAATTTGGCATAGCCATACAGATAGTTTACAGTTATTTTTAAAAGTATGTATCTTCTTTACTGCTCTGTAAAAAGTTTCTTGTGTGAGTTCTTCTGAAATATCATTATCTCGAGTTAAACAGAATAAATATTTATGTACTAATTCAAAATATTCTTTATATATTTTTTCCATCTCCTGCATAACTTTTAACCTCCTTATATATAAGACTTTCTTTTTTAGAATTCGTTACAATTTTTTATTATTTTATTATATCAAAAATAAATACTATGTCAAAATAATACATTTTGTAAAGGAAAATTAATGTTTCGTAAAAAATTGTAAATTTCAATTTGATTTTATGTTAATATATAAAACATTATACAGAAAATGGTATGATGAGGGCTTCATTTTATTTTAGTTTATTACTATTATTTTGAAGTCATAGAGTATAAGGCAAACAACAAAAAACAGGAGGAAGTTTTAATGAAAACAAACAAACGGATTTTAATAGCTTTATTTACAGCTTTTATGTGTATTGGTTCTTCAAACATAGTACTTGCTGCAACACCCAAAGAAACATCAGTACCTGATGAAATTGTTCTTTATGAAGATGAAAACATACTTGTTACACAAGGGACATCATCTTCTGAACTAGTCAGTCCTAGAAATATTATGATGTCCAGAGCAATGGCATATGGCAATGTATGGTGTAGCAGAAGCACAACAGGATCTTTCAATGTGTACAATACAGTAAAAGGTAGTACTGGAGTAACTTGGAAAGTAGAATCATCAGACAAAAACGCTTATGCTCAAATGTATATGATGGCTCCAAATGGACTTGTTGTTCTTGCAACTAGGACAGTTAGGCCTTCAAATGGTGATGTTAGATTTACATTAAAAAATGGTTCCATTGGAAATTATAGAGTACATTATATTGCTTCAACAAATTCATCAGGAATGCGTGTAATGTGCTGGATGTACTAATTTAGAAACTATTAATTTTGCCTTATACTCAAAAGAAGAGGGCGTCCTAGAATAGGAAGCCAGAAAAATAAAAATTCCAGTGAGAAATCGCTGGAATTTTTGTTTCTATAAATTTTATTGCAGAAATTGCCATTTGTTTG
>JGI994J12354_10002382_pt1 | contig 18445 bp, 19 predicted proteins | sample IntmicLarv3ML3BL_FD_12354 | JGI IMG/M metagenome (IMG submission 12354)
AAAAAAAAAAAAAAAAAGGACAATGAAGGCAGAAAGGAGGAAAAATATTTTGAAAAAATCATCACAAGTGCAAAGCATGAATAATGAACCAAAAGAAAAATGACATAAACGTTTTGGTTTAAAATTTTTAGCAATCGCACAAAAAATAACACAAACAAAAGTGATATCAACAATTATGGAAGCATTCATTATGACTGTTCCCATTACCTTAACTGCAACATTTTTTTTGCTGTTTGCAGAACTACCTGTAGCAGTTGGGAATATGACAGTACCTCCACTTGCAGAACAAACAACCCCATTTTGAATATATAGATTACTTATGCAGCGATTATTTAATCTCTCTTTTGGGTTAATTGGATTAGTAGTATGTGGAGCCATTGCTTTTAAACTAACTGAAAAAATAAATCAGACTTTAAAAACTAAAACAAACATTAAAATAAATCCAGCTCTAGTAAGCTTTGCAGCAATAAGTGCTTATTTTCTATTATCAGCACCAGCGCTTTTAAGCGAAATTCCAATTCAAGCTTTTGGGGCACAAGGAATGTTTGTGGGAATGATTGTTGGTTTAACATTACCTTGATTTTTTTGGTTCTGTTATAAATTTAACATCACGATTCGTTTGCCAAAACAAGTACCACAAAACATATCAAATGCATTTTTAAACATAATTCCAATGTTTTTTATAATTTCATTTTATGGTGTTTTTGGTTGAATCTTTATTCATTTTTTAGGAAATACGTTTTTAGTTGCCTTATTTTCAGCAATTGAACCAGCACTTTCTGAGATGGGAGGACCTGCTTTTTTTATTGTTTGAGGAGCAGTTCTATCAGGAACATTTTTCTTAGGAATTCATCAAGCTGTGTGACATGGTATTACTCAACCCCTAATTGGATTAGGGGTTGAGCAAAATGCTGATGCTATTTTTGAAGGTCATGAAGCTATAAATCCATGAGCTGGACCAACAATGGTTGGTTCTTATCATGTTGGTGGAACTGGAGGAACATTCGCAATTCCTTTTATAATTGTTTTATTTGCTAAATCTAAACAATTAAAAGCTATTGGATTGGTTGCATTGATTCCAACAATATTTAATGTTAATGAACCAGTACTATTTGGAGTACCTGTTATATTAAACCCAATTATGGCAGCACCATTCTTAATAACACCAATAATTAATGCGTCATTTACTATTTTATTTATAAATGGATTTGGAATGAGTGCAAGTACCGTAGCAATTCCATGGAGTATGCCTTTATTTGCTTCGCTTCCATTAGCAAATCAATTAGATCCATTAGCTTTTGCACTACCATGAATTTGAATGGGTGTAAGTTTTATAATATTCTTCCCATTTGTTTTAATTCAAGATAATGTCTTGTATAAAAAAGAAATTAAAACAACAGAAACAACTTCAACAGAAGAAGTGTTTGTTGATTATCGAAGAGGAGTTCATATTATGTGAGATGCTATGTTTAAGCGAGAGAAAGCAAAAGAGATTAAACAAAAAATAATAGCACAAAAAGAAAGAGACCTTATTTTAGAAAATAATGATAATAGTAGTGAACTTATAAACGATAAAAAAACTGCTTTAAAAATAGATCAAAAAAATGATACTCTTCAATTATTAGTAATTTGTGTTGGTGCAGCTTCTAGTTCACTTTGTGCAAATAGCATTGATAAAGCATTTAAAACATCCACAACAAAATTGTCTGCAAAAGCTTCATCAACATATGATTATATAAATTATATTGCTGATACAGATATTGTAGTTATTAGTCCACAAGTTCGTCATATCAGTAAAGACATAATAGCATATTCAAAAAATCATGATAACAAACCTTTGGTTTTTCAAACAAAAGGGAATGAATTTATTGATATGATAAAAGATATTAAATATGCAAAGCAATGAGTTTTATCAAATTTAAAATCAGCTGAAAATAAAGAACACAAAGATATTGTAAAGGAAAAATAAATTTATGAATAAAAAAAGAGAATCTACAATGCTGGGTTTAGAAATTACGGCATATGCTGGAGAAGCGCGTAGTTATATTTTAGAAGCTTTAGATGAAGCAAAGAATAAAAAATTTGATAACACATTAAACTTATTAAAATCAGCTGAAGACTTAATAATAAAAGCTCATCGCGCACAATCCGATATGTTATTTGCAGAAGCGAATGAAAATTATTCAGATGTAACATTTACAATGGTTCATGGTCAAGACCACTTAATGACAACAATTTTATTAAAAGAGTTAGCTTTAAATATAATAGAGTTATGAAAACAAGAAAAATAAAATGATATTAGAACTTATATTAATTATTGTTGGAAGTTTATGTTTAATTTCATCATTTATTCTTATGTTTGTTTATTTTAAAATAATTCGCAAGCGCCAAAAAAATGATGATAGTGATTTTGCAGTTAATAAAGATAGGAGATACATCTATATCAATATGATAATAAAAACTTTAATAGTTATGTTGTTTTTTATAGGTATTGGCTTTCTCATATCTTTTATTTATTTATAAGAGGAGAAAAATATGAAAAAATTAACATTTCCAAAAAATTTTATGCTAGGTGCAGCCGCAGCAGCTCATCAGTATGAAGGGGCATATGATAGTGATAACAAAGGATTGAGTACAGCAGATTATAAATTTTATGATCCAAATCTTGATCGAAAAAAAATTAGTCTTGATGCGATTGAATTTTATACAGATTCATATGCAGAAATTAAAACAAACCCAAATAAAATTTATCCTTATAGATTTGGTATAGATTTTTATAATCGTTATAAAAGTGATTTGAAATTATTTAAAGAAACTGGTGTCAATTGTTTTAGAACTTCAATCACTTGAAGTCGTATTTTTCCAGATGATGGAGTTCTTAACAAAAAAGGAATTGATTATTATAGAGATGTTTTTTTAGAAATGAAAAACAATGGAATTGAATTAATAGTTACAGTTTCACACTTTGATTTCCCAATTTGATTTTTAGAAAAATATAATGGTTTTTTAGGTGGAGATAAAGCTATTGATAAATTTTTAGAATTTGCAAAAATTGTTTTGACTGAATTTAATCAATATGTCAAATATTGATTAGTTTTTAACGAGATGAACATTGGAACTTATTCTTCATACACTGGCGGAGGATTTATTCTTGATAGAGATGATCCAAAACGAAAAGAAAAATTATGGCAAGCTGTACATAACCAATTCGTAGCACAAGCAAAATTTATTAAATTAGCTAAATCAATTGATAGAAATATTAAAGTTGGTTTTATGTCAGCATCGCGATTAAGTTATCCAAATACTTGCAAACCAGAAGACGTGCTCTTAAATCATCAACAACTACAAAAAAATCTTTTCTTTTATTTTGATTTATCAGTAAAAGGTTATTATCCAAAGTATATGCTAAATTTCTTTTTAAAAGAAAATTTAAAAATTGAAATGAAACCAGATGATCTTAAATTATTAAAAGAGTATACAGTAGATTTTTTAAGTTTTTCATACTATTCTTCATTTGTTATATCTGTTGAAATTTTAGAACAAACTGGCGGCAATCTCCGATCAGGAGCAAAAAATCAGTATTTGGAATCTAATGAATGGGGATGACAAATTGATCCAATTGGTTTAAGAGTAATTATGAATGAGGTGTATTATCGTTATAACAAGCCATTATTAATTTCAGAGAACGGTATTGGATGAAATGAAAAATGAGATAATGAAAAAAATCAATTAAATGACACTTACAGAATTTCATACTTAAAAGAACATTTAAAAAATGTGTTATTAGCGATTGATGATGGTGTTGAATGTCTTGGCTATACCACATGAACACCTTTTGATTTAATTTCTGCTTCAACAAAAGAAATATCAAAACGTTATGGATTAATTTATGTTGATCAAGATGATTATGGAAAAGGAACAAAAGCAAGAAAAATTAAAGAATCAGGAAAATGATTTAAAACAATTGCTGATTCAAATGGTGAAAAACTTTGAGAATAATTAAAAACATAATTATATAGAAAAAGATTGCAAAAAGATTACAATTAGTGCAAGATCCACAAGCCTTTTTATGTGGTTTTAGAAGTGATCTTTTTTTGATTTTCTTTTTGGATATTAAAAGCAAACAATGATACAGAAAAAACCAAAAGTAATAAACTCATAAATACTTTTAACTGCTTATTTAGATAGAATAAATCCAATAATTTTATTATAACACATAAAAAAATATTACTATTGAATTAGAGAGAGCACGTTTCATTTTGCAGGAATTATTTACACTGTTACTATTTTATTAATTTTTCATATTGTTTTTTTAAACTATTTTCTTTAGTTTTCACAGCCTCATATTGCTCTGAAAGAGTTTCAATAGTTTTGAATAATTTGACTATTTGCTCATCATAATTATCTAAGAATTTTATTGTCTTCTCTAATATTTCAACTTTTTTATCAAACTGGTCTATATTATCAAACAAAGTCATATATTTATCAATTGATTGTAAAATGGCTATTAATGTACTTGGACCAGCTATTATAACTTTCTTATTAAAGGCTGCATCTATAATTTCAGGCATTGAGTTTATATATGAAAACACTCCTTCACTAGGTATAAACATAATTGAATAAACTGTTCGATCTTCATCGCTTACATATTTTGAAGTTTCAGCAATTCTATTTTTTACATCAGTTTTAAATTTCGCTTCATTTCTTTTAAATTCATCACTAGTTACTTCATGATTTAATAATTCTTGATAGGCGTTAAAGGGAAATTTTGCGTCAACTGGAATGTTTACAAACTTGCTACCATCTCCTTTGATGAATAAGTCAACAACCAAATCTTTTCCTTCTTCTTGTTTTTTAAGTTTATATTGTCTCTCAAACATTAAATTTGAATTTTTATTAATACCTGTTAAATTTGTAAATATTCTTTCTAATAAATATTCGCCCGCTTTCCCCGCTTTATTATTTTGACTTAAAAGATTATCTAACTTAGCAACTTTTTCTTTGATTTCCACTACTGGTTCTGACTGTTCTTTAACACTATTTAGTAATTGTCTAACTTCTTGGTTTGACACAGTAAGTTGTCTTTGCGTCTCTTTGGACTGGCTTTCAATTCATTCTTTTACATATCTTTCTGTTTGTTTTAAATCATTTGATGAAGTTTGTATGTTTGTTGCCAACACATCTTTTATTTCCCCTTTAATTTTTGTGTTATGCTCTGATAATTGTGATTGTAATAAATCAAGATCCTTTTTATCTACTCCTTCAATTTTTATATTATTTTTCTTAAATAAAAACAGTATAATTAAAATTACTATTAAAAATATCATGACAACTAAAAGTACTAGTAATATTATTTCCATTTTTTTCCTTATTCATTATTTTTAATATTTTGAAAAATTGCTCTCTTACTGATTCTATCACAATTTTTCTGAACATTGGATTAAAAACCGTTTTAGGAGCAGGTTTTTGTCTTCCAGTGCTCATCATTTTAATCAAAGCACTATATGATAGATAATACTTTAAAAGTAGCAATCAAATAAAGTCTTAAATATTTTTATGTTACTTTTTGAATGAGTGTTTTAACAGTTTTTTTTGACCATTTATTTTAATTAAAAATAAAAACATATTGGTACAACTGATAATATAGAACAAAATTTAAAAAATAAATTAGTACATAAAAACCTTGCTAATTTTGGAATTATTAAAACAGAGAGTTGTTAAAATTACAAATTTTTTAATACTATTATCATTTTATTTAAGGAAGGGAAACAGGAGATGTTAGAAACAAAAAAAACAAAAAAAAGAAATTTCTTGGAGGAAGCAAACTAAGACTCGCAATTTTTATTTATACACTTATAGCCTTTATTTTAGTTGGCATTTTAGATATTTTATTTAATTGAATGGATTTTTTATTTCTTTCAATTTTAGGTCCATTACCAAACCCACCACTTAACACAGGTAATATTGATCCATCTGATGAAGATATATTATGATTTCAACAACTTTTACAAGCGATTGTTGTAAATGGTATAATGATCTTCTTTTTTTGGTACGGGAACTCTACTTATGATAGTATTTTTTGTTTTAGTGGTTACTCCCACATGAGATAAAATAAATAATAGCGGAGCGTTGGCTATTTTCATAGCTTCAGGAACTGGATTGATAAACTTTGTTTTAATTCCAACTTGGATAATATCTCTTATTTTATGAAAAAGTTATAAAAAAGATAAAAACAGAAAAATGTTTGAACGATGATAGATAATTCTTCACTAGATAAAATTTCTATATCTGTTTATTTTTTATATTTATGATTTTAAATAAATTTAATAACTTTAACAGTTGCATTATTTGTTATTGATAACATTAAAATTAACATTTTTTTCTACGAGAGCGTACAATTGAATTATTAAAGTTTGATAGATGCTTTATTATAAATTTAGTTTATATTTTAAAAGTTATAGATATTTACATTTAATGTTAAATAATAAAACGATATAATTTAAATTTTATTGAAGTAATGTATTTTATGAGTAGAAGAGGTATAAAATATGAAATTTAAAAAAATTATAATTACTTTTTTAGTAGTGATGATCTCATTATTTTCTATAGTGATGCTTGTATCAAATATTCAAATACATAATGATAGAAATAAAACTTTTATTTCAGAAAAAAATTCTATATCAGAAATATTGAAAAATTTAGAAAATCTTTTCTCTGAACACAATGATAGTTTAACAAATAATTTTTTAATTTATCAATAAAAGCACAGCAACCTAAATTTTAACAGAAATAATATGACAATTAATAATATTGAAAATAAAATATTAAAATTCATTTTTTATATTGATGAAGAAGTTTTTATTGATTTTGAAGAGTTAAAAATATTTAATTTACCAGAAGAAATGATTAATATTTTTTTAACATATGAATTTAGCAACTCAATAAAACAATCAATTGATGAAAATATTTTCATTGTTAATAATAAAAATATTATATATAATGAAAGTTTTATGGTAACTGATGAAACGGTTTCCGCTTCATCAAACGACAGATTGAGCAGATCGAATAATAGTGTTTTTTGAGCAAGGCATAGATGATTCTGGTTTATATATTGAAGATTAGAAATATCAAGCTAAGGAAAACAAAACTTATTAGAATAGGTGTAAACATTTTAATGACAATTCTTGATAGCATAATGGATGCAGCTAATTTTACAAATGAACTTTCCATCTCTTTAGCTACTTTTGGTTTTTCTCTTACTTCAGCAATATTAAGTGGGTTAGCGTGAGCGCTGCTTGTAGCGGGAGTTTATTTATTAGTAAGTGCAATCATTTATTCGCAAGCTCTTAGATCATTTAATAGTTATTATAATGGAGTGGGGCATATATTAGTTTTAGTTTTATTTTCATAACAGATTGAGGGAGATTATAATAAAAGTAAAAAGAATCTTGTTAATATATCTTTTCAAATTGTATACACAATATCTATATGCAAAACATAAGAATTAGAATGCGATAATGTCAAAATAGTTATTTCTAATAAAAATGTTGAAAAAAATCTAATGATATTTTTTATACTGTAATAATGCGTGCAAAAAAATATTTTAAAATTTTTTGATTATCTGAAACTATGAGGAAAGTCATCTGAAAATATTTTATTTTTATAATAAATTTTTGCGCTATTGAGATAATTTTGGATTTTTTTTATAAAACTGATAAAATTAGTACATTAATATTATAGGAGAGATAAGATGACGCCACATATTAATGCAAAAAAAGAAGATGTAGCAAATGTAGTGCTAATGCCAGGAGATCCATTAAGAGCAAAAAAAATTGCAGAAACATATTTAACAGATATTAAAATGATTAATGAAATTAGAAATATGTTTATGTACACAGGTACTTATAAAGGAAAAAAAGTAACTATTGCTGGAAGTGGTATGGGATGTCCTAGTATTGGAATTTATTCATATGAATTGTTTAAATTTTATGATGTAGATTGTATTATCAGAGTTGGATCTGCAGGAAGTTATAAAAAAAATATTAATATTTATGATATTTATAATGTTAGAGAAGCATTCGGAGAGAGCGATTATGCAAAAATAGCTGCAAATATTGATCAAAGAATTATCCCTGCGGGAGAGAAAATTTTTAATTTAATTGAAGATACAGCAAAAAAAATGAATATTGTTACTAGTAAAGGAATAGCTCATTCTTCTGATGTTTTTTACCGTTATCATGATTCTTTAACATTTGCAGCAGAAAACAACTTAGATGTTGTAGAAATGGAATCTTACGCTTTGTTTGCAAATGCAATTCTTACAAATAAACAAGCCGCTTGTTTATTAACAATTTCAGACAGTTTTGTTACAAAAGAAAATACATCAGCAGAAGAAAGACAAAATAATTTTCTTGCAATGATAGAATTAGCTTTAGAATCATCATTAAAAATTGCTAAATAGAGGTACTTAAATAAAAATATGAAAAAAATCCTTGCAATTGAATCTAGTTGTGATGAATTTAGTGTCGCAATAATGATTAATGGAAAAATAAAAACAAATATAATTTCATCTCAAATTTCAGAACATACAAAATACGGAGGTGTAATTCCAGAGTTAGCCTCCAGATTACATGTAAAAAATTTTTTTTGAGTTTTAAAATCGGCTTTAAAAGAGGCTGCTATTCCAATAGAAACAATAGATATTGTGTCATATACAGCAAAACCAGGATTAATTGGTAGTTTAATAATTGGTAAAATAGTTGCACAAACAATCGCCTTATATTTAAATGTTTCTTGCATGGAAATGGATCATATTCAAGGTCATATTTATGCTGCAAATATTGAACAAAAATTTGAATTTCCTTTATTATCATTAGTTGCTAGCGGGGGCCATACACAAATTTTTTTATTAAAAAAAGAACTTAATTTTCAACTTCTAGGTACAACGCATGATGATGCAGTTGGTGAATGTTATGATAAGATAGCTCGAGCATTGGGTTTTGGATATCCTGGCGGTGCAAAAATTGATAAATTAGCAAGTCTAGGAAATGAAGACATTTATCAATTACCACTATCAATGCAAGATGATAGTTATGATTTTTCTTATTCAGGTTTAAAAACTGCAAGTTTGAATTTAATTAATAAATTAAAAGATAACTTAAATATTAATGATTTTTGTTCAAGCTTTCAAAAAGTAGCAATACTAACAATGGTGCAAAAATTCAAAAAAGCAGTTAAAGAATATAAACCCAAAATGATATCAATCGCTGGGGGAGTTAGCGCCAATAGTCGATTAAGAAAAGAAATTAAAGACATTGCAAATGATAATAATATTAAAATCTCGATTCCAACCTTTGACTATTGTACAGATAATGGAGCGATGATTGCTGAATTAACAAATGAATACTTATTGTATAGAGGAGAATAATTATGAGATCATTTCTAAGTAAATTAACAACAATTGATGAAAAAAATTTAACAAGTAAAGAAAAAAAGATAGCAGAGTATATTAGAACACATTTAAAAGAAATAGTTGAAACTAATATGAAAATTGAAAGAATGTCACAACAAGCTGGAACTGGCTATAGTGCAATTTATGGTTTATTAAAAAAATTAGGAATCAAAGGTTTCAGAGACTTTGCAATATCATTAGCTAATGATATTGAAAATCAAGAATATAATATTGCAAAAGATGACGAAAATATTGTTTCAGGATATATTAATTTAATAAAACAAAATTTTGCTTTAATCAAAAAGCGATCACTTTTTGAAACATTAAGTATTTTAAAATCTTCATATGTTGGAAAAATATTTTTCTGCTATTGAGAAAATTTATTAATAGGCCCCATTCAAGAATTAGCAAATTTCTTTTATAAAGAAGGATATAATGCTTTTTTATTAGACAATGATCAAGAAACTTTAAAAGAAAGAATAAATCATTCAAGTCAAAATGATGTTTTTATTTTTTTTACAAAATATGGAAATTCCACACGTTTAGATAGTTTTATTGAAAAAATTGGTGAACTAGGAAGAAAAGTAATTTATGTTTCGGGAAAAGTCGCATCAAGTGATATAACTCCATATCTATCATCAACACACACATTAATTGTTGATAATCCAGACAAATCAATCTATAAAGGTCATATTTCAAATTCGGTTCCGTTTAATTATTTTAATGATTTATTAGTTTATCATTATTTAAACTGAATTGATCAGTAAATTTAATGAGTTAATTGAGTAGGTGCAAATAATTTATGAAAAAAAATCAAAAAACAATAGTTGGAAATATTAAAAATCTTTTAAATTTAGTATATAAACAACTAGAAAAACCATTCACACCACCTAAAAAAAATTTAAAAAAACTACAACCAGAGTTTGATTCATTTTTAAAAACTAATAATGTCATTAAAAAATTTTATAAAAGAGAAGAGTTGCAAATAACAGATTTTGATAATTTACAAAGCATTTCTTTTAAAACAGAGGGTGATTTATTAATAAAAGGTTTTTTATATACTCCAAATAAAAAAAGTAATAAATGATTAATTTCATGTCATTGATTTGCGGGTTATAAAAATTATGCATTACATTATTCTAGGGTTTTTACTAAATTAGGATGAAATGTTTTGGTATTTGATTTTAGAAATCATGGCGATTCACAAAAATCACAAACAACGATTGTTGATGAATATAAAGATTTACTCGCAGCAATTAGTTGATTAAAAGATAACAAAAAAATAGATGAGTTAGCTTTAATGGGTGTTAGCATGGGCGCTTTTATTGTTAATTATGTAGCTATTAAATATGCAGAAATGTTAAAAGAATTAAACCTTAAATTAATAGTTTCAGATTGTCCTTATGCAAGTGTATATACATTATTTATACATTTAAAAGGAATTTATTTAAAATTGTCAACCAAAACGAGTACCAAAAAAATGGTTATGAAATATATAAATTTGCTTGAAACAAAAAACCCACAAACAGATTTTTTAAATGCTGATATATTTAAACTGTTTAAGCAAAATTATAAACCTTTAGCACCAGGATTATTTTTTCATAGTTTAAATGATCATGTCACTCCACCAAGTGATACATACGAATTATTAATCGCTAGAGCAAAATCCATTCCAAATGATGAACATAAAATCTATACATATGCACCTCACACACAAGCTATAAGAATTCATTTTAAATCATATAATTATGTTTTAGCAGATTTTATTAATCGCATATCTCCAGAAAATGACCTATTTAAAAAATTGTTAGAAGAGTGAAAACTTTTAGAAATTGATGATAAAAAGAATAAATATGATAAAAAAGCATTACAATTAGAATAAAAGAAAGTGGTAAGTAATATATGGAATTAGTGGAATTATTTAAACAATTTAAAAAATTAAATAACAAAGAAATTGAAATAATAGCAAGAGTTAGAAATCATAGACAAGGAAAATCTGTTAGTTTTTTAATTATAAACGATGGAACATCATTAAATGATGTTCAAGTTGTTTACAAAAATGATATTAATAACTTTGATCAATTGATTGAAACTAGAATATCATCAATAATTAAAGTAAAAGGGAAAGTTTTTTTAACTCCAAATAAACCACAACCCTTTGAAATTCAAGCATCAGAATGTTTGTTGTTAGATCAATGCATTGAAGATTATCCATTACAAAAAAAAGAACATTCATTAGAATTTTTAAGAGAAATAGCACATCTTAGAACTAGAACAAAAACATTCCAAGCAATTTTTAGAATAAGAAGTTCAGCCGCTTTTGCAATTCACCAATTTTTTAATGAAAATAATTTTATTTATGTTAATTCACCAATTATCACAGAAAATGATTCTGAAGGAGCTGGAGAATCATTTATTGTAACGACTAGATCTGATGATAAATATGAAGATGATTATTTTGCAAAAAAAGCAGTGCTAACGGTTTCGGGCCAATTACATGCTGAAGCATATGCACAAGCTTTTAAGAAAGTATATACTTTTGGACCAACCTTCAGAGCAGAAAATTCAAATACTACTAAACACGCAGCAGAATTTTGAATGGTGGAACCAGAAGTTGCTTTTGCAGATTTAAATGACAATATTTTATTAATCCAAAGTATGATTAAATTCATAATAAAATATTTATTTGATCATAATATTGAAGAGTTGAGATTTTGTGATGGAAATTTAGAAAATGGTTTAATTACAAAACTTGAACAAATTTATAATTCTGATTTTGCAAACATAACATATGAAGATGCTGTTATACAGTTACAACAAGCAGTTAAAAATGGTCATAAATTTGAAGAAGAAAACATTTATTTTGGATCAGATTTAAGAACAGAACATGAACGTTATCTTTGTGAAGTTGTTTATAAACGCCCGACATTTATTACAAATTTCCCTAAAGAAATAAAAGCATTTTATATGAAACAAAATGATGATAATAAAACAGTTGCAGCAGCAGATTTATTGGTTCCTGGAATTGGTGAGTTGGTTGGTTGCAGCCAAAGAGAAGATGATTTTAATAAATTAATAAAACGTTGCAAAGAAATGAATATAGACTCCTCAGAACTATGATGATATAATGACTTAAGAAAATATGGCTATTATAAATCTTCTGGATTTGGACTAGGATTTGAGCGTTTAATAATGTATGTTACAGGAGCTGCAAATATCCGTGATGTTATATCATTCCCAAGAACTCCAAAAAACTTACAATTTTAAATATTTAAATAAGAGAAAATAAAATTCTCCTTTTTGATATAATATAACAAAAAGGAGAAGCAAATAATTATGTTACTATCTTTTGTTATATCATCAAAAAATTTATTTGAAAAATTTGAAAAAACATTTCTTAGTATTATTGAACAAAAAGTTAAGAATTTTGAAATTATATTAGTTTTAGATAAAAATATTGCAGAAAACGTTAAAAATAGTTTTGCAAAAGAAATTTTTTGAGCAAATAATAATATTAAATTAGTTTTAAATAGTTCGTCAAAAGGAACGGCTATTTCTTATAATGCAGCCATTAATCTAGCAGAAGGAAAATATGTGAAGTTTATTAATGAAGGTGATGTTTTAAGCCCAAATTTTACAGAAGAAATTGAAAAAATGATTAATTTGTATCAAGATGACCAAATTGATATTTTTGAATATACTATTAAATTAAACGGAGTAATCACTAAAAATTTAATTTCATATTTAGAAGAAAAAAAAATTTATAATTTAGAAGTTAACAAAACTCCATTTGCGTTTATAAATCCAAATATTCATAATAAAGTTTTTAAAGCAGAAATATTAAAAATTTATAAATATCTTTCTAAAAATTTTGTACATTATGGTGTTTTATTTATTTATAAAATATTAATTCAAGCAAAAAAATATGTATATTTTTCACCCCAAACAGAAATTGAAAGTGTTTTTATTGAAGAATATGATTATTCAGTTTTTGAAATAACAAAGCAATGACCTCATATTTTTAATTATTATAGAAAAATAGGTAGATACAAAGAATTAAAAGAAGCATTAGATTATGCGTACATTAAAAATATTCTTCATATTTGAATTTGATTAATTAGCCAATATAATAATAAACTTTTAATGGAAAAAGCTATAGATTTTGTGAATCATAAATTTGAAGACAAAATGCCAAAATTTGTAAAAACAAATACGATCTTTAAAGAAAGTAAAGATACAAAATTTGTAAAAATTTGTAAAAATTATCAAAAATATATTTATGATATGCAAACAAATACCAAGAGGATAAAATGAAAAAAAGCATAACAGTTATTTCAGAAAAAAACTCTTCTCCTCAAGAAATTGCTTTACCGCATTTAGGAAGAGTTTTTTTTGCGAGATTATTTGATGTTTTTGTTTCATCAATTCCTTCGTTAATATTAATTTTTGTTTTTTTGATACAAAATTGATTGGGAGCATTGCTTGTTGTATTGGTTAATTTAGCTTCTGCTTTTATTTATTTTATTTTTATCCCATTTTTTACAAAAGCAACTACTTTAGGAAAATTAATTTTTAAGATCCGTTTAATCAGAAAAGAAAAACCAATAAAATTTTGATCAATAACTATAAGAGAAATTTATTATGAATTTATCCCACGTTTAATTTTAATTATTTCACAAATTGTTGTTATAATTATTTTTGTATCAGTTAATGATGAACATCAATTAGAAAATGATGATTTTATAGCTGTTCTTAACTTAGTAAATAATTTGGGATATTTATTTTATGTTTGTTGATATGCATTTATTTGTATTACAATATATTTGCAAAAGAATCATCAGTCATCAATCGATTTTAAATTAAAAATTTTTTGCATTAAAATTATAAAAGAAAAACAAATTAAAACACCAAAATCAGTTAAAGAAAATGATTTTGAACTAAATATTAAATATCCAGGCGTAATTAATGTTAAAGAAATTGAATCAATTCTTGAAGAAGATAATAAAAAAGAGGTATAATGTGCAAAATTTATTAGCTGATTTAAATGATCAACAATTAGAAAGCGTTATAACAACAGATGTACCACTAAGGATAATTGCTGGTGCGGGTAGTGGGAAAACAAAAGTTATAACAGCAAAAATTATTTATTTAATAGAACAAATAAAGACCAGTCCGTATAAAATTTTAGCAGTTACTTTTACAAACAAAGCAGCAAACGAAATGAAAGAAAGAGCGCTAAAGTTAACAGGTGATATAAAAATACCTTATATTATGACATTCCATTCATTTTGTGTTCGTATTTTAAGAGAAGATTTTAGTTATGCTGATTTATCAAGTAACTTCACAATTATTGATACTAGTGATCAAACTCAGATAATTAAAAAAATCTTAAAAGATTTAAATTACTATGAAGCAAATTTAAAACAAGAAAAAAAAATTATTGGAAAAATTAGCAGATGAAAATCAAACTTTACTTCACCAGATGAAGCGTATGAAAATGAATTTAATAATGAAGAAAAAAAATATGCTAAGGTTTTTAATGTATATCAAAACTATTTAAAAGAAAAAAATATGGTTGATTTTGATGATTTAATTTTAAAAGTACACAAATTATTGAATGAAAACAATGACATAAGAGAAAAATGAAAAAACCGATTTGATTATATTATGGTTGATGAATTTCAAGATACAAACTACACACAATTTGATTTAATTAAATTATTAACAGGTGAAAGAGGTTGTTTAACAGTTGTTGGTGATCCAGACCAAACAATATATTCATGACGAGGTGCTAAAGTTGACAATATTTTAAATTTTAATAAAAGTTTTAAAAACGCAAAAACTATTATGTTAACTCAAAATTATCGTTCAACACAAAATATATTAGATTTAGCAAATAAATTTATTGACAATAATAAAAACAGAGAAAAAAAAGATATTTTTACTTTGAACAATATTGGAAATTTAACACAAATTAAAGAAACGGCTTCAAGAAATTTTGAAGCAAAATATGTTGCACAAGAAATAAAAAAACTTATTGAAGAAAAAAACTATAAATATTCAGATTTTTTTATACTTTATCGCACGAATGCTTGATCTTTAGAATTTGAAAAAGAATTTGCAAATAATAACATTCCTTTTCAATTGATTGGAAGTTTTAGATTTCGTGATCGAAAAATTATAAAAGATATAACAGCGCTTTTAAAAATGGTTGTTGCCCAAGATGATTTTTCTTTTATGAGAGTCTTTTCTTTTATTCCAAAAGTTGGTGCAGTTACGACACAAAAGTTACTTACTTGCGCACAAACGTATAATATAAATTTATTTGAACTATTAACAATAAGAGAAGACTTGGTTAATGAAATTTCAAAAAATTTAACCTGATTTTGTGAAATGTTGAGAAATGCTCATAAAAAACATTTAAATAATGAACCCATTGTAAATATAGCTAAATTTTTAGTTGAAAATTCAGGCTTAGAAAATAAATTAAATCCAACAGAAAAAGAAGATTTAGAAACTATTAATAATATAAGAATTTATTATGATCAAATGCAGAAATTTGACTTTAATTATGATTATGAAAACGAAGATCAATCAATTTTAAGAACATATAAATTTTTACAAGATGAATCAATTTTAGCATCAGATGATGATGAGTCTGAAGCGCCAAATAAAATCACTTTGCTTACAATACACGCAGCAAAAGGTTTAGAAAATAAAGTTATTTTTATAGTAGGATTAAATCAAGATGTTTTTCCTTCAAGATTTAGTTTGTCATCAATCAGCGCTTTAGAAGAAGAAAGAAGAGCTCTGTATGTTGCAATAACAAGAGCGCAAGAATTATTATACATTTTATATGTAGCAGGAGAACGTTCATATATTTCAAATGGCGAACTCGGGCCAAGCCGCTTTATTTCTGAATTAGATCCTAAACTTTATGCGATTGAAAAAAATATTTTCTTTCATTCTTCAACAGAGATGACAAGTCAAAAGTTTTTATCAGGAGAAATTGAAAAAAAACCAGATAAATTAGACGCCAAAGTTGTAAATGGTGACATTATAGACCATAGTTTATTTGGCGAAGGTATCGTTGATCGAGTTTTAGATAAGCACATAACAGTTGCATTTAAAAATAAAGATTATGGAATTAAATCGATCCCAATTAATACTAGTGCATGAAAGAAAAAGTAATTAAATTTTAAAATTTAAGATTATGTCTATATAATATTGATAGATATTAGAAGGAGAAGAATAAAATGACTTCATTTACAGCAAAAATTATAGATCCGGTAGGGTTACACGCAAGACCAGCTTCTGTTTTATCAAAAGAAGCATCAAAGTTTGTATCAGATATTAAATTAAAATGTGGGGATAAAGAAGCGAATTTAAAATCAATTATGAATGTTATGGCTTTAGCTGTTAAAACTAATTCAGAAGTGATTATTGAGGCTAATGGAGCTGATGAAAAAGATGCAATTGCAGCAATTGAACAAGCTATGAAAGATAACTCAATAATTTAGTTAAATAATTTTAAATAAAAATAATCTTCTATAAGTATACAGATATTATTTGTAAAAAAACAAATAATAAAAATATGCAAAGAAGTTTTTTTATTTTAATAAAATAAAAAAACTATAATAAACACCATGATTTAAGTAGAAAGCGAGTAGATTTAGCGCATTATATGTCAAAAAAAATTGATTAGACTTTCTAACTACAAAAAACAAGAAACACTTGTTTTTTGTAAAACTATATAAAAATAAAAAAAGATAAATAAATGAAAAAATTATTAAGTTTATTAGCAGTTATTGGTATTACTGCTTCAGTTACATCAACAACTGTTGTTTGCGGCAATGGCGATGAAAATAATGATCCAATAGATGAAGGAGAGGGTGATGTTGTCAAACAAGATATTTCAACCATTATATCAGTTACAGAGTTAGGAGAAATTAACTTTTATTCTTTAACTGGAAATGATTTACAAACTCATGATGAAATTATTATCAAGTTAAAAATTTAAATGAAAATGTTGATGCTATACAGATTAATGCAATAAGAATTAATCGAGATAATGAAATAGTAACCATTAGTGCTGAATGGTTTGCTGAACCACTCCAAATTTCTTTTCAAACATCACCAATTTTTGATTTTGATAATGGTGAGAATATGGGTTCGCTTCTATCATTTCTCACAAATTCATGATGGCACAATTCTTGTTAGTGGTGGAACATCATCATTTGGAGAAACCAGTACATTTCTATCTGGAGTTTTGCCCTTTCTGGTCCAACTCTAGAAACATAAATATTAGGAAATAACCTTCCATTAGCAATTATGAGTTCAATAATCCAAATTCATGGTGGCGCAATTTTTATTGTTGGTGACGAAACTGCTAATACTTCATTTTATTAAAGTTATAAAATTGATTTGTCTATTATTTAATTTATTAATATAAAATAAAACAAACAAGAAGTACTTCTTATTTTTATTTTTATAAAAGATATTATAAATATTTTTTTGTGTATAATTACATTAGATGTTTTAGGAGGATTATAATTAATATGTCAAACAAACTAAATGGAATTGGTGCAAGTGAAGGAATCGCAATTGCAAAGGCATATATTTTGAATGAAAAGCCAATAATAATTCCAAAAAATCCATCAACAAATATTTCTGAAGAATTAAAAATTTTAACTAACGCAATTGAAAAAACAAAAAAAGATTTAATAAATCTGCAGATTATTGCAAAAGAAAAACTAGGAGAAGAAAAGGCTTTAATTTTTGAGGCTCATACTGCAATTTTAGAAGATCCAGCTTTAATAGAAGAGATAAATGATTTGATTAAAAATCAAAATTATAATGGAGTTCATGCAGTAGATGTGGTTGCAAAAAAATTTATTGTAATGTTTAGCGAAATGGAAGATGATTATTTTCAAGAAAGAGCTGCCGACATAAAAGATGTGACAGAAAGATTAATGCGCCATTTTTTAAATCTAC
>JGI994J12354_10002383_pt1 | contig 18443 bp, 17 predicted proteins | sample IntmicLarv3ML3BL_FD_12354 | JGI IMG/M metagenome (IMG submission 12354)
CTAAATACTTTAGAATAATTTTCTATTTACTTTGAATAACTATACAACTGATATTTTAAAAAAAACATGACAAGTAAAGAACGTTTTGACTTAACTGTAAACCATAAACAACCTGACAGGATGATGGTTGATTTCGGAGGAACATCGGTGACGGGAATCCACGTGCTTGCGGTAGAGAATCTAAGAAAATATTATGGGCTTGAGAGTAAGCCGTTGCGAATTACCGATGCTTTTCAAATGCTCGGTGAAATAGACGCCGAGCTTGGTGAAATATTGGGAACAGATACTGTTGCCGTAAAATCGAAAAAAAATTCGTTCGGCATAAGCAATCTTGCTCCGTACAAGGAGTTTCTTACACCTTGGGGACAGGTTGTTTTAGTTTCGGAGGGATTCAACACTACCATCGGTGAAAACGGTGATGTGTTAAGTTATCCGCAGGGAGATTTATCCCTGGAGCCTTCTGCAAGGATGCCTTCAAGCGGGTATTTTTTCGACGCGATAATACGCCAGAAACCTTTTAATGAGGAAGACCTTAATCCGGAAGATAACCTTGAAGAATATGGTTTGGTGAGCGATGATGATTTAAAATATTGGAAAGATGTTTGTCAGAAAGCTCGCGCCACCGGCAAAGTTGTTGTAGCGGGACTCGGCGGTACAGGATTAGGTGATATTGCCCACATACCCGGCATGAAACTTAAAAACCCTAAAGGTATAAGAGATATAGCGGAGTGGTATATGAGTTTAATATTGCGTCCGGACTATATCAGGACGATGTTTGACAAACAAACAGAGATTGCCGTCGAAAATCTTCGCCGTTTGCATGAGGTCATTGGCAATAAAATTGACGTAGTCTATGTATGCGGAACAGATTTCGGTACGCAGGATTCAACATTTTGTGCACCCGGACAGTTTGATGATTTATGGATGCCCTACTATCAGCGTGTTAATAAGTGGATTCACGAGAATACGACATGGAAAACATTCAAACATTCGTGCGGAGCAGTGGAGGGGTTTATGTCGCGCTTCATTGAAGCCGGTTTCGATATTATCAATCCTGTGCAGATAAGCGCGAAAGGAATGGACCCTGCTCATTTGAAGAAAACTTACGGAAAAGATATTGTTTTCTGGGGTGGAGGCATTGATACACAGAGTATTTTGCCGTACGCAAGCCCCGAAGAAATAAGAGGAAGCGTACTCCGCCTTTGCGAAATCTTCGCTAAGGACGGTGGCTACGTTTTCAATACCGTTCACAACATACAGGCTAATGTGCCGGTTGAAAATATTGTTGCAATGATTGACGCGGTGAATGAAGCAATGAACAAATAAACAATAAAACATGGAAACAGTTATAGGAATAGATTTAGGCGGCACGAGGATAAAAGCGGTGGCGATAGATAAGGCGGGAAATATTCAATATCAATGCAGTTATCCAACAAACGACGGTGATGATACGGTATGGAAAACTGCAATTTTGGAAACTGTACGAGATATTAAGGATAAACTGCAATGTCATGATGCCATTATAGGTATCTCGGCTCCGGGCTTGCCCAACAAGGATAATACCGCAATAGCGTTTATGCCGGGACGATTACAGGGTCTGGAGAATTTTGTATGGTCTGAATTTCTTGAAACACCGACCTTTGTTCTTAATGACGCTATATCGGCAATGATGTCCGAGGCGAGGTATGGAGCAGCCAAAGGACGAAAGAATGTGGTGATGGTTACCTTGGGCACCGGCGTAGGCGGCGCCATACTTATTGACGGCAAACCCTATCAGGGAGCATTCAATAAAGCGGGACATATAGGACATATTTCTATTGACAGTCATGGCGATCGTGATATTATAGGTATACCGGGAAGTCTCGAAGACGCTATAGGAAACTGTACTATTGAGAAACGTACTTACGGGAAATATACATCAACTGATCAGTTGATCGAAGATTACCGCAAAGGCGACAGTTTTGCAACGGAAGTATGGCTGTCTTCCGTAAAAAAGCTTGCGATAGGATTGGCATCACTGACCAATGTGCTTTCACCGGAGGTGATTATTCTTGGCGGGGGCATAACAAAAGCAAACAATGATTTGTTGGAGCCGTTGAATAAGTATATGGATTTTTATGAGTGGCAAATCTACGGAAACAAGACGGAAATCGTAAAAGCGCATTTCGAAGATTTAGCCGGAGCGATAGGTGTTACCTGCTTTGCAAGAGAGAAAGTTACATCAATGTAATTTGGTTCAAAATCTCTTTAGTTCCTGATACAATCTCTGTATCGGAAGACCCATGACGTTGTAAAAGGAGCCTTCTATGCCTTTCACGCCAATGTACCCGATCCATTCTTGTATGCCGTAGGCACCGGCTTTGTCGAAAGGTTCGTATTTTTCAACATAGTATTCTATCTCATCGTCGGTTAGTTCGGAAAAATCAACGGTCGACATAACGGAAAATTCTTTGTTTTTTTCGTTAGTTGTCAGAACAACTGCTGTTATAACCTGATGTTTGCGTCCCGACAATCGTTTTATCATTTGAATGGCATCGTTTTTGTTTGCAGGTTTTTCCAGAATATCACCATCGAGAACGACAACAGTGTCGGCGGTTATTACAAGCTCTTTATCTTTCATCGATGCTTTGTAAGCTTCGGCTTTTTTACGGGCAATGAATAAAGGAACATCTTCGGGAGGCGTACCCGATGGATATGATTCATCGATGTCGGGAATGATACGCACCTCGAAGTCAATATCCAAACCTTGAAGCAGTTCTTTTCGTCTTGGTGAATTAGATGCAAGTATAATTTTGTAATTCATTTTCTTATTTATTCAAAAATCGGATGCAAATCTAAACAAAATTTATATATTTGCGTTTTCTTGCGGAGATAAATGTTTATTTTATCCTTTGCGGGAAAATAGAACTTGTCGCAGATATAAAATTTAATAATATGAAGAAAATAGTAGCAGTATTTACAATGGCAGCAATGATGGCGTGTAACGGCGCAGTGCAAAAAGAAGAAGATGGTAAGAACGCGTCTTCACCGGCAACTTATATAGGTAAGCCGGATGTGATAGTTGAAAACGGGAAGATGACCCCGGAGGTTTTATGGGCATTCGGACGAGTAGGGGGCGTCAGTGTATCGCCTGACGGTAAGCGTGTTGCCTACACGGTGTCGTACTACAGCATTCCGGAAAATAAAAGTAATTCCGATATTTATGTGATGGATGTTGACGGTTCCAATAAAAAACAATTGACAAAAACCGTAGAACGCGAAGGCGCGCTGACTTGGATGTCATCGGGTAAAGCTATCGCATTCCTGCGTGGAGGAAAACTTTGGACGATAGACCCTGATAGCGGAAGCGAAACGCAAGTATCGGATATAAAAGAATCTATTGACGGATTTATTTATTCACCGGCGGAAGATAAAGTACTTTTTGTGATTTCGACAAAAATTGAAAAATATACCGGTGCCGAGAGACATAGCGACCTTGCAAAAGCTAATGCTTATATATACGATGACCTGATGTACCGCCACTGGGATTCGTGGAAAGACGGGAACTACAATCATATTTATGTGGGCGCTGTCGTTGCAGGAAAAATTACGGCTGTTGAAGATATAATGCCGGGCGAGCCTTACGATTCACCGACAAAACCTTTCGGTGGAACTGATGAAATAGCTTGGAGCCCCGACGGCAAAACGATTGTATATACTTGTAAAAAGTCAACAGGAAAAAAATATGCATTTGAGACAAACTCTGATTTATTTGCATACGACATGAGCAGCAAGCAGACAAAACTGCTTACGCCCGATATGCCGGGTTACGATAAATACCCGCAGTTCTCGCCCGATGGCAGTAAACTGTTATGGACAAGCATGAAACGTGCAGGCTTTGAGGCTGATAAAGAACGTATGATGATAATGGATTGGCCTTCAGGTACAATGAAAGATGTGTCGGAAAAACTTGACGCAAGTCCGTCGTCAATGAAATGGACAGCCGATGGCAGCGCAATATATTTTACGGCTCCTTATCAGGAAGCGCATCAAATACATAAAATGGATATGTCTACAGGAAATATATCACGCCTCACTGACGGGAATCATGATTATCAGGGAGTGCAGATAGCTGCCACAGGTCTTATCGCAACGCGTACAACTTCCGTAAACCCGGCGGAGATATACCGCATCAATCCTATTGACGGAAAAGGCGAGGAGATATCTTTTGTCAATAAAGAGCTGATGGAAAAAATAAATCAACCGACATTCGAAAAACGTTTCATTACAACGACAGATAATAAACAGATGGTGACATGGGTTGTATACCCTCCGAATTTCGATAAATCGAAAAAATATCCCTTGCTGCTTATTTGTACCGGTGGTCCGCAGGGTGTGTTAGGACCGTCGTTCAGTTATCGATGGAACTACATGCTGATGGCATCACAAGGATATGTCGTTGTTGTACCGGCTCGTCGAGGCACTTCAGGCTCGGGACAAGAGTGGAATGATGCGATATCTAAAAATCACGGAACGCAGGACGAACAAGACCACCTGTCTGCAATTAGCGCCATATGTAAAGAGCCTTGGGCTGATGCCGAACGTATAGGTGCTGCAGGAGCAAGCTATGGAGGTTATTCGATATTCCACCTCGCAGGTACTCATAAGGGGCGATTCAAAGCTTTCCTGGCACATTGCGGAATATTTAATATGGAATTCATGTACACCACAACCGAGGAAATGTTTTTCGAAGAGTGGGAAGCCGGAGGTGCTCCTTGGGATAAGGAAAACAAAGTTGCACAAAATTCTTATGCCCACTCCCCACACTTACTTGTCAAAAATTGGGATACACCTATAATGATTGTTCACGGAGAACAGGATTTTCGTGTGCCGTATTCACAAGGAATGGCTGCATATAACACAGCCCAAATGCTTGGCGTAGAAAGCCGGTTATTAGTTTTCCCGACGGAAACGCACTGGGTCTTAAGCCCACAGAACGCAATTGTATGGCAACGTGAGTTTTTTGCATGGTTCAACGAAAAGCTGAAATTTTGAGAATGTTCAGCTTTTCGAGTGAAAAATGCAAAAAACAATGCACAATGCACAATTCACAATTAAAATGCAAAAACAAGGAAAAGTAAGAAATAAGAATTTCATTTTCAATTAAAGAAGCAATTGACAATGAAAGAAATAATTGTAATTTAAAATTTTAGATAGATAAACAAATAAGTTATAAACATTCAATCGCCAATAGCCAATCGCACCAATAATTGTGCATTGTGCATTGTGCATTGTTAATTGATTTTTTATGGATTTAAAGCAATATATTGAGAAAAACAAAGAGAGGTTTCAGAGTGAGTGGTTTGAATTGCTGCGTATACCGTCGGTTAGTTCAAAGAGTGAACATAAGCAGGATATGATAACTTGTGCGGAGCGTTGGAAAGAGCTGTTGTTGTCGACAGGTGTGACGCGAGCTGAGGTGATGCCGACAAAAGGGAATCCTGTCGTTTATGCGGAGCGGATTATATCAACGGATGCTAAAACAGTTCTCGTTTACGGTCACTATGATGTGATGCCGCCGGAGCCGATGGACTTGTGGAAAAGCAATCCTTTCGAACCGGAGATTCGCGACGGGCGGGTATATGCACGAGGTTCAGACGATGATAAAGGGCAGGCAATGATTCAGGCCAAAGGCTTTGAAACGGCATTGCAGGCAGGCGTGCTCAACTGTAACGTGAAATTTATTCTTGAAGGGGAGGAAGAGATAGGCTCTCCGAGCTTGGAGGCTTTTTGCGAAGCTAACAAAGAGTTGTTGAAGGCGGACGTTATTCTTGTATCGGATACAAGCATGATAAACGAAGAAACACCTTCGCTTACGACAGGTCTTCGCGGCTTGTCGTACTGGGAGATTGAAGTGACAGGGCCAAACCGTGACCTTCACTCCGGACATTTCGGAGGAGCTGTAGCAAATCCTATAAATACGCTTTGTAAGCTGATTGCAGATATTACAGATGCCGACGGACGTATCACTATACCTACATTCTACGATGATGTGGAAGAACTATCCGCAACGGAAAAAGACATGTTGGCAAAAGTGCCTTTCGACGAAGAAAAATACAAGAATGCTATTGAGGTGGATGCTCTTTTCGGGGAAAAAAGCTATTCAACGCTTGAACGTAACAGTTGCCGCCCGTCATTTGATGTTTGCGGAATATGGGGAGGGTATACCGGTGAAGGTGCAAAGACCGTTCTTCCGTCAAAAGCCTACGCTAAACTATCATGCCGCCTTGTACCTCATCAGGATTCGGAAAAAATATCAAAGCTTTTTATTGACTACATAAAAAACGTAGCACCGGAATATATAAAAATTAATGTTACGCATCATCATGGCGGTCAGGCGTACGTTTGCCCAATAGACCTACCGGCTTACAAAGCAGCAGAAAAAGGTTTTACAAAAGCATTCGGTAAACAGCCGTTAGCCGTTCGTCGCGGAGGAAGTATCCCTATTATCCCTACATTTGAAAAAGTTCTTGGTATAAAGAGTGTTCTTATGGGGTTTGGTCTCGAACGAAACGCTATTCATTCCCCTAACGAAAGTTTCGGATTGGATATGTTTTATACGGGCATTGAAGCTGTTGCCGAGTTTTATAGAGAGTATCATTCAATTGAAAATTGAAAATGATAAATAGTGTAATCATGTAATCATTAATCGTTGAATAAACAGAGTATTTTATTAAAAACCGTTGAGTTAGACGGAAGACCGGTTGACATATATATTGAGAATAATATCATTAAGCATATTGTTCCGGAAGGGCATGCATTAATGACCGACAATGAAATTGATGTTGTTATTGCCTGCCGTCATAAAGCCGTTATTCCCGGACTAATGAATATGCATACCCATGCAGCAATGACGTTGTTCAGAGGTTATGGCGACGATATGCCTTTGATGCCCTGGCTCGAAGAGAAGATATGGCCCAACGAGGCCAAGCTTACGTATGATGATGTATATTGGGGTGCAAAACTTGCTTGTGTGGAAATGATACGCAGCGGTACGACAACGTTTTTCGATATGTATCATAAGCTTGACGCTACGGCAAGGGCTGTCGAAGAAATGGGCTTGAGAGCTGTATTGTCGGAAGCCTGTTTTGACCATTTCAATCCTGAATCGGCAGAACGCAGCAAACAAATCATTATAAAACGTTTCTCGCAAAATCCTCCCGACAAACGTATTCAGTATGCTTTAGGTCCTCATGCCATTTATACTGTTTCGGGGGAATTGCTCAAGTGGTCGTCTGATTTTGCCGAGGACAACGACATACTCATGCACCTACATCTTGCTGAGACAGAAGTAGAGGTTAAACAAAGCATTGAACGATTCGGAACAACACCTGTACGATATCTGCAAAAACTCGGAATATTATCTCCGCGCTTAGTCTTGGCTCACGTTTTATATGTTGATGACGAGGAAATTCGTATGCTTGCAGATAATGATGTAAAGGTCGTTCATAACCCCGCATCAAACATGAAGCTTGCCTCCGGCTATGAGTTTAAGTATAAAGAAATGCGCGATGCAGGTATCACGGTCGCAATCGGAACTGACGGCTGTTCATCGTCAAACAACCTTGATATGATAGAAGCCATGAAGCTTGCCTCATTATTGGGAAAAGCATGGCGCAAAGACCCCGAAGCACTGACGTGCAATGAAATGTTTTATTCGGCAACCAAGGCAGGAGCCGATATTACCGGAATAAACGCCGGACTTATAAAAGAAGGATGTTTAGCCGACTTATGTCTTGTAGATTTAAAAACGCCGGCGTTCACGCCAAATTTCAATTTTATATCAAACCTTGTTTTCGCGGCAAACGGAAGCTGCATTGATACAGTAATATGCGACGGCAAAATACTGATGCAAAACAAACAAATCCCGGGCGAAGAGGAGATATTGAAAAATGCCGACCTTTTAGCATATAAATTAGTTGAAAATTAACCAAATACAATTATGAACAAAAAATTAGTGATTCTTTCTTTAGCATTAGCGATGATATCAACAATATCTATCGCTCAAAACTCTGCTGTCAGGCAGATAATCGATATGGGCAGCAAGGACAACCAAGTAATGGAGCATTTGGACGTACTGTCTAACAGGTTCGGAGGCCGTCCCGTAGGCTCTGATGCATACTCTAACGCCACAGAGTGGGTAGCACATAAATTCAAATCATGGGGACTTGAGGTAGAGCTTCATGAAGCCGGAACGATGCATGTAGGCTTTAACCGCGGTCCATGGTTTGGCCGTATGCTTGGCGGTGAACAGGCTATGAACCTGCATTTTGTAACACCTTCATACTCTGCCGGAACAAAAGGTTTGCAGCGCGGACATGTCCTGATGGAGCCTCGCAGTCGCGATGAGTTCGAACGTATGCGCGGTGCATTGAAAGGAGCATGGGTGCTTATTACCGGAACAAACAACGGCTGGGAGATTGACCATTCTTATAAAGGCGATTCCATACGTGAGGATGTACGTGCTAAAAATGACGAGATACGTAAGAAGAACATTGAGATAACAAAGCTTAACGAAGAAAAGAAACGCAAAGATACTCTTATCGCATTAATTGAAGAGCCGCCGGCATTGTTTTTCAAAGAGATGCGCGAGGCCGGTATTCTGGGTATAATTCAGTCGGCGCCTGTTCCTTTATTAGCATTGTACGACCGTTGTGTCGTAAAAAATCCTGAGATGACGTTCGATAACCTTCCCGTTATACCCGATATAAGACTTGACGAGCATCAATATAAAATCATTGAGCAGATGGTAAAGGAAAGACGTGTCTTTGAACTGGAGTTTGATATACGCAACCACTTTAAGATGGGGCCGATAAAATATTACAGTGTCATCGGAAAACTGCGCGGAACGGAGTTTCCTGACGAATATGTGATGCTGACAGCACACCTTGACACTCATGACGCGGCAACAGGAGGTGTTGACTGCGGTTCAGGAGTGTCGTCGGTTATCGAAGCCGCCCGCTTGGCGTCACAGACCGGTGCAAAACCTAAGCGGACAATGCTCTTTGTCGCTTTTGCAGGAGAGGAGTACGGTTTGCTCGGAGCACAAGCGTTGGCAAAAACTTATGCAGATAAACTCGAAAAGATATCCTATCTTTTCAACCGCGACGGAGGACCGTTACCTCCTGTAGCTATTACTACTTCGGAAGCGATGTACGACGATTTTGTGAAAATATGTGAGCCGGTGAAGAATATTCACCCCGAAATACCTTTCGAGGTAAAGAAAGGCGGCCCGTTCAATAAACCGGAACGCCCCGGCAGTACAGATGCCACAGTATTTTCAATACAAGGAGTGCCCGCGATGAGTCTTGAAGAAAGAGATGTTAAAGGATACAACTTCAATTATCGTGAGATATGGCATACGGAGCGCGATCTCTATACAAAAAGCATCCCTGAATACCAAAGACATGCAGCTACGGTAATGGCTGTGATAGGGTGGGGTATAGCGAATCTTGATTACCAACTGCCTCGTGAAGGTTTTTATAAATAATTGTTGCTGATAGAAAAATGAATACAAACTACAGTGAAGCGGCGGATTTTATTTTGTCCATAATCGGAAATACTCCGGAGACTGCAATTATACTTGGAAGCGGACTTGGCGCGTTGGCGGATAAAATTGAGAATGCTGTCGTAATACCTTACGGAAAAATTCCACATTTTATGAATTCTACCGCTGCAGGCCATAAGGGTAATCTTATTTCCGGAACGTTAGGAGGGAAGCAGGTGCTTGCCATGCAAGGTCGTTTTCATTATTACGAAGGTTATACGATGCAACAGGTAACGTTTCCTGTTCGCGTGATGAAGTTGATGGGAATAAAAAATCTGCTTGTCTCTAATGCCGCAGGCGGGATAAACAATACATTTAAGGTAGGCGACCTTATGATTATCCGCGACCATATTAATATGCTTCCCAACCCACTGATAGGAAAGAACAACGAGGTTTTCGGTACTCGTTTTCCTGATATGACACGAGCATACGACCGTGAATTTATCTGCTATATGGAAGATATTGCCGCAAAACATAATATTCCGTTAAAAAAAGGAGTATATGTCGGTCTTACCGGACCTTCGTACGAAACTCCTGCCGAGTATGCATTTTTCGGAAAGGCAGGAGGCGACGCAGTCGGAATGAGTACCGTGCCGGAGGTGATTGTTGCCCGCCATGCAGGTTTACGCGTATTTGGCATGTCCGTGATAACAAACGAAGGATATCACTTTGCCGATGACTTTGTGAACGATGGCGATGACGTAGTCAAAGCCGCAAACCAAGCCGCAAACAAGATGACGTTGTTATTTATCGAACTGATAACCCGAATAGGGTGATTTTTTATAATATAATAAAGGGCAAAAGCATGAAATCTATGAAGAGATTATTTTTATTCGTATGTGCAATAATGCTCTTGACGACATGTAATAACAATCATCCCGGTTCCTTTAAATTAGATGGTTTTATAGACGGAGCAAAAGATGATGCGAAGATTATGCTCTATTTTAATTCGCTTAAAAACGGTGAATTACTAAAAATAGCTGATACAACGATAATAAGAAACGGAAAGTTTGTATTTACAGGTCATATTGATGAATTGACTGCTGCCAGCTTAGTTTATGAGGAACCGGATTATAATATTGTTGTGATAGATGTACAGTTATATTTAGAGCCGACAGCCATGAAACTGCGAATCAATAAAAATAATCCTTTTGACTACATATTGACAGGTACAAAAATTGAAAAGGAAAATATTGAATTGAGAAAGGAATTGAACCCTTATCAACAAGTTTTCCATGAAAATGCACTACAACTTGATAACCTGCGTAAACGGATGCTGTTAAATTCGGAAAATCCGCTCATTATGGACAGTCTGAATAATGTGATCGATCTGCAATTTGAAAAAAGGAGGTCTGTAAGTTCAAAGATGTATGAAATACTTCTTGACTTTGTTTCAAAGCATAAAACTTATAGAATAGTTCCCGATATAATAATGCGTTTTCCTGCTGATACAGCTCAAGCAATTTATAACAGCTTGCCCGAAAAGTCGAAATCCGGTTTGTTGGGAAAACTTGCGCATAAACAGATCGAAGAGAATAAAAGTTCGGAAGAATATGAAAAAAATGCCTTATCCTTAGTCGGACGCGATGCTTTTGATTTCAAGAGGCAGGATGCTTACGGAAACACAATCAGCTTATCCGAGTTTAAAAACAAAAATTGTGTTTTACTGGATTTTTGGGCAAGTTGGTGTATCCCTTGTATAGCAAATATACCTCATCTAATCAATGTATATGAGCAATACAGCAAACAAGGACTTGTGTTGATCGGTATTTCTTCCGACTCTGACAGTGTCCGGTGGTTGAACGCAATTGAAACATATAAATTAGACCGATGGTCTCAAATTTTAAGTATTCGAAATGAAGAAAAAATTATTGTTGATTATGAAGACATTGGCAATATGTATTATGTTTCAGCAATACCTTGTTATATTTTGATTGACAAACAAGGAAAAATTGCTGCAAGATGGGAAGGGGCTATTGATGAAGAACAATTTACTGAAATTTATAAGATTATTTCATGCCTCGAATAATATGTATTTACATAAAAAAATATGTGTTCGCCCTGAAATATACTGCTAATAATTATAATATTTTAAACAAAAACTGTATTTTTGCCAAAAAAAAACAGTTTAATGACTAAAAAAGTAATTGTTATAGGCGCCGGAGTGTCGGGCCTTGTTGCCGGAGTTTATGCCCGCTTGGCGGGATTTGATGTTGATATGTATGAGTATCATAATGTTGTAGGCGGTAATTGTACAGGATGGAACCGCAAGGGTTATCATATTGACGGATGTATACAATGGCTGACGGGAACGAAAAACGGCACAGGAGTTAATAAAATTTGGAGGACATGCGGTGCGTTGAGCGACAAGACGCCTATCTATAATCCCGAAAAAATAGCAACTACGGTTCATGAAGGTAAGACTTACCATCTGTATTCCAATGTAGACAGGATTGAACGCGATTTTCTTGAAATATCACCAGAAGATAAAGTTCAGATAAAGAGATTTATCAAAGATATAAAGTGTTTTAAAAACCTTAATGCCCCTGTAGATAAGCCTTTTGAGGAAATGAACATTTTTGGATTCCTTCCTCTGATATGGAAAATGATTACTTCGGGAAAACCGGAGAAAAAGACGGAGACGATGACTATAAAGGACTATATCGAAGAGTTTAAATCTCCTGTTATTCGTCAGTTATTGGCATGCGTTTTTCCCGGTGAGATGCCTGCGTATGCACTGTTTTATTCTTTGGGTATACGAACATCGGGCGACGGAGGATGGCCTGTAGGCGGTTCCTTAGCTTTTATGCAAAGGATAAGAACACATTTTGAAGAACTTGGAGGCAAGATATATTTGGGGTGTAATGTCGATAAAATAGTAGTAAAAGACGGTGTTGCCACCGGTATAAAATTAAAGGACGATGACAATGAAATCTCTGCCGATTATATAATCCCTGCTGTAGACGGAGAGATGCTTCTCGCTAAGTTGTTGGAAAACAAGTATCATGACGAATATTTTAAAGCACGCTATTCGGATTCGAAAAGTTATTTGCTGTTGACAGGCACTTATGTGAGCTTCGGCACTACAGCCGACCTTAGCGGCTATCCTCATAATTTTTTTGTTGAGACAAAAATGCCGTTGCAGCTGAATAACACGACATTAAAAAACTTCAATGTCAAAGTCTATAACTTTGATTCGGAATTATCCAAGGGAGGAGGGAAGACCGTTATGTCCGTTCTGCTGACGGAAGATGAGTTCGACTATTGGAAGACATTAAAAGAAGCCGAACTGCAAAAATATAAAGAAGAAAAAGAACGTATAGCCGATTGGGTTATGGAAGGGATAATAGGCGTTTTTCCGGAGCTGGAAGGAAAATTTGATATGTCGGATGTTGCTACGCCATTGACATTTAACCGGTATTGCAACTCATACCGCGGTGCATATATGTCGTTCATCCCATACGGAAACGTAAAAATGAAATTTCACAAAGGAAAGATCGAAGGGCTTAAAAACCTTTTCGTAGCCGGCCAGGGTGCTATACCTGTCGGCGGACTTCCTTTAGCTGCAATTACAGGAAAATTTGCCGCACAACGACTTATAAAAGCAGAGCTTTTAAGTGAAAAATGAAAAAAAAGTAACAATGTACAATTAACCTCTAACTAATCACTAACCATCGTAATTCGTAATTTGTAATTGACATTCATGAACGGAATCCCTGAACTTTACGCATTATTAGAGCATCTGGAAATACAGTTCGAATATATCGAACACCCGCCAGCACCGACAATAGAGATAGCACGTCAATATTGGGCGGGGCATGATGCAAAGCACTGTAAGAACCTGTTTTTTCGTAACCATAAAGGAAACAGGCATTACCTTGTTATCCTCGATTGCAACTGCGATATGGACATCCATTCCATAGAAAAACTGTTACATCAAGGTAAGCTTAGTTTTGCTTCCGAGAAACGTATGGAGAAGTACCTCGGCGTCGAACCCGGTTCAGTCACACCATTTGGACTGATAAGCGACAAAGAAAATCAAGTACATCTCTTCATTGACAAAAATCTGCAAAATGCAGAACGGGTCAGCTTTCATCCGTGTATAAATACTGCTTCGCTTATCATCTCATGCGAAGATTTCATCCGCTTTCTCGACCATGTCGGAAATACATACGAATGGATTGAACTTTATTCCGATCCATATTTTTCTTCATAAGGCTGAACAACGACCCATCCGTCACCTTCGAATTTCATTTGGAAACTTTCACCGCTGCCTCTTCCTATAAATGTTTTAAAAGAAATATCGGTTTTGAACTCCGGCTTAAGGCTGCCTGACCAAGCTACTGTCGCATTTGGATCTGTATATATAGGATGACCGGGCTTCACTAATAATGTCAACGGGTCACCGTGTGTGGTAATGGCTACGTGTCCTGTGCCGCTTATGCTTGCCTGAAACAGCCCGCCTCCCATTATGCCTGCAATGCTTTTCATCAACTTTATATCCGATTTTAATGATTCTTCATGTGCAAGAATATCATTCCCGTTAACGTTGATCGATTCATTATCAAGGTATAGTACACGTATTTTTTTAGCTAAATCGGATACGTATACTCGTCCGCTTCCGGTCGCTTTCATCATCGTCGTACCTTCGCTGCTTATAGCTTTTTTTAATAAGTTGGCTACGCCTTTGCTTAGCATCCCTTCTCTTTCGAACTTAACAATGCCATCGTATGCAATCATTGCTCCGTTTTTAATCATTACTGTCTGATTACTGATATTCAACTCGAGAATGTATTCGCTTTCAAGTTCAAAAAAATCGGATTTACTCTCATTCTGTGCTGTTTCCTGAATTAGTGATTGAATAGAAAATTTTTTCATAGTTTGATTATTTAATGATGAATTAAAATTATATAACACTCTTTATTTACTAAAAAAACATCCAAATATATGAAAATATTTTCGTGTAAAAAAAAATATTAATTTTTTTTTATTGCTTATGCAACTATTGTGAGAAAATTTGCATCTATTGGATATAGAGCATTAATTTTATACCTTGATAATAAACATAACAAAAAACACCAATGAAAAAGATTATTATTACATTGTGCTGTATAACAGCCATTTTCGTTGCAACATCATGCAATGGTAATTATATTGCGTCAGAAGCAGGCTACGATAATTATGCCCCAATGGCGCCCGACTATGATGCATTGAACGAAGAGAGTTATAAAGAGTTTGCGGAAAATAAGTTTCTATCACCTTATGAACATCCTCTTTCTACATTTTCGATAGATGTAGATGCGGCGGCTTATTCTAATATTCGTCGTATTATCAATAAAGGTTCGCTACCGGATATAAATGCAGTGCGAATCGAGGAAATGATAAATTATTTTTCGTATGAATATCAACAGCCTGAAGGCAAAGATCCTGTACGAATATCGACAGAAGTAGGGGCGTGCCCGTGGAACAGCCAAAATCGCTTGGTGAAGATTGGACTGAAAGCAAAGGAGATTCCGACGGAAGACCTTCCTGTATCTAACTTTGTGTTTTTGATCGATGTTTCGGGTTCTATGGAAGGACCCGGACGTTTGCCGTTAGTTAAATCGTCACTTAAACTGTTGGTTAATAATCTGCGTGACGAAGACCGTGTGGCTATCGTTGTTTATGCAGGAGCTGCCGGACTCGTTCTCCCTTCTACATCCGGAGACGATAAACAAAAGATTTTTGATGCGTTGGAAAGCCTTTCGGCAGGCGGTTCTACTGCAGGAGGTGAAGGTATAAGATTAGCTTATGAAGTTGCGAAAGAAAACTTTATTAAAGACGGTAATAATCGCGTGATACTTTGTTCAGACGGGGATTTTAATGTTGGTGTCACAAAAAACAGCGATCTTGAAAATCTAATTAAAGAACAGCGTAAAACAGGAATATACCTTTCTATCTTAGGATATGGAATGGGTAATTATAAGGATGATAAGATGCAAACGCTTGCTCAGGCGGGCAACGGAAATCATGCATATATTGATGATCTGCAGGAGGCTAATCGAGTGCTTGTAAATGAATTCGGCTCAACAATGTATGCCGTGGCAAAAGACGTTAAGTTGCAGATCGAATTTAATCCTTCGAAGGTGCAGGCATACCGCTTGATTGGCTATGAAACACGCTTACTTAATAATGAAGATTTTAATGATGACACTGTCGATGCAGGTGAAATGGGAGCCGGACATACCGTTACTGCATTCTATGAGATAGTACCTGTCGGAGTGAAAAGCAATGTATATACGCCCGGAAATATTGATCCGTTGAAATATCAGAAACCAAACGATTCCGAAGTCGATATCATAAATTCGAACGATATGTTATTCGTAAAACTTCGTTATAAGCCAATAGACAGCGATGTCAGCAGTAAGGTAGAAATGGCGGTCGTAGATAACGGAGGAGATAATGTATCACAAGATTTCCGCTTTGCTTCTTCAGTATCAATGATGGGGTTGTTGCTTCGTCACTCTGATTTTAAAGCCGATGCAAGCTATGATAAAGTGATTGAACAGGCCAATATGGGACTGAATAACGACGGACTCGGATACAGGCGTGAGTTTATTCGCTTGGCCGAGGCTGCAAAAGGGCTGTCAAAATAAAAAACTAAAAACGTAATCATTATTTTGTTTCTTTAAATTAACTTTATTAAATTTGNCAGTGGAATATAAATAATTTTAAAATGAAACGGTTATTATTTATACTGTTATCAATAATCCTGCTTTGTTCGTGTTCAAAGGGCACTGGTGTTAATAAAGAATCCTTTTTATCTGATATCACCTTTTCTTACGAGGACAAGATTGATAAGGTTGGTCTCTCTTATCAATACCCTTCTACTATTGATAAAACAAAAGCATTTCTTGTTTGGACTTCATCTGACAAAAGCGTAGATATAATAAATGCTGTCTATGCCGATGCATACTTTTTTTTGCCGGAATCATGCGAACCAAAGCAAGTTAATATAACTCTCTTGGTCAGTGATGGGGAAAACTCCGTTACAACCACAAAAGAAATATTTGTACCTGCACTTAATGATGTGAGAAAAAAAGGTTTGGGTAGAATGCTAGAAGAAGAAAAGAGTAATAATGTAGATCATTACTGGTATTTTGATCAAATGGTTTCCGGCAAGCATTCACATATGAATTGCGGACCATCAGTAGCTGCAATGGCTGTGAAATGGGCATGTCCGAACCTTACCGAAACGCCTGAAGATGCGCGTGAGTTTATTCAGCCGGAAGGTGGAGCAATGCATCTTCATCAACTTTCTCCCTATCTCACTAAGAATAAGGTAACTCATGAATTTGTAGATGGGGTTTCTGATATTCACATCTTAAAAGAAATTATAAATGCCGGAAATATTGCCATTATGGAGATAAAAATGTTTTATATTTCATTTCAGGAAAACAATAAATGGCATAATGGAAGATTTTATTCTGTGGTACCTAATGATAAATATGGTCACTTTATTATAGTAAAAGGTTATAAAGTAGTAGACGGCGTCACATTTTATGAGGTATACGATCCGTTCTCAAACCAAAAAGAATATGAGGACGGACAATTAATGGGTATTGACCGATATTTTCAATTGAATGAATTAAATAAAGCATTTAAGGTGTATCATTCTTATACTACCAATAGTGATTTAATTGTTATTCATAGTGGTAAGTCTTAGTTTTAACAAACAATTCTTTAATCACTCTTGGAACTTGTCGATTTTTTCAGGAATGACTGGACTTTGGAATAAAATGAGGATGGTACCTGTGTACTTTCTTGCATTCAGCCGAATATGCCAAAAATTTCTTCAACAAATAAACCTGCAAGCGACGGTTGGAGGAGTATTGGGAACAGTAATCCGTAAACCGCACCGTAAAAGTGGGCATTATGGTTTATGTTGTCGGATGATCGCTTTGCCATGTACTGGCAGTATATCAGGTATAGTACTCCAAAAATTATTCCGGGGATCGGGATAACTGCGAACAGCAGTATTGTACCCCATGGATCGAATAATATAGACGAGAATAGAACGGCTGACACTGCTCCGGATGCTCCGATTGATTGGTAATATATATTATCGCGATATTTTACAAGGTCGTATAATGAAGAAAAGATCATTCCGCCGAAATATAACCCGATAAAACCCCATAACCCGAATCCGATCTGTGAAAAATAGTACTCCATATATGTGCCGAATGACCAGAATGTGAACATATTAATAAGAAGATGGGTCATATCGGCATGAACAAAGCCGTGGGTAATAAATCGAAACCATTCTTTCCTTTTGAAAATAGCATACGAATTGAAAGAAAATTTGTTAACCAAATCTCTTCGTCCGAAACACATATACGACACGATACCCGTGATGCCAATTATCAGATATGTCAGCATAAAATGATATTTTTATTATTTGCGGGTGCAAATAACGGCAAATCTTTGTGTTCAACAAAATAATTACAAGAATATTTCTTTTGAATACGCTTTAAACTACTTTATAACATGATATCAATGTAGTTGCGAATCACTCAATTTTTATCGATTTAACAGGATTATCATTTGCCAGCTGCCAATTTTGGAACGTAACTGTTGCGAAAATAATAATCCCGACAACTACAAACGTAATCAGGTATACCCACCAATACATAGGTGTTTTGTATGCAAAATTTTCTAACCATCGTGTAACGGCATACCATGCTATCGGAGCAGCTATAACAAAACATATTAACAATAACTTGAAATACATTTTGTTGAACATCACAATGATACCCGATGTTGAAGCGCCGTGTATTTTACGTATACCTATCTCTTTACGGCGACATTCACCATCGAA
>JGI994J12354_10002384_pt1 | contig 18436 bp, 15 predicted proteins | sample IntmicLarv3ML3BL_FD_12354 | JGI IMG/M metagenome (IMG submission 12354)
AAAGGGCAATTAGAGATTACGCAGGGCAATATTGCTTTTAACAATATTCAATTTACTTATAATGAAAGCAGAGAAATACTTAATGAGTTTAATTTGGATATAAAAGCGGGGGAACATTTTGCATTAGTAGGCAGAAGTGGTTGCGGTAAAACAACGCTAGCCTATATGTTGCTTGGGTTTTACCGACCTTTGCAGGGGGAGATTATAATTGACGGACAAAAATTGTCAGAGTGTAGTTTGAAATCTATTCGTCAAAACATTGGCCTGGTGGCTCAAGATGTGTTGGTTTTTGATGGTTCTATCAAAGCAAATATTTTATTAGGTAATAAAAAAGCAACAGATAATGAAATAATATCAGCTTGTAAACAATCGGGGCTTTGGGCGCTAATTGAAGAACTACCAAATGGACTTGATACCATCATCGGTACGCAAGGAATTGGTCTTTCGGGAGGGCAAAAGCAACGAATAGCGATAGCTAGAATTTATCTCAAAAATCCGAAGATTATAATTTTTGATGAAGCGACATCGTCTCTTGATAGTGAAACCGAGGAGATGGTTCATGATGCATGGAAAAGCGTTTTGGAGGGCAGAACATCAATAGTTATTGCCCATCGTCAAAGTTCAGTTATGTTGTGTGACAAAGCTGGTATATTAGAAGCTGGAAAAATTATTGAAACTGGAAAACCAGTAGATATGGTTAATGGTAGCGAGGCTTTTAAAACGCTCTTTGGTGTGAGGGAGATAGATTAGCATGTTTAAAAAGATTAAATATCGCCTAAAAATTTTAAAGAGGCTTAGACCATTCACAAAAGGGGTAAAACGTTTTTTCATCCTTAATTTTATCCTTAGCATTATTTTAATGGTATTAGGATTTGTAAATCCACTATTTTACAAGATTTTTATTGATGATGTGATTTTAAACGGTCAATTTAATAAAATGTTTGTTGTGGCTGGAGGCTATCTTGGTATTTTTGGGATAAGTATATTAATAGAGTACTTAAAAAATTACGCAAATTATAAATTGGTTAATACAACGCTTTATCGTGTAAAACTAAAAATTTGGCAAGGCTTTTTAAAGTTACCTTTTGCCGTCTATGAGACTAGTGACATTGGTGACATGAAAATGCGATTGGACGATGATAGCAACCAAGTTGGTAATTTTGCAAGTTATCAGACTATTGATTACCTGATTTCGTACGTAACGTTAGTGATTAGTTTGGTATTGCTCTTTATTATAGACTGGCGGTTAGCATTGTTTTCTGTAATTACTATTCCCCTTACTTTTTGGGTTGATCATCTTTTAAGCAAACGAGAGAGCAACCTAAACAATTCAAACAGAGAAAACGATCAAAAGATGTCGACATGGCTTCATTCATCCGTGCAAGGATGGCGTGAAATAAGAACACTTAATCTGGAAAAATCTCAAGAACGACAGTTTGTACGTTTTCTACATAATTTTGCTTTATACTTTGGAAAATGGATAAATTACTGGACTGCCCGAGTTTTGGTGATACCCAAGATTAAAGATGAATTTCTTATGCAGTTTGGATTATACTTTGTTGGTGGTTTGCTGATTATGAATGGCGAATTAAAAATCAGCAATCTACTTCTCTTTGCGATGTATTATGGTGTGTTATCAAATGCTGTTCAAACAGTTTCTAGCACGGATGCGGAGTTGCAGTCGAGTGAGCCTTACGTAAACCGACTACTTGAATCTATAAATAAAGAGGATTGTTCTGCTGAGCGTGGGATTATTCCGGATGACACGAATGTCATTGAATTAAAGGACGTTTCATTTACGTATCATAATAATGAAAAGGAAATAGTCAGTGGTCTTAATTTACGAATTGGTAAAGGTGAGCATGTAGCCATTACTGGAAAAAGTGGCGGTGGAAAAACGACGCTATTAAAACTTATTACAGGTATGGTTGAACCAACTAGCGGAGCAGTGTATTTTTCAGGCATATCTTTGCGTGATATTAATCTCGAGGTGATGCATAGTCGTATTGGGTTTATAATGCAAGAAAATGTTTTATTTAATACAACCATCAGAGAAAACCTTCTTTATGGTAAGGAAAATGCAAGCGAATTAGAATTACGAGATGCTTGCGAGCGGGCATGTATTTTATCGCTGATAGAGGGTTTGCCGGATGGTTTTGAAAGTATAATTGGTGAACGTGGTATCAAGCTTTCGGGTGGAGAACGCCAAAGGATTGTGCTTGCAAGACTTTTTCTACGAAATGTTGATATATTCATTTTTGATGAAGCGACTAGTGCATTAGATCAGTATAGCGAAAATATCATATATGATACAATAAAAAAAGTCACCAAAGACAAAACTATTATTATAGTGTCGCACCGAGAATCATCAATTGAATTATGTGATAGGCAAATAAAAATGTAGAATGAAACATACAAGCAATATTAAAAGTTGGTAATCCACAACGTAGATGAGATGTATTACCTTCAGGTTTCATTGGAAGTGAAGAATCGTAAGGACAACAAGGAATACCATCAGAATTTATGGTGTAATCACTGTTTTGTAAATGAGAGCGTGAATTAAGAATGATATAAGCTTTGGAAAAATGTTTATCCTTGCCGAAGGTATCACCAGTAAGCAATTCTTTATAAATGATTGTGGAATCAAAAGCAAAGTCACCTGGAAAATATTTAGGATTAATTAGTGAATAGCTGTTTAATTTCTTGGTTAGCCGAAGCAGATGTGGGCATGGAAGAATAATACCATTTAAACAAACGGCTGTGGTTATAGCCTTTCCAAAAACGTCAAGCTTTAGGAGGTGAAAACTAATTCACAGCGTCTGCAACAGTATAGCATTTCATCCTTGGGGAGGGATGTAAATAACTACTACTATATAATACGAGGTAAATTTAAGTATGTTGAAATTGGAAGGTGTAAATATATCTTTTGATAAAATTATAATTGAAAATAGTGATATAGAAATCCCAAGGGGAAACATTGTATCTATTACTGGCGACAGTGGAACAGGAAAAACTTCATTATTATATTTATTTGGATTGATTTCAACAAACAAAAAATATAAGTACATTTATAATGATCAAGCAATTGACTTGAACGACGATGAATTGACAAGCAATCTCAGGAGAAACAATATTGGGTTTCTGTTTCAAGATAATTCCCTGATAGAAAACTTGACAATATTAGAGAATGTTCGTTTATCAGCAAATCTTGCTGGGCACGAAATAACAGAATCAGAAATACAAGACTATTTAAAGAGTGTTGATTTAAAAGTCACTAAAAAGACTTATCCAAAACAATTGTCAGGAGGGGAATTGCAGAGAGCAGCAATTGCATGTATCATGGCTAAAAGAACTGAGATTATTTTAGCTGATGAGCCTACATCTGCTTTAGATAAAATAAATGAAACTGCAATAATCAATATTTTTAAAAAATTAGCTCAGGGTGGAGTGACTATTATCATTTCTACGCATAATTCAGATATTTGCAGTGAGTCCAACATGGTTTATTCAATCGAAAATAAAAAAGTAGTGCTTATAAAAGATAAGAGAGTGAGCAAGCAACCCAACACAGAGAAAAGAGATAGCAGCAACCCATGTAGGTTTGGAATTAAGAAATTGTTTAATTATATTAGGCGAACAAGTAAAAAAGAGAGAAATTTAAAAATGGTCATTATAATTTTTTGTGCAATAGCTATATCGGGATTCTCCGTAGCAAGAGAATTAGCGGAAGGATTAAAAGAAACTCAACAAAGTCTGTTGAATCAAATTTCTGATAGAGAAATATTTTTAATTAACATGACATCATCGCAAACGGATTTCCGTGATAGTGATGAAAATATATCTATATCGCAAGAAGAGTATAAAAAAATACAAAGTATAAATACAATAGGAGAGATATATCCATATTATGAATTTCGTTCGTTTTGTTTGAACCCACAGTATAGAAACCTTGGCACAGAAGTAACCGTAACATCAGAGATGGATAGTAGAACATTCGATTTTAGCTTGGAGAATGAGCCACAAACCAACCTTATTGTTATACCGTATAATAAAAATAGCGACCTTGATAAGCAACTTTTAAAGACATATAAAGCTGAGGAAGGAGGTGTTTATTTATCGTATTCCTTGGCGGCTTATTTGGAGCTATTAGAGAGCGACAACACTGAGGTGAATTTGAATTTCGAAATAGGTATTCCTGTTAAAAACTATATTGATACATTTTTCGATGAAAACGACAATAGTGTGAAAATGGATTTGGACTTGCTTGAATTTGAAGAAATGGATATAGATATATCGGGAATATTAAATCCTGGAGTATTTAATCGCTATTCAATAGTGGGAGAGAATATTATTTATATGCCACACGAGATTATGGACTCTTTACTGAAAAACAAGATAGATAATACTTTTGTGGATTACGCTCTTAGTGATTTTGAATTAAGTGAGTGGCTTCCTAGTGCTTATTTAATATATGCTAATACATATAACGATTTAGAAGGAATACAGAAGAAATTACAAAATATAAATAGTAACTTCATCGCAAGAAGCGACTACCAAGATACAAAGAAAATGGACGATATGATAAACGATGTTAACAACATCACAACGTTGGTTGTGGGAATTTTGTTGCTGATTTTATTTGTTCTTATGTCGGCGATTTTCATTAGCTCCACTTTGAATCGCAAGCGAGAAATAGCTTTACTGAAAGTTAATGGCATGACAAGTAAAAAGTTGATTTTATTAATGATTATGGAATCCTGCATCCAAAGTCTTAAGATTATATTAATATCAGTCAGTGTTAGTTTCCTGCTAATCGTAGCGATGAATTATTTCTTGTTTGGAGGTGCCATGACTAAGTTTGGTCCGCCTGTAATTTTGCACACCACTTTTATTTCTTTATTGTTTGTGTTAGTTCCTACGATAGTAAGCGTTTCGTTTACAATTAATGTCAATCCAGATAGAATTTTGAGAAATTAAAAAATATCTAACAAAAAGGCCAACAATGAAGGACAAGACTAACAGAGATAGAAGAATACCTTTTTAGGCATGGCTCCTTACTAGATATAGCAATTAAATATAATATTCCCGCATATTATACGGTCAGGCAACGGAGAATAGAGGAGAAGACGAAGGGCAATACCACAAGGGATTTGTTAAAATGGTTCTGCATATATGAACACACAGGGTTCAAACAGAACCACAATACAAAGAATTTATGACTCTTTATCAAACCTGCTAAGAAAAGTCAATAGGTTTTTAGCAAAATAATTATTAATATTTATATCTCTAACTTTCGCATAATAGATTCTAAAAAATTTGTTTAGCCCAGCAATCTTACGAAATCTTTCAAAGTCGCGCATTCCATAAGTGGAAATACGATATAATGATATTCAGAATCACACAATAAAAAAACTAACTTATGATAAACTATTTGAATATTGGGATTTGGTGGGTAATTGTGTGCGAGACATAGATAATCATTTATATAAGAATTATATTTGTGAATACTAGTACTAGGATGGGATTTTTCAGGGCAAGCGGAGGTGAGGAATAGGCTGGATATTCTAAAGAATGTTCGCAATAAATTGTATCATGGAAATCCGATTTCGTTTAGAGAGGCTGAAAAGTCGATGTGTTATTCGCGTGATTTCGTTTGTGGCGAAAAATATTTGGTGGTTTTTTGTATTGATTATTTTACTTCTGACTTCCGCTTTTTGATAACCTTCAACCGAGTAAATTCCTCCCGTTCTTTTTCCTCAAGAGCATCACTAATATCTTTAACCAACTGTTCATAATACGGAACGGTAATATTACTCAAGGCATTGGCACGGTTTTGCGTCTTTTTGATATTAGTCGCAAGCCGATAGGCCGAAGTTTCCACCTACGATAGTCTAATAGTCAGTTCCCGTACTTTATTAAGGGTGGCGGTAGCTTCATCAAGCGACTCACGAGTGCTATAAAGGCATAGGTCGGTGCTTCATTACCAGGACTGGCTTCAACAAGAGGGATTTCAGTACCCATAATGCTTCGCGTTTTTATTATAATGATAAATTGACAGTTGCGACTTTCGAAAAAAATATAAAGACAAGTGATGTTAATTATGTTATATTTCTTGGAGAAGAAGGTGATGATACAGTTGCAGATGTTTTTATTGAAAAGCAAATAAAATAGGCAGGAATTAAAATGAATGAAGGAACTTAGAGATGAGAAAAAACGTATGATTTTGAAAACCAATTTGGTGGCGACTTTATTTGATGTGGGTTGCTTTTTATGCTTGATAGTTTTTCTTTTAGATGAATGGGTTGTTTCATTACCAGAGATATTCACAACCGTAATAACGGTGATGCTAATTATACTTTTGGTATTTAGAATTCTTAAGGGTTTAAATATAAAAAAAGTATTTTGTAATGTTGAATTAAAATCAAAAGGAATCAGATTTTTAATACTCTTAGTGGTGGGAATTGTTGTGAATATTTACATTTTGGGAGTGTTTACAGTGTTTGAAAATTTTTCTAGCATAGTGATTTTTACAGTAGGAGAATTCATTTATTTATTTATCATGAAAAAAGAGTATAGTGAATTGAAAAGGATGAGCAATGAAAGTACGGACAAAAAATCTGTCTGATTATCCAAAGGAATTGCTAGCAAAAACAATTACAAAATAGACATGATAAGTTCGTAGTTGGTTCATAAAATAGCTTGAAAGTAGGTAGAGGGCGGCACAACTATTTTCATTAATTTGTTTGTGTCTTAAACGAAGCGAAAGGAATGTTAAAAAACATGAATATAATAAATAAAATAAAAAATATACCATTGTGGCGAATAATACTCGGTGGTGTTTCGGCTGTATTGCTTGTGATTTGTCATGTTGCTGTTTTTTACTATACGGGAGTAATTAGTGCTAGAACTGCCATAGCAATTCTCTTAGCACCGTGCTTAATAACTATAATAGTGCTTATACTAATTTTAGCGAAAAGATACGGCAAAGATGGCAAAGATGGAAAAGATTGAAGTCCATGAGGAAAAGGCATTTAAAGAATTATTCAGTCCACTGAGCCTAAGAGAACATTTTTCAATCGTGTTTATAGGATTTGCGGAAAAGTTTTACGCTTTTTAATAACCTTCAACCGAGTAAATTCTTCCCGCTCTTTTTCCTCAAGAGCATCACTAATATCTTTAACCAACTGTTCATAATATGGAACGGTAATATTACTCAAGGCATTAGCACGTTTTTGCGTCTTTTTGATATTGGTCGCAAGCCGATAGGCCGAAGTTTCCACCTGCGAAAGTCTAATAGTCAATTCTCGTACTTTATTAAAAGCGGTTCTAGCTTCATCGAGTGACTCACGAGTGCTATAAAAGGCATAGGTCGGTGCTTCATTACCAGGACTGGCCTCAACAAGAGGGATTTCAGTACCCATGATGCTTCGCGTTTTTATTCTAATTGAATTATCAACGGGAACAGAATACGAAATGTTTTGTACCGTATTAATGCCCATCTCAATATTAGCCGTTTGCAAAGCGGCATAAGCCATGGCAAACGTACTATCAATCTGGGTTTGTATTTCTTTGGCTTGGTCGATTAGGCTCATTAGCTCGCGGATTAAGATATTTCGTTTTTTATCCATTAGGTCAAAGCCTTGCCGAGATAGAGCCAAAGAATTTTTGGATAGAATTAGATTACCCTTAGTGGGGAAAGTATTCGGATTCATAAATTACTCCTATGTTACGATTTCTTATTTTAGCACTTTTCTATTCAAACATTTCTTGGGCATCGTTAGTTGCTTCGTCTACTAAATCAACTTCGGTAGCTTGATAGTATTGCTCAAGAATTTTTGTATCAATACGGTCTAATTCTTCTCTAGGCAAAATCCCTAGTAATTTCCAGCCGATATCTAAAGTCTGCTCAATACTGCGATTGTCATAAGTAGATTGACCGATAAATTCCGCTTCGAAAGCATTTCCAAAGACTAGATATTTTTTATCAAGTGGTGATAATTCGTCCTCACCAATAACTGACGCTAACGACCTTGCATCGCCAACTTTGGCGTAGCAAGAAAATAATTGATTGGCTACGTCTGCGTGGTCGGCACGTGTAAAGCCCTCGCCAATACCATCTTTCATCAAACGTGAAAGTGATGGTAACACGTTGATTGGCGGATAAATGGCTTGACCTTGTAGTGAGCGGTCCAAGACAATTTGTCCTTCAGTGATATAGCCCGTTAAGTCAGGGATGGGGTGGGTAATGTCATCATTTGGCATTGTCAAGATAGGTATTTGTGTGACACTACCTTTTCCACCTTTAATGATACCAGCACGCTCATAAAGCGTCGCCAATTCGCTATATAGATACCCAGGATAACCCTTTCTTGAAGGGATTTCGCCACGTGAAGATGATACTTCACGCATTGCCTCACAAAATGAAGTCATGTCTGTCATGATAACTAAAATATGCATATTTTTTTCAAAGGCCAAATATTCAGCCGCACTCAGTGCCACCTTTGGGGTGATTAGGCGTTCAACTACGGGGTCATTAGCTAAATTTAGGAACATCGTAACGTGGTCGGAAACGCCGCTTTCTTCGAAGGTTCGACGGAAAAATTCAGCGACATCGTATTTAACTCCCATGGCAGCGAAAACAATGGCAAAGTCCTCATCGGAATTTTCACCTAATGAAGCTTGCTGAACAATCTGAGCAGCCAACTGGTCGTGCGGTAGCCCATTGCCAGAGAAAATTGGCAATTTTTGCCCACGAATTAGAGTGGTTAGCCCATCAATGGAAGAGATACCAGTACGAATATAATTTCGAGGATATTCTCGACTAACAGGGTTTAGGGGCAGTCCATTAATGTTGACCTTGGTATCAGAAACAATTGGTCCAAGGTGGTCGATGGGTGTACCGATACCATTAAAAGTACGACCCAAGATATCGGGTGAAAGAGTGATTTCCATTGGTTTTCCCATCATCCGAGTGTGGGTATTATTAAGCGACATATTTTCAGTTCCCTCAAATACTTGGATAACTGCTTTGTCCTCATAAACTTCAACGATACGACCAAGTTTACGGGTATTGCCATCAACAACAAATTCGACTAGCTCTTCGAAAAAAGCATTCTTAACCCCTTCTAACACAACTAAGGGTCCGTTTACTTCACTTAAACCTAGATATTCTATTGGCATATTAAACCCTCCTCTTCTTAAGATTCTTCGCGTTGCTCAAAATGACAGTGCTTTCATAAATCATTTGACACTATCTTATGCGTTCTTAGTCATTACGTTATCGTAGAATTCATCAATTGCTTTTAGGTAATTGTCAAACATCTTTAAATTATCATTGGGTACGTCATATTTGATAGCAATCACTTTTTCGAATATATTATCCTCTTTTAAGATGGACATTGGCATCCCCATCAAGGTGAGGGCCTTTGCTTTTTTATAGAGGTAAAGAATTGTCTCCATCATCTTGTATTGCTTTTCTAATGGTACGCAAGTGTCGTCGGGGTGGAAAGCATTTTGCTGAAGGAAACCAAGGCGGATTACTCTGGCGATTTCTAAGATTAGTTTCTGGTCGTCTGGTAGAACATCGCCACCAATCAGCTTTACAATTTCCATCAATGAACTTTCTTGATTAAGAATTGCCATCAATTGATTACGCAAATCAACGAATTTTTTATTAATGTGGTCCATATACCACGGTGATAAATCTTGCAGGTATTCGCTATAACTACTCAGCCAGTGAATAGCTGGAAAATGGCGAGCATAAGCTAAAGACTTATCCAATCCCCAAAAACAACGGACGAAACGCTTAGTGTTCATCGTGACTGGTTCGGAAAAGTCACCGCCTTGTGGCGATACGGCACCGATAATGGTGACACTGCCCTCGGTGTGATTTAAGTTTTCTGTCATGCCAGCCCGTTCATAGAAAGCTGACAACCTCGAAGCTAAATATGCTGGAAAGCCTTCTTCTGCTGGCATTTCTTCAAGACGGCCAGAGAGTTCGCGCAAGGCTTCAGCCCAACGAGAAGTTGAGTCTGCCATGATGGCAACATCATAACCCATGTCACGATAGTATTCTGCTAAAGTAAGACCTGTATAAATAGAAGCTTCACGAGCAGCAACAGGCATATTGGAAGTATTGGCAATCAGTGCGGTTCGGTGCATCAAAGGATTGCCACTTTTCGGGTCAATTAGCTCACCAAATTCTTCTAGTACCTGAGTCATTTCATTGCCACGTTCACCACAGCCGATGTAAATGATGATGTCGGCATCGGACCATTTCGCAATCTGGTGCTGAGTCATTGTCTTGCCAGTTCCAAAACCGCCAGGAATGCAGGCTGTCCCGCCCTTGGCAATCGGAAACATTGTATCAAGAATACGTTGTCCCGTTATCAAAGGAATTGATGCTGGATAACGCTTAGTGATGGGGCGAGGAATACGAATAGGCCATTTTTGTTCTAGGCAGATATCGCGAGTGTTCCCATCGTCTAACTCAACAGTGATAATCGTATCTTTGACAGTATAAGCGCCATCGCCGACAATTGATTTTACAATGCCGCTGACATCTGGTGGAATCATTGATTTGTGAACGATGGATTTGGTTTCCTGTGTTTCAGCAATAATAGTACCAGGGTAGACTTGCTCGCCTACCGCCACCTTTATGGTGACATTCCATTTTTTGGTTATATCAAGAGAGTCAACAGAAACGCCACGGTTAATATATTTGCCCGAGTCTTTGGCGATTTCACTTAATGGACGCTGGATACCATCAAAGATATTATTTAAGATACCAGGACCCAAAGTTACAAAAATAGCATCACCAGTAGAAGTTACGATATCGCCAGGTTTTAGACCAGTGGTCTCTTCGAAGACCTGAATAGTAGTGATATTTTTATTAAGGCTGATAACTTCTCCAACGAGGTGCTCTTTGCCGACATAGACCATTTCACCCATTTTAAATTCAGGTTGTTCTTTCAGATATATAACAGGACCGTTTACTCCATAAATTGCTCCAGTTATGCTCATATAGTAGGCCCTCCATCAAAAGTAAATTTTTCTTTTGCTTCGCTTGTCAAAGATAAAAAGGAGTCGTCAATCAAAATATTTTTCGAACGAATAACTGCCCGCATTCCGCCTCCAAAAGGTTCTTTGGAAAGGTAAAAGGCAATGTGTTCAGCGGTGAATTTATTTTTCAAAAGTTCTAAAAATTGTTCATCAGTAGCATCAATATAGATATTCATGGGGTCACTGCCAGCAAAATCTACAGCTGCGCCTACTTGACGCAACAACATTTCCTTATATTCAGGCGTTTCTTTGAAAACCGTAAGCTTATCGACAACTTCAAGAAATAACTTGTCTTTAAGCTTGTCAGAAACGGCAGAAAGTTGGCGTCTAATCTGTAGTTGTTCGGCAGAGATTTCTTTGTTGAAATTGCGCTTTAACTTATCAGACTCAGCTTTAAGTTCGGCCTTAGCTTGGCGATGTGTAGCCTCGACGTGTTCGTCAAACAAATGGTCTAAAGTATTTTGCCGCGTTTCGATTAGTTGCTTAGCATCTTCTAAGGCACCTTCGATTGATAAGTCATAAAAGTGTTGTAATTTTTCTTCTGTGTTCAATGTTTTCACCTTCTTTTTATAGGTTCAATCCAATCGCTTCATTGACATAGGAGGTAATGAAGTCGCTCCGGCGACCAGTTCCATGTCTATCAGGTATCTCTATTAGCAATGGAAGTTTGTGCGAAAGTCTCATTTCGTCAATGATTTCGGGGAATTCTTTGCCGAATTTTTCGGTCAATAAAACAATCCCAATTTCTTTATCGGCGAGGGCACAATCCAACGCCTGACGCAGTTCATCACGTTCGTGGACAACAACGCCATCTACGCCGCTTAAGCGCATACCAGTTTGCGTGTCGATGTTATCACTTATTAGAAACATTTTCATAAATTAAAGTGCTCCTAAAATCATAAATGAAACAATCAACCCATAAAGCGCAAATCCCTCAGCAAGACCGACAAAGATTAATGATTTACCGAAAATACTCGCGTCTTCGCTGATTGCCCCAAGAGCAGCAGAAGCAGAACTGGCTACTGCAATACCACCACCGATACAGGCTAATCCAGTTACCAAGGCCGCCGCTAGATACCCCATACCAGTGGCTAAAGATGCGCTACTATCAGCGGTTGCGGCGAATACATCCACTTTGCCTATTAGCATAACAGCAGAGGCAACAAGCATCGTGCCGAAGAAAAAGAAGGCATTAACCGCAAGCGTGGTTTTGTAACGCCCCTTATTCTTTTCGCCGATTAGGTAAACCCCAAATGGAACAATAATACTTAAAATTAAAGCAATGGCTAAAATAATTTGAATTGATGTTGTCATGATGTGTGACCTCCTTTTTTATGCTTACCTTTTAAAAATGGAACAAACTCTACGCCAGTTCCTTTGTAAAACCGACTAAATATTTCATAATATTCAAGACGTAATACTTGAATACCTACGACTAGGCCCTCCATTCCGCAAACGAAGAGATTGCCTAATATCACAATTACCCAGTTAATGCTGCCACCACCATCGTGTGTGACACCGGCAAGGGATAGTACTACTTGCATCATTGCCGCATGGCTTAGCGCAAATGCTCCGATACGAACGAAAGACAATGTGTTTGAAAAATAACTTAGCAAAACTTCAAACAATTCGAAAAAGCCTTGAACGAAAAACATTCCTTTAGAACCAGGTAGTAATTCGGACTTTCGTTTAACTAACCGCATTAGGGGCTCTTTGGCGAAAATGATGAGCAACGGAACAGCGAACATTAGTATTAGAATAATCGTTGCGGGGGTTTTATTTCCTATCACAAATAAAATAATTGTTGCCACTAGTGAGCCATAAAAGACAAGTCCCGCAACAGCGTTTTGGTCGAACCAGATGTTTTCAATATCCTTAGCTTTTATTGCGTTGATGATATGGAAAATCATCGATAGTATTATGATGAACATTCCAAAAGCAACGGCAACTAGGAATACAGTATTGAGTTTGCCGATAAATGGAATGGTTACCATGCTGTCCATCGGTTGTAGCCAAAGGGCGGGAATGACACTTTCAAAACCGAAGAAGCTACCATATAATAAACCGAAAATTGTGGAAAAGATGCCGGCGGTGCTGATAACGGCACCAAGCTCTATTTTCTTAAAATGATATAGTAAAAAACCGCCAATGACTAAACTTAGTCCCTGCCCGGCATCGCCAAACATTGCACCGAAGATGAAAGCGTATGATAGCGAAATAAAAATTGTTGGGTCGATTTCATTGTAGGCGGGCAGTCCGTACATTCTGACAAATAATTCAAACGGCTTGAACATTTTCGGATTTTTCAGTTTGGTCGGTGGCTTCAATGAAAGGTTCTCGTCATTACTTTCGATGAAGCAGTAGAGATTTTCATCATTTTTAATTTCTTCATCAAAGGAGTTCATATCTTCTTCGGTCATCCAGCCACATAATATATAGAAGACTTCGAAATCTTCACTTCTTGTACATGCCGCTAATTTTCTAATGTCAAAGTTTTCTGAAAATGACTCTAGCGTATCGCGGGCGGTCAGTAGTTTATTACGGTGTTTATTTAGAAGCGAGTGGATTTCATAATGACAAGTATTAATCTCTTGCGTAGTGCTAGAAAGCAGTTTATCCAAACGCTCAAGGGCATCTTCTGGCAAGCCTTGATATTCATCGGGCAATTCAATTACTTCAAAATGCATTGAGGAATAAACGGCATCAATTTTTTGAAGCTGAGAGCGCGGGCAAAAGTATAAGCCCCAGATGTATGTATCATCTTCACCGCAAGGGTGGAAATAGGTGTCGTAATTGGCATATACATAATCTAAGAATTTACCATAGTGTTCCTTGGAAATACGTCCAAAGCGATAACGAATAAATTCATAGTCGCGCAGGGTCGATAGATTATAGTCAAAGCCCCTAAAAGGCTGTAAAAGTTCGATTGAGCCAGCCAAGTCACTCTTGCGCTCACTTAAGTCATCAAGTTGTTGCTTAAGCGGAGTGTATTGCGTATCCAAATCGTCAATATATGAGATGGCTTCATCCAGTGGCAATGTAGTTATGTTACTAGTGGCACTTTCAGGGAAATACAAACATAGTTCTTTGGCTTTATTTAGCTGTTCCTTATATGGATTGATTTGAATAAAAGGCGTCAAATTCTTAACATCTTGCAATTCCGATAAGGCGTTTTCAAGATGAATTTCGTATTTAGATAGATAGTCATTTACGATTCGGTCAATATCCGCCCTGGGGCCGGTAATGCTTAGAAATTTCATTTTTTCAATCAATGAAGTATCCCCCTCCAAGGTTTAATATTTAAGTATGTGATTTAGCGCAGTATTTGGGTCGATTTTGTATCTGATGCATTCTAGGGCAATGATTATTCGTTGTACTTCGTGTTCTTTGGCATGTAGGTAATGGTATAAAATAGCTACAGAGTAAGGATTTTGTTTGCTTTCGAGTCTTAAGGTTTTGCGCATTATAAAATGGTACATCGTTTCGAGATTATTGGACGCTAATTGCGAGTATTGTAATCCGTAGTAGGTCTTTTTCAATGCATTACTAAAAGCATCATCGCTGTCAGCTTCGACAAGAGCAGTGATATCAGACTTCTTCAAGCGGTAGGTGACAGGAATAATCAAAGCATAGATATCTGGGTGTGACATATTATAATATTTTCGTGAACGATGAATCCATTGGAGGTTCAACAAATCGATTTGTTGACCGAAAGTATTGGTAACCAATGTCAAATCGTTTTTGGAAAGGAATTTATCCTTTTTCTTCCATAGCAAGCCAAAATAATACAAATCGAGAGCGGTTTCGTAGTCAAACAGGGTGGGATTTTCAATATTAGTCATCTGTGACAATGGTTTGTAATATTCGCTACCCTTTAGATTGTTGATAAACTCTTCGGTGTTAGCAGAAGTTGCCAGTATGCCAATATTCAATTTAGAATGGCGGTCGAAAAAAGTTTTGAATAATGAAATATTCAGGTCGATACCGCGACGGTCGAGAATATTGTTCAGACAATTTTTGACGATTAGTATTTCATAACGCTTAAAATATAGGTTTAAGAAAATGCGTTGCTCGCTATTTGCAAAGCGATAAATGCGAGTAAAATCTCGGTAAACAGAATTCATCAATCGTTTTTCGATTTCGCCACGGTGTAAGTAGGGGTCCTCAAGTGATGCTAACACTTCATTATAAGAGGACGTTTGGCGCAAGAAAGCTACAGCCAAGGGAATGGAAGCAATTTCCGCTAGTTCCTTGAAATTATCATCGCTTAGAAGGCTGTGGTGCATCGCCCGAAGTTTTGTCGCAATTGCGCTATAAGCTAATAAAGTTCCCATAGAAATCACTTCCCAATAATTTTTTTGAAAATAGTTTCTGATAGTTCATTATGATGGGTTTCGTAATATTTGTTTAAAGAAGCAAGGTTACTGGCAGTGTCAGATTTTAGTTTTACCAAGGCTTCATTAGTTTGCGTTTGTAGGTTTTGACGCAACTCATCAAGTTTTTTAGCGGTATCATCCTTAACGCTAGTGTCAAAAGTAGTGGTTTTCTCATTCATATCGTTTTTAAGGACATCTATCTGATGGTACGCATCTTCCATAATTTTTTTCGCAGCAATCTCAATTTCGGATAATTTTTTGATAACTGTTTCCATACCATTGCCTCCTCATTAAGCTTTTTCGCTTCGCTTAGAATGACAGTGCTTTCATAAATTATTTGACACTATCAAATACAGTGCTAATTGCCCAAAAGCTTCTATATGCTTATAATACGCCTTTTCTCCAAAAAAGCCATGACGAAATAACTAAAATTTGTCACAATTTAGTTAAGCAAATTGTGCAATTATACCGAGGCACTTGCTTCAATAAGTGTATAGATGTATAATTACGTTTTAGAGGAAAACAATAGGAGTGATGAGATGCGATTAAGAAATATTAAAGGAGCGAGAGAGGCTATCTTAAATAGTAACTTCGTGGTACAAGAGCCAAAAAATTTAAAGGGGCGGTGGCACGAACGATTTGGCAATGATAACCCTATTAATATAGAAGTAGGAATGGGCAAGGGTCAATTCATTATGAATTTGGCGAGACGAAATCCACAGATTAATTATTTGGGAATTGAATTGTATCAAAGCATTTTGTTAAGAGCTTTGCAAAAATTAGGACAGGAAGAACCGTTGTCAAATCTTCTATTTATATGCATGGATGCCCGCGAATTGCCAGAAACATTTGACACGGGTGAAGTAGATAGAATATACCTTAATTTTTCGGACCCCTGGCCCAAAGACCGCCATGCGAAGAGGCGCTTGACGTCACGAGAATTTTTGGCAAGGTACGATGCAATTTTAGTTCAGGGTGGGCAGATTGAATTTAAGACGGATAACCGACAATTATTCGAGTTTTCCTTAGAAGAAGCGAACAATTTACCGTGGCAAGTAAAAGCGCATACCTTTGATTTGCATTACGACGATACAATGAAGCAAGATAACATTAAGACCGAATATGAAGAGAAATTTTCGGCACTGGGAAATCCTATTCATAAGATGATTATACAACGCTCATTATAAAATTATTTGAAAAAATCTAGCAATATAGGGTAGATTTTTATTACTGTAGCATGGTAAAATACCTACATGTGGGAACTGACATTCCCAATAAAAAGATAGTGTCAAATGATTTATGAAAGCACTGTCATTTTGAGCAAGGCGAAGAATTTTAAGAAGAGGAACACGGAGGTGACAACATGATTTTAGGCGCACTAGAAGCAGGCGGAACTAAAATGGTTTGTGCGATAGGCGATGACAAGGGCAATGTTACAAAGCGAGTTTCGATTGAAACCAAGACGCCCGCAGACACGATGCCGCGCATCATTGAATTTTTCAAAAATAAAAACGTCGTGGCGGTAGGGGTTGGTTCTTTTGGTCCAATCGATTTGAATAGAGACTCATCAACTTATGGATATATAACATCGACGCCAAAGATAGCATGGCGAAACTACGATATTTGTGGCGAGTTAAAAAAAGCTTTGGGTGTACCAGTTGGATTTGACACGGACGTTAACGCATCAGCACTCGGCGAAGTTGGTTATGGCTCATTAAAGGGTCTACGTTCAGGAATGTATGTTACGATTGGGACAGGTATTGGCATGGGTATTTGGAGTGAGGGAAAACCACTACATAACATGCTACATCCAGAAGCGGGGCACATATTGGTTAGAAAAAGAGCCGACGATAATTTTAAAGGCGTGTGTCCATATCATGGTGATTGTTTTGAAGGATTGGCATCGGGAGAGTCGATTAGACAAAGATATGGAGCACCAGCGGTAGAATTAGCAAATCGACCAGAAGTGTGGGACTTAGAAGCAGACTATATTGCGCAAGCTCTTATGAACTGTATACTGACAGTTTCACCAGAGCGAATTGTGCTGGGCGGCGGAGTGATGAAGCAAGAGCAACTATTTCCACTCATTAGAACTAAGTTGACACAATACTTGAATGACTATATTGACACCAAAGAAATTAAAGATATGGATACCTATATAGTAGCTCCAATGCTGGGAGATGACCAAGGCATTATTGGTTGTTTAGAACTAGCAAAAGGCGAATTGGCTTAAGCTAGAGACGCCTGCGAAAACTAAAAATAAGATATTAATAACTTAAGTAAATGTGCACGTTTTTTCGAAAACGTGCACATTTTTTTGGCTTGATGTCACTTATTGGTTAGTTTATTATTACTAATATAAAAGGTGTTTTGATGATGAAATTAGTGCATAAAACACAAGAGATATATTATCTTTCAAGGAGGTATTTTTATGGGGGATAAGATAACCAGAGAAACAATCGCAAGAATGACTAATACCTCCGTAACGGCAGTTTCACGGGTGATTAACAATAGTGGTTATGTAGCAAGGGATAAGCGCGAAGCGATTTTGGCGGCGGTTAAAGAAACTGGCTATCGCTCCAAGAATACAGCTCTTAATAATGCGAATCAAGGCACAAAACAGATTTTGTTTGTGAATAAGGATTTGAACAATACATTTACAATTGAACTTTATCGAGGCATGGTACATTACGCATCAAAACACGGTTATACAACTTTATTAAGTGCGACTTTGAATAGCGAAAAAATAAAGTATAAGCTTTTTGATGGAGTGATAATCCCCAATAACTCAGCGATGGAAGAGTATATAGATATTTTCAAGGGGAAGAAATACATTCCTGCAGTTTGTGCTAGTTATGGAGTGGTTTTTAGCAATAGTATGCGAATTCCTTTGGTTGATGCAGATAGCTATATTGCTATGGAAATGATGATAGATTATTTGTTCCGCAAAGGACATCGCAAAATAGCCTTAGCAACCCCGCATAGGCGAGGGGGGGGGG
>JGI994J12354_10002385_pt1 | contig 18433 bp, 10 predicted proteins | sample IntmicLarv3ML3BL_FD_12354 | JGI IMG/M metagenome (IMG submission 12354)
GAAATTGAAACCGAAATTGCTCAGATGGTAGACATGGACAAGTTCTTTGTGCTTGCCGACAGATACGCCAATCTTACCGAACTGACTGCGCCCATTGTCAACGAACTAATTTCGAAGATTGTGGTGCATAGTCCAGAAAAGCGGTACAGCCGCAAGCATGTTACTATCGAAGTATTCTTTACCTATGTAGGCAAAATCCGTATCCCGATAAGCATTGAAAATACGGAAGATGAGGACATAGCATAACCGGCGCAGCTTACGCCACGCCGGCCATAATTACATTACTTCCTTATGCGCCCCTGCCTATGCACCGGAGGGGGTTCTTTATGCCAATCTATACCACAATCTCTCCAGCCAAAATCCGCTTGTAATCCTCGTAATGCTGGCGCAGCAGGGCCGGGGTATCCAGGCCGTAGGGACATTTGGTCTTGCACACCCCGCAGTCGATGCAGGTCTCGACCTTTTTCATCATGGCCTGGCCGCGCTCGGACAGATGCCCCGAGCTGGGGCTGCGCCGGATGAGCTGGGACATGCGGGCACAGCTGGAGATTTCAATGCCCATGGGGCAGGTGGGCATGCAATAGCCGCAGGCGCGGCAAAAGCTGCCGGCCAGCTCGGCCCGGTCGTGGGCAATAAGCGCTTCCATCTCACCCGTGAGCGTGGGCGGTGTGCTCATATAGCTGATGAACTCATCCAGCTCGCTCTCCCGCTGGATGCCCCAGATGGGCAGCACATTGTCAAGGCCGCTCATCCAGGCGTAGGCGGCGTCCGAGCGGGTCAGCAGCCCGCCCGACAGGGCTTTCATGGCGATGAAGCCGACATTGTGTGCCTCGCACAGCCGCACCAGGGCCAAATCGGGCTCTTGCGCCAGATAGCACAGGGGGAACTGCAGCGTGTCGTAGAGGCCCGAGCGCACGGCGGCCTCGGCTGTGGCCAAGGTATGGTTGGTGATGCCGATAAAGCGGATTTTGCCCTGCTGCTTGGCCTCCAGCATGGCTTCGTAGAGCCCGCTGCCGTCCCCCGGTACAGGCGCGGTTGCGGGATTGTGGAACTGGTAGATGTCAATGTGGTCGGTGCGCAGGTTTGTAAGGCTCGTCTCGAGATGCTGCCAGAAGGTGGCGGCATCCTTGGCGCCCGTCTTGGTGGCCAGGGTGATGCTGTCTCGCACGCCCTCAAGGGCATAGCCGATTTTTTCCTCGCTGTCCGAGTAGGCCCGGGCCGTGTCGAAAAAGGTGAACCCGGCGGCGTGAGCCTTGCGCAGCAACAGGGCGGCATATGCCTTGTCCACCCGCTGGATAGGCAGCACGCCAAAGGCGTTTTTGGGTGACCGTATGCCGGTACGGCCCAGAATGACTTCGCTCATGTTTAGATATCTCCCTCTTTTGCGGCCTCGCAACGAGGCCGATGCTACCTCTTACTGTACACCAAGGAGGGTTGCAGCGCAAGGGGTGGAACTCTATGGATTGAGCATAAGCTCCAGCCTCTAAATGATCTCATAAGCGTCTAAATGGTCAAACAAGGTGCGTTGGGAGGAAAACAATACCGCGTTGGATTTTTTCTCATCTGTCAACTCAAAGGCATGCTTGCGCAAATTGCGCAAGCATGCCTTTGAGAATAAATTACCAATCGCCCTATGCCGGCGGCCCGTGTACCACAGTCGTAACCAGTATGCTTTCCAGCATACCGGGGAGGGTCTGCGTGGCCGAAATCGGCTGGCCGGCGATGAGGCCGGTGGGCGGGAAGGCGATCCAGGTACCGTAAGCGCCCACCACGGCGCTGCCTGGTACGCCCCCCGGCCAAATAATGGAGATGACGCCCCCGGGCTCGCCCGTGCCGTTGACCACCGGAGCTCCCTCGGGGACCGAGTTGATGCCGGGCGGCGGGCTCACCTGCTGCACGGTCACGGTATGGATACCGCTGGGCAGTAGAGGCGACGTTGTCTGATAGGCCTGCACCACCTGGCCAAGGGTCAGATCTTCGGGCGGGGTAATGGCCCAGGTGCTGTCCACCTCCACGGTCGTGGTGCTCGATGTGCCGTCGGGCCACAACACGGTGATGACGCTGCCCGGCACACCGGTTCCGGTAACCTCGGCATCGCCCACAAAAATATCCGAGATGAGCGGCGTCTCGCTGGCCGCCTGGACGAACTCGTTCACGGCATCGCTTGGCAGATGATTGGGTGTTAGCTGCACGGCCGAAACCTCCTGCCCCACGACCAGGGCTACCGGCGGGGTGACCAGCCATCGACCGTCAGGCTCCACTATCGCGGTGAAAGTGCTGGTATCGGGCCAGGTGAGTATAATGTCGCTGCCCGGCACACCGGTTCCGGTGACGGGTAGGAAGCCCTCACGCACCGGGTCGAGGACGGGCGCGAGGCTCTGGGGCGTCATGTCGAGCTTGATGAAGTTGACCTCCGGCCCCGGCTCGTTGGTGACGGTGAAGCCGCTCGGGTCTGCGCCGCCGATGGTAATCGTCCCGTCCGGGGCGACCTCCACCAGGTAGGTCGCGGGGTCCGGGAGGAAGCCGAAGGGCGGCGTGCGCTCCGAGAGCAGATACTGCCCCGGCCTCAAACCGTAGAAGGTGACTGTGCCGTCGGCTGCGCTGGTGGCATACTGGATGGTACCCGAAAGGTCATCCAGGGCGAAGACGCCCCCGGCCAAGGGCGCGCCGTCCGGATCAATCTTGCTAAAGTCCATATTGGGGAAGGGCAGATTTTCGGCCACGAACTCGTCCAAAGGCACGCCATCCACCGTGATGTTGCCCTCGGGCGAGACCTCGACGGTATAGGGCCCGCCGGGGATAAAGCCGTCGGGCGTGTCGATCTCGATGAGGGTGTAGGTGCCGGGGCTGACCGTGCCCAGGGCCACCAGGCCATCAGCATCGGAGGTGGCCGTTAAAACCGGGTCGCCATCGCTGTTCAGCAGCACAAAGGTGGCCCCCTGAAGGGGAATTGCCATAGATATCATTCCTTTCTCGAAAACGCCGGCAGCAAGGCCGGCCAGCTTAAAGAATCTCAGGTCGAACTGGCCCCCGGCAGCTGTGTTCCCCCAGCGGAAGCGGCAGGCCGCAACGCCCTCGATGAAGGCCGCGCCGTCTTCCCGGAGGATGAGCGAGCGCTGCCGGAAATCGGGCCGATAGCCAGGGGGCGGAGCGGTCTCCACCAGACGGTAGTGCCCGGGCCGCACACCGTCAAAGTGCACGCAGCCCCGGCTGTCCGAGACAGCTCGGGCCACCACCCGGCGGTTCGCTTGTAGGATGAATCGCGCCCCCGGCAGGGGCCGGGCCGTAACACGATCCACCTTGCAGAAGGCGAAGGCAAAGGACTGCCTCTCCGCAGGTGGGCAGCACAGGCAACAGCAGAGCGTATAGGATGTCGGCAGATTTAGCATGATAGTTTACCTCTCGAATCAGTTTATGCCGGAGACAGCGATGGGGTGATTTTTTTGAGCCTTGAGCTTGTAGGGCACACTCCCCCACAAATTAGTTTCCCTTTCGCAAAAAACTATGCTACAATATCCATATAATTATGCATTCAAGGAGGCCCACATGGACAGCTTAAAATCCCGCCGCGCCACCCGCAGAGAGCACCAGATCGACGATTATCACGGCACCTTGGTGGCCGACCCCTACCGCTGGCTAGAGGACGACCAGTCCCCCGAGGTACAGCAGTGGATGGCCGACCAGAATGGCGATTTCAACAAGTATATCAAAACCTTCCCGAACCGCGATGCCCTCAAGGCGCGCCTGACCGAGCTGTGGCGCTTCGCCAGCTCGGGGGTACCGACCCTCATTGAGGGCACTTACTACGCCTGGCGCAATGACGGCACCCAGAATCAGCCGGTGCTGTGCCGTTCGCAAAGCCTCGACGGCCCATGGGAGACCGTGCTCGACATCAATCCCTTCAGCGAGGACGGCACTGTGGCCGTCATCAGCTCGGCCTTCAGCCCCAAGGGCAGCTTCTATGCCTACGGCCTTTCCACCGCCGGGTCGGATTGGCAGATTTTCCGCATCCTCGACCTCAAAACAGGCAAGCACCTCCAGGACACGCTGCATCACATCAAGTTCAGCGAGATCACCTGGCTGCCCGATGAAAGCGGCTTTGTCTACACGCGGTATCCCGACCCCAAGGCCGCCGTGCTGGCCTCCATGGCGTGGAATCCCAGCATCCATATCCACACCTTGGGCCAGAGCCAGGAGAGCGACCCCATGATTTATCAAGACCTCGAGCACCCCAGCTGGAGCTGCGGCTTCTCCACCGACGGCGCAAAGAAGTGGGCCTTTTTATCCATCGGCATCGGCACCGTGCGCCGCAACAAGCTCTTCTTTAAGCCCCTCGACAACTTGGAAAGCCCCTGGCTGCCCATCTCCGACAATTTCGATGGCGGCTACAGCGTCATCAGTGTCAAGGATGATGTGGCCTACCTCTACACCCAGTTCGAGGCCCCCTGCGGCGCAGTCGTCAAGGTGCAGCTCTCGGAGCGCGGGGCGGGCGCAAAGAAGACCGTCCTCCCCGACCAGGGCGAAATGCTCGAGTGGGCCAAGCTGGTGAACGGCCAGCTCGTCTGCTGCTTCCTCCATCACGCCTGCCATCAACTCAAGATTTTTGACCTCAGTGGCAAGCCCGTCCGCGAAATCGCCATGCCCGGCCTCGGCTCCATCAGCGAGAGTTCGTTGGTGGATGACGGCAAGGCCCTCTTCTTCAGCTTCAGCAGCTTCCTGTGCCCCAACACGGTGATGCGGTATGATTTTGAAGGCGATACCATGTCCACCTGGTTCGCGCCCCAAATCAACTTCCCTTTCGAGCAGTACGAGACGGTGCAGGAGTTCTACCGCTCCAAGGACGGCACCAAGGTGCCCATGTTCATCACCCGCAAGAAGGGCCTCGCGCTGGACGGCACCCACCCCACCGTGCTCTATGGCTATGGCGGCTATAACCTGAGCCGCATGCCGGCCTTCTCGGTGGCCGTGCTCACCTGGCTGGAAAATGGCGGCGTTCACGCCGAGCCCTGCCTGCGGGGCGGAGCCGAGTACGGCGAAGCCTGGCATCGGGGCGGCATGCTCGAGAGCAAGCAGAATGTCTTCGACGATTTCATCGCGGCGGCTGAATATCTCATCGACCAGAAGTACACCTGCAAGGGCCGCCTCGGCATCATGGGCCGCTCCAACGGCGGCCTGCTGACCGGTGCCTGCGTCACTCAGCGGCCCGAGCTCTTCGGCGCCGTCATTGTGTGGGTGCCGGTGCTCGACATGCTGCGGTATCATCACTTCACCTCGGGCCACAACTGGATCGGCGAGTTCGGCTGCGCCGACGACCCGCAGCAGTTCCCCTACCTCTACAAATATTCCCCCCTGCACAATGTCAAGATGAACACGATCTACCCACCCACTTTGATGATGACGGCCAACACCGACGACCGCGTAGTGCCCTGTCAGGCCCGGAAGTTCACCGCGACGATGCAGGCCGCCGACGGCGGGGACAATCCCATCCTCATCCGCATCGAAAAATCCGCCGGCCACGGCCAGGGCAAGCCCATTAGCAAGATGATTGAGGAGCGCACCGATTTGTATAGCTTTTTCTTCCTGAGCTTGTGTAAGTAACGGCGCCCACACGCCCCTTCTTCGGGAGGGGGTTTGGGGGAGGGGATGCCCTCTATGGGCATCCCCTCCCCCAAACTTAAAAATCCGTTTAATAATCCCTTTACAAATTAATAATCCCTTTACAAATGCCCTTCGCCCTTAAAAAGGAGGCACATTCTATGGACATCCTCAACCTCTCCATCCGTGACATGCGGGTTGCCATGGAGGCCGGAACACTGACCTCCCGGCAACTGGTGGCGGCCTACATCGCCCGCATCGCCGAGCTTGATCAGGCGGACGGCGGGCTGCGCTCGGTCTCCGAGCTCAGCCCCGACGCCCTGTTCACCGCCGAGCACCTCGACCGTCTTCAGGCCGAGGGCACTGTCCTCGGCCCCCTCCACGGCATCCCGGTGATGCTTAAGGACAACATTGACACCGGTGATAAGATGTCCACCAGTGCCGGTTCCCGGGCCCTGGCCTGCAATTTTGCCGCGCAGGACGCCGCCTTGGTAAAAAAGCTTCGGGCCGCCGGTGCCGTCATCCTGGGTAAAACCAACCTGAGCGAGTTCGCCCAGTTCCTCAGCTCCTACTCCCCTTCGGGCTACAGCTCGAGGGGCGGGCAGGTGGTCAACCCTTACTGCGCGAACGAAACCCCGGGTGGCTCAAGCTCGGGGTCCGGCGTAGCGGTGGCCGCCCGCCTGTGCGCCGCCGCCGTAGGCAGCGACACCTGCGGCTCCATCATGAGCCCCACGGCCCAGAACGGCCTTGCCGGCATACGCCCCACCAAGGGGCTCATCAGCTGTGCGGGCGTTGTGCCCATCTCGGCCACCATGGACACCACCGGGCCCATGGCCCGCACCGTGGCCGACATGGCCATCCTTCTGGGCGTCATGGCCGGGCGGGACGCAGACGACCCCACCACGCTACTGGCCGATGAATCCTACGATTACATACATGCCCTGGAAAATACCAGCCTCAAAGGGGCCCGCATCGGCGTGAGCATGAGCGGCTACGACAAGAAAGGTGAAGAGGAGCAGCGCGCCTTCGACGCCCTGCTGGCCCTTCTGGAGCGCGAAGGCGCGATTTTGGTGCGCGGTACCGACTTCGACATGGACTATCAGCCCGCCCTTGATGTGATGGAGTGCGAGTTCCAGCAGAGCCTCAACGGCTATCTGAGCCGCTGCTGCGGGGCGGTGCCCCGGTCTCTGCAAGAGGTCATCCTGTTCAACCAGCGCAATCCCGCGCTCATGCTCAAGTACGGGCAAGACCGTGCGGTGCTCTGCCAAAATGAGACCACCGGCACCCTCACCGATGTACGCTATCTGCGCACACTGGCCTTCCGGGAGCGGCAGATTGCCCTGGTGGACGGCCTGCTTAACGACAATCAGCTGGACGCCATCGTGCGCGTCAGCTTTTCCACCGTCACCGCCCTCACCGGCCACCCCAGCCTGGGCATCCCCATGGGCCGCAAGGCAAACGGCGTGCCCTTGGGCTCGTGCTGGATTGGGCGTCGCTTTGATGAGGCAACCCTCATCCGCCTGGCCGCCGCCGCCGAGGCGGCGCTTGGGCTCAGCCTGTGTCCGTAGGTCGTGGGGTTTCACCACCCGCCTCCGTAGGAGGCGAGAACCCGAACAAGCTTTTCGGAAAAAAGCTTGAGCAAAAACTTACTTATCAATGCAAGTTGCTCGAAGAGCAACTTGACGTTTTTCGTTCGCTTTGCGCGAAAAACCATCATGTTTCACATGATTTTCCGTTATTGCTTATTCAGCAATTGCATGCACTACAATTGCCACAATGCCCTTGGTCGCCGAAGGCGGCCTATTCGTCAGGAGGAAGCTAAAGTGTGTAACTTACTCCCCGGCGCGCGGAAAATTGTTCAGATGTGCATGGCCGTCCAGCCCGGAGAAAGGCTGCTCATCGTCACCGACAGCGGGATTTCTCCCCGCATCGCGCAGGCCCTGGCCGAGGCGGGGCGGCAAGCCGGGGCGTCTGTCACCGTCCTGACCACCGCGCCGCTCCAACATCCCGGCGACGCGCCTCCCCCAGAGGTGGCCACCGCCATGTTGGAGGCCGATGTCATCCTGGCGCCCACCAGCCGGACGCTCTACCACTCGGGGGCCGCCCTGGCGGCCTGTGGGAACGGAGCACGGCTGCTGGCCCTCACCGAGCTGACTGAGGACGCCATGTGCGTCGGCGGCATCGAGGCCGACTTCGCCGCCTTGCAGCCCCGGGTCGAGCGGGTGCGCGCCGCCTTCGAGGTAGGCCGCCGCGTCCGCGTCACCGCGCCGGGCGGCACCGATTTGACCCTTTCCATTGCCGAACGGCAACCCCACGTGTGCTCCGGCCTGTGCCGCCTGCCGGGGCAGCGCATGGGCTTCCCCGACGTGGAGGTCTTCATCGCACCCATCGAGGCTGAGACATGCGGCATTTTAGTCATCGACGCCAGCGCCACCGGAATCGGGCTCATGGACGCCCCGGTGCGCATCACGGTGGAAAAAGGCGTTGCAACTGCCATCGAGGGCGGCCAGAAAGCCGCTGAAATTCGTGAAATTCTGGCCAGAACCGAGGACAAAAGCGCCCGGTATTGCTGCGGCGCGTCATCTCGACCCGCGAAGCGGGCCCGTACTGTGGCCGAGTTCGCCCTCGGTCTCAATGATTGCGCGCGGGTCATCGGCAACATCATTGAGGACGAGGGCACCTACGGTACCGGGCATTTTGCCCTGGGCAACAACATCTTCTTCGGCGGGAAAAACCCCGCGCCCATCCACTTCGACATGGTCTACTGGAAGCCCACTGTGGAGATTGACGGCGCCATTTTGATGCGGAACGGCGCGCTGAGTGAGCCTTAAATGAAGAAAAAGCGCGGCTAAAACCGCGCTTTTTTCCATGAAAGGATGGATTTCCCTACATTTTCTCACCACACTCTTGTGCAATGCATCCAACTATGCTATCATAAATGACACAAAGATGGTCGCTCTGACCATCAAAACTAAAGGAGGTCTCCCATGCACAAGTATTTTCGCCGAGGGCTGACAGCAGCCCTCGCCCTCTTGCTGTTACTCTCCCAGTCGGTCTGGGTGGCGGCAGCTGACAAGGTTGACAGTGCCAAAATTTTCAAAAACATGCCCACCAGCGAAGACCTTTCCAAGCCCTTCAATGGCCGGATGCCCGACTGGGTCCACTTTCCCTATGAAATCGATGTCGAGGCCTCTCTCTGGACCACCGACACCGAGGACACCTTCGGCCTGGTTTATCTTGATACTTATAAACTCAACGCCGAGACCGGCGAATATGAAGCCTTTCACATAGGCCGCTATCCCGGGCACATGAAGGCGGAGGGCTTCACCAACTATGGCCCGCCCTATGGCGAGCAGTATTATCCCAAGAATGTATGCATGCCGGGGCAGTACCGCTCCACCTGGCGTGTGCCCATCTTCGGCACCAACACGGAGGACGCCACTGTCTATGACTATGCCGAGTACACGGTGGATTTCGAGATTACTCTGCCCGGCATCTTCACCAGCGTGCCCAATCTCAGCCGCGAGGCCGATGGCACCCCGGCGGAGACTGCGGATCCCACCTTTGATCTGGCGTTGAGCGAAATCAAGGTTGATGATGCCGCTGCCCTCACCACCGCCGCCGCCTGGTTCGCCTATAACGCCGAGGCCGACGACATGCTGGGCGAAGCGCTGGAGGCCGCCCCCTCGGAGGAGGGTGCCTATGTCTACCGCTTTACCGTCAGCGATGGCAGCGCAGTGGTCGATACCCTCTATTGCTACTTCGAGCTGTCGGCCCCCAAGCTGTTCTACCGCCTGGGCGGGCCCGATTCGGTCGTCTTCACCAACATCCCCCCGGTGCAGGTGTACAAGGAATACGACGGCACCCCCGTCACCGTCGAGGATTTTGCCATCACCTATGACCTGAGCCTTGTGGACAAGGCGGGNGAAAGTTTTGAGGAATCGACCTTCTGGTGGATGCCCGACGCAAACGGCAACTACACCCGGGACATCGCCGGGCTGGAGGGCGGCATGGTTGGCCCCAGCGAGCCGGGCAGCTATAACCTCCAGTTCTGCCTCAATGGTGACAATGTAGAGGCCTATTTCTACTCCATTTTCACCATTGCCGAGACTGAGGAGCCCGGGGACACGGTGGACTATGACATCAACTTCTTTGATGTGGACACAGACGATTGGTTCTATGACGCCGTCATGTTTGTCACCAACGAAGCTCACCTCTTTCAAGGTGTCGGCGAGGGCTATTTTGCCCCCGAGGCCGGTATGAACGCCGCCATGCTGGCCACCGTGCTCCACCGCATGATGGGCCTACCCAATGACACTCAGGGCGCCGAGAGCTGGTATGCAGACGGCCTTGCCTGGGCCCTGGACGCCGGCATGCTGCCCGCCTTCGATGCGGACGCTGAGGCTGCTGTCACAAGGCAGAAGGTCATCTTTGCCCTCTACGCCTGCGCCCATGATGGCGCACTCCCCTCCGGCTTTGCCCAGGCCATGGAGTGGGCCGTCGAGCAAGGCATCATCGTTGGCGATGACGCTGGCGAGCTGCTGCCCGAGGAAGCCGTCACACGCGCCCAGGTTGCCCAGATTTTGATGGGATATCTGGCCGACTAATCTTCTAAAGTAAAAAACCGCCATCCCTCTCGGGGATGGCGGCTTTTTATTGTGAATGGGATTTACAAGGGGTTCTCCAGCAGGTCCATCGTCGTCAAACACTCAAGCACCACACCGGTGACCAAACACCGCTCGTCGGCATCGAAATCGTGGGCATGGAGGATATACCCCTCGGCCCGGTCTTGCAAACGGCAGCCCAAGCTGTAGAAAGCCCCGGGCACCACCTCGTTGAAGAAGGAAAAATCCTCACCGCCCATGCTCATGGAGGGCTTCATGCGCACATTCTCGGCGCCCAAATACCCCTCAGCCTGGGCCATGATACGGCCGAGCACCCGGCTATCGTTGACCAGCGGGTTGTAGCCCTCCTTGATTTCAACCACGCATCCACCGCCCATGGCGCCCGCCACGCCGGTGGCGATGGCCGTGACACGCTCGAAGACGAGCGCCTTGACCTCAGGCGTGGGCGTCCGCAGGGTGCCTGTGATGACGACCTCATCGGTGATGATGTTGCTGGCCGTGCCGCCGTGGATGGTGCCCGCCGTGAAGACGGCGCTGTCCAGGGGCGAGACGCTGCGGCTGACCACCGTTTGCAGCGCCGTCAGCACCTGGGCCGCGATGGCGATGGCATCGATACACTTGTCGGGGTAGGCCCCATGGCCCTTCTTGCCGGTGACGGTCAGCACCACCTCGTTGGTCGAGGCGTTCAGAGTGCCGTGGCGCACCTCAATTTGGTTGTAATTGAGATAGGGCTGCACGTGGAGGCCGATGACAGCGTCCACGGCGGGGTTCTCGAGGGCCCCCTGCTGCACCATGCGGCGGGCACCGCCCTCCTTCTCCTCGGCGGGCTGGAAGAACAGCTTGACGGTGCCCGTGAAGCTGTCGCGCAGGCTATTGAGCAGCTTGGCACAGCCCATGTTGATGGCGGTGTGCAGATCGTGTCCGCAGGCGTGCATGACGCCGTCGTTTTGCGAGCGGTAAGGCACATCGTTCTTCTCGAGCACCGGCAAAGCGTCGATGTCGGCCCGCAGGGCAACGCACCGGCCCCCGGGCCGGCCCTCGATGACGGCCACCAGGCCGGTGTCGGCAATCGCCCGGCAGGGGACGCCCTGCGCCTCCAAAAAGGTGCGGATGAACGCTTGCGTCTTGTACTCCTGCATGCTCAGCTCGGGGTGGGCGTGGAGGTGACGGCGCAGGGCTGTCAATTCGGCCTGCATACCGGCAGCCTGGGTTATAATTTTTTCGCGAAGCATGGTGAATCCCTCCCTGTTTATTGGCTTGCCTCCGGCGGCCAAGGGGTATTTTTGTAAAAATACCCCTTGGATTCCCAAAAACTTTTGGAAATTGTGTTACACACAATTTCAGAATAGTAAACTCCAAAAACTATGTGAAACATGATGGTTTTTCGCGCAAAGCGAACGAAAAACGTCAAGTTGCTCCTCGAGCAACTTGCATTGATAAGTAAGTTTTTGCTCAAGCTTTTTTCCAAAAAGCTTGTTCGGGCTCTCGCCCCCTACGGAGGCGGGGGGTGAAACCCCAAGGTCTACCCAAAGTACCGCACGCCGCCTTTGAAGAGGGGCATGTACTTCTCGCCCCGGATGTTCTGGGCAACGAACGCGCCATACCGCTCGTTGTGGCCCATCTTGCCCAGCACGCGGCCGTCGGGGCTGGTGATGCCCTCCACGGCCCATAGGCTGCCGTTGGGGTTGCAGCCGATATCCATGGCGGCATTCCCTGCGGCATCGCAGTATTGCAGGGCAATCTGGCCGTTATCGGCGAGGCGCTGCAGGGTCTCGGCATCGGCCATAAAGCGGCCCTCACCGTGGGACATGGCGGTGTTGTAGACCTCGCCCACATTCACCAGGCTGAGCCAGGGGGACTTGACCGACGAGACGCGGGTGTAGGTGTAGCCGCTCTGGTGGCGCCCGATTTCGTTGAAGGTGACGGTCGGGCTGCTCGCATCCAACGCCTGGATGCGCCCGAAGGGCACCAGCCCTAGCTTGATGAGGGCCTGGAATCCGTTGCAGATGCCCAGGGCCAGGCCATCGCGCTTGTAGAGCAGGTCGTGCACCGCCTCTTGCAGCTTGGGGCTGCGGAAGAGGGCCTGGGTGAACTTGCCGCTGCCCTCGGGCTCGTCGCCCCCCGAAAAGCCGCCGGGGAAGACGATCATCTGAGCGTCCTTGAGGGCGTCGGCCAGGGCGTCCACCGACTCTTGAAGGGTGGCCGGGGTCAGGTTGCGCACCAGCAGAATGCGGCCCTCGCCGCCGGCCAGGTCGATGGCCCGCTGGGTGTCCCACTCGCAGTTGGTGCCTGGGAAGGCGGGCAAAATAGCTAAGGGTTTGCGGCTTTTGATGGCCGGGGCCCGGCTAGTGCGCTCGGTGAAGCTCAGGGTCGGGGCCTCGGGGTGCGCGGTGACGAAGGAGGCCGGATAAATGTCCTCCAGAGTGCCCAGCAGAGCGGCCTTGACGCCGTCAAGGCTCAAGGTAGCGCTGCCCAGCTTGAGCTCGGGCGCGGTGATGGTCTCGCCCAGCTGGACGCCAAAGTCGGGGGTCTCCCCCGACTTCATCTGAGCCACGATGCCGCCGTAGTTGAGCTTGAACAGCGCGTCTTCGGGGAAGGCGCTATCGAGGGCGAAGCCGATGTCGTCGCCCACGGCCATCTTGGCCACCGCCTCGACGATGCCGCCGGCGGACACCGCCCAGGCGGCCTCCACCGCACCGCGCTCGCACAGGGCGTGGAAGCGGTTATACATCGCTCTCGCACCGGCGATGTCGGGCGCGCCGTCCACATAAGGGGCCGGAAAATACCACACCGGGCAGCCGGCCCGCTTGAACTCGGGCGAGAGCACCTTGCCGGCGCTCAAGGTGGCAATGGCGAAGGAAATGAGCGTCGGCGGCACATCGATGTCGTTGAAGGTGCCGCTCATGGAATCCTTGCCGCCGATGGCGGCGATGCCGAGCGCCGTCTGGGCCGTGAAAGCGCCCAGCAGGGCGGCCAACGGCTTCCCGAGGCGGGTTGGGTCGCCCTTACCGGGCTTTTCGAAGAACTCCTGGAAGGAGAAATAGGCGTTATCGAGGCTGCATCCGCTTGCGGCCAGCTTGGCAACGGATGAAAGGCAGGCAGCCTGCGCCCCCAGATAGGGGTTCTGCGCCATATAGACAGGGTCAAAGCCCCAGGCCATCACCGAGGCGGTGGAGGTTTCGGCATCGTGCACCGGCAGCTTGGCCGCCATGGCCTGGATGGGGGTCAGCTGATTCTTGCCGCCGAAGGGCATGAGGACAGTATTGGCCCCCACGGTGCCGTCAAAGCGGCTGCCCAGACCCTTCTGGATGGCGACATTGAGATTTGAGAGCACCGCCATGGCGCGCGCCCTTGTGTCGCCCTCCCCTTCCGCCAGCGCGGTTTCGGGCAAGTTGAGCGCCGGAACGGCGGCCCTGGCTGTCTTTTTGGCCCCGTTGCTGTCAAGAAAGGCGCGGGAGATGTCGCAGATGACCTTGCCTCGCCAGCGCATCTTGAGGCGAGGCTCGGCGGTGACGGTGGCAATGACAGTGGTCTCGAGATTTTCGGCCAGCGCGTGGGCCTCGAAAGCCGCCAAATCCTCAGCCGACAGCACCACGGCCATGCGCTCCTGAGATTCGGCGATGGCCAGCTCGGTGCCGTCCAGGCCGTCATATTTCTTGGGCACAATGTCCAAATCGATGTCGAGCCCGTCGGCCAGCTCGCCCACGGCGACGCTGACGCCGCCCGCGCCAAAGTCATTACAGCGCTTGATAAGGCGCGTCGCCGCGCCGTTGCGGAAGAGTCGCTGGATTTTGCGCTCCTCAGGGGCGTTGCCCTTCTGCACCTCGGCGCCGCACTCCTCCAAGCTGTCCGAGCTGTGGCTTTTGCTCGAGCCGGTGGCCCCGCCGCAGCCGTCACGGCCTGTCCGCCCGCCCAGCAACACAACGACATCGCCGGGGGCCGGGGCCTCGCGGCGCACGTGCTCCGCCGGGGCCGCACCCACCACCGCGCCGGTCTCGAGGCGCTTGGCCACATAGCCGGGGTGATAGACCTCGCTGACAAGGCCGGTGGCCAGGCCGATTTGGTTGCCATAGGCGCTGTACCCCGCCGCCGCCTTGCGGCAGATGGTGCGCTGGGGCAGCTTGCCGGGCAATGTCTCGCTGAGCGGCGTGCGTGGGTCGGCCGCGCCGGTGACGCGCATGGCCTGATAGACATAGGCCCGGCCCGAGAGGGGGTCTCGGATGGCGCCGCCCAGGCAGGTGGCCGCGCCGCCAAAGGGCTCAATCTCGGTGGGATGGTTGTGGGTCTCATTCTTGAACATAAGCAGCCAGGGCTGCATTTCGCCATCCACATCGACATTGACGCGCACCGAGCAGGCGTTGATCTCCTCGCTCTCGTCCAGGTTTTGCAAAATGCCGCGCTTCTTGAGAATCTTGGCCCCGCAGGTGGCGATGTCCATGAGGGTGACGGGCCGGCTCTCAGCCTTGTCCCCGTAGAGCTCGCGCCGGGCGGCCAGGTATTCCTCAAAAGACGCCTGCGCCGGGGCGTAGGCCAGCTGAGGCTCCACCAGCTCGGTGAGGAAGGTGGTGTGGCGGCAGTGGTCACTCCAATAGGTGTCAATCATCTTGAGTTCGGTGACACTGGGGTCACGGCCCTCGCTGGCGAAATAGTCGCGCAGACAGGCGAGGTCGCCCATGTCCATGGCGAGGCCGTATTCGGTGATATAGCCCGCCAGGTCGGCACCGGGGGCGGTGAGGCCAGTCAGCACGGCGACGTCATCGGGGGCGGAGTAGTGCTCGGCGAGGTCCGTGGGCTTGTCCATCCGGGCCACGCGGCTCTCGATGGGGTTGATGAGCACGCGGCGCACGATGTCCATATCGGCCTCGCTGATCGCGCCGCTGAAGAGGTAGTGGGTGGCGGCGCGGACGGCGGGGCGCTCGCCGCCGGTCATCATGGCAATACACTGCTGGCACGAGTCGGCCCGCATGTCGAACTGGCCCGGCAGGGCCTCAACGGCCAGCACGCGCCAGCCCTCGGGGATGTCGAAATGCTCGTCATAAACCGTGTCGCAGGCCGGCTCGGAGAACACCCCGGCCTTGGCCAGGGTGTAGACCTGATCGTCGATGCCCTGGGTGTCGTAGCGGTAGAGCACCCGCACGGCCTCAAGGCCGCCGATGCCCTCCTCGTGCTTGAGCTGGGCCAGCAGCTGTCCGGCCACAATGTCGAAACCGGGACGCTTTTCGGTGAAACAACGGTAAACCTTGAGCATAGTCAAATCCTCCGAAAATCAATGGCCGTGGCCATGTAGTTTGCTGTCTGCTTGCCTTCGGCGACCAAGGGGGATTTTTGAAAAAATCCCCCTTGGATCCCCAAAAACTTTTAGAAATATAATAATTCAAAAATCGTGTGTAACACGATTTTTATAAAATTTTTGAAGATTTTAAAGAAACTTTTTATAAAAAGTTTCTTTAATGGGGTTTGGGGCAACGCCCCAAGGTCTGTTAATACGCAGCGTCCTTGGCCGCGATGTCCCGGCGACAAAACGCGCCGTCGAAAGTGATGGTATCGACGTGGGCGTAGGCCTTTTTAACAGCCTCGGCCAGGGTATCGGCCACAGCGGTGACGGCCAGAACGCGCCCTCCGGCGGTGGTAAAATTACCCTCGGCGTCCCGCGCCGTGCCCGCGTGGAAGACGAATGTGTCCTCGGGGATTTCGGCTGTGATGCCGCGGATAGGCAGGCCCTTCGCATAGCTGCCGGGATAACCACCGGAGGCCAGCACCACGCAACAGGCGGCGGCGCTGCGCCAGCGGATGTTCTGCTCCGAGAGCTTACCATCCCGCGTCGCCAGCATAATAGCAAGCAAGTCGGTTTCGAGGAGCGGCAGCACGGTCTGTGCCTCGGGGTCGCCAAAGCGGGCGTTGTATTCGATGACCTTGGGGCCGTCGGCCGTCAGCATGAGACTGAAGTAGAGCACGCCCTGAAAGGGGGTGCCATCGGCCACCAGGCCCTGGACGGTGGGTCGATAAATCTCATCCATACACCGCGCCGCCATGGCGACGTCGTAGACGCTCACCGGCGAGAAAGCCCCCATGCCGCCCGTGTTGGGGCCGAGGTCGCCGTCAAAGGCCCGCTTATGGTCCTGGGACGCCGGCATGAGGGCGATATCCGCCCCGCTGACAAAGCACAGCTGGGTCACCTCGGGGCCCTCGAGGAAATCCTCGAAGAGCAGCGTACTGCCCGAGGCGCTTTGAGTCAGCGCCTCGGCGGCGGCCACCACCTCTTGGCGCGTGTGGCAGATGATGACCCCTTTACCCAAAGCAAGGCCATCGGCCTTGACCACCATGGGCAGCGGGCATATCTCAGCGTGGGCCAGCGCGGACACGCGGCCCTCCACCGCTATCGCCCCCGCCGTGGGGATGCCATGGCGGGCCATAAAAGCCTTGGCATAGGCTTTGGAGCTCTCGATGCGGGCAGCCGCCGCCGTACAGCCGAAGGCGGGGAATCCGTGGCTTTCCAGCATATCCACCATCCCCAAGGCCAGCGGGTCATCGGGCAGCACGGCCACCAAATCGGGGTGATTCATCTTACAAAAAGTCAGCACAGCGGCCAAATCGGTGGCCGGGATGCCGGTGTTTTCGCCAAGCTCCGCCGTGCCGCCGTTGCCGGGGGCGAACCAGAGCTTGCCCGCTTTCGGGCTGTGGCTAAGCGTCCAGGCCACCGCGTGCTCACGGCCACCGCCGCCGATGATGAGGATATTCATGGTAGTTCTCCTTTTGGGGGTTGATAAAAGGGCAAGGGCATTTATAAGGGGATAAAGGTAACGATTTTTAAGTTCTTGGGGGAGGATGTGCCCCTACGGGGCACATCCTCCCCCAAACCCCCTCCACAAAGGGAATAGGGAAAAGAGCCCTGCGCCGCGCAGCGGCGTCCTATCGTTAGCCGTGCAGGGGAATTCATTTCCCCGTGAGCGGCATGCATCATGAACCCCTCTTCGCCAAAAAACCACAGTTTTTTGGCGAACGTCAGCCTTAATGGTGGAACAGCCGAATCCCCGTAAACGCCATGACCATCCCATGGCGGTTGGCCGTCTCGATGACATTGTCATCCCGGATGGAGCCGCCCGGCTGGGCGATGTAGCGAACGCCCGATTTGGCGGCCCGCTCGACATTGTCGCCAAAGGGGAAAAAGGCGTCCGAGCCCAGGGCCACGCCTGTAAGCTGCGCAATCCACGCCTTTTTATCGGCGGCGGAAAGGGGGGCCGGCCTTTCCGTGAACAGGCTCTCCCACGCGCCGTCGCGCAGAATGTCATCGTGATCCTCCGAGATAAAAATGTCAATGGCGTTGTCGCGGTCGGCCCGACGGATGCCTTTGACGAAGGGCAGCGCCAGCACGGCGGGGTGCTGCCGCAGCCACCAGATGTCGGCCTTGGTGCCGGCCAGGCGGGTGCAGTGGATGCGGCTCTGCTGCCCCGCGCCTACCCCGATGGTCATGCCATCCTTGACATAACACACCGAATTGGATTGGGTGTATTTCAAGGTAATCAGGGCCAAAATCAAGTCAATTTTGGCATCCAAACTGAGTGCTTTATGGTCAGAAACGATGTTTTCCAGCATGGATTCGTTGATATCGAGCGCATTGTACCCCTGCTCGAAGGTGATGCCGAAAATGCTGCGCCGCTCGATGGCCGAAGGTGCGTAATCGGGGTCGATTTCGACAACATTATAGCCCCCCTTGCGCTTGGCGCGCAGAATCTCCAGCGCCTCCTCGGTATACCCCGGCGCGATGACGCCGTCGGACACCTCGTTTGCAATCACCTTGGCCGTATCGCCGTCGCACACACCCGACAGGGCGGCCCAGTCGCCGTAGGAACACAGACGGTCGGCCCCACGGGCGCGGATGTAGGCGCAGGCCATCAAAGAGAGCTCGCCCGAACCTGCGAAATAAATCTGCCGCTCGACCGCAGTCAGAGGCTTCCCGAGCGCCACCCCGGCCGGGGAGACATGCTTGAAGGAGGCCGCCGCCGGAAGACCGGTGGCCTTTTGCAGCTGGCTCACCAGCTGCCAGGCGTTGAGGGCGTCCATGAAGTTGATGTACCCTGGCCGGCCAGACAGTACCTTGATAGGCAGCACGCCGTCCTCCATGAGGATGCGGGCCGGCTTCTGGTTGGGGTTGCAGCCGTATTTCAGTTCAAGCTCACGCATTGTATGCCTCCTTTATTTGCCTCCGGCGGCCA
>JGI994J12354_10002386_pt1 | contig 18433 bp, 18 predicted proteins | sample IntmicLarv3ML3BL_FD_12354 | JGI IMG/M metagenome (IMG submission 12354)
AAAATCAGCGAGCGGTGCATGATTTAACGATTGGTCTCGCTTTCATCGTTTGTGCTTACGCTGTGGTGCATCCAAGTAATATTTGCCCTCGGAAAATGGCTGAAATCGCCGCTCAGAAGCCTAATCCAACGTATGTAAACGCAGTATATATGCGAACAACCCCCGTAAATCGGGGGTTGTCTGCATGACGGTTTTCTATCAAACCTGTCGTCTTTCTTTGGCTGGGATGCATGGACTCGAACCATGGAATGCAGGAGTCAAAGTCCTGTGCCTTACCAACTTGGCGACATCCCAATATTTTTCACGCTAGTATATTATACACTAAACTTTCATGATTGTCAAGTTGATTTTTTCAACAAAATTCAATCAAATATCTAATCATCGGCAAAAAAACCGAGTTTAATTGTAAAACTTCTTATAACTTGCAAACACTTTATTGTTATGGTATAATGACGGAGATATAAAAAATAACATAGGGGGGAATCATATGGAATTTCCATATACGTTAATAGATTTTGAAAAAGAAGAAGGCTTTATTTTGTTTGTTGATAGTATTGATATACCCACCACTGACATAGCGAAACAATACGGTATTTCGCGTGCTGATTTTATAGTTATTTTTGATGTACCGGGTATAAATGCAAACATTCATTGTGATTTTACTGTGGGAAATCTGTTCACTTTTTATAATCAGCTCATTAAATGTTATAATGAAATAACCGGTGTGGCAACTCTTGAAGATTACTCTTGCGAACGTACTATGTTGAAAATAGATTTTACCGCTTGTACCGGTCATATTGCAATTGACGGGAAAATCGGGATTCCCGGCGGTATGGTAAATTTAATAGGATTTGGTTTTGAAACCGACCAGACATATATTAAACCTATTATTGATACATTAAAGCGATTTTTTGATGAACTGGCGGAAATACAAGGTTTTTATGATTTCAGAATATAAATATAAAAGGGACGAAAAATAAATTTCGCCCCTTTATTTTACGCTTTTTATTTTTTTAATCAGGACTAAACGCCATGTTTTATTTCATCTATTTTACCGATTTCTGTCATATCGGTTGCGGGGATATAATCTTTTATCGGCATGATTTTTTGATGTATCGCGTCGATTATCCATTCGGGCTGCGGGAAGAAATATTTTTCGAGTTCAAACGCGGGAGTTATCCAGTTTTTCGAGCCTATAACAATCGGCGGAGCGTCCAGATAATCAAAACAAAATTCGGTGATATTCGCCGCAAGTTCTTTCATAAATGAGTTTCTTTCGCACGCGTCACCTACTATTATAACTTTACCTGTCTTTTTGACGGATTCTATAACAAGACTGTAATCAAACGGTACGAGTGAACGGGTGTCTATAATTTCGGCGGATATATTATATTTATCGCGTAAAATATCAGCCGCTTCGACTGCGCGATATAAAACCGCGCCGATTGTTAAAATTGTCACGTCTGTGCCCTGACGTTTTATATCGGGTTCACCGATTTTTATTTCATAATATTCATCAGACGGGGGAACTCCTCCGTCATGGAATTGTTCGCCTATATCATATATTCGCTGACTTTCAAAGAATATCACGGGATCTGTTCCGTTTAATGCCGTATTCATCAAGCCTTTCGCGTCATACGGTGTTGACGGGAACACAACTTTTAAACCCGGTATATGAGCGGTCAATGCCGTCCAGTCCTGCGAATGCTGCGCGCCGTATTTTGAACCGACGGATACACGCACGATTATCGGCATTTTTAAGATTCCCGCGCTCATTGCCTGCCATTTTGAAACCTGATTGAAAATTTCATCGCCGGAGCGTCCGATAAAATCGGCGTACATCAATTCTGTTATAACCCTGCCGCCGCACATCGCGTAACCCACGGCGGAGCCTATGATTGCCGCCTCCGAGATTGGCGAGTTGAAAAATCTGTGATACGGTATGGATTCGGTTAAACCTCTGTATACGGCGAACGCGCCGCCCCAGTCGCGGTTATCTTCACCATACGCGATAAGTGTGGGGTCTTCATAAAATTTATCGATTATCGCTTCAAATAATCCGTCTCTTAACCCGAATTGTTTTAATTTCGATACGGGTATACCGTCCTTGTCAAAAACACTTCTCTCTTTTGTGAGCAGTTGTTTAACTCTGGGGTTTTCTTCCGCCAATTTATTTTTGGGTATCAAAACATCGGGTTCGCGTGATTCGTCGAAACTTTTCACGGTTTTATTTGAGAACATAATATCCGATATTGCGCCCGGATTTTTACTCAAATCCATTCTGGGCGATAAATTATCATCAATCGCGAGTTTACAAATTTTTGTCATTCTGGTTTTTATACCCGACAAAACAATATCCAAATCGGTTTGCTTACATATTTTCGCGTCGGTTAATTTTTTCCCGAACGCGATTAAAACATCTTCATTTTTCCAGGCGTCTATTTCTTCGGGTGTTCTGTAAGTCGAAGAATCCGACGGTGAATGTCCCGTTACTCTGTAAGTTACGACATCGAGCATAGCCGGACCTTTTCCTGCAAGTAAAATGTTTTTCTGTCTCGAAACCGCGTCAATAACCGCGAGCGGGTTATATCCGTCGATTCTTTCGGAGTGCATTTGCTCGGGGTTTATCCCCGCGCCGATACGCGCGAGCATATCATATGCCATTGTTTCACCCCTTGTTTGTCCGCCCATACCGTATTGATTATTAAATATATTAAATAATATAGGCAAACCGCCATTGTGGTCTGAATCCCAGAGTTGTTTTATCTGGTCCATACCCGACATATTGAGAGCTTCCCAGACAGGTCCGCAGCCGAGCGCGCCGTCGCCGAAATTTGCGACGATAATCCCCGGTTTTTTATTCGCTCTTTTAAATAAAGCCGCACCGAGCGCAACGGGAGCCGCTCCGCCGACTATGGCGTTATTGGGATAAATCCCGAACGGTGTAAAGAAAGCGTGCATAGAACCGCCGAGACCTTTGTTAAACCCTGTAACCCTCGCGAAAATCTCCGCCAGCGCGCCGTATAACAAAAAATCCTTAGCCAAATCTTTTATATCGCCTTTGATTTCTTCTTTACCCTCAACGACTTTTAAAATACTGCCGTCAAAAAATTCTTTCATAATGTCATATAATTCTTTTTCGTCGAGTTTATTGATAGCGGATAAACCTTTCGCGATGATTTCACCATGACTTCTGTGTGAGCCGAAGATAAAATCCTCAATACCGAGACAATACGCCTGACCGACGGCGGACGCTTCCTGACCGAGTGATAAATGCGCCGGTCCGGGGTTATTGTATTCCACGCCGTTATAAGCGTTTTTTGTCTTAATTTCATTTAACATCGTCTCAAATTCACGAATAACCGCCATATCGTGATAAATTCTCAAAAAATCATCTTTGGAATAAATCTTTTTTTCTTCTGCGATAGTTTTGTTGTATTGATTAACGGGAATGTCGGTAAATTTAATCCAGCCCGCCGCTCTTAATTCTTTCGGGTCTGAAAATTGTGATTTTGGCATAAAATTTAACTCCTTTTTTGTTTGTTGCTTTATATATATTTTTATTTTTTTTGTGATATTGTGGTGGTGGTTGGTTGGGTTGTACATCAGCAACAAAAATTTTACAATGTTTATTTCAGGCGTTTAACGATTTTTTTACCGGAATCCGAGAGAGATAATCCGGTTTTTTGTCCCAATAAATTCAAAAAGTTTTGTTTCTGCTCAGCATTTATAAAGGCATTACCCGTAATAACAATCGCTTTAATTGTGCCGATATATATGTATATACAATTGTTTCCGAAACATATTTTTTCAACCGATGTATAATTTATACGTGAAGTAATATTTGCGTTGCTTTCCTCTATATAATCATCATATAAAACAATCGTTTGTTTCCCGATAAAATCATTATGATTTCCGCCCATTAAAGATAATCTTACAGAAATATCAACCGCAACTCCCATTACGAAAAAAAGTATTACTCCTATTATTACTATAACAATAGCCGCACTAATATAATAAAGAATTCCTTCTTCTTTATAGACAGAATCTTTCATAACGCTATAATACAAATACATCGGTATAATAACGCACATAAATATATAAATGATTTTTCCGTGCAATGAATTTTTGATATGATATTTATTGAATTTGACAATATCTTTTTTTGTTACGGTATAATCAAATTTCATAATTTATTTTCTCCTGTTGTGGTTATTCTCCTAAAAGCCCAAAATGATTTTCCAACATCATCAAAGTATTTTCAACTGTGCTTTCCTCACTTCGCATTATACTGAAAAAATTATATTTCTTGGCTTTTTTCTTCATTTCTTCCGCGTCTATTTTGATTAATTCGTTTTGCGTTTCAAATTTTTTCTCAGGGTCTTTTAATGATTTAATACAATTTGTAAAATCTATATGGTCCTCACGCTGATAATAATCGCGTATTATCAATTCTCCCGGGGCTAACAAACAAGCGATTCTGCTGTTATCTGTGATTTCCATCAATAAATCCAAATCCCTAATCCAAATATCAGCTATAACTTTATTATTTTGTGATAATTTGATAAGTTCAATAATTGAAAATTCTACTTGTTCATCTGTGCCGTGATTATCATTTTTATCGGCTAAAAATTCTTCGACTGACCTGCCGAAATATTCTTCCCAGTCAATTTCTTTACGTTTTGTGGAATTAGGCTGATATTTTTCATCGATAATAGATTGCCATACTTTAAAATTATCCTCATTCCAGTTATCGTTAAAATGAATAAATCCATATTTTTCAGATAATTTTTTCGACATAGTTGTTTTACCGCCGCAAGCAGTACCTATTAAAAAATATACGTTTTGTAAACTGTGTTTTAAAATATTATTCGCTATGTTCATAACTCTTTTCCTCCAATCAAATCATAAAACAGCCTTCTCTTATAACTTCGCAAACTGTCGGGTGCGGGAACACGATTTTTTGTACGTCTTCGACACGCATTTTTGTGTCGATAAACATCGCCGCGCCATAAATTATTTCGGACGCGTAACTGCCGATTATATGCAAACCGATTATATTTTTTGTTTTCGCGTCGGTTATTATTTTACATATACCGTCGCCTTTTTCGTTTTCGGCGATATATCTTCCGCTGTATTTTAATGTGATTGAATTTATATCGGCGGATAAACCTTTTTGTTTTACGCTTTCTGTCGTTTCACCGACTCCCGCGACTTCGGGATTTGTATATATTACAGCGGGAATTGAATTATAATTTATCCTGTCTTTTTTACCGATGATATTATTTACACAGACTTCACCCTCACGATACGCCGTATGCGCGAGCATTGATTTACCGTTTACATCACCTGCGGCATAAACATTCGCGACGCTTGTTTTACCGTATTCGTCTGTAACAATCGTGCCGCGTTCTGTTAAAACTTTGATATTCTCCAAACCGAGATTCGCAGTCGAGGCTTTTCTGCCTATCGAAACCAAAACTTTATCAGCTTTAACCGTGAATTTTTCGCCGTTTGATTCATATTCGACAAAATCAACGCCAAACCCTGTCACTTTCGCGCCGAGTTTAAAATCCACGCCTTTTTTGACATAATTTTTATATAATATATCAGCGATTTCACCGTCAACAGCTCCGCCGATTTTGTTCAGCATTTCAATAACCGTGACATTTGACCCGACTGAATTAAAATACGAAGCCATTTCAAGTCCGATAACTCCGCCCCCGATAACAACAAAATTTTTCGGAATTTCCCGTAAATCCAATATTTCACGGTTGGTTAAACAAAAATTATTCGCGATACCCTCTTTAAGTCCCGGAATCGGCGGGATTACAGCTTCCGAGCCTGTGCATATCAACAAATATTTACCTGTATAAATCGTCCCCGAAACGTCGATATTAAACCCGTTTATATCTTTATTTTGAATACACGCAGTGTCATAAATTATATCAACGCCGGCTTTTTTTAATTTAGCGGCGACACCCGAAACAAGATTTTTCACGACTTTATTTTTTCTGTCAACAACAAAAGAATGGTCAATTTTCGCGTCGGAAAAACTAACGCCGTAATCATTGCCATGTTTTGCATAATCATATATCTTCGCGGAATATAACAGTGTTTTCGTGGGAATACACCCCTCGTTTAAACATACTCCGCCGAGGGATTTTTTTTCAATAAGCAGGGTTTTCAACCCATTGTGCGCGGCACGTTCAGCGGCGTTATACCCTGCCGGACCTCCGCCGATTATTATCAAATCATATATTTTTTGCATTTGTTTTATTTATCCCCTTTGTTATATTATTTCGCCAGAATCAAATCAAAATTTTCGAGATTCACGCATAATTCTTTCAAAAATCTTGCCGCCGGCGCGCCGTCTAACGCTCTATGGTCAAATGTTAATGATAAACTCATGCAGTCATAAAAAATATCCTGTCCGCCTACTTGTTTTATACGTCTTGTTATATTATTTACACCCAGAATACATGTTTGCGGGGGATTTATAACAGGGGTGAAACTTTCTATCCCGAATGAACCCAGATTTGTCACGGTAAATGTCCCGCCTTTTAAATTATCGGGGTCGATTGAACCGCTTTTCGCCGCGTTTACGATTTGTTTTGATTGTTTTGAGAGTTCATTTAACGAAAGTGAATCCGCGTTGAATATCGTCGGTACAACGAGTCCGCGTTCCGTATCAACCGCGACACCTAAATTAACATTGTTAAAATATCGTATAACACCGGTTTCACCCAAATAATGCGCGTTCGCGTCTTTGTGATTTTTTAAAGTTTTCGCAGTCGCGTATAAAATTATATCGTTGAGCGTGATATTTTCAAGCCCCAAAATCTGCGCGTTTTCTTTTAAATTTTTCCTGAATTTCAACACAGCCGACGCGTCAAAACTTGAATTTAATGTCAATTGCGCCATTTCAGAGAGTGACGCGCACATTGATTTTGCGATAAGTTTGCGTATATTCGGCAGTTTAACGTCGGTATATGATGTCGTATAACTCGGCGTTACAGCGACAGTATCTTCGATTTCGACAGGTTTTTCGTCTGTTTTTTCTTCGATTTCCTGATTATATAATCTGTAACCTTTGTTTACAAGTTCAATAATATCACGCTCGATAATTCTTCCGTTCGGACCTGTCGGGATAACTTGGGATAAATCGGCTTTTGATTGCTCCGCGTAATTTTTCGCGCGCGGTGAAATCTTAAAATCGCCCGTCGGTGCGATTGATTTTATCGGTTCACTTGATTCAGCAGATTCAATCGGTTTAACTGTTTCGGTTGGTTTTACAGGTTCACTTACCGCAGCATTTTTCGGCAGTAAATCCGATATATTATCGCCGTCTTTACCGATTATCATGACGGTATCAAGACAAGGGACGTCGTCGCCTTCTTCAATAAATAAAGCGAGAACCGTCCCCGATATTTTCGATTCTTCGTCAAACGATGATTTATCTGTTTCATATGAAAACAAAATATCCCCGATGTTTACATTATCCCCTTTTTGTTTGTTTATCGCGGTAACAAGACAACTTTCAACGCTTTGTCCCTGTCTCGGCATTATTACAGTTTCAGCCATGAATTTTCCCTCCTGAAAATAACAAGTTTTATTTATGCAAATATTTTATCACATAATAATATTTTAGTCAAGAAACGAGATGTTAAAAAATGTATAAGTCGCGTAACAATTTACAAGTAAATTAAATGTAAAGTTACATAAAATATCTTTATTTTTACAGGGAAATAGATTATAATATACATGTTGAATTGTGTCACGGCGACGGGATTTATAAAATCTGATGCCGTGTGTGGTTTTGTATTGTCAACGTTGGGGGAAATGTGGGTTTATGTACAAGGTTGATGCGGGGAGACAAAAACACCCGCCGCCGCGGACGGCACCCTCTTTGCGAAAGAGGGTCAGGGGCTGGAACGACGAAATCCCGCGTAAAATCGCGTAAAATCGGCGTAAAATCAAATTTGCGGCGTGGATATAATTCCACGGACAATACAACATCAAATTTCGCGAAACACAACATCAAATCCCACATGTCATCAAATTTGCGGCACGCCGGGGTCGTCGCGCCCTGCAAAATTTTTCCAACATAAATCGTTTTGCCGTTGACCCTCTTTCGCAAAGAGGGTGGCGTGCGAGATGTTGTGCAAACCCAGACAAAATGGCGTAAATCTCCGCGTGACGGGTGTTTTTGTCTCCCCGTAAAACGCGACAAATTTGGTTCGTTTTCCCACATAAAACATCAAATTCCCACACCACCAAACAAAAAAAGTGAGGTTATAAATTGAATTTTAAAGATAAAAAAACAAACAAACCGAAGTTTTTCGGGTTTTCACCTGTGAAAAAAATTGTCGTGACAATTTTTTTGATATTGTTTATCGCGGCGATGATTTTTGTCGTTATCCCTATGAGAGGCGGCGCGGGTTGGGGTAATATCGGCGTTTGGACTCCGCCTGTTTATTTTTGCGTGTTATTTTTTGTGACATATAATCTTGATATACTGCAAAAATTATTAAAAAAAGCATATCGTCCGTTGATTGGTATTTTTTATACGGGGATGGCTTTATTTGTAGCGGTATTCTCGGTTTTTTGTTTTTTAATCATGGGTTATACATCTGAAAAAATCCCTGAAAACCCCGATATTGTTATTGTTCTGGGGTGTCAGGTCAAGGGACACAATCCGGGGAATTTACTCAGACACAGACTTGACGCGGCGGTTGATACGATGAATAAATACCCAGCCGCAATATGTATTGTCGCAGGGGGACAAGGTCCCGATGAAATTGTTCAGGAAGCTGTCGTTATGAAAAAATATATGGCGGAAAACGGGATTGACCCCGACAGGATTTTTGAAGAAGATAAATCATCGTCAAGTTATGAAAATCTTATTTTTGCGAAAGATGTAATAGAAAAAAGTAATCTTGAACATAAAAATATCGTGATTGTCACAAGCTCTTATCATGTTCCGCGAGCTGTTTTGATTGCAAAAAGAGTATATCAGAATTCGGAGATTTACGCGGTAAAATCAAACTCGCCGTTCGCGTTATTCAGCGCGGGGATAGTCAGGGAATTTTTCGCGTTCGTAAAAAGTTTTATTTTTGACAGAGTATAAAAAAATTTGTGAGGTGTATAAATGAGCAATAATATAATCATAAAAAACGCAAAGTTAATCAAAACAGGCGAAACAGTAAATATAACCGTGAAAAACGGGATAATTTCGGGGATTTCTTCGGGTGAATCGTTGAAAAATCATGAAAATTATATAATAATCGACGCAGGCGGAAATTATATTTCACCGGGATTTATAGATTTACATGTACATCTCCGCGACCCCGGATTTACGCATAAAGAAGATATTGAAACAGGGACAAAAGCGGCGGTAAAAGGCGGAGTTACGACAATTTGCTGTATGCCCAACACAAAGCCGGTTATTGATAATCCGACGGAAATAAAATATATTCTCGGACATAAATCATATTGCAATGTTTTGCCTGTTGCCGCGATAACAGAATCACAAAACGGGGAGAAACTCACGGATTTTACAGAGCTGAAAAAATCGGGCGCGATTGCGTTTTCCGACGACGGCAAACCTGTCGAAAACGATGATTTAATGCGTGAAGCGTTGGTTAAATCGCGGGAAAATAACACGCTTATAATGTCGCACTGCGAAGATATGAAACTCGCGCACGGCGGTGTTATGAATGACGGCGAAACTCTCAAAAAAATCAACCGTGAATATAATTTGAATTTAAAAGGAATCCCGAACGAAGCCGAAGATAAAATCACGAAAAGGGATATAGATTTGGCGTGTGAAACAAACGCGAGATTGCATATTTGCCACATAAGTTCAGGTAAAAGCGCGGATTATGTCGCCGACGCGAAACAACGCGGGTTTAAAATAACCGCCGAAACATGCCCGCATTATTTTGTTTTGACTGACGAGGATATATTAAAATACGGCGTAAACGCGAAAATGAATCCGCCTTTGCGTTCGTTTTATGACAGAGAAAAGATAATCGACGGGATAAAATCGGGGGTTATCGACTGTATTTCGACAGACCATGCCCCGCATTCACGCAGTGAAAAATGTGACGACGGGGAAAAAACAATTGATTTGACAAAGCTGCAAAATTCAATGAACGGAATAACCGGACTTGAAACATCGTTCGCGTTAGGATTTACATATCTTGTAAAGCAAAATCATATAACACTTGAAAAACTGATTGATTTAATGACAATAAATCCCGCGAAAATAATCGGGATTGACGATAAATACGGCACAATCGAAATCGGCAAAGCCGCTGATTTTGTTATATTCAGCACAGATGAAAAATTTATTTTCGACAAAGAAAAATCACATTCAAAATCAAAAAATACCCCGTTTCACGGGTTTGAATTATACGGCAAAATTTTGTATACAATTGTCGGCGGTGAAATGGTGTATAAAAAAATATAAAATGATTTATTATATTATGAAAGAGGGTCTTATTTATGTTTAAAAAAAATTGGGTGGTTTTATTTTGCGCTTTGTTAATTTTAGGTCAGGCTGTTTTAAGTTCCTGCGGTAAAAACAGCGGAGGAGACACAAATGTCTCTGTTTCGGAAAATACCAAAGAGGACATCACCGATACACAAAAAATCACAGAGGAAATACGAATACTTCCCGATATTCCGGCTGATATGAATTTCAACGGATATAAATTCCGGATATTATACAGAAGCGCGGCGGACAGTGACGAATACTGGGCGGTTCAGGATATTGACGCTGAAACTGAAAACGGAGACGCGATAAACGACGCTGTTTACAACAGAAACAGATATATCGAAGAAAAATATAATTTCGAGATAGCGACAATCCCGTCTACAAACACAAGCGCGCAGTCCTCCGGAATAAAAAAAGTTGTCGCTTCGGGTTCCGACGATTATGACGCTGTATTTACAAGGTCGGGGTATGTTCCGGGGATTATTACGTCAAACTGCGTTTTGGATTTGAATGAAATTATGTATCTTGACTTTGATAAACCATGGTGGGATAAATCAATAATGGACCAGTTGTCGATAATGAATAAAAGTTATGCGACTTACGGGGATATTCTGGCTACGAATTATAATACATTTCGTATAATCATGTTCAATAAATCACTGATAACCGAATATGAACTTGAAAATCCGTATGATATGGTGAGAAATAATACATGGACTATCGATAATTTTTACAATATGTTAAAAAATGTTTCCAAGGATATAAACGGCGACGGAAAAATGGATGAAAAAGATATGTACGGTTTTCTGATTCAAAAAGGAGCCCCTATGGCTTTTTATTATTCCGCGGCAGAAAAGATTATCGAAAAGGATGAAAATGACCTGCCGCAGCAGATTGACGCGGGGAGTGAAAGGTCTCTGCGGGTTATGGATAAAATAAACGAAATATGGACGTCCAAAGGCAACGTAATGTTTGACAAAGATTTCAGCCATTTGAGCGTAGGGTTTGAGGCGCAGATTTTACAGCAGACATTCGAGGACAACAGGGGTTTGTTTTACGGTGAGGTATTGGACCTTGTTGAATATATGCGGAGCGCGGAAGTGGATTTGGGGATAATCCCCATGCCCAAATTAGACGAAACGCAGGAAAATTACATAAGTTACGGCGATGGATGGTGTACAAATCTCATACTTGTCCCGACTACAAATACAAACCCTGAACGTACAGGGGCAATACTCGAAATTATGGCGGCTGAATCCAAATATACGCTGCTTCCGGCGTATTATAATAAAACTCTTAAAAATAAATACGCCAGAGACAACGAATCCGAGGAAATGCTCGATATAATATTCGAAAATAAAGTTATATCAGTAGATGAATTATACGGCTGGGGAATGCACAACACAATTCAGAGTTCTTTGGAAAGCGGAAAACAGAATTATGTATCCGCAATCGAAAAAGTTGTTGACCGTGTTCAAAAAAATATAGACAAGACAATTTCTACTATTGAAAGTATGGAATAATATCAATAAAAAGCAGGGACGGAGAAAAACACCTGTCGCGCGGGTTTTACGCCATTTTGTCGGGATTTACGCGGGTTATCGCACGCCACCCTATTTTCTTTGCAAAGAGGGTTTTACATCACATTCTTTACATTAAATAAAAAAATAAACATAAACAAAACACAAAGGAGAATTACACAATGTCATTCACAGTATTACAGCAGAAAATAAACGCAAAAAATAACCCTACCGTCATGGGTCTTGACCCTAAACTTGATTATATCCCCAAACATATAACCGACGCGGTTATAAAAGATTTCGGTAAAACAAAAAAAGCCGCCGGCGAAGCGTTGTTTTTATTCAATAAAATTTTGATTGATTCTTGTTTTGATTTAGTTCCTGCGGTAAAACCACAAGCGGCATATTATGAAATGTATGGAATTGACGGGATTAATGCGTTATATAAAACAATCGAATATGCAAAATCAAAAGATTTATATGTTATTTTAGACGGTAAACGCAATGATATAGGTGATACCGCGACAGCTTATTCGTCCGCGTATCTCGGTGAAACTGATATTTTCGGCGAAAAACAAAAAATTCTCGACGCGGATTGTCTTACAGTCAACGCATATTTAGGGATTGACGGAGTTAAACCGTTTATTGATAACTGTGAAAAATTTGATAAATCTATATTTGTACTTGTAAAAACATCAAATAAATCATCGGGGGATTTTCAAGATATTATCGTCGATGATAAACCGTTTTATGAAAAAGTGGCGAAAAAAGTCATGGAATGGGGCAGCTGCGATAATATCGGGGTTGTGATTGGCGCGACATATCCGGCGCAGCTTTCGGGACTCAGAGAAATCATGCCGGAAACGTTTTTCTTAGTTCCGGGATTCGGAGCGCAAGGCGGCGCGGCGGACGATGTAAAACCTGCGTTTGACAAAAACGGCGAACGTGCGATAATAAATTCGTCACGCGGGATTATGTGCGCATGGGTAAAACAAAACGACGGCGAAAATTTCGGTAAATGCGCGAGAGATGAAGTCATCAGAATGAGAGACGCGATAAACGGCGTGATTGGGAAATAGACAAAGGAGTGGATTTTCATGGCAAAATATGTATATCCTTCTATATTTGAACCGAATGAACTTGATGGATATTGTGTGTTTTTCCCCGATTTGGAAAATGTATTCACAGAGGGAAAAGATATATCCGAGGCAATATATATGGCAGAAGATGCTTTATGTTTAATGTTATATGACATGGAAAAAACAGGGGCTGTTATACCAAAAGCAAGTGCTCCGGGTGATATTAAAACAAAATCAGGCAATATAGTAAATTTAGTTGCCTGCGATACAAAATTTTATAAAAATTATTTTGAAAGTAAATCGGTAAAAATAAATGTTACTATCCCTTTATGGTTAAAAGAAGAAGGCGAAAAAAAACACATTAATTTTTCACAGATTTTACAAAACGGAGTTAAAGATTATTTGCAATTGTAGTATAATAAAAAGATAAAACAATTATTCCTGCGATGTGGGTTTATATTATATACGTGAAAAATTATATTTTCGGGGTGAAATTATGAAAAAATTTATATGCCTTATCACAGCGGTCGTTTTAATTATAGGTTTATCGAGCTGTCAATTTGAAAAAATGATAATCTTCAACGGAAAGAGATATGCCGCATCACTGCCTTCGCTTATATTATATTATCCCGACGAAAACGATATAGAAAATTTGAAGTATATGACAAATTTAACAGAGTTATGTATGCAGATGAATTCTCGTGCTTTAAATCCGATAATTTATAATTTGTCACCTTTAAGCGAATTAACTAATCTCACAAAACTGCATATAATTGGCGGCGACGGCATTACCGACCTGTCGTTTTTGAATACGTTAAACAACCTGAAAGATTTACGCCTGAATATATCAGCGGGAATTGATTTACTGCCCTTAACAGAATTAACGAATTTAACAGAATTATATTTAGATAACATACGAGAGGAAACGGATATATTGCCTTTATGTGAATTAACGAATCTGACAAAATTGCGGATAAGCGGGTGGCAATACATGTTTGAGAAAACGTATGAAATATATGGTATAAAAAATTTAACAGACATAAGTAAATTAACCAATTTGACATACCTGGATTTAAGCGACAATAAAATCAATGACCTGTCACCTCTAAGCGGGTTAATTAATTTACAAAAGTTAAATTTATCCGGAAATGAAATTGACGATTTGTCGCCGTTGAACAAATTAGTAAACCTGACATATTTAAATTTAAGCGGGACAACAAAAACTTCATATTATGATACCCGTGAATATAAAATTAATGATTTGTCACCTTTGAGAGAATTAACTGGTCTTACAGAATTATATTTGGATTTTCATGACGGAATCAAGGATTTGTCACCGTTGAAAGGATTAATAAACTTAAAGCGTTTACAAGTAGGCAGTCCCGTGATTCCCCTTATGGAAGAACTTCCTTATTCCGCACAGTTAGAACCATATTATATGTATGGGGCAACCCAAGCTGGCAACAACAGTAACATGATGGTAGGCTCTCATATAAGTTCTTATGAATTACCGACAGAATTATATCCTGACGGTTGGTACGGCGAATATGCGGTATTTTTCGTAAACAAAAAGTATTCAAAGATTAGTTTTAAGTGCAACGACAAAGCGGAGTATATTAATATAATTGCCGACGGAAATGATATTTATCCGTCAGCATATTCCGAGTCCTATTTTGAGTATGATATAAGCGGAGTTGTAAAACTACATATTTCATCCGCTAAACCTGGTATGCCATATACACCGTACAGCCAGTTAATCCGGTTTACAGATATTGTATTTCAAGAATAAAATAAATATGTGACAAATTGTATAATTTTTCCACACAAAAAAATAAAAAAAAGAAAGGCGAAAAAAATTATGGTTGCATTATGCGATATAATATCAAACGAAAAAATGACGGACGATTACAACATATATTCTATGATTTTCGACGCTCCGCTTATCGCGAAAATAGCGAAACCCGGTCAGTTTATACATGTTAAATGCGACGGTTTAACCCTCCGCCGTCCGATAAGTATAGCGAGCGCGAAAAACGGTCAGATAAGAATATGTTATGACGTCAGAGGTGAGGGGACGGCTTGGCTGTCAACCCTTAAAAGCGGTGATAAACTCGATATTATCGGACCTATCGGAAAAGGATTTGATATATCCGACGCCTCAAAAAAAGTTTTACTTGCCGGCGGCGGTATTGGGGTTTATCCTTTATATTCTGTTGCGGAGGCATATGGTGAAAACGCTTTTGTCGTTCTTGGGTTCAGAACAAAAAATATTATAACTTTTGAAAAAGAATTTACGGAATGCGGCAGTAAACTGCATATNGCGACAGATGACGGNTCTTACGGNAGAAAAGGTTACGCGATTGAACTTGTAAAAGAAATTCTCGACAATAATAAAATTGATATGATTATGACATGCGGACCGAAAATCATGATGAAAGGTATTGTCGCGGAAGCGGTAAAAAGAAATATAAAATGTCAGGTAAGTATGGAAGAAAGAATGGCTTGCGGAATCGGCGCGTGTCTCGCGTGCGTATGTAAAATAAAATACGCCGAAGATGAAAAATTCACAAACAAAAGAGTTTGTATTGACGGTCCCGTATTTGATATATCAGACGGAAGCGAGGTTGATTGGGAATGACAAATAATATAAATAAAGATATAAATAATACAGTTGATTTATCGGTGAATATAGCGGGGGTTAATTTAAAAAACCCTGTTATTACAGCGTCGGGAACATGCGGTTTCGGGCGTGAATATCTCCCGTATTATTCGTTGTCCGCAATCGGCGCGATAACGACAAAAGGGGTTTGTCTTAATCCAAAAGAGGGCAATAAAACCCCAAGAGTAGCGGAAACTCCCGGCGGTATGCTGAACGCCATAGGATTGCAAAATCCGGGCGTAAAATATTTTATCGCGAATGAATTGCCGAATATAAGAAAATATGACACAAAAATAATAGTCAATATATTCGGCAATAACATTGATGAATATTGTGAAGTCGCGGAAATTTTATCCGATACCGATATTGATATGCTTGAAATGAATATATCATGTCCGAATGTAAAAGCGGGGGGAATACAATTCGGTACAGACCCGAAAATGGCTGAGGAAATCACAAAAGCCGTGAAAAGTCACACAACCAAACCGGTAGCCGTGAAATTATCCCCGAATGTAACGGATATAACCGAAATCGCGAAAGCCGTTGAAAACGGCGGAGCCGATTGTATATCAATGATTAATACACTTGTCGGAATGAGAATAGATATAAAAACAAAACGTCCCGTTTTAAATAATAATATAGGCGGATTAAGCGGCGCGGCGATAAAACCTGTCGCGGTGCGTATGATATGGCAGGTAAGAAAAGCGGTAAAACTGCCGATAATCGGCATGGGCGGTATAATGAACGCAAACGACGCGATTGAGCTTATGCTCGCAGGAGCAAACGCCGTCGCCGTAGGTACAGCTTCATTCAACGACCCGCACACGGTTTTAAAAGTCGCTGACGGAATCAAAGATTATATGATTAACAATAATATAAAATCCGTCAGTGAAATAACAGGCGCGGTAAACGCTTGGTAAAAAGATAAAAATAAACGACAAAATTTGTTGCGTGCTACGGGGAGATTTGCATTGGAAAATATTTGTAGGGCACGGCATCCTTGACGTGCCGCAAATCTGATGTTGCGTGTGATTTTGTTCCGCCAACGCTGGAGAAAATTCCGCGGCGCGTTTGGGAAACCGCGCCCTACACGATAAAATTTTTCACGTGGTTTTGTCGGATTTCCGATGTTGAATAAAAATACAAAATATATACAAAAAAAGGATTATATGATGTTGAAAATAAAACAGTTTATTGCATTTGTTGATAAAAAAATCGACATAAAAAAATTTATAAAATTCGTTATAACCGGACTTATAAATACCGCGATAGATTTCGGGGTTTACAGCATTTGCCTCGAACTCCTGAATTTTGACGTAAAAGTCGCGCAGCCGATAGGTCAGACTTTCGCTATTATAAACAGTTATTTTATGAATAAAAACTGGACTTTTGAAAAACGCAGTAACTATAATCTCAGTGAAATCTTAAAATTTTTACTGGTCAACGGCGCATCTATCGGGATAAATATTTTCGGCGTATATCTTTTCCATGACGTTTTCGGATTCAATGAATATTTATGCAAAATCCCGATAATGTTTATAACGATTATTATAAATTATTTCGGTAACAGATTATTTGTCTTTAAATAAAATAATAAAATAACAACAAAAAACGGAGAAATATAAAATGTCGGCGATACAAAAAACATCGGGGATTATATCCCTTATCGGTATGACCGGAGTGGGAAAAACCAAAGTCGGACAAGCTCTCGCGGATAAATTAAACTATGATTTTCTCGACCTTGATTTTATCATCACCGAAAAAACAAAAAAAAATCCCTCCGAAATATTCTCACTTTACGGTGAGGAAACTTTCAGGGAGATTGAATCGGCGGAGCTTGAAAATATATTTGAAAATTATCATAAAAATTTAATATTATCATGCGGCGGCGGAGTTATTTTAAAAGAAAAAAACCGTGAGATTTTGAAAAAAAATTCTTTTGTCGTATGGCTTTTACGTCCTGTCTGTGAAATTATAAAAAACGACGAAATTTTAAAACGTCCCCCGATAAACGGGGATATAAATAATTATATTGAGCTTTTAAAAAAACGCGAGCCGTTATATTCTCAAACGGGCGATTTAAAACTGGAATATACAGATGTAGCCGAAGCTGTCGGGATTATTATCTCGAACATATCGCCGTCGCTCCCTCTATCGCAACGACAATAACGACAATCCCGCTTTCATATATAACATCCTCATCTTCGGTTTTCGCGTCCCATTCAAAACCGTTTATCCTGATTGTCCCGGTATCTTTATAATTATTTATTTCCCGTGTAACTATCGCACTTTTCCCTGTTAATAAATCATAATTATCATGAAAACGCTTGTATTTTAAAAGTTTAGTTGAAATTATTTTTGACAAAATAAGAAATATCAACGATAACCCAAAAAATACACAAACCTGTATCCAAACAGAAAATCCCGACAACGATAAAATAAAAACCACAATCGCAGACGGTATAAACCAAACGATAACAAAAGCCAATGTATAAATCTCGCCCAAAGCGGCGGATAAAATAACGGCTATCCAAATATAAGGCATAAGCTCACTCAAATAAAACACCTCGAAAATTATATTTTTTTATGTAAAAACACACATGTTGCACCCCTCAAAAAAATCCGCACGGCGGACGACTTGCCCTCTTTCGCAAAGAGGGTGGCACGCGGAGAT
>JGI994J12354_10002387_pt1 | contig 18426 bp, 15 predicted proteins | sample IntmicLarv3ML3BL_FD_12354 | JGI IMG/M metagenome (IMG submission 12354)
GGTGCGGCTGGGGGATGTGTGCGCTATTCAATCCGGCGGCACTCCATCAAGGCGTAATGCCGAGTATTGGAAAAACGGCACTATACCATGGGTAAAAATCGGCGATTTCAACGGTGACTATATATTTACAACAGAAGAGTGTATAACAGAGATAGCATTAAACAATTCATCAGCAAAGATTTTTCCTGTCGGAACGATATTGTATACGATTTTTGCAACGCTAGGAGAAGTCGCAATTCTAACTATTCCATCCACCACGAATCAAGCGATTGCAGGGATAACCATTCTAAACACTCGAGTCGATTCACAATTTTTGGTGGTATACCTAAAATCAATTAAAAAGAAAATATTAGAAGCAGGTAGAGGTGTCGCACAGAATAATATCAATTTATCAATATTAAAAGGTCTTAGCATCCCACTCCCACCGCTGGAGGCACAGCAAAAAATCGCCGATGTGCTTGTCCGCGCCAGCACCCTCATCGAAAAGCGCAAGACGCAGATAGAAAAACTGGATTTACTGGTTAAATCACAGTTTATTGAGATGTTCGGCGATCCAGTGCCGAACCCGAAGGGGTGGGAAGTTGAGAATTTGGGAATATTGGGTGACTTCAAAAACGGAATAAACTTTCGGAGCAGTGACGCAGGATATCAAGTTGCCTGTTTAGGTGTAGGTGATTTCAAATCATTGTATACGATTGACGATGTAGAACTGATTTCTAAGGTTAGCTTAACTGAAAAACTTTCTGCTGACTATTATTTGCAAGATGGAGATATTGTTTTTGTTAGGTCGAATGGCAATAAAGAACTGGTAGGTAGAAGTGTAGCAGTATACCCTAAAGGCGTTTCTGTGACGTTCAGCGGATTTTGTATCAGATTTAGAAAAACATCCGCAGATGTTGATATTACATATCTTAATCACTTGCTACACAGTTCTCCAGCGAGGGCACGCTTGCTACGTGATGGTCGTGGTGCTAATATCCAAAATTTGAATCAGCAAATGCTTTCAGCACAAGAGATTATGCTCCCACCCCTAATCCGCCAAAACGCCTTCGTAGACTTCGTACATCAGGTCGACAAATCGAAATTTGAAATGCAGCAATCCCTTGTTAAACTGGAGCAAAGTTACCAATCCCTGATGCAAAAGTGCTTCCGGGGTGATATATTCTAATTTCGAAACGAGGTGACTGTCATGCACACCAACTTTGATTTCCTGACCAAAGACCCGCAATTTGAATCCTTCGCCGAGGCCGCTGTCTCGGCTGAACGTGTCTTGCCGATTTCCGTCTCCATGTGTGCCACAGCCTGCCGCACGGCGCTGGAGTTCGCAGTGAAATGGATATATAGCGTGGACAGCGCTCTTATAAAACCATATGACGACAAGCTGGTCGCCCTCATCAGCACCGATGCATTCAAAGACCTGCTTCCCGCCGGTATGGATGTAAAACTCACCTATTTGCGGAAGCTTGGCAACAATGCCGCGCACAATCCCAAAAGCGTCAGCCGTGACCAAGCGGTGCTGGCGTTGCAAAACCTGCACAGCTTTCTGGATTTTGCGGCCTATTGTTACGGCACGGAATATACCGAGGTGCCTTTTGACACCTCTTTGCTGGTGCAAAAGCCAGAGACAGCAGCCATGCCGCCTGTTCCCGAAGAAGTAAGCTTTGAAAAGCTGCTGGACGAAAATTTCCCCAAACGAGGAAATTTCACCGCCAAACGCGCGGCGCAAATGAAATACGGCTATACCGTCAAACCCATGGATATGACCGAGACCCAAACCCGAAAGGCGTATATCGACGTGATGCTGCAAGACGCAGGCTGGCAGCGGGGCGCGGACTGGGTGGACGAATACCCCATCGAGGACATGCCAAACAAATCCGGGCATGGATTTGCGGATTACGTGCTGCTGGGCGACAACGGCCTGCCCTTGGCGGTGATTGAGGCTAAGCGTACCAGCGCTAACGTAGAGAAAGGCCGGCAACAGGCGGTGTTGTATGCCGATTTCTTGGAGAAAAAACACGGCCAGCGGCCGATTATTTTCATGACAAACGGCTACGAAACCCGCATCTGGGACGACAAGCATTATCCCGAGCGGCAGGTGTCCGGCATATATTCAAAGCGCGATATGGAAAAAGAGTTTAATATTATACGTGACCGCGCACCATTACAAGCCACACATATTAGCGACGATATATCGGGACGCTATTATCAGAAGGAAGCCATCCAATCGGTATGCGACGCTTTTGGTACACGCAACCGCCGTAAAGCGCTTCTTGTCATGGCAACGGGCAGCGGCAAAACCAGAACGGTCATCTCTTTGGCTGACGTGTTGATTCGTTACGGCTGGGTAAAGAATCTGTTGTTTTTAGCCGACCGCAACGCTTTGGTGACACAGGCGAAGCGCGCCTTCCACAACCTTTTGCCAAACCTTTCGCTTTGTAACCTCACTGAGGGCAAGGAGGAGGCAAATGCCCGCGCGGTGTTCTCGACATATCAAACCATGATGAACTGCATCGATGCCACCCGCGACGAAAAGGGTGAGCGCCTGTTTACGACGGGGCATTTCGACTTAATCGTGGTAGATGAAGCGCACCGTAGTATCTACAACAAATACAAGGACATCTTTACATATTTTGATGCACTGCTGGTGGGATTAACTGCCACGCCCAAGGATGAAATCGACAAGAATACCTATGGCATCTTTGATTTGGAAAGCGGTGTACCGACCTATGGATATGAGCTTTCCGAAGCAGTGAAGGACGGCTACCTCACGGACTTTATATCCATCGAGACAAAGCTCAAGTTTATGACCGATGGCATTTCCTACGATACTCTTTCCATGGAAGAAAAAGAAGATTACGAAAACACCTTTGCCGACGAGGACGGTAACCTGCCGGAAGCCATTGATTCCAGCGCATTGAACCAGTGGATATTCAACAGCGATACCATCCGCAAGGCACTGCACACTTTAATGCAACACGGCCAGCGGGTGGACTTTGGTGAGAAAATCGGCAAGACTATTATCTTTGCCAAGAACCACAACCATGCCGAAAAAATTCTGGAAGTGTGGAACCAGGAATATCCGGACTATCCCTCGCACTATGCACGTGTGATTGACAATTATACAAATTACGCACAAAGCCTGATTGATGATTTTTCCGACAAGAACAAGCTGCCGCAGATTGCAATTTCTGTAGATATGCTGGACACCGGTATTGATGTGCCGGAAATCCTCAATCTCGTGTTTTTCAAAAAAGTGATGAGCCGGGCAAAATTCTGGCAAATGATTGGCCGCGGCACCCGCACCTGTGAGGGACTGGTTGACGGTGAGGACAAAGCACAATTCTATATCTTCGACTTATGTGGTAATTTCGAGTTTTTCCGCCTGCACTCCAAGGGACACGATGCTGGAACGGTAGCGACCTTGCAGGCGCGCACCTTCAACACCAAGGTGGAAATGGTATATAAGCTCCAAGCACTAACCTTCCAGACGGAAGCGCTGCAAGCATACCGCAAAGCGCTGGTGCAGGATTTATTAACACAGGTCAAAGCATTGCCAAGAGAGAATTTCGCCGTCAAGCAGCATCTTCGTACGATTGATAAATATCAAACGGAGGAAGATTTTGCCACGCTGACATATGAGAACACATTACAAATCGCTGAGCACATTGCACCGCTGGTGCTTCCGTCAGATAACGACGCCTCCGCTGCACGGTTCGACCAGCTCATCTATCAAATTGAACTCGCCATGTTGGCGGAAAAGAATTATACGCGGGCGAAAAATGATGTGCTGCGCAAGGCGGAAGAGCTTTCAAAATATGGTACCATTCCCGCCATTGCCCAGCAAAAAGAGTTGCTGGAGCAGATTCTTCACAACGATTACCTGGAACGGGCCGGGATTGCCGATTATGAAAATGTGCGTATGAAGCTGCGTAACCTGATTGCGTTCATCCCCGAAAACGAGAGGGCGCGCTACGACACCGATTTCACTGACGATATTCTGTCCATCGACTGGAATGAATCACAGTTGGATAATGATGATTTGGCGCAGTACAGGAAAAAGGTGAATTACTATATCCTCCAGCATCAGAGTGTTCCCGCCATCGCCAAACTCAAAGGCAACCAGCCCCTATCCAGCGCGGATGTGCAAACACTTGAGCGTATTCTTTGGCAAGAACTTGGCACAAAAGAGCAATACGACGCGCAGTATGGTAAAACACCGCTGGGTGAGCTGGTGCGCTCCATTGTCGGCCTCGACCAGAAAACCGCGAACGAAGCTTTCTCGCAGTTTCTAAACAACACGAAGATGGACAGCAGGCAGATGTACTTCGTGCGGCAGATTGTAAATTTTATTATCAAAAACGGTATGATGAAGGATTTATCAGTCTTACAGGAAAGCCCGTTCACAGACCAGGGCGGCATAGCCGAGTTGTTTGATAATATCGCGGTGTTCATGGATTTACGCGTTGTGATTGAAAGTATCAACCGGAACGCGATGGTAGCGTAAAATTATTTTGCCGGGAGGGATTACGCATGTATTACACGACGACGCACCCATCACCCGTAGGCTTGTTGACGCTGGCTTCCGATGGTGAAAATTTGATTGGCTTATGGCTGGCGGGGCAAAAATACCACGGTGGCACCATAACGGGTTCCGCAACCGTGCAAGATACATTGCCGATTTTCACCTTAACAAAAGACTGGCTGGCGCATTATTTCGCAGGCCACCAACCGGAGGCTGCGGTTATCCCGTTGGCACCCATCGGCACCTCTTTCCGGCAAGGTGTGTGGCGTATTTTACAGGATATTCCATACGGTACCGTCCTGACCTATAGCGACATTGCTCGCCAGATGGCCGCTGCCATGAATCGTGCGCACATGTCCGCACAGGCCGTCGGCGGCGCCGTTGGTCACAACCCCATCTCCATCATTATCCCATGCCATCGTGTCATCGGAACCGGCGGCAGCCTAACAGGGTATGCGGGCGGTATCGATACGAAGAAATGGCTTCTGGAACTGGAAGGCGTTCGCACAGATGGGTTCTATACGCCCGTAAAAGGAACAGCATTGTAAACCGGCTTATTGAACAACCAAATACGCAACGGAGGTGCCTATATGACAAACGAGCAGAGCCGCGAAATCACACGGCGCAAGCAAAACTGGATTGACCTGTACGACGGCAAGCGTCACGCTGTACCCTTCTTGTATTACAACGGCATCCGCCCCCGCCCCTTCCCTCGTCCGGATAACATTGATGAGCGCGTGCAGTGGGCAATAGACAATTACGAACTGCAGCTCACGCAAATGGACTGTATCCATACGGACAATGTGCCGTTCTTGCAGCCCTTTACCGGGACAGAGCTTTTCGCCGCGGCCTTTGGCGCACAAGTGCATTACCCCGATGACAACATGCCCTTCGCACTCCCGATGGTGCATTGCGTTGATGAATGTACTCGCATCCCGGATGTCGGCCTCGATGCAAAGCCGCTCGCGGATGTCTTTGGTATTGCCGACCGTTTGAAACAGGCACACCCCGACGCATTGCTCGCCTTGCCCGACATCCAAAGCCCGCTGGATATCGCGGCGCTGTTATGGGGAAAAGAGGATTTCTTCCCGTCGCTGCTGGCGGAGCCGGAGGCTGTCCTTTCGTTGGTGGATAAAACCGAAGCGTTGCTGATTGCCTTCCTGGATGAATGGTTCGCACGCTACGGCACGGAAACCATCGCGCATTTCCCGGATTATTATTTCCCACGCGGCGTAACACTGTCCGAAGATGAAGTGGGCAGCATCAGCCCCGCTTTGTTTGAAACTTTTTCGCTCCCCTCGCTGACCGCATTATCGAACCGTTACGGCGGCATCGGTATGCACTGCTGCGCGCACTCTACGCATCAATGGACAAACTTCAAGAAGATACCGAATCTCAAGCTACTCAACCTAAGCCCCCATACGGGGACGCCCGCCGAAGCTTTTACCTTCTTTGATGGGCATTCCGCGCAGATGCACGGCACAATGCAGGTCACCGGCACATCCGGCGCGTATGTGAAGCATTTTATCCCTTGCATGGGGCAAATCGTTGTGCAGGCTGAAGCCGGAACCAAAGAAGAAGCCATCGCGAAAAGCATTCTTCTTCAGGAGCTGGTGGACGAGTACGAAAAAGCAAAATAATCACAGCTTCATTTATTGTCGCAATTCTGATATAGAAAACAGTTCAGGAGGGATTGTATTGTACGAATTCAATTTCACAATCAGTGAGCAGGACTACCTTGATTTCAACCTGTACCACATGAACACCGCATCGGACATGCGGAAAAAGCTGACGGTTTACCGCTTGATGCTGCCTGGCTTTTTTGTGTTATGGTTGCTATTTACTTACAACCAAGCGGAGAATATGCTTCCGCGCGCCATCCTTTTCGCCGCCGCTTCGGTACTATGGTTTTTCGCCATGAAGCCCTTGCTTGTGTCCTCCGTGAAACGGCGTATCGCAAAGATGTCGCAAAACGGAACGCTCCCCTGTACGCAGGTCACCGCCGTGCGGTTTGACGACGATGTGATGCAAAGCGATTGCGATGGGCAGGAAGAAGTGACGGCATACGCCGCCCTCGATCAAATCACGGTGTATACCTCCGCGATTTACATTTACACTCGTGCCGCAACGGTTTTCATCCTGCCGTTTTCGGCATTTGCTTCGGAATCACAAAAAGAAGATTTCATCCAATTCATCAACGAAAAAATCGCCGCAACCCGGCTCAGCGAGGAGGCTGCCGCGCAATGACCCCACGGGCGCAATTTTTTTCCCTCATGAAACGCGAATCCGCACCGGTGCTGTCATGGTTCATGGCCTTTTTCAATGAAAAAACAGCGCAGCGCCTCTTGGGTACGGAAAATGTTCAAACCGATTGCATCCCCGATGACAAGTTGCACACTGGCGCCTGCTCAACGGAGAACCGGCAGCGGAAGCTTGCCTATGCGAAAGCCTGCGGGCATTTCGCCATCGGTGTTGGGCATGGCGGCGGCTTTGCCTTCGGCCATGGCGGCCCGGGCGAATTCGGCGAATGGGAAATCGAAACGGGTGAAAACTTCCGCATCGCACAGTTCGAAACAGGCGTGAAAAAGGAGGTCAAGTATAACCCGCATTTTTACCATCATTTTAACTATCCTGTCGATAGTGCAACGGATTTGGACAAAATCACCCTCCCCGACCCGCATGACCCCGCACGCTACGCCGGCATACAAGATGAATCCGATTTCTACAAAGCGCAAGGCTATGCCACTTTTGCCAATTTGAACGGCTTTTTTTCCGGCATCCATTATTTTCTGTATCCGTACGACAAGCTGTTTGAGGACTTGCTGTTGGAACCCGAATTCATCCATGCGATGCTGGACAAACTCGGCGCGTTCAATCTTGCCGCTGCGGAAAAGTTGTTGCAATGCGGCGTGGATATGATTACCTTCTGCGACGATTTAGGCAACGGCACATCATTGCTGATGAGCCCAGCATTGTACCGCGAATTCTTCCTACCCTGGCACAAGAAGCTGGCCGACCTCTGCCACCAATACGGCGCGTACCTGCACATGCATAGCCATGGGAACATCAATAAAATCATAGACGACATCGCTGACAGCGGCGTTGACCTGCTGAATCCGCTCGACCCCTGCGACGGCATGGATTTGCCCGCGCTGAAGGCAAAATATAATGACCGCATGACCTTTGTGGGCGGGATAGATAAGTTTTTCTTCGAATGGGACTACGATAAGCAGCGCGACTATATTTTCGCCCTCGCGAAGAACGCGGACGGCGGCTTCATCCTCATGGATTCCGGCGGGGTGCCGGAGAATGTGACGAAGGAACAGTTCGAGCGCATCCGCGCCATTTTTCATGATGTGAAGGCGGCTTATAACCAATTTCCTGGGAAGAACGTCGATGAGTAGAGTCGAGGATCCCATTTATCTGCGTGAATTATTACACACATGCAATTGACAACAACCGATGAAACCACCCTAATATGCACCGCAATACAAGGACGTTATAACGGGGAAGATGATTGAATCATTGGAATGGAGAAAGTGATAAACAATTCCAATATTATGCAATTCTATCTCTATAATCCTGTCAGCCCAGAAATAAAACTCGATGACAACGTGGTTACTGGTTTGTTATCCGAATTCGGGATAGCTCTCTAGTAAAACCAACTCAAAACAATCAGGAGGTATCTATGAAAATCGTCTACGAACCGAAAAGCACTACCGATGCCCTTCGCGAATACTGTGACTGGCTCATCGACCAGCAGGACGGCAAGGATTTCTTCCATATTTACGAAGTCGGCCGTCATTCATTCGAATGGTACATGGTGTTCTACCCTGTGCGGACGCTGCTACTGGGCGGAAAGCTGTTAAATGAGCCGAAGTACATCGAAGCGGCAACAAAGAGCGTGGATTTGTACCTGACGGAACAACTGCCGAACGGCGGCTTCACTTCCAATTTCCGCGGGCAGGACAGCAGCACACTGACGAATCGCGACGTTGCCAAAATCCTGCGTGCAGGCAACGTGAACCTGGCAGACAATGGCTCTAACCTCCTCGCTGTGGCGCAGGCGGCGGCTTGTGTGGATGCCGATAAACGCAAGGTCTATCTTGACGCGGTGCGGAAATGGTTCGACTTATGGGTGCCAATTTGGGTGCTACCAGACGGTGGGCTGAACAACGGCCTCTGGGGCGGCGAGGTGCACCACGGTGCATACACCTGCGCCATCGGCACGGTGGCGGCGGCGCTGTCCGCGTTCGTGCAGGTTTCGGGAGAATATGAATATATGGAAATCGCAGAAAACGCCATCCGCCATCAAATGGACAACTGGTTCCCGGATGAAGACGGCCGCCCGGTCAACCTCGACAGCTACATCACGACACCACATGAGCCGATTGCGCTGAACGACTTCGGCCACAGCTTCTACCTGCTGGAGGGCATGTGCTGGACACATCGCGTGACGAAGGATGTTGAATTGAAAAAGTCCATCGAGCATAAACTCAAGGTCTGGATTTTCGGCGGACAAGGCTTGCTGTCACAATGGGGTGACTCGTGGTTCAACTACATGGTGACGGCACATCCGTGGTATGAAAAACCGACCGACCCGCCGACTTCACGGCAGGCAAGCATTCGCCTAGGTTGGGAGATGGCAAAATCCAACGGCATCATGCACACATTTGCGTACTACCTTAATCATATCGATGACAATGTAGCACTGCGCGAGAAACTGGAAAAAGGTATCGACTCCCTCACGCATCCGTTAAAGGCGCGGATGAGCGGCGTGATGTCCGACCCGGCGGAATCCTACGGCGCATTCGCCGTACAAGCAACGGGATTCGCAGGGCTGTCCCTCGCTGAAGCCATTCGGTCGGACAGCGTGTTTGAATAGCCTTCGGGTGTCAGGTCATTTGCAATGTAGCCTATATAAAATATGAGGGGATCACACAATGATTGACGAGAGAACATGCGAATGGTTATTGGAGAATGCCGAGCACCAATCCGCTATAGAGTTGCGCGCGAGTTCCTGAAAGACAAAAAGACCACAATGAAAATCGAAAGCGAGTCGCTTACCAACGCCGCTGTATAGTTGTAGCGCAAAAACATCAAACCAAACAAGGTGATTACGATATATACATGACCGAAGAAGAATGTTTGGCGCTTAAAGGTATGCCTGAAAACCGGGAAGGCACAACGTACGTTACAGACATCGTCGGGGAGTATTTCTCAAACGACATTTTATATGCAGTTGTTGCAGCAGTGGATTAATTAACACTATGTTTTATTATACAATTACATATTGCAAGGAGGCTCCCATGAAAAAACAATATGAACCGGATGTCGTCGCCAAGCACGTCCCGCGTGAACCGATTCCGAATGAAGTCCACGCACAATTTCTCCGCCCGGGCGAACTTCTCGCGATACAGGACGCGTTCCCCGTGGCGTTTCAGCCGCTGGGTACCCTGGAATGGCATGGGCGTCAGAACCCAATCGGATGTGACACCATTAAGGCGGAACGCTTGTGCTGCGCGGCGGCGCAGAAGGTTGGCGGTGTCGTTATGCCGTCGATGTACTTTTCTTCCGACGCGCATTGGGACGTAGGCAAAGGATACGGATATGGCATGGATTCCGTGGCCGGATTCCAACTCCCCGGCTCGTTTTACCAAATTAGCACGGAATTGCTCAAGCAATCCATGTTGAATGCATGCCGGAATTACCTGAACCGCGGGTTCAAGCTGGTCGTCATCGTATCGGGACACAATCCGCCTATCCAGCAGAACACGATGGATGAGGTATGCTACCGCATGAAAACAGAGGACGGCCGCGAACCGGTCGTATTTACAATGGAATACGCCGTCATTGAGCTGGGTCACCCCAAGCGCCGTTCCGACCACGCCGGTTTTTACGAAACAAGCATGATGCACTACCTCGCAGAGGACAGAGTGAATATGGCCGCCAATGCCGGGCAAGAACTCCCCTACCTCGCCATGTCAAACACGCCGCCTGTTGAAGACGCAAGCTTTGCCGAAGGCGAAGAATGCTTCGCGCTCCAAACCGAAGGTCTCGCTTCGTATGCCGCCATCAAGCTGGCCAAGCTGCTTGCATAAATTCGAGATACATAAAATCCCCGGCGCTGCAAGCGTCGGGGATTTTATCTACTTAATTAACCTATTCCTGCGTGCGCAGGGTCAGCAATGCAATTTCCGGGCGGTTGAAGAAGCGGATACGGAATATCGTTGTGCCAATGCCACGTGAAATATAAAGCATCGCACCTGTATCGTCATTGGTATAAAATCCATCGCCGTATTTCGGAAAAAAGCCCTGCCCCGGCGCATAAAGTGTGGGGAAAAACGGGAGCCTAAGCTGCCCGCCGTGTGTGTGCCCGGAGAGCATCAAGTCCGGCGCATACACTGCCACTTCATCAAACACCTGCGGCTGATGGGACAACACAAGCTTAAACCCGTCCCCCGCCGCCGCCATCATGTCGTGGAGGCTGTTATACCCACCCTTCCGCTTATAATGGTAATCATCCAGCGTACCCGCAACAGTGAATGTACAGCCATTGTATTCCACCGTGCAGTATTCATCTTGCAGGACTGTGATGCCAATATTGCTCAGCATTTCCGCCATTTGCAGCAGACTGTAGTAATCGTGGTTTCCTGCAACGAAAAAGGTGGGCACCCTCGCTGCAAGCGCGGTAAGTCCATCCATGTGGGAGATCAATGTAGACAGCTCCTCCTCATTTCGTCCCATAATCATATCGCCGGTAATAACGGCAATGTCAAACTCCAGCGTATCAATCGTTTTCCAAATGTCGAGGTTCATCCGTTTCTCGCTTGTCGAATGTAAATCTGTGATATGCAGCACACGCAAGCCTTCCAACTCATCCGGCAGACGCGGCAACGTGACCGTATGCTCACTTACCTTTAGCCACGTCATGCTACCCCAATAAATGCCGATACAAGCCGCCGCAAGCGCCATCGCACCGCGGAACACCCATTTCCAATTGATTTTCATGTCCTGAAACAGCTCCCGCCAATGAATTCGCGTATGATAGAATTGTTCGGCACTTCCTCCGCCGGGATGCCTATGAAGCAATCCAGGAATTTTACCAGCCGCCGCGCTTCTGTATACTCTTGTTTATCTTTGCCGATGGCGAAGAGCAACGGCTCCGCGTACTGCTTTAACACGCAAAGCTCATATACCAGCGCGGAGTTGAATATCGCGTCCGCATCCTCCTGGAACGGGAAAATGTTTCGTTCCTCACCACGCATGACGGACGGCCACATCTCAATCGTCCGTTGCGCGTCAAACCCGCGGAACTGGCTGTCCCGTACCATCCGGCGAATCATCCGCGTATCGGTCGTCGGTATGCGGTTGTGGTCGTCAAGATTCAATTGCGTCATCGCGCTGATGAAAATTTTGAATTTCTGCTCCTTCGGTATCGCCGCGGATAGCTTTTCATTCAATCCGTGAATACCCTCAATGACAAGCACACTGTTCTCCGTCAATCGCAGATGCCGCCCCTTGTATTCCCGCTTGCCGGACATGAAATTGAAATGCGGCAAATGTACCTCGTCGCCCTTTAGCAGCGCCAGCAAATCCGTGTTGAACTGTGCTATATCGATAGCTTCCAGCGCTTCGAAATCGTAGTTGCCGTGCTCGTCACGCGGGGTCATTTCCCTGTCCACATAATAATTGTCAAGCGAAACCACATGCGGATTCAACCCATTCACACGGAGCTGGATACACAACCGCTCCGCAAAAGTCGTTTTGCCCGAAGAAGACGGCCCCGCGATAAGCACCACGCGCTTATTCAGCGTATGTATCTTGTCGGCAATGTGCGCTAAACGTTTTTCATGCAGCGCCTCATTGATACGGATGACCTCGCCCCGATGCCCCGCACATATAAGGTCGTTCAACGCGCCCACCGTATCGGTGCCCATCAGTGCCGCCCATTTATTGGATTCGTTGAATACCTTGGATATCTTTTTGACATTTTTCGTTTCCAGCAGCTCATCCGGCCGTGTTGGGGATGGAAATTGCAACATCAACCCCTTCCCCTCCGGGATAAGCTTGAAGGCCGGGATACAAGATGTATTCGGCGCCATCGGACCGTAAAAATAATCGTAGAACCAATTAATGCGGTAAAAATTCACACTCGATGTACGGCGGTACTTTAACATTTTCATCTTATCGTAGAGCCCGAATTCTTCCGATATCCGCATGCCCGTTTCAATGGGCAGAGCGAATTTTTCAATTGGCAGCGCTGCGGCTACTGTTTCCCGCATTTTGTCTTCTATCTGTGTCAGGAGCTTTTCCGTCACTTCCACACCATCATCCAAAATTTCACAATAATAATTTTTATTGATGGAATGCTCCACCACAATCCGGGTCTTCCGTCCAAGGATTGCCTTCGCCGCGTAAATCATCAGAAACACGACACTCCGCTGATACACGCGGAAGCCGTTCGGCGATGTAAAATCCAGCAACATGACATCACAATCTTCCACGACTGTCAAGTGCATTTCTCGCATCTCGCCATTGACCCGTGCAATCATCACCGGATGCGCCGGAAGGCAGGTGCATTGCATTGCAATATCTGACAGCTTCGTGCCGGACGGCACCACCATGGCTTCTCCGTTGACGGTAATGTGCAGTTCTCGTTCCATACATATCCTCCCGCTTATCCCTTTTTCGTCACAACATATATGCCTAGTTTGCAAATCTATATCTATCTTCAAACCGTTCGAAACACCTGCCCATTGCATTCCGATGCGAAAACCTCGACAAATGTACCAGTAAGCGCCTCCGCAAGCTTTTTGCGGAGAACCTCCACCACGGGCACTTCCGTAGCGTAATGCGTCGCATCAATCAAGCGAAGCCCGTCCGCAAGCGCATCCTGCGCGGTATGAAAACCTATATCCGATGTAATATATACGTCGCAACCCGCTTCTATGACTTGTTTCGCATACGAATATTTACCGCCGCTGCCCGCGCAGACGGCAACATGCCGTACCATGCTCATCTCATCGCCGCAATACCGCAACCCGTCCAGACCCAAACAGCCCCGCACATGCGCGGCAAACGCGCCAAGCGTTACCGCTTCCGGTACATATCCATGACGGCCGATGGCCATCTCGCCTTCCTCATAAAGCATTGGCTGCACATTCATCAATCCCAGCCGTTCGCAAAGTGTATCATTCGTGCCGCCGTCCGCCACATCAAGGTTCGTGTGCGCGGCGAAAACGGCGATACCGTTTTCCACAAGCCGCAGCAACCGCCGCCCGAGGGCGTCACCGTTCGTAATGGACATAACACCCTTGAAAATAATAGGATGGTGCGCGACAATCAATTCTGCGCCGGTACGCACCGCTTCGTCTATAACTGCCTCCGTTACATCCAACGCCACGATAACGTGTGTGACCTCCGCATTCTCACGCCCGACAAGCAGACCGACATTGTCCCACAACATCGCCTGTGCAGGCGGCGCAATGGCGTTCATGACCGAAACAATATCCTTTACCGTAGCCATGCCAACGCCTCCTCACAAACGGCCGCATAAACGGTCAATTCCGTTTTTCGTATAGATTCCACTCCGTCTAAGCCTTGTAAAATATGTTGCACACGCAATTGCTCCCACACAAGCCACTCGCGCAGGCATGCGTCCTTTTCCACCAGCAGATGCCGGCCGAAACACAGCTCCGCCTGCGAATACACGCATGGTTCATCGCCTGGCTGCACAACGAGTATTGTATAAAACTTGCCGTCTTCTTTTAACATGATTTCCCGGTCGATAATAAATCCGCTTGTCGTCAAAAACCGGCGCACTTCGGCCAAGTCACGCTGCGGTTGCAACACAAGCCGTTTGAAGCTTTGCGCCGTCGCCATGTTTTTGGCCAGCATTTCCGTAATCATCAGGCCACCCATGCCGGATACAACACAGCAATCGGCTTCACCCACGCCCAGTACAGACAAGCCCGCACCCAGCCGGGTTTCAATCTTATCGCCCAAGCCATGCGCCGCAATATGTGCCTTCGCGCGTTCCAGCGGCCCTTGGTGGATGTCCGACGCGATAGCGCGCTCGACTGTTCCGTTCAAACACAGCGCAATCGGTAGATACCCATGGTCGGTGCCGATGTCCGCCAACACTTTACCCTCAACACATGATGCGATGGCCGGCAGGCGGGATGTGGGAAGACCGTGGGGCTCCGCCCCACCCCCTGCAAGGGAGCCAGCTCCTTTGACCCTTTCCTTGCCCCGCGATACATCGCGGGGCTTGTTGGGTTCCAAGGGTGAAACCCTTGGAAGGGGCTGTGGGGGCGGAGGCTCCCACGGTCTTGTGCTCTTACTCAAGGTAATCCTTCAGCTTCTTGCTGCGGCTGGGATGGCGAAGCTTGCGCAATGCTTTTGCCTCAATCTGGCGTATGCGCTCACGGGTGACATTGAACTCCTTGCCAACCTCCTCCAGCGTGCGCGCACGCCCGTCCTCCAGGCCGAACCGCAGGCAAAGCACTTTCTTTTCCCGGTCGGTTAATGTCTCCAACACACCCATCAATTGCTCTTTGAGCAACGTAAAAGCTGCGGCCTCAGACGGCTCCGGGATAGCGTCGTCGGCGATAAAATCGCCGATATGGCTGTCCTCTTCCTCACCGATAGGCGTCTCCAGCGACACCGGATCCTGCGAGAGCTTCATAATCTCGCGCACCTTCTCCACCGGCATCTGCATTTCCTTGGCAATCTCATCCGCGGACGGCTCCCGCCCGAAATCCTGTAAAAGCTGCTTTGACACGCGGAGGAGCTTGTTAATCGTCTCCACCATATGGACGGGTATGCGGATGGTTCGCGCCTGGTCCGCAATCGCGCGCGTGATGGCCTGACGAATCCACCAGGTCGCGTATGTGCTGAACTTGTATCCCTTGCGGTAATCGAATTTTTCAACCGCTTTAATCAGGCCGAGATTGCCCTCTTGAATCAGGTCAAGGAAATGCATCCCACGCCCAACGTACCGCTTCGCGATACTGACGACAAGGCGTAAGTTCGCCTCCGCCAGCCGTTTTTTGGCCGCAGAATCGCCGCTTTCCATCCGGATGGCAAGCTCAATCTCTTCGTCGGAATTCAACAACGGCACCTTCCCGATTTCCTTGAGGTACATGCGCACGTGGTCGTCCACATTGATGGTACCCTCCGGGATAGAAAGGTCAAGCTCCTTTTCCGTATCCTCTTCGGTTTCAATGGCTCCAATCACGTCGATACTCTGCGTCTCCAAAAACTCATAGATTTTTTCGACAAACTCCGCGTCAATATCCATGTCGCAGAAGCAATCCATAATCTCCTTGTATTCGAGCACGTTTTTCTTTTTTTTGCCTAGCGCGACAAGCTCTTTCAATCGGCTGACAACGGCTACATCGTCAATGGTTTTCAACAAAACCCTTCCTTCCTAATAACGCTTTAGTATGACCACCTTACATGGTTATATACGAATTCTTTAAGCCGCGCCGCAGCACGCCCCATTTTTGTATCGCCTCCGCATCACCCGCAGCGGCCGCTTCCTCCACACGCGCATTCACATACGCCGTTTTGATGACATAAATCTGGTCGTTCAACGCCTGTACAAGCGCTTCCTCCGTGTCGTATTCGAACCGTAGTGTGAAGAGCACGGACGCAATGTTTTGCTCCTCGACCGTTTCGAACAAACTCACCGCATCGGCGGCAACGACGGGTAGCTTCGCTTCATGCCTAGACGTAATCCATTCATACAGCATGATATATACCGGTTCCGCAAGCTCCTCCGTGGTAATATGCGCCTGCATCTGCGCGCAGAGGTCACTCCGCGCCAGCGCCACGGCGAGTACGTTCCGCTTTGCCTCGTCCACCCCGCGGGTGACAATTCGCCCTGTCCTCACGACCGGCCTGCTGACGGAACGCGGCGCCTGCACCGTATCTGAGCCCCTGTCCACGCGTTTCGAGATTTCCTCGCGGATGGCGCCTTCGTCAATGCCCGTAGAGGCCGCGACATCCTTGGCATAAGCCGCGCGCTCAATGGAATTCGACAGCGCCGCGATGATAGCGGCGGCTTCTGTCGTGAAGCGAACCTTTTGCTCCACATTGGTCAAATCATATTTTTTCCGCACGCACGCAATTTGGAACGCGGGATATGGCATCGCATTGTCCGCCGCTTCCGCAAACGCCGCCGGGCCATAGGTATTGATAAACTCATCCGGGTCCTTCGCACCGGCAAGCTGGAGCACACGCACCTGCAACCCGCCCGCTGCCGCAATGGGAATCGCGCGGAGCGCGGCTTTCTCCCCTGCTTCGTCACTGTCAAACAACAGTATCACGCGCTTACAATATTTCTTCAACTGCGCGACATGGTTGTCATTAAACGCCGTGCCGAGCGCGGCGACCGTATTCGCAAACCCCGCCTGGTGCAAGGCGATGACATCCATGTAGCCTTCGACAAGGATGATTTCTTCACTCCGCGCCTGCCGGGCCAGATTGATGCCGTATAGGTTCTTGCTTTTATCAAATATCGGCGTGTCGGGCGAATTGAGGTATTTCGCATCGTCACCGCCAAGCGAACGCCCGCCAAAGCCGACAATCTTCCCCTGTACATCCAGTATCGGAAACATAACGCGGTTGTGGAACCTGTCCACATAATCGCCCTTTTTCGTCGGCACGACAAGACCTGACAGCGTGAGCGTGTCCGTATCATAGCCCAGACCTTGCAAATGCTTGTACAGCCGCGTCCAACCGGATGGTGCATATCCCAGACCGAACCGCCTTCGCATTCCTTCCGACACACGCCGTGCCGTTATGTAATCTGACGCCATTTGCCCATCCAGTGTTCCCAGACATTCATAATAGAAGCGTGCGGCCTTCGTGTGGATTTCCTGTAAAACCTCACGCTGGTGAGCGGCCTTACGGTACGCTTCAGCATTGCTGGGCTCCGGCAAAACATAGTTGATGCGGTCGGCAAGGTGCTTGATAGCTTCCACAAAACCGTAATTTTCCAACCGCATGACAAAACCAATGACATTCCCGCTCGCACCGCAACCAAAGCAATAAAACATTTGCTTGTCGCCGCTGACGGAAAACGAGGGGCTTTTCTCCTTATGGAACGGACACAGGCCCCAGTGGCTGCCGCCCTTTGGTTTCAACGGCACATAACTGTTCACGACATCGACAATGTCGTTCCCCGCGCGCACCTCCGCGATGATGTCTTGCGAATACAGCGCCACGGCATAACCTCCTTCCGCGCCTGTCCTTCTTTACCTTATACTTACTATTTCGACGAAAAAACTGTTTTTCCTGCGTGCAAACCGAAAAAAATCAAAACCACCAGTTAAACTGGTGGTTTGCACTCGCCTTAGAAGGGCGTACTACTAGCAGCATCTCAAGACGCATCGAATGGTTCACTAACCGCATTGTAATCACGGGCAGCCGCTAAAACTGCTGTTTTTTTTTGCCTCTTGTTACTTGCTACCCGTAAATAGATACCCGAAGATACGGGCGAGCCGAAGGCTCGTTTTCGCGCAAGCGAAAATAATGAGGGTCAACATACTCTTTAAGGCTTATCTGGTCTGCGACAATATCCTCTTGTATTTGGTTTTTGATGTATTCTTTTATCGCAGTTGTATTTCGTCCAACCGTATCCACATAATACCCTCTACACCAAAAATGTCGATTCCCATACTTGTATTTCAAGTTCGCGTGTCGGTCAAATATCATCAACGCGCTTTTCCCTTTCAGAAATCCTACAAGCTGCACCATGTTGATATGTGGTGGAATGCTTACCATTTCCCGCCTTCGATATTTCGGCGCAAATACAATATTCATGATTTTTGCCTACGGCAAAAACGAACTTCGTGCGCCCGTATCTTCGGGTCTCTATTATTTACATCTCCACT
>JGI994J12354_10002388_pt1 | contig 18418 bp, 15 predicted proteins | sample IntmicLarv3ML3BL_FD_12354 | JGI IMG/M metagenome (IMG submission 12354)
CCCCGCTTGTCATTCTGAGGGCTTCGCCCGAAGAATCTTCCAGCGTCCTTCTCCCCTTCCCCGTCATTGCGGGCTCGACCCGCAATCTCCTCTCCGTCGCAGCTCCCCATCGTCCCGTATGAACAAACTGTGTCCGTCCGCATGCCATCTGTGTTCGCATTTCTTTTTGTGCCCAACATCCTTCTCCCGGCTAAAATAACAATCACTGCGTCAAGGACGTTCTCTCACTCTTTTCATTATAGACTTCGGTCTTTTTCTTTCTTTTTTTCTACTTTTTCTTTGTTTTATGCCACTCTTCGCGCTTCGATCATTATTTGAATTTGATGAGTACCACGGTCATTCTTTTTCCGTTGCTTTTTCATTTACATACCGTAGTCTGTTTTATTCATACTCTACATGTTTTCGGTCTGTTCCCCTATTTCCTTTTTTCATCCGCTTTTCTCACCTTGGGAAACTCCGTCATTGCGAGCCTGCGAAGCAATCCAGCGTCCTTCTCCTCGTCATCCTCCGTTTGTCATTCTGAGGGCTTCGCCCGAAGAATCTTTCTTCTCCGCGCCGTCGTTCCCCCTCGTCCCCACCCATTAGGGGGGAGTAGCGAGGGGGGATCGCAAATCCCCCTTTGCAGAGCGCCGGCGACGTCATTGCGAGCCAAGCGAAGCAATCCAGCGCCCTTTCCCCGTCGTAGGGAGCGAGTCCTCATCGCTCCGCCCATTGCCCACTCCTCGTCATTGCGGGCTCGACCCGCAATCTCCTCCTCTCGTCATCCTTGTCGAATACCCACCTTCTTTGCAAAAGAGATGACATTTACTCCCATTTGGAGTATAATCATCCTGTTCTATCGTTTGAAAGGAGAATCATTATATGAGCATTTTGCAAGCTGCCATTTTGGGCTTAGTTCAAGGCTTGGCAGAGTTTCTCCCCATCTCCTCCAGCGGCCATCTCATCCTTGCCCGCGCATTTATGGGCATTTCCGATGCCGCCTCTGAAACAGCTGTCTTCCTCATGCTGGATATCCTCCTGCATGTGGGCACCCTGATTGCCGTACTCGTGGTTTTCTGGCGCGATTGGCTCAATATTCTAAAGAATCCTTTTAAATCAAAGCCGCTTCTTCTCCTTTTTATCGCCTCTCTTCCCGCGTTGCTTGTCGCAGTTTTGTTTAATGATTTTCTGGAATCCTTCTTTACGGGCTGGTTTCTGGGCGTTTCCTTTTTAGTGACCGCCGTTTTTCTTTTGCTTGCCGAAGCCATTTCCAAACGCGCCGAAGCGCGTAAAACAGCGACGTCTAAAGTCGGCTTCAAAAACGCTGTTGTCATGGGCATTATGCAAGCCATTGCCCTTTTGCCGGGCATCAGCCGCAGCGGTTCCACCCTGGCGGGCGGTGTCTTTTCCGGCCTGAAGCGTTCTGCCGCCGCCAAGTTTGCCTTTATGATGAGCGCCCCCGCCATTGTGGGCAGCCTCCTTATTGAGGGCAAGAACGCCTATGAATCCAATGCTTTTGCGCAGCTATCCCTCGTTCCCACGTTGGTTGGCATGCTGGTTGCGGCAATCAGCGGCTACTTGGCCATTCGCTTTATGCTGCGGCTCATCCAAAAAGCGTCTCTTAACTGGTTCGCCTTGTACGTGACCGTTGTTGGGATGATCGTGCTGCTCATGCAGTTCACAGGCAGCTCTCTGCTTCCCGCTTTTGTTCTCCCAACGCTTTAAAATCCAAAACCCAAACTAAAAAAGCGCTTCTGCGCGTTTTTTATTGCCGTTTGATTCTGCTTTATGCCCTTTCAAAGCGCCATGAAGCTATTTTGATGGCAGCATGATGGCATACAAAGTAAACATCACGTGTGCCGCAAACAGGGCAATTTAGTGCCGCCCGCTGCCATACAAAGCCATCGCTTTTTCGCAGCGATATTTCCCCTACGCACTCTCCGTCAAGGCTATCCGGTACAACGCTAATGCTTGTATCCTCGTCGGTTTTTGCGTTAATTGCCAATGCCTTTGCGCCGTTTTTAAAGTCCGCTCCGCAAATCAAAAGCCACGCATCCTTTTTAAGTGAAACAGCGGCCGTTTCTCCCTGCGCCGTTTCTTCCGTTGTCATCCCCGCCATGGAAGCCATGGTGCCGCCCGATGTTTCCAAATACGGATCGAAAGCCTTTACCTGCTTAACGCCTTGCATGGTGCCCCTTATCTCTTCGATTTCACCGCTTTTAAGCACGTTTATTTCATTAATAAAAGTCGAACGGTAGCCCTTTTCAAATCCCATTGCCCTTTCCAGCGTCTGCGTATGATAAGCGATATAACGTTTCCCATTGAATTCAAACATGCAATGGTGGTTATTGCCGTATATGCCAAACAATTCACCCGGGTTTTTCAACACTGTTTTTTCATATTTAAACGGCCCCAGCGGGCTTTTGCTTGTCATATAGGCAATTTCACCCATCTTCAAACGAAAGGCTTCTCCGCCCTCCTTATCGATCCAAAAATGCGTGCTGTACGAGTAGTAGTAAGTATCCCCAAATTTGTTAATGCCTGAATCCTCAAACATATACGGCGCATCAATGGTAACAGGCTCACCCACGATGGACAGCAAATCCGCCGCCAATTCCACCGCCCGTGCCGTCCCGGGTGCGGCCTCTTTCCCCTCGGGCACGCCGCCGCCAAAGTAAAGATAGCTTCGCCCATCGGTATCCATAAGCACCGCAGGATCAAAAAGCCATTTCACATCTTCACAGTTCGGCGTATCCCGGGTGACCAGCGGCCCCTTTAATTCGTCCGCAAAAGGCCCTGTCGGGCTATCGGAAGTCAACACGCATACCGCATCGGGGCCATTGCCAAAAAACAGAAAGAATTTCATTTTCCCGTTGATTTCTTTACACACCGCCGCAGGTGCAACGCATATTCTCACCCATGGCGCAATACCGCCTTCACCCGCGATTTTCACAGTGCCGTGGTCTGTCCAGTTCACCAAATCCTCCGAGGAAAAAATATTCAACGTCTTGATTGTCAAATAGGTGTTAGGGCCGAGATTGCCCTGTTCATCATATTCAAGCGTATCGTTTGTCATATACAAATACAAGCGTCCGTTGTGAACAAGCACGTACGGATCCGCTCCGAAACGCTGCAATATCAAGGGATTGTGTTCGTTTTGCGGTTTACAGCCCGTTTTCAATTTGCTTGCCTCCCTTTTTATCAGCGCAGCAGCGCTTCCGCGTTTGTCATATAATTTATTTCCGCCCGCCCTGTCATGAGCTTGCAAAATTCTTCTATGCGCTCCCAATTCTGATCCGCCTCAAACTCATAGCTGTGTCCCCACACGTAGAACAGCAAATCCTCTTCCTGCGGCGCTTTCAAAAAGGCTTCCGCTAAAGCAAATAGCTCCGCGTCGTTATGGTGGCAAGTGGGGTTTAAGCGCAAAAGATCGGATGGCCTTTTAAAATCACAGGTGGATTGAACTGTGCGTGAATAACGGATGCCGCATTCACGTACCACTTCCACCACCTGATCGTTATAGCGGCCAAAGGGGTAGGCCATGCCGACCACCGGGCGCTTAAAAAGCGTTTCCAGCGCCTTCACATCATCAAGGATTTCGCGGCGAAGTTCCTCGTTATTCAGCTTTGTAGGATCGGGATGGGTTACCATGTGCGTGGCAATTTCATGATCGCGATACAGCTTCGCCATCCGTTCGGGTTTCATGCGATGAATCCATGCCGCGCCGCTTTGCCAGCCCTTTTCTTCCTCCATCAGGCCTGAATTAAGGTTCCACGTGCACCGCATCCCATAGCGCAGAAAAATTTCCATGAGTCGCTCATCATACTGCACCCCGTCATCATAACTGAACGTCAACACTTTCATCGCGTTTCCCTCTCTTTTCCTTTTACATCAATTATAACAGCGTCGCGTAAATCGTGCAATGATGACCTTCTAAACATTTTTTCGTAACAAAAAATTCATCCGTTCTTAGCAGATATTCCCTTGCATTCTGTATGCAAATTTTCTATAATACACTAGATATAGTACTCGAAATACGAAAGGAGTCATCATGATGTCTAAAACCAAACAAGTCATTGGGTATCTGCCGGATGAAACGCCGTCCCTTGGCAAACTGCTGATTTTCGCGTTCCAGCAGGTGTTGGTCATGTTCCCCGCCACCGTGACCGTTGCCCTCCTTACAGGCTTCCATGTTTCGACGACCATCTTCGCCAGCGGCCTTGCCACGTTGTGCTTCCTGCTGATTACCAAAGGCAAAATACCTCTTTACTATGGCTCCAGCTTTTCATACATCGCCGCGATTGTCGGCATCACAGGCGCCACCTTCGGCCAAACGGTTGCGGATACGCTCATTGGTCAGGCGCAGTTTGGTATCATCTGCTCCGGTCTTGTTTCCATCGTCGCGGGTCTTATCGTTTCCCGCTTCGGCATGAAGACCATCGAAAAAGTGCTCCCGCCGACCATCACAGGCTCCATTGCGTTGGTCATCGGTCTTTCCTTGGCGGGAACAGCGCTCACGGGCATCACCAGCGGCGGTTCCTCCGATGCGGTTGTCAACAATATGTGGATCGTCGGTCTCATCACCTTGGTTGCGACAGTTGTCTTCTCCGTTTATCTTAAAGGCGTTTTCGCCCAACTGCCCATCCTGTTTGGTATACTCGTCGGTTATGTTGTCAGTATTCCTCTTGGCTTGGTGGATTTTTCCAAAATCTTTGCGGATGGCATTATTCAAGTGCCGCACTTTACCCTTCCGATTCCGAACTGGGCAGCTGTGCTTGCCATTATGCCTATCGCGATTGCTACAATTCCCGAATCCACCGCCCATTTGTTCCAGTTGGATATTTATGTGAATAATCTTGCCAAACAAAAGGACAAGAAGGAATATCCCATTGCGGACAAGCTTGGCTTGAACCTGATTGGCGACGGTATCGGCGATATCGTTGCTTCCCTGTTCGGCGGCCCCGCCGGTACCAACTACGGTGAAAACATTTCCACCATGGCCATCACAAAGAACTTCTCTGTGAAAATGCTCGGCACGGCGGCGCTGCTTTCCATCGTCCTCTCCTTTGTCAGCCCGCTATCCAACCTGATTACCACGGTTCCCGGCGCGGTCATCAACGGTGCGTGCGTTTTCCTCTTTGGTGTTATTGCCGCTCAGGGTATCGCCATTATGATTAACAAGCAGGTGGATATGTTCGACGCGAAGAACCTGGCTGTTATCGCCATTATCCTTATTATCGGTCTCGGCGGTCACTACGGCTTCGAGGGCGGCATGATTCCCTTCTTCGGCGCACAGCTCCCCGCTATCGCCACCGCTTCCATCGTGGGTATCGTGCTGAACCTCTTGCTCTCCATCGGTTCGAAAAAAGAAGAAACAGACGCGCAATAAGGCGCAAATAAAAGAAGGGCTGCTAAGCAGCCCTTCTTTTATTTGATCGCAAGCAGTTCAATATACCCGCGCGTGCCTTGCGGTTCCAATTGAATGCGCGGGTTTTCCGTATCCCACTTGAAGCCGCCGAGAGTGGGATCGTATTTTTCGATGGCTGCCTGCAGCTGTTCAATCGCCTCGCAATAATTTTCTTCATTGAAGGGTTCACCCCGGAACATGAGATACTTGCACTTAGGCAGGCGAATCACCTCAAACCCCTCGGGAACAGGTCCTTGATACCCCAACGCGACCTCCACCCCCTGCACATATTCCGATGTGCCTGCGGGAATCAGCTTTTTCGGCAGCCACATGCTTACAGGCTCATTCGAAATGGATTTAATGCTTGTGAGAATCCCCCATACATCGCAGCCCACTTCCTCACAGTAGGCAAAGTAATCGGCCGCCTTGACCCCACGCTTAATAATCACATCGCGTTCGGACTTTTCCACCACCTGGATGAATACATTCTTCACCATTTTCATGCTTTTCTCCTTTCGCGCCATGGGCGCTTCAACTTCGTAGGGGATAAACAAGCGAAGCGGTATCGGGCTTTGCGCGTATTCACTCGGGTTGCAGCCAAACTCTCGATAAAAGGCCCGCTGATAGCCATCCACGCTGCCAAACCCCAGCACGAATGCCACATCCGCTACCTTCACCTGCTCATCCCTAAGCTTCAGCGCGGACTGCGCCAGGCGAAATTTGCGAATGTATTCCGCGGGAGGCATATTCAAATTTTGCACGAATAAGCGGTGAGCATACCAGGGTGAATAGCGCGATACCCGCGCCAAATCCGCCAGCGTAATCGCTTCATCCAAATGCGCCTTGATATACCGCTGCATAGCCAAAACCGCTGAAATTCCGTTCACTTATTTTCACCCCCTTTCGCTAGGAGTGTAGCATGTTATCGCGCCTTCATTCTCGACTATTTTTGCACAATTGTTTTGTTAAATGATAGAGTCATCAAGCAACAGGATGAAGCATCCCGCACCTCTTAGGTATCGCTGTTAATAGTTGAATACATTGTCTCTGACTGTTATCTTCTCCGTCAAAGCTTCGTCAGGAATCTTTTTTCTGATTTCAATAAGATTCAGAACATCATACCCGTGTTTCGCTAAAAAGCGGATCATCCCATCATTATTGGGATGCACATAATTGTATACCGTATCCTCGCCGTAGGATTTTGCTAGTGTTTCAGCTTTATCATACATCAAGGAGGCAACTCCGTTTCTTCTCATTTCTTCGACAACGTACAAAGATTCAACCCAGACAACAGGCTCTTCCACGCGGCATACCATATATCCGACGCATTCCTCGTTGTGATAGGAAGCATATATGGGGAAACCGGAAGCAATGTATTCGGAAAATTCTTCTTGTGCTGCTACAATATTTTCTTTGGAATAGATTCCTTTGTAGCTTTTCAGCTCGACTCTAAATTTTGCAATCAATACAGATATGTCCCTTTTATTGCCTTCATCTACTTTGCGAACTAGCATTTCTCATCCTCCTGCTAAAAAATCACTTTTTTTCTTGCCTTGCCTAAATTGATGATTCACTTGCACAATTGCCGAATGATGGATGGATGTATATCTTCCTATATTCTGAATATGACCATTTTCAATTGCATGAATGATGTCATCACCAAAATATGTCCACTTTCCGATTTTTGCGCCATGATATTCATAATCACTCCCTTGCTCTAAACCAATTTCAAGTTTATTGCCCATATAGATTCTCCTTTTGCTCGACGGCAAGAATACAATTTTAAAATTCATGACTCACGCCACCCGCATATCAAGCCCGAACAAACTATTATTTCATCAAATGCGCATCGATTTACTTTTTCTCCCAAAAAGTTGAAGTCATACATGGCTTGAATCCTATGGAGTAGTAAAACTGCTGTGATGAACCCACAAATGCTTTTTTTGCTCCCAATAAACCGCATCTGCGAATCGCTTCAAGCACAGCGGCACGGCCTAAGCCCATCTTTCTGTATGCCGGGTCTGTCGCCACCGGTTCAACCAACACATTCTTCGTATCATTATCTTGCCACATTCCGCAATACGAAACAAAATTCCCATCCGGAGCAACAACCGCAATTTTTAAATTCAGATTCATATTAGGTCTTTCAAATTCATTTCTAAGTATCTCCAGTTTTTCCGGCGCAGGGTTATATTCACCTTCTCCATTTAACTCATGATTAAACCCCTTCCACAAAACACGCCCATACTGGTAAAGATCATACGTATCTTTCATGCTGGTAATTGAAAACCCCTCCGGCAAACTAAATTTGGTTGAATCGGGCGTTATATCAAAAACGGCATCACAGTCTTTGCTTTGCGTCGCAAAATATCCCATTTTCGATGCCGCCTGCTGGAAAGTATGGTTACTATCGTTTATTAGCAGTCGCACCCTGCCATCTTTCGCCAGATGCTTTTCGACATATGTAATCATAACTCCATACAGCAATGCATAGCCCTTTTTCAATACAAAAAAGCATTTCCCATCGATGCGCGTATCGAAAGTTGAAACACCCACAAGTTCATCACCATCAAACCACAAACCTATTTGAGACAACTCATCTTTTTTCAGATAAGAATGTGAAATCATCCAATCCCATCTGCCGAAGGGATAGTTTATATCTTCTGCTTCCATAAGAAATTTTCTCAGCAAAAGATAATCCTTTCCATAACGAGGTTCGGCAATGTAGTTTCTAAAAGTATTTTTCATTTTCCTTTCCTCCTATCTGTTCGGCTCCGTAACATCTATTGTCTGACATTTTACGAGAATACGTGCAATTCGCAATATGATATCGTTTTTATGGGCATTTTTATCTCGCCAACTTTCTGCATAGTGACCGGTTACCGGATGAGGCGGAGGCAAATTGACTTCATCAGTCATCAGTCGAGCTGTCTCACATATCAAATGCGCAAGCACGTCACTTTTCACAAACTCTGGAAACAGGGAGAACCCGCTTAGTAACTCAAGCGTACCAAGCCACTGATCAAATCTTTTATCATCTAAAAATTGTTTTTCTGCCGGCGGAACGCTCGAAAGGTAATAAATGCCGCCCTTTATATTCCAAATGTATTCTAACCAATGTCTTTGCAAAGCATCATCCATACAATTTGAATTTTGCAACAACATAGAACCATAAAAGCTTCCCGGTGCAACAATATTCGGCACATGGTATTCTTTCACTTTTTGCATCCAAAATTTTTCATCAAAACAACCTGTTTCGAATGCCTTTTTAAGCGTTTGCACTACAACATTACGCAGTGGCTTAACGACGAGATTTTGCGGGTCAAACATATTTAATCTCGCTGCTGTAAGAAACGGACGACAAAACATATGACTTTTTCCGTTATCCTTGTGGTTTTCCACATTATCTGTCCATGTTTCATCATCACGGATATACCTTTCCATTATTCCAATGCATTTTTCTATCATGGGGTCGTCTTTTGTAAGGCTTAACTCCCTCGCACGCCCAAGCGCAGATTCCGTGGTAGCAAATTTCTTTTTGCATTTTGCGCTTGTATCCATAGAATGAAATCTTCCCCAAGAACCGTTTTTCTCCTGTTCGTCAGCAAGTTGCCCATACCATTTTGATTGCTTTAATTGCTCATAAGCATTTATGAAATCAGGAGATGCGGAATCTTTTTTTGCTATTTCTTTAGTGAAAATAAATTTCGCAACAGGGTCGTGGATGTTTTCCGAAACATAACCAACTATTTGCTGTATATCAATCAAACCAAAGCCTCCCTCTGATTTCACGACTTATGTCATAACCCTGCAACTCTTTTTACTATTGTACAATGAAACACCCACCTTGACAACAAAAAAGCGGACGCACCGCATACTGCGACGCGCCCGCTCTACCAATGGCAATGTTACTTCTTTTCGTCCTCTTCCACCTTGATATGGCAGCCTGTTGCCGCCGCAGCGATGGCGGAGCCTGCCGCCAGCCACGGGGCAACGATCGTCGCGCCGATGGCGAAGGGCACGTTGATGTTCAGAATGGTTTCCGAATCGCCGTTTGTGGTTTTCTTTTCCACCACGATGCGGCTTTGGAAGGCTTTTTCAAAGAAGCTCTTCGCCTTTTCCTTTACTTCCTCCGCCTCGGCCTGCCAGGGTTCCGCTTTCGCCTGCGGCGCGGCCTTTTCCTTCAAGCGGCCTTGCTGCTCCAATACCATCAGGGCGCGGATCATATCTCCATCGTTTTGCTCCAGCAAATTGGCAGCTTCCTCGTAGGACACATCGGCTCTTTCCCGCAGGGCTTCAATCTTTTTAAGCATGTCTTCGTTCATCATCGTTTTTTCCTCACTTTCAAGCTTGTTGGTTTTCGTTTTCCATGCTTATCATAGCACGTGCATCCGCGCCTTGCTTGAGAAACGGGTAAAGGGATGATTAGAAAACCCTTAGAAACAACTAAGCTTATTGCAGGTGCTCAACGGCTGCCCGTTCGATAGGCAACCCCTTCTTAAACTGCGCCACATAAGCGTTGAAACCTTCCACATCCGCCTGAACGGGCGCGAGGGTTTCGCTCTTTTTCTCCGCGAAGACCTTTTCATCCAAATAATCTTCGAATTTCTCACCCTGCTTTTTGTTCGCCATGTAGGTGGCCAGGATAGCAATCCCCCACGCGCCGCCCTCGCCCGCCGTTTCCATCACGCTGACAGGCGCGTTAATCGCCGCCGCCAGAATGCTCTGCGCCACGCCCTTTGTTTTAAACAGGCCACCGTGACCGAAGATTTTATCGACGGCTGCCTTTTCTTCCACAAAGATCGTATCCAAGCCGATTTTCAGCGTGGCGAGGGACGCATACAACAGCGAACGCATAAAGTTCGCCAGATTGAACTTGCTCTGCGGCGTGCGCGCCACCAGCGGGCGGCCTTCTTCAAAGCCTGTCATATGCTCGCCCGAGAAATAATTATAGGATAGGATGCCATCGCAATCCCTGTCCGCTTCCATGGCCTTGTTATACAGAACGGAGAAAAACTTGTTCATATCCTTTTCCATGCCCATCGCCTGGGCAAATTCCGAAAAGAGGCCGACCCAAGCGTTCAAATCCGATGTGCAGTTGTTGCAATGCACCATGGCCACAGGCGCGCCCGATGGCGTTGTGACCATATCAATTTCCGTATGCAGCTTTTTAAAGGCCTTTTCCAGCACAATCATCGCGAAGACGGAGGTGCCCACGGATACATTGCCCGTGCGCTTGCGCACGCTGTTGGTGGCCACCATGCCCGTGCCCGCATCGCCCTCCGGCGGGCACATGGGGATGCCTGCCTCCAAATCGCCCGAAGCATCCAAAAGTGTCGTGCCTTCTTTTGTCAGGCTGCCGGCGCTTTCGCCCGCGTTCAATACCTTGGGCATGATATCCTCGAACTTCCAATCTACATTATGCGCCGCAATGGATTCATTAAACGCCTTCAGCATTTTTTGATCGAAACAGAAGTTTTCGCTATCGAAGGGCATCACACCCGATGCATCGCCTACGCCCAGCACCTTTTCGCCCGTCAGCTTCCAGTGAATAAAGCCCGACAGCGTGGTTAAGTACGCGATATTCTTCACATGGCTTTCACCGTTTAAAATGGCATGATACAAATGGGCAACGCTCCACCTAAGCGGAATATTGAAGGAAAACAGCTTGGTTAATGCCATAGCCGCCTGTTCTGTGGTGCTGTTGCGCCAGGTGCGGAAGGGAACGAGCATCTTCCCCTCCCTATTGAAAGCGAGATAGCCGTGCATCATGCCGCTGATGCCCAGGCCGCCAAGCTTTGTTAAAGTAACGCCATAGCGCACCCTAACATCTTCCTTCAAGCTTTGATAGCAATCCTGAAGGCCTTTCCACATCGCTTCTTCGGAATATGTCCAAAATCCGTTTTCAAAGGCATTCTCCCAATCGTGGCTGCCGGAGGCAATCGGCTCGTGCGCCGCATCCACCAAAATGGCCTTGATGCGCGTAGAGCCGAATTCAATTCCAAGATAGGTTTTGCCGCTTTCGATTAATTCCTTAATGCTCATCTTCATTTCTCCTTATGAAAAACTGTTGCTCTTATTTTATCACACTTTGCCTTGTTTTAACAGCGCGGAAATGATATAGTGAACGCATAAATAAAAGGAGTCACGCCTATGAAATATGTATCTTGGAATGTGAACGGCCTGAGAGCCTGCCTGAAAAAAGGCTTTATGGAAAGCTTTCAAGCAATCGACGCAGATATTTTCTGCCTTCAGGAAATTAAAATGGAACAGGGCCAAGCGGAGCTTGATTTAACAGGCTATCACGAGTATTGGCACAGTGCCGATAAAAAAGGCTATTCAGGCACGGCGGTATTTTCAAAAAATGAACCGATGAATGTGACATACGGCATCGGCATAGATAAACACGATCACGAGGGCCGCGTGATTACCCTGGAGTTCGATGGCTTTTTTTTCGTGAACGCCTATGTGCCCAACTCCCAAAGAGAGCTTTTGCGCCTTGATTACCGTATGGAATGGGAGGATGATTTCCGTGCCTATCTTGTCGGTTTGGATCAAAAAAAGCCCGTGCTTCTCTGTGGCGATTTGAATGTCGCCCATGCCGAGATTGATATCAGAAATCACAAATCCAATCATATGAGCGCCGGCTTTACCGATAAGGAGCGCGAAAAGATGACGGCGCTTTTGGCCGCCGGGTTTTGTGACACCTTCCGCACCCTTTACCCCACCAAAGAAGGCGCGTATACCTGGTGGTCGATGATGCCGCATATCAGGGAGCGGAACGTGGGCTGGCGCATTGATTACTTTATCGTATCGAAAAGAATCATGCCAAAGGTTACAGAAGCATTTATTCTTTCCGATGTATACGGAAGTGACCACTGTCCCGTGGGAATTGATATCAGTCTGTAATTAAAAACCCGAATGCAACGCATTCGGGCCTCATTTTTACTTAGCCAAAGGTGCCGTCGGCATTTTCGCCAAAGTCATCGTTTTCGTCATCCCCGGGCTGAACCACCGTTATATCTGAATAATCCACCTGCATTTCAAGGGGAATTTTAAGCGACACGCTGGCCACCGATGAAACGGTGACGCCGTTTGCGTCTGTTACCACAAGCACAAGCTTAAAAGATTCCGCAAGGCTGCCCTTATACCATTCAAAAGTGAAGGGATTTTTTGAAAGCCACGGCGCATCCGCTTCTTTTATGCCTGATTCGATCAGCTTTACTTTTATTTTATACGGTTCTTCTCCGCCTGACACAGTTGTCTTGTAGGTGCATGTCATGGTGACATTGCCGTTGTCCTTTTTCTTATAATTGGATACATTGCAGGAAATTTTGCACTTGAAATCCGAGTTGGGATCATCGGCGATAAGTTCCGTGTCTTCACCGCCCTCTTCAGCAGTAAAGCGCCCATCATCAACAAAAATCGGTGCGCCGCCCCACACGATATAGGCATAGAGCGCGGCGGTGACATCGCCCGTCGCTTCAAAGCGATTGTACTTTTGAAACAGCTCGACAGCGCTGAAAGTCACATCATCAAAAAGCTTGTCATCCTTAAATTTCCCCAAAAAATAACCCAAGGCCTCCAGCTTCCTTTTCAGCAACTGCACATCGACGCTTTTATCGCCCTTTTGCATGATTTCTATGGCGCTGTCCGCCTCGAACAGGGTGAGGTACTTCGTCATCGCGTAGCCTTTTTTGTTGCCGTACAAAACCTCGCTCCACTCTTCGCCCTTTTCCAAAACGCGCAGCATGGCTTTGTTCGGAAGGGTCGTGACCAGGGCACTCTTTTCCTTTGCGGATTTCCGCATGTTTAAAAGACCCTTGGGGGTTGTGACCTGGGCATAGGCGTATTCCACGTAGGCGGGCTTTTGAATGTCTTCCTTCACATCTTCTATTTCTGTCGGCGTTTCCGCCTCTTTTGTTTCAGTCTCCTGCGCGTAAGCGATTATCGCGCTTAAAAGCAAGAGGGCGCACATGAATGCGCAAAAAATCCGTTTGAGCATGTTTCCTCCCGTTTTTTATATTTCGGGCAGCCAAACGCGCATGGGCGTTTTTCCACGGTTTCCCCAAGCGTAATAGGGGATCAGCGTTATTTGGCAAGGCCTCCGTTCGGGACGCTGCGTGGTATACAGTGTTTTCGGGTTTTCCACGCAATATCCCCGTACTTTTATTATAACACACCCACGCAAGCGCTCTTCTTCGCAGAGCAGTTCTTTTAAATCGCCATCCGCCGGTGCCAGCAAATTAAGCACCTGCCCCTGATTGTCCACGCCCTCCGCGCAATAGACCAAGGGACCGCGCATAAACGCCACGCGGCCATTATCCGCGGCGACATCGTTCTTCGCGAAAACGCGGCGGGGTTCCATATCAAGCTTCAAAACCACTACATCTGTCTTTTGGAACGTATGCTTGATATAGGCATAGCCGCGCTTTATTTCAGGCTGTATAGCCGCGCCGTTCAAAAAAATTTCTGTCTTTTCGCTCCAGGCCGGGATGCGAATCGCCAAGGTGATCGCCATGCTTTCTTTTTCAGGCGCGAAGCCATAGCGTATTGTCCCTTCATAGGGATAGCCGGTTTGAATCAGCAGTTTGCCCGCTTTGGTTTCGTACTCCCCGCCAATGAACAGATGCGAAAAAACCGTGTTCTCACTTTCGCCAAAGGCATAAGCGCCAAGGGAAAGCATGAGCCTTGCCACATTCGGCGGGCAGCAGGCGCAGCCGAACCAGCCCGTCCGCTCCGGCAACACGTGCCTAAGGGGAGGCACTTCGCCCGAAATGCCCGGCACCACTTCCAACGGATTTACATAAAAGAAGCGCTTGCCATCCAACTGCATGCCCGCAGGAACACAGTTATACAGCGCCCGTTCCATGGTATCGGCATAGGTTGAATCCGCTTCCATTTCAAGCATGCGCCGCGCAAAGAAAATCAGCCCGATGGCCGCGCAGGTCTCCGCGTAGGCTGAATCATTTGGCAGGTGATAATCCTTTGTAAATACCTCACCCTCATAGGCGGAGCCGATAGCGCCCGTTATATACATGCGGCGCTCCGTTATGTTTTGAAAGAGCCGTTTGCAGGCGTCTGACAATGCCGTTTCCTTTGTCGCGTTGGCTAAATCCGCCATAGCGGAATACAGATACACCGCCCGCACCGCATGGCCAACGGCTTCATCCATATCACGCACGGGCATATGGTTCTGTTCGTATTCCTTATCCTTGCCGTTTCCGCCCCATTGCCGCCAGGAACGGTTTTCAATTTCGCTAATGAAATAGTCGCTATCCACTCCGCGCACATCCACAAAGTGCTTCGAAAGCGCCAGATAGCGTTCATTGCCCGTGGCAAGATAAAGGCGGAACAAGGCCAGTTCAATCTCCGGATGCCCGGGATAGCCAGGGGTGGCTTCATCCAAAAAGCGGATGGCAATATGATCTGCCATACGACACATGACTTTCAGCAGCTTATCCTTTCCCGTGGCTTCATGATACGCGACAGCCGCCTCCATCATATGGCCGGCACAGTAGAGTTCATGCGCCTCATAGAGGTTCGTCCAGCGCTGACCGGGCATTTTTACCGTAAAAAAGGTATTCAAATACCCATCCGTATGCTGTGCTCCCGCAATCAAATCAATGATTTCATCACAGCGCGTTTCAAGGGCTTCATCCTTTGTAATAGCAAGGGAGTAGGCGGCCGCTTCCAGCCATTTCGCAAGGTCGCTGTCCTGAAAGAGCAGGCCGCCAAATTCCCCGTCGCATCGGCCTGTGCTCACCATTTGCGCCGCCAGCCTGAAATTTTCGACAGCGTAGCTCTTATCAACGCCCGCTATCTCATTCTTCAGCGCCTTTTCCTGATAGGGAATCACCACCTCCTGCACCAGCTTTTGATAGTGGCCAAAGAATTGATCATTAATCTTGAATCGCTTCAGGCCTTCATGCATGATTCGCGCCTCCCTTTCTTTCAAAAATGAGCACGCCGTTCACAGGCAATTCAATTTTTCCCTTTACCTGATTGCCCGAGCTTAAATCCTTGCCGCCGCTTGAAATATCCACCGTTTTTACCTTGGCGGATACATTCAAAACAAAGACATATTCAGTTTCGCCGTCGGTGCGCATCGTCACTGCGATGCCTTCGGGAATCGGCGCTTCCAAGACGGGATAAATCTGCTTTTCCCTGCATAGTTCCCTGTAAAAATCATGCAAAAAGGCTTGTTCCATGCGCGCTGCCATGTGGTAGGCCGTGCCGCTGCCGATATCATTTGCCGTCAGCGCGGGCAAGCCTTCATAAAAATCATCTCCGTAGGCAGCCAGAACACGGGTTGTATCTTCAGGCCTTATCAGCTCGCATACATCCATCGCCTTGTAAATCTTTCCCTGCCAGCTGATGCTATTGCAGTCGTTCGGTCCAAGGGCATCAATTTCTTCGGCGACCAACCCCAAAGTGCCCTTCAATGGCCCCGGGAAGCCCTTCAAAAAGCACAAATCGTTTTCATCCGTATAGCCAGTCGCATAGGTTGTTACCAATGTACCGCCGCCCTTTACAAACTTTGCGAACCGCTCCGCGCAGCCCTCCCTTAAGCTATACAGCATGGGCGCCACGACCACATCGTATTGTTCAACAGGCATGGAGCCATCAACAATATCCACGCCAATGCCCTGCGCTAAAAAGGCGCGGTAGTGCATCAGCACCGTACCGAGATATCCCTTATCCTGCGAGGTGATGCCATCTACGGTGATTTCTGTGTTATGCAGCCCTGCCATTTCTGTCAGCGCCCAGCGGCTTTGCCAGTCGTACAAAAGCGCCACTTTGTTATTAAATCCCGCGCCCCGCACCGCATCCAGCTTTTTCAGCAGGCTGCCGACTTCGCAAACATCCCGAAAAACCCGCGTGTTTTCATGACCTTCGTGGGTAATGACCGCACCATGGAATTTTTCGCTGGAGCCACGGCTCTGGCGGATTTGGAAATACTGCACCGTGTCCGATCCATGGGCGACGGCTTGCATGGAGGAAAGTAAATGCATCCCGGGACGGCGCAGCTTTGAAAGCGGTTGCCAGTTCGTCGCACTTGGGGAGGATTCCATCAGCATGAAGGGCTTTTGCCTGCCGCAGCCGCGCATCAAATCATGGCAAAACGCCGTATGCCATGCAATCTCAATATCCCCTTCGGTGCCTGTCCAACAGGGATAATTATCCCAGCTCACCACATCCAAGGCATCCCCCATACGGAAATAGTCCATTCCCTCATGAGTGCTCATAAGATTCGTCGTGCAGGGGATATCCGGCGTGATCGCTTTCAAGGGTGCAATTTCCCACAGATAAAAATCCCTGATTTGTTCCGTTATAAAGCGCCGCCAGTCCAATGTTAGCCCGCTTGTTCGCTTTTCGCCCAAGGGACTCGGCGATTCAAGTTGCTCCCATTTTTCATAGGTATGGCTCCAAAAAGCGCTCCAATAGGCAATGTTCAGCTTTTCAACAGTGCCATAGCGCGCTTTCAGATATGCCCTGAACTTTTCCTGACACAATTCACAGTGGCAATCGCCGCTGTACTCGTTGCTGATATGCCACATCGAAAGCGCCGGGTGGTTTTTGTACCGCTCCGCCAGCCTTGTGTTAATAATGCGGACCTTTTCCCTATACACAGGCGACGACCAACAGTGGTTATGCCTTTCGCCAAACAGGTTTTGCCTGCGATCTTCCCGCACCCGCAATACCTCCGGGTATTTTTCCGCCAACCAGCGCGGCCTCGCGCCGCTTGGGGTCGCCAGAATAGCGCCGATGCCGTTTTCATGGAGTAAATCCATGATTTCATCCAGCCATTCAAAGGTGAATCGCCCTTCCTCCGGTTCCAGCTTCGCCCATGAAAAGATGCCGATGCTCACCACATTGATATCTGCCAATTTCATCAGCCGAATATCCTGCGGCCAAATCTCTTCTTTCCAGGGCAGCCATTGATCCGGGTTGTAATCGCCGCCATGCAGCATATGTGGAATGTTTTTTAAAATGGGAGGATAACGCAAAATAACGCCCCCTATCGATTGTTGTATTCATGCCAAATACTACCATAAAAACAAGCGCTTGGCAATTTGAAAACACCTTCTTGCTTTCACTTGTATTGTTTTTTTCGGTCGTAAAGCAGCTAAATTGCACGGTTGACACTATCGCGTAATTGTGTTATTCTAACCATAGTTAGCTAATGCTAACGAATAGAATAATAAGGAGAATATACTATGAAGAATACCTCGTTTACCAAATGTCTCTCTTTTGCTGCCGCTCTTTTATTGCTGCTGGCAAACCTCGCCCTTCCGTCCTTTGCCGAAACAGCAATGGTTGAGATCACTGATATTTACGGGCCCATCTCGGTTCCCGTTAATCCTGAAAGAGTGGTCGCCTTGGATAACAGAACCTTCCAGACCCTTTCCGATTGGGGAATCAGCCTGGTTGCCGCACCCAAAGGCGTTATGCCCGCTTCCTCCCCCTACGTTGCGGATGAATCCGTGCAGGATATCGGAAGCCACAACTCTCCCAATCTTGAAGTATTGGCCGCTGCCGATCCTCAGTTGGTGATTGTCGGACAGCGCTTCGCTTCCCGCTATGACGAGATCAAAGAACTGGTTCCCAATGCTGTTGTGATCAACCTGAATTTTGATGTCTCGGGTGAAGCAGAGGATTCAGGTGCAAACCTCACAAACGGTTTGAAAAATTCCACCCTCGCTCTCGGCAAAATCTTTGATAAAAACGCGGAGGCTGAGGCGCTTGTGAATGATTTTGATAGGGCCATCGCCGATGCCAAAGCAGCTTATAACGGAACAGATACCATCATGACAGTGATTGTGTCCGGCGGCAACATCGGCTATTCCGCTCCCGGCGCAGGCCGTGTTTGGGGCCCTATGTACAGCATCTTCGGCTGGATCAACGCGCTGGAAGTTGCCAACGCGACCACTGATCACCAGGGAGATGAGGTTTCTGTTGAAGCCATCGCCCAAAGCAACCCCGATTGGCTCTTCGTCCTGGATCGCGATGCAGCCACCTCTTCCGCCG